>Ga0335081_10002787_pt1 | contig 27537 bp, 29 predicted proteins | sample Lox_Sample_35_FD_206713 | JGI IMG/M metagenome (GOLD analysis project Ga0335081, IMG submission 206713) | Soil microbial communities from Loxahatchee National Wildlife Refuge, Florida, United States - Lox_Sample_3.5 | ecosystem: Environmental > Terrestrial > Soil > Wetlands | place: USA...
CAGCCAGATCGCCGCCGACGGGGAGCTCAGCGAGTACTTCGACCCGTTCACTGGCAGGCAGCTCGGCTCGCAGCAGCAGTCCTGGACAGCCGCCGTCACGCTGGACTGGTCGGCCTCCGGTCATGGCGGGAAGGCGAGCTAGCCGAGCCGTCGGAGCGCCGAGATCGTGGCCTGATCAAGGGCCATCCGACCCTAGGGCGCGCTGCGGCCAGCGCGTATACCTGGGGGACGCCACCGCGTGCCGCTCCCCGGCGGAGCCGCGCGGACCCCAGGTTGGAGGCAGCAAGTGACCGATGAGCCGTACCGGACGATCATCGAGCCGTTCCGCATCCACTCGGTCGAGCCCATGCGCATGACCACGCGCGCCGAGCGCGTCGCCGCCCTCGCCGCGGCCGGCTATAACCTGTTCGAGCTGCACTCCCAGGACGTCCTGATCGACCTGCTCACCGACTCCGGCACCGGCGCGATGTCGGCCGAGCAGTGGGCCGGGATCCAGCGCGGCAACGAGGCATACGCCGGGGCGCCGTCCTTCTACCGCTTCCTTGACGCGGTCACCACCCTGTTCCCGTTCCGCCACGTGCTGCCCACGCACCAGGGGAGGGCCGCCGAGAAGATCCTCTTCACGGCGGTCGGCAGGCCGGGGCTGGTGGTGCCGAACAACACCCACTTCGACACCACTAGGGCGAACATAGAGTTCTCCGGCGCCCAGGCCGTGGACCTGCCGGTCCCCGAAGGGCTCGTCCCGTCGGTGCGGCACCCGTTCAAGGGCAACCTGGACGTGGCGGCCCTCGACCGGCTGCTGGCCGGGCGCGCCGACACCGTGCCGCTTGTGATGGTCACCGTCACGAACAACTCGGGCGGCGGCCAGCCGGTCAGCATGGCGAACCTGCGGGCCGTGCGCGAGGTCTGCGACCGCTACGGCAAGCCGCTCTTCCTCGACGCGTGCCGGTTCGCCGAGAACGCGTGGTTCATCAGGGAGCGCGAGCCTGGCTACGCGGACGTCGCCGTCGCGGACATCGTGCGCGAGATGGCCGGACTCGCCGACGGGATGACGATGTCGGCGAAGAAGGACCCGCTCGCCAACATGGGCGGGTGGCTGGCACTCAACGACGACGACCTCGCCGAGCAGTGCCGCAGCCTGGAGATCCTGACCGAGGGCTTCCCCACCTACGGCGGGCTGGCCGGCCGGGATCTTGAGGCGATCGCTCAGGGCCTGACCGAGTGCGTCAGCGAGGACTACCTGCGCTACCGGATACGGTCGGTGGCCTACCTCGGCGAGGCGCTCGAGGCGGCGGGCGTGCCGGTGGTCGTGCCGTTCGGCGGGCACGCCGTCTTCATCGACGCACGGGCGATGCTCGGGCACATCAACCCGCTCCGGTACCCGGGGCAGTCGCTCGCCTGCGCTCTTTACGAGGAGGGCGGCGTGCGCAGCTGCGAGATCGGCACCGTCATGTTCGGCCTGAACCCGGACGGTACGGAGACCCCGGCCGCCATGGACCTGGTGCGTCTCGCGATTCCCCGGCGCACCTACACCCAAAGTCACATGGACTATCTGATCGAGGTCGTGGCCAGGGTGGCTAAGCGGGCCGACTCGCTGCCCGGCATGCGCATCGTGTCCCAGCCAAGGCAGCTGCGGCACTTCACGGCGCGGTTCGAGCCGGTCGGCTGACCGGGCCGCCGAGGCATCCGTGACCGACGAGGCATCCCTGACCGACGGAATCCCATCACATCTGGAGGAGCACATGACGTCGCCGGAACTTCCCGTCACGACGGGGCGCCAGCTTGGCCGCCGGTCCTGGGCGGAGCCATGGAAGATCAAGATGGTCGAGCCGCTGCGGATGACGACCCGTGCCGAACGCGAGGAGGCGATGGCCGAGGCCGGCTACAACACCTTCCTGCTGCGCGCAGACGACGTCTACATCGACCTGCTCACCGACTCGGGCACCAACGCGATGAGCGACCGGCAGTGGTCGGGCCTGCTGCTCGGCGACGAGGCCTACGCAGGCTCGCGGAACTTCTACGAGCTTGAGGACGCCGTTCGCCGCTACTACGGCTACCAGCACGTGGTGCCCACGCATCAAGGGCGCGGCGCCGAGCACCTGATCAGCCAGATCGCGATCCGACCCGGCCAGTTCGTGCCCGGCAACATGTACTTCACGACCACGCGGACACATCAGGAGCTGGCCGGCGGGATCTTCGAGGACGTGATCATCGACGAGGCGCACGACCCGCAGAGCGAGTACCCGTTCAAGGGCGATGTCGACCTCGGCAAGCTGGAGCGGCTCGTGGCGAGGGAGGGCGCGCAGAACATCGCCTACGTGAGCCTGGCCGGCACGGTGAACATGGCCGGCGGCCAGCCTGTGAGCATGGCCTGCGTGCGCGCTCTGCGCGGGCTCTGCGACCGGCACGGCATCAGGCTGTTCCTCGACGCGACGCGGATGGTGGAGAACTCCTTCTTCATCAAGGAGCGCGAGGCCGGCTACGCGGCAAGGTCCGTGGCCGAGATCCTGAAGGAATTCTGCTCCTACACCGACGGCGCCTGGATGTCCGCGAAGAAGGACTCGCTGGTCAACATCGGCGGCTGGCTCGCGCTGAACGACCGGGCGCTGTTCGAGGATGCGCGCAACCTCGTCGTGGTCTACGAGGGCCTGCATACCTATGGCGGCCTGGCCGGGCGGGACATGGCGGCGATGGCCATCGGGATCGCCGAGTCGGTTCAGGAGGAGCACATCAGCTCCAGGATCGGCCAGGTCCGCTACCTCGGCGAGCTGCTCGATGTGGCCGGCGTGCCCTTCGTCAAGCCGGTCGGCGGCCACGCGATCTTCCTCGACGCCCGGCGCTTCTACCCGCAGCTGAGCCAAGATGACCTGCCGGCGCAGACGCTGGCCGCCGAGCTCTACCTGGACTCAGGAGTCCGCGGCATGGAACGGGGCATCGTCTCGGCGGGCCGCGACCCGAAGACAGGGGAGAACCATCACCCGAGGCTTGAGCTGACCAGGCTCGCGATCCCCCGGCGCGTCTATACCCAGGCGCACATGGACATCGTCGCCGAGGCCGTGCAGGACGTCTACGCCAGCCGCGCGGAAGCCAAGGGGCTCACCATGGCCTACGAGCCCCGCTTCCTGCGGTTCTTCCAGGCGCGCTTCGAACGGCTGTGAGCTGCCCGGCTAGGCCAGGGCCATGCCAGGGCGATGCCTGGGCCAGGCCCTGGGCTAGGCCGCCGACGCCGACCGGCGCGGGCGTCGTCGCAGGACGGCGAGCGTGGCCGTACGCCCGGCGCGCATGAACTCGGGCCACTCCCTGGTGTCGATGAACTGCTCATAGAAGCCGGCCCCGGCCACCTTCCAGTACGGCACCGGCTCCACGAGCAGCGTCTTCGCCGACCGGCGCAGCCTGGCAAGGTGCTCGCGGGCAAGCTCGGCCTGCTGGCAGGTGCGCACCTGCGACGCGGCCGACACGATGCTGAGCGGCCTGCCGTCCCAGCCGGTGACGTCCTCGCCGCTGAACTCGTGCGGGTAGAAGCAGTTCAGCGCGATCGCGGTGTCGACCGCTGGCTCGATGTCGAGCGCGGGTCGCACCGGGAAGATGTCCACGATCCCGCCGTCGCACCAGGAGAGCCCGTCGAGCATGACCGGCTGCACGAACAGCGGCAGCGACACGGCCATCCGGATCGCGTGCGCCACCGGCATGTCGGGATAGGTCCGCGGGCCGATGAAGTCCAGCCGGTTGTGCTCGACATTCCAGATGGGCGCGTAGGTAGGGATCCGGAGCTGGCCGAGCGTGAGGTCACCAAGGTGAGCGCGGTAGAACTCCTCCAGCTTGTCGCCGCGCAGGATGCCGCACCAGCCGCGCCCGAGCGTCGGAAGCAGCACCGCCATCTGGCGCCATCCGACGTCGAGGTAGTCGCCTGGCCGCATCGACGCGGTGAGCTCGGCCACCTCGTCGGGCGCCATCCCCGCCCCGAGCGGGAACCCGAACAGCGCCGAGCCTGAGCACACCGAGTACACCGATACGGTCGTGCCGCTGTCCTCGAGTGCCTTGGCCACGCCCACCAGCGAGGCCAGCGCACCGCTTCCGCCGGTCGCCACCACGCCGATCCGGCCGCGCAGCGTCGGCGGGGCGGGCTCGTCGAGCGGCTCGAAGACCGGCCCTGGGGCCGGGCCGCGGTCGAACGGCAGCGGAAGCACACCGCGCCGGACCGCGTCGAGGAATCCCGCGTCCTTGCGCATGGCCGCTGCCACGTCACGGGCACGGACGATCGTGTTGAAGTACTGCCGCATCCGGAAGATATCGAGTGCTGCGTCAAGCGGACTGCTGCCGCCGCGCTGGTCGTGTGCGATGGCCATGGCAATCGCCTCCACGGTCCAGCGTGCGCCGCGGCCCGGCGGTCCGGCCAGAGGCAAAGGTCACCTGGCGGGCACCCGGCTCGTCTCAGCCCGCGGCGGCCGCCCTCTCGAGCACGGCGCCGGCGGCGAGAAGGCGCTCCTCGCTGCCCGGCGGTCCGATCAGCTGGACGCTGGCCGGCAGCGGCCCGGAGGACGGCACCGGCAGGGCCAGGGCCGGCACGCCGGCCAGGTTCACCGGGGCCGTCAGGCCGCGGATCTTCGGCATCTGGTCCGCGTGCTCGATCGTCGGCGGGAATCCGAGCAGGGTGGGCAGCGCGAGAAGTTCCACCCGCTCCCACAGCGAGGCCAGCGTGGTTCGCCAGCGTGCCTCCTCGCCGCGGGCGGCGGCGAGCGCGGCAGCGGAGATCGTGCTCGCCTTGCGCAGGCGCGCCAGCACGTCGGTGCCGACCAGGCCGGGAACGTCCCGCACCAGCGCCTCGTTGGTGGCCCAGGCCTGCGAGTCCAAGATGGTGATCGCCGCCGCGCGGACGGCATCGAGACCGTGCACCACGACCGGCACCACCTGCCAGCCGGCCGCCGCAAGCGCCCGGTCCACCGCCGCGTCGACGAGCGGATCGGCGTCGATGCGCAGCCGGCCGATGATGCCAGGCGCGTCGGCGGCGGCGGCGAACCCTGGCTCGAGCAGCGCCATGCCGACCGCGAGCCCCGCCACGTCGCGCGCCATCGGGCCGACGGTGTCCAGGTCAGGTGCCACCGGCCGCACTCCGGCCAGCGGGACTCGCCCCCTGGTGGTCTTCAGCCCGGCGACGCCGCAGCAGGCCGCGGGGATCCTGATGGACCCGCCGGTGTCGGAGCCGTACGCCACATCGGCCTCGCCTGCCGCGACGGCGACCGCCGACCCACTCGACGACCCGCCGGGCACCAGCGCCGGGTCGAGCGGGTTCACCGGCGTGCCGAACGCCGCGTTGATCCCGGTGATGCCGAGCGCAAGCTCGTGCAGGTTCGTCTTGCCCGCCAGCTGCGCCAGGCCGCCAGCGGCAGCGGCGCGCAGGCCGGCCAGGCACGGGGCATCGCAGGCGGTAGGCTCGGCGGCCTGCGCCACCGCCCTGCTGCCCGCGGTCGTCGGCAGACCGGCGATGTCGATGATGTCCTTGACCGCTACCCGCAGGCCGCTGCCTGACCCAGGCTCCCTGCTGATCCATGCCGACATTGCCGAACGCTATCCCGCCCCGCCATCCCGGCGCCAGCGCGGACCCCGAGCTCGCGGCCGGCCCGGATATCGTCATCGGGTGGACGAGCTCGCCGATTCCGCCCCCCCTTGCGGGCGGTCCGGGCGCCCTGCGCACGCGGTTGGCCGCGGACGGTTACCTGTTCTTCCGTGACCTGCTCCCCGCCGATCAGGTCAGGGCCGCCGCCACGGCGGTCGCCTCGCTCCTCCGGGCCGGCGGGTGGCCGGTCGACGCCGCGCCGGCCGCCGCGCATGCCGCGGCTGTTGCGCGGCTTCGAGCCGGGCTGGGCCACGACCGACTACCACCCGGGCGACGTCATCGTGTTCCACTGCATGACGCCGCATGCGGCCCTGCCGAACCGCGGCTCGGCGCTGCGGCTCTCCGGCGACTTCCGCTGGCAGCTCCCCGACCGTCCGGCACCCGCCGAGCTCGTGCTCGGCCCGGGCGCAGGCCGGCAGGCGCCGGGAAGGGACGGTCCCGAGCTGTTCAGCCGGATGTTCGGGCGGCAGCCCTGGTAGGAGCCCGTTCCTGCTGGCCTGTCGCTGTACTCGCGGGCACAGCTCGCCGGCGTGCCTCCCGGACCTTCTCGGTTCTTCGCCGTGCACGACGGCTGGCAGCGCTGGCGCCTGCCGCCAGGGCTCGCGCATTGACCTGAGGTCTGGCCGCCACTTTCCGCTCGCCCTTGCCGTGAGCCCAGACGGAACCCGCGCCTGCGTCGCGGATGACACCGACCCCGGCAATCCTCTTCACTGGCGAGACGCCGGACCAGCAGAGGTGGTCTGCGCCAGCGCGCCGGGCAGCCCGAGCGCGCGGGAGGCTCTGATGAGGCGAAGGTTCTTCACGGCGGCTGCGGTGCTGTTCACCGGCCTAGCCGCTGCTGCGTGCGCGGGCGGGGCCCGAGCAGGCCGGTGAGGATCCTGGCCAGGATGTCGCCGAACCTGTCCGCGGGCTCCGCCGGCGCCTGCGGTCCCTCTGCCAGCAGCCGTGCCAGCCTCGGCCGCCGCCCGGACGCCACCACGTGCTGGAGATAGGCCACGCTCCGCTCCTGCGCCTGCGGGCCGCCGGCGAGCTCGAACTGGACGAACGAGGCCGTGATCCCGTTGATCATCGCGAACGCCTCGAGTTTGGTGGCGACGTCGGCCGGATGCGGCGCGAGCACCTCAAGCACGTACTCAAGCAGCGTTACGCCGTTCGGCCCGATCACCGGCCTGGTCAGCACCAGGCCGGGCAGCCAGGCGTGCCGCCGCAAGGTGGCGCGGAACCGCTCGGCCATGGCGATCAGGGCGGCCAGCCAGTCTCCGTCGGGCTCGGGCAGCGGGCATTCGCCGCATACCGCGTCGGTCATCAGGTCGAGCAGATCCTCGCGGGTCTCGACATAGCGATACAGCGACGCGGCGCCCGTCCCCAGCTCGGCGGCGACTCGCCGCATCGAGACCGCATCGATCCCCTCGCGGTCGGCGATCCCGATCGCCGCCGCGGTGATCTCGGCTCGGCTCCGCCGGGCGGGCCGACCCGCTGCGGCGCGCTCCGGGCGCAGCCAGATGCTCGAGGCCGCCTTTCTGGCTGTCATCGCCCTCCCGAGCCCGGCTGTTTGCGATCACTGTACCCGAACCTGTGCGACCTGTTTGCGAACGATGTATGCGAAGTCGGCCTAGCGGCCGGGCGACACGGAAGCGGGGTGAGCTCGATGGAGCTGCCGCCGGGATGCCGGGATCGCTGCGGGGGATAGCGTTGACAAGCATTGAAGCCTTAGGGAGCGGCGATGCGTAACACCGGACTCGGGTCATGGCCCGAGCGCCGCCTGCGGATGAGCCCGGACCGCGACGCGATCTGGTTCGACGGCGCCACGATGTCGCATGCCGACTTCGCCCAACGGGTGCGGCGGGCCGCCGGCGCGCTGGCCGGCCTCGGCGTCCGGCCCGGCGACCGGGTCGCCTGGCTCAGCGGCAACCATCCGTCCGCGCTCGAGACGCTGTTCGCCTGCGGACAGCTCGGTGCTATCTGGGTGCCGGTCAACGCCAGGCTCACCGCTCCTGAGGCCCGGTACGTGCTCGGCCATTCCGGCGCGACGGCGGTCGTGCATGGCGCCCACCTCGCCGACCTCGCCACCGGGCTGCGGGAGCAGCTGCCCGCGGTCCGCTCGTGGATCGCCGTCGACGGGCCGGCACCGGCCGGAGCCTTGCCGTATGAGGAATTGCTGGCGTCAGCGGACTCTGAGTCGCGCGACGTGCCGGTGAGCCCGAATGACCCGTGCCTGATCATGTACACATCGGGCACCACCGGGCGGCCGAAGGGCGCGGTGCTGACCCACGGCAACATGACCTGGAATGCCGTCAACCAGCTGCTCGGGTTCGACCTGGGCCCCGACGAGCGGACCCTCGCCCTGGCTCCCCTGTTCCACATCGGCTGCCTCAACGGCACGGTCAATCCGACACTGCTGCGCGGCGGCTGCGTGGTCGTGGTCCGCCGGTTCGACCCGGCAGGGACACTGGAGGTGATCGAACAGCAGCGGATCACCTCGTTCTTTGCGGTCCCGGCCATGCTCGATGCCATCGCACGGGAGCCCGGCTTCGCCTCCAGGGACCTGTCGGCGCTGCGCACGGTCGCCGCGGCCGGCGCGCCCGTGCCACTGCCGACGCTGCGCACCTGGATGTCCCGCGGCATCCCGATGCAGCAGGCCTACGGCATGACGGAGGCGGCACCCGGCTGCACGGTGCTTGACGCCGCCGACGCCGAGCGCAAGGTCGGGTCGGCGGGCAAGCCGGAGTTCTTCACCGACCTGCGGGTGGTCAGGGCCGACGGCACCGACGCTGACGCCGGCGAGGTCGGCGAGGTCCTCGTCTCCGGGCCCAACATCATGGCCGGCTACTGGAACGAGCCGGAGCGCACCGCCGAGGTGCTGGCCGACGGCTGGTACCGCACCGGCGACGCGGGTTCGCTGGATGCCGAGGGCTTCCTGTACATACGCGACCGGTACCGGGACATGATCATCTCTGGCGGCGAGAACGTCTACCCGGCGGAGGTGGAGTCGGCGCTGCTCGAGGTGCCGGGCATCGTCGAGGCGGCCGTGATCGGGGTGCCCGACGAGGAGTGGGGCGAGGCGGGCCTCGCCGTACTGGTCACCTCCGCGGGCGGCCCCGCCGATCTTGAGGCCGTGCGCACCGCGCTGCGCGACCGGCTGGCGGGGTTCAAGCTGCCCAGGCAGGTCAGGTTCGTCGACGCGCTGCCCAAGACCGCGACCGGCAAGACCCGCAAGCCCGACCTGCGCGCCCAGTTCGCCCGACCGGGACCGCCGTGAGCTGCGGCGCGCCGATCGGCATTAGGGCGGCTTGAGTCCAACTCGCCGACTTAGTGAGGTAAGCTCGCGAAGTTACACTAAGGGCGCTCGACGTCCTATTTCAGCCTTCTTATCGGCACTCTATGGACAGTGGAACGCCGTCGTGAGCACCTTCAGCGATGAGCTAGGCCGGCTGCGCAAGGGACGCGGCATCATGGCCGCCGACCTGCAGCAGCGCCTTGGGCCCACGCTGCGCGCGATGGCGAGCATCGATGACCATTGCTCGCCCGCGGAGACCTGGCGCAGGCTGGCAGGCTTCTTGTCCGACCTCGCGGCGAAGCTGCCCGGCGACCTGCGGCTTGCCCTGACAGCCGCGCTTGCGCTGAGCCCGGAGTGGCAGCTTCAGTTCCTCGAAGACCGGATGGAACTCCTAGCCGAGAGGCTTCAGCGCGATGTCCGCACGGCACGACGGCGAGTCGACGAGGCGATGGCCGCCGCCGAGCAGGCAGTGTCCGGTCCGGAGCCACCAGGCAGCGACTACGCTCCCGAGGGCTGGTACCTCGGCCGGTTCGGCACGAAACTGCACCTTGAAGGCTCACAGCCGATCGCGATCGAGGAACGGACAATCGTCGCCACCGTGGACGACCTCGACGAGGTACTCGTGTCGACGAGCGTTCCGCGCTGCGAGCCGCGGGTAGACCGGCCGCACAACGCCAACTTCGCCCTGCTCTACGGCGGGACGCTCGCCAGGCAGGAGCAGAGCTCGGCCACGTACTTCCGCTACTTCATCCGGCTGCCGCGCCCGCTGGCCTGCAACGAGTCGCACAAGTTCGGCGTGTCGATAGCGATTCCGCCGGGCCAGCGGATGAACCCAAGGTACGCCTTCAAGCCACTGCGGCGGTGCGACGAGTTCGATCTTCGGATCAAGTTCGGCAATGCCCCGCGCGGAGTATGGGAATTGACCGGCCTTCCGCAAGGAATGGTCGACGACTATACGGCCGATGATTCCGCGGTGCTTCCCGACAGTGACGGAGAGATTCACCTCAGTTACCGGTACCTGCGGGTAGGGCTGGTTTATGGCGCGCGGTGGGAGAACTTAGCGGCTGCCTGACGCCTGCCTGGCTCGGCGAGTTCCCGTCCTGCTGATCGTATCTTCCCTGGTAGGTGCCGGGGCCCCGGCTCTTGCTCACCCGCGAAGGAGGACGTAGATCAGCTGGTCCGGGTCCATTCCTGGCCCTCCTCTCGTTATCGATTGACCGACCTGGATCAAGGCTCTGGTGAAGGCGCTATCGCCGTCTGGTTAAGTTCGAGCAGAGTTCGGCATGATGAGCATGTGAACGGCCAGTCAAACCACTGGGATCCGCAGCGACTGATCCACCGCCAGATCTACATCGACTTGATCCGTGCGTATCTGCTTGACTACGGAACTCAGCGCGATCTGGCGCGCGCGCTCGGCATGTCCGAGGCGTACGCGTCCTACCTGCTCGCCCCGGTGCGGCCCGCTACGGCCCGCGGCGGCCACTGGAGCGTGGTCCTGCGGGCGGCCGGTCATGACGTCGCAGAAGCGTTCCGATTTCTCAAGACCCCCTCGCAGGTCAGGGCCCAGCAGATCGCCGATCAGCTCTGCAGCGACGGTGAGCGGCGCGAAGTGCTGCTGCATCACATCGGCCTCGCCCGCAGGGGCAGGGGATCAGCGGCTCGAACGCCCGCGTTCATCCCGGCCGATGAGGCGGACGCCGCGATCAAGGAGGTCGGCGAATTACACCAGCTTGCCCTGCACGCCACCAACGCACTGGTGACCGCGGAGTCGTATGCGCAGGTGTGGGACAAGGCCCGGATGCTTCCCGCCCTCATTGACCCGCAGCGGAATCCAGCCGCGCATGCTCAGGCTCTCATGTTCCTGCATGACACCGCGCAGGTGCTTGGCCGGCCGGACCTGGCGCTGGGGTTCTCCAGGAGTGCCATTGCCGTGATATCGGCTGCCGGGGCCGACGCCGGCGAGGATGACGAGCTGATACGGCTGCAGATCAACGCCATGCTCGCTGAGGTCGTCACACTCAACACGCTGGGCCTTCGCAGGGACGCCGCGAGGACGATAGCCTTTTCCGAGTCGCTGGTCGGTTATCATCGCGAGCCAGAGATATGGCAGCGCTCGTTCCTCGAGCAGAAGCTGATCGCGATGACAGGATCGGCGCGCGCATCGGTTTACGACGCCGAGGCCATCGCCGGTTCTGCGCTCAATCTGGCTGGCAGCGATGCCATCATCAGGGCCGGAATCAAGCGGCGGCTGATGGACCTCTATCTCGCCCGGCCGACAGGCCGCAGCCGACGGAAGGCGACCCAGCTCGAAGGCCACCTGCGCGACGCCATCGACGCGGGCTCGCAGATTAGCCCGCTCCGCCGCGCCCAGATACTCCGCACGCTGATCAGATACGCGCAGTCCATCTGCGATATCAGCACCGCCCGCACCTTGGTGATCGAGTGCCTGCGCCTCACCGAGCATGCCCAGCTCGTGCACCAGCGTCGCGCGCTGATCCGCGATCTCGCCGCGATTTACCCGCCAGGCGCGGACTAGGCTTCACGCCCGGATCAGTAGCCACCCGGCTGATATCCGCCGGGCTGCTGGTACCCGGGCTGCTGGTAACCGGGCTGCTCCGGATAGCCCTGCGGCTGCCCCGACTGATACCCGCCGGGCTGCTGGTAACCGGGCTGCTCCGGATAGCCCTGCGGCTGCCCCGGCTGATACCCGCCGGGCTGCTGGTAGCCGGGCTGCTGGTAGCCGGGCTGCTGGTAGCCGGGTCCCTGCTGCTGGTAATTCTGCGGCTGCCCAGCCGGCAGATAGCCCTGGGGCTGGAATGCCTGCGGCTGATACCCGATTGCCGCCTGCCGAGTAGGCGCGATCGGAATCGGCGACCCTTCGGGTGGATTTCCGTAATAATCCCAGATCTTGTTTAGCTCGGACTGGTAATACAAACTCCCTGAACCGAAGAGGAACATCCAGAGCAGCAGGCCCACCGCCGGGCTGCAGGTCGGGGCCACCCCGGCAGCACGCTGTGCCGCGGCGATCCGCTCGCCGGTCTTGTAGTACGAGACAAACGGCGGGACCAACAGGAACGCTCCGAGCGTTACCGCCAGCAGGGAGACGCCGGGGCTGGAAGGCACGCCCAGGTCCCTGGCCTCCCTGTTCACCTTGTAGTACCAGACCAGGCTGTAGATGCCAAGCGTGACGAACGGCAGCAAGAGCCAGACTGCCAGCGGATTTCGCTTCTTACCGATGAGTCCCGTCGCAGGCGAAATCGCCATGCCATCCCCCAATCAGTCTTGCCCTGCCCCGCCGATAGCGCCCCCCTAGCGACAGAGCGCGTTATCGGCCTCTGTGTCGGCCGATAGTAGCACGGGTTCATTGTCCGGTCGGCAGTTCATTTGCCCGCCGCGGTCGCGGCGTCCCGCCGGTCGTTGCCTGCGGCCGCGGCGGTCGTAGATCAACTGAGCAGGCCGGGTTTGCTGACATGGTAAGAATTCCCATGGCCTCGAACATGGGTACCGACGCTGCTGGCCGGCAGCCGAGATCCCTGAGCCGAGCAGCAAGGGCCGTCAAGGATCTGGACCCTGGCAGCTTCGCGTTCGTGATGGCTACCGGCATCATCTCGACCAGCACTTTCCTGCTGGGGCCGGCGTGGCTGTCGCAGGCGCTGCTGGCTGCGGCTGCGCTGGGCCTAGTCGTGCTCGGGACAGCGCTGGTGGTACGGTTTGCCGTCTTCCGCCCCGGCGTCGAAGCGGACATCCGGGCGCCGGAGCGAGTGTTCGGCTTCTTCACGGTCGTGGCCGGCATGAACGTGCTCGGAGTCCGGCTCGAGGCCGCGGGTCACCCCGTGGCCGCTGCCGTCCTGGCTGGCCTGGCCGCCGTCGTGTGGCTCGTGCTGAACTACGGCGTGCCCGCCAGTCTGTTGCTCACGCGCGAGCACGAGTCCGTCCTCGGCGGCGTCAACGGCACCTGGCTCCTATGGGTAGTCGGCACGCAGTCCCTGTCAGTCGCGGCAACGGCCTTGGCTCCCGTCTGGCGGTCGGAGCTAAGCCTCCTCGCGCCGACGGCCATCGGGCTGTGGGGCGTCGGGCTGGTTCTGTACCTGCTCCTGGTCTCGCTGATCTTGCTAAGGTGGCTGACGGTCGTCACCACCCCGGCCACGCTCGGACCCCCCTACTGGATTCTCATGGGCGCAACTGCCATTACCGTCCTGGCAGGCGCCCACATCCTGGACCTGCCCGCTGCCCTGCCGGTCAGCCACGCGACTGCCGGGTTCGTCGCGGGGTTCTCGTTCGTTCTCTGGGCGTTCGGCACCTGGTGGATCCCGCTGCTCATCGTGCTCGGCTTCTGGCGTCACCTTCGCAGTCACTGGCCCTTGAGCTACGAGCCAGGGCTCTGGAGCGTGGTCTTTCCCCTCGGCATGTATAGCGTGGCCACGCTGTCCTACGGCCAGGTCGCTCATCTCAGTTTCATGGCCCCCCTAGCCCGGTTCATGCTCTGGGTGGCCGTGGGCGCCTGGACGGCGGTGGCCGCCGCGTTCATCGTCCGGCTCGCGCACCGAGCTAGCCGGCCAGCGCGTCAGGGCTCTTGACTCGCCGTAGGTCGCGTTTCAAGAGCCTTGCGCATGAGCTTCATGTCGGTCCGCACGGCGGCGCTGGCGGCCTTAGCCCGGCCGTTGAACGACCGCAGCTGGGTGAGTGAGGACGAGCGTGCCTGCTCAGCGGTGAGCTTGGCGCTAGCTTGGTCAGCCTGGATCAGCGCTTTGGCTAGAGGGGCGACAGCGGGCGGGAACGGGAACCGCGCAAGACTCGTCTCGAACGAATTCTCGATTGTCACCTCCGCCGTCAGGGCCGCTTTGGCCGCGCCGAGACGGTGCCATTCGTTGGCGGTGTAGGCGGCCATGTCGGTATTCAGTTGCTCGGTGACCGGAGCGCTGATCTTTATGTAACGGCTGGTCAGCATCTGCACGGTAGTACACGGCAGGCCGGATGGCGACAGGTTGGGCTCGCACCCGGCGGCCGCGAGCACCTGCTTATGGCGCTCGCTGGTGCCCGCGGCATAGATGAGACCCGCGATCACCAGGACGGCCGCCAGGGCAGAAATAGCCACGACTATGAAGCCGCCAGCTGTCGTCTGCTCTCGGCCACGTCTGACGTATGTCTCGCTCATCTCATCCTGCTCTCGTCCTACCCGTTCCGCCAGCGACCAGAGGCCACTGGCTGTGGCTGCCTTATTCGTTGCTGGGGTGCTCGGTAAAGGAGTCGACTCCCTTGAAGATCTCCTCGCTGACGATGAAGGTAAATCCGAACACGAAGAGCGCGAAAATCGGCATGATGGTCAGGTATACGAGCCAGTTTCGGCCTTCGCTTTGCCGCGCTGCAATCCAGCGCTTTACCGGCGGCAGCCTGAGGGTGAGCAGGAAGAGGCTGCACACTGAGTACTGGTAGAAGCGCTGATGGAAGACGGGGTCACCGTCACCAGCGAAGCCGGAACCGTTGCCGCCGTGCTGGAATTTGAATCCTTCCAGCAACATCAGGTGGACGGCGAGCAGTCCCCAGATGACGTAGGTGAGCCGCTGCAGCGGCTTCCAGTACCGGCCGAGCTTGCGCTGTGCCCAGTGGTTGCCTGTGAGCAGGAGCGGGATGACCAGCATCACCATGATGAATCCCACGAGCTCGAAGGAGTGCCCGGCCACCCGGCCGAGAAAGCCCCCCGCGAAGGTATCGGTGAGACCTGCAGCGAGCGCGTCGCCGATGGCGCAGCACGCCATCATGATCCCGTACCAGCGGCGCAGCGGAACGAACCAGCGTTGCCCGGTGATCATGACCAGCGGGGTGATGAGCAGGCACAGGAACAGGCACATCTCGGCGCCGGTCCCCAGCGTGTCGTCGACCGACCCAGAGAAGGTGTTCTCGTTCATCGTGAGGAGCGCGGGCAGCATGAAGAACAGCGGGAGCGCCGCAGGGGCGCCTAGCAGGATAAGCGCGACCGCCTTCCGCTTGACTCGGGAGCCGCCGAACTTGAATTCCACCTCCATCCATTCGTCCACGCCACTCTTGGCCGCCCGCCGCTGCAGCTCTCGGCCAGCGGTCAGCTCCTCTTCCACGTTCCACGTATTCGAGGCATCGCCAGGGTATAGGTCTGGCTCGTAGTCCCTAGTAGTAGCCATCTCGTAGCTTCTCCTTCGATAGGACTAACATCGTTACCCATGGTTCTGGCCGACGATAGCGTCCGTCGTGCCACAGATCGACGCGGGCGCCGCTGAATTGGAAATTAGCCATTGTTGTGCACAAGCTGGTGTGACTTTCTAGCGTGACGCCCCTTGGGCGCCGCGTCGTGGTGCGCTGCGGCAGCCTCCCGAGCCAGGAACTGCTGGTCAGTTTCGTCGCCTGGCGTCTGGCCCACGCCGCCTCCCCGGAAGACGAAGAACTTATATCCATGCAGCCCCACTTCCGCGGCGCCGGAGATGACGGCGAACGAGAGCAGCGCCGCGGTGGAGTACGTGGCGACGCGCATAGCCTGAAGCTGCCTGGGTCGCTTCTGCGGCTTACCGGCCGGCGTTGGCTGCGGCGTCCTTGGCGTGGCTGGCTCGTTCGGCCTCGCCGGCCTCGTGTCCGGCCTGGTGGCAGGCCCGGTCGGCCTGGTGGCCGGCCTCGCGGGCCTCGTGTCCGGCCTGGTCGGCCTGGTGGCAGGCGGAGCTGACCTTGTGCGGGGGTGAGCTGGCTCGGCATCTGGGAGCGCGGGCGCCGTCGCCGGCATCGCGGGGGCGGCAAGGCCATCGGTGACGTACTCTGCGACCCGGCGCAGCTCGCCGGACATCGAGTCGAGCCGCGCCCGCAGCTCCGCGGCCTCCCGCTCCGCGGCCTCGCGTATCTCGGCCGCCTGGCTCGTCGCCTGCTGGGTTATCGCGGCCGCCTCGCGTTCGGCAGCCTGCCGTATCGCGGCGGCATAGTTCCGCGCTTCTTGGGTGACTTGGGTCGTATGGCTGTCGGCCAGCGTGAGGACCCGCCCCGCCGCTCCCATCGAGTCCCTGGCCGGGGAGCGCCGGCTCTGGAACTGCCCGGTCGCGGGCCCGGGACGAGGCCCAGATGGGTCGGCCTCGTGGCGGAAGCCGGTGGCTTCCTGCCAGCCGGGGTCGGCGCGCCGCTGGTGCCCGCCCGCATCGCGGCGCACCGGGCCGGGCTGGTGCCGGTAGCCGGTCGTCTCCCGCCGGGGAAGATCTGCTAGGTCGGCTGGCTGCCCAGGAAACTCACCGCCCGGGTACTGCCGGGTCTGAGGTCCGGCCGCCGCGTGGTCCACCGCGGGGTCGTAGTCGGGGACGGCATGAAGCCGACGATTGCCGTTGTGATAACCGGCGTCTGGTGCTGGCGGTGGGGCGCTTCGCGCACTCGGCGATCCGCCTGGCCGCCGTGGCGGCCGGTCGGGGGCCGCGGGCTCACGGAAGGCCGGCATGGGCCAGGACGGATGGTCGGCAGCGAACCGGACCCGCGGCAGCGGCGCCGACGGATGCTCAGGAGGCAGCGAGGGAGGCGGTCCCCAGTCCTGCCAGTCCTGTGGTTCCTGCCAGGAGTGCCCTTCCTGCCAGTCCTGCGGTACCTGCCACGAGTGCTCTTCCCGCCAGTCACGCTGCTCCTGCCACGAGTGCCTTTCCGGGGCTGGCGCCCAGCCGGGATCAGCCTGGCCGTACCCGACCGCCTCGGGCCAGTAGTCAGCGAGGTTGTCAGGCGTGCCAAGCGACACTGGCGACGGCTCCATGTCAGACCTCCGGTGCTTGGGCCCCACGTGGCCTCCGAGGGTTAAGCGCGCGGAGGCCAGGAACTGGTCTCGGCGCGAGGCTGGAGATCGAGCTGACTCCTACGCACGACAAGCTAGATCCTCCAGGGAGCGTCCGCACAGGGACGTAATAATCCGTAAGGGACGAAAAACCCCTAGGGGGGCTGGCTGGCGAGGGCGCTGCCGACGCACGCGCGCCGGGCCCTGCAACGGATTCCAGCTGCTTGACCAACAAAAGAGCAGATCAGAACCCAACCGACGACCAGCGGCCATTCTGCCGCCCGGGACCGTGGTTCAAAACAGCGAAACAGATCACGCGCCGGTAACGGCCCGGCGTAGACTTCGATTCCCCACCAACCCACCCGTTGCGGAGAAAACGGAACTAGATTAACGATGACCGCGCCCACCGCTCGTGTCACCGTCCGCGTCGCGGTGCAGTCCTCCCGCCGACTGCTCCGTGACACCCTGTCAGCATGCCTGGCCCTTCGGCCTGACATCACCGTGGTGGGCAAGGTGGCGGAGGCGGACAGCATCCTTGCGCTCTGCGAGCTGCGCCATCCCGATGTGGTGATCCTCGACGCAGGCCCCCGGCTCGGCGAGATCGCCGTACTGGTGGGCGAGGTGATGCGCAGCTTCCCCGAGTTGAACGTGATCGTGAGCTACCGCAATGCGACGGAGCAGGATCTGGCCGCTGCCTGCCGGGCGGGCGTTACCTCCCTCGTGCCCGAGTCACACGGTCTCACGGCCCTGCTCACGCTGCTACGACCGCGAAAGGCACGGCACGCCCGCACAACTCCCGGTGGTCTTACCGACCGGGAAGTTGAGATCGTCGTGCTGACAGCCTCCGGGCACAGCGTCGGTGAGATGGCGGCCCTGCTCGGCATCAGCCCGCTCACCGTGGAGAACCTCAAGCGCCGCGTCTTCGCGAAGCTGGATGTCAGCAGCAGTGCACATGCCGTGTCCAAGGCAGCCTCGCTCGGGATGCTGGACCGCAGTGAGGGCCCGCCCCCCAGGACGCGGGCGAGCGACAGCGAGGATTCGACTGTGCTGACAGTGGTGTCCGGCCAGGATGGCCCTGCCATGGATCAGATCGCGACTGTCCTGATCACGGCCCGGCTGCCGTCAGTGCTGGTAAGGACGCCAGGGCCGGTGGCCGAAACGGACTGGGCGCGCTGGCATCGCGGCCCGATCGTGGCCGCCCTGGTGGATCCGGGACAGCACGACTGGGATCTGGTCGCAGAACTCGGCATTCCGGCAATCCTTGTACACAGCAAGTCCGTTGAGCCACCGGAACTCGCCGAGGCGCTGGCCTCAGGGGCCAATGCGCTGATACCGGCAGACAGGATCGCCGACCACTTCCTCTCGGTATTGCTGATGGTCAGTCAGGGCTACCTCGTGGTGGGCTCACGGCCGATGCGACCGCTGATCGGAGCAGTGCGCGCCCGCTTTGAAGACGGAGTCGCCGGAAGGCTGGACCTGCCAGAGCTAACGGCACGCGAAAGTGACATCCTCCGTTGCCTCGCCCAGGGGTACTCGATTCGGCAGACCGCCCGAGTGCTAGGGATCGCCCCGAAGACGGTCGAGAACGTCCAGACCCGGCTGTTCCGCAAGCTTGGCGTGCGCAACAGATCGGGGGCGTTCGCCGTCGCAGATGCGTTCGGTCTACTGCCTGCGACCGCACCGCCCTCAGCCGGGGAACCCACGGGTCACACGTCCCCCAAGGGGTACTCGTCGGTGTCCCCGAACGGCTGGCGGTCCTAGCTTTGTCGGCAGCCAAACGCGAGCAACCCACCGTCCCTGAGTCAGGCACGCGCGTCGAAGAGGAGCACCAAGATGACCTACATCATTACGCAGGCCTGCGTCGATCTACTGGACAAGACATGTGTCGCGGAGTGCCCGGTCGACTGCATCTATGAGGGCGAGCGCATGATGTACATCCACCCCGATGAGTGCGTCGACTGCGGGGCCTGCGAGCCGGTCTGCCCGGTCGAGGCGATCTACTTTGAAAACGACGTCCCCGGCGACAGGAAAAACTATCACCGGGTCAACGTCGAGTTCTTCACCGACCTCGGCTCGCCAGGCGGCGCGGCCCGTGTCGGCAAGATCCACTCGGATCACCCGATCGTGGCAGCGCTCCCGCCGCAGGAGGCAAGATACTGACGCCTCCGGCTTCGCTGACGCCGGTCCTGGCGCGGCGCCCGGCCACCGCGACGGCGGCGAGCGCGCCAGTCACCGACCGGTGGCGGGTTGTCGCCTGGTATGCGGCGTTCGCCGCGTTCGCGGGGGTCGTCTTCGCCACGTCTGGCCAGCCGGTGCAGTCGGCCTGGGGGGCCTGCGCCGCAGGAGGTTACGCGCTCGCCGCGCTCACTGCTGTGCTGTGGCAGTCGCGAGGCCGCGAGGTCGCCCTGGTCATTTCTCTGACCGGCGCACTGGCAGTCCCACTGACCTGGCAAGTGACGTTCGGCGCCACGATGTCTAAGGTCGACGAGGGCTCACTTGAGGTCGTGGCCCGCTCCGCGGTTCTGCTGCTGCGCCACGGCACCCCCTACCTGCCAGCAAATCAGATTTCGCATGTCCTGGATTACAACCCGTACGAGCCCGCGATGACGATCTTCGGCCTGCCGGCCGCGGCCGGCCTGCACGGCGCGGCCGGTAACCCCAGGCTCTGGATGGGCCTCACCGCTGCGGCTATCTTCGCCGCAGCGTTCCGGCTGGCGACGCCAGGCAACGCGCTGCGCAGTACCGCATTCGCCTTCGGCTCGCCGATGCTGGCCCTGCCCCTGACGACGGGGCTCACCGATGTGCCGGTGCTAGCGCTGCTCAGCCTGACACTCGCCTGCACGGAAGCGGGCGCGCAGCGGCGAGTGCGCCTGGCGGCGGCAATCGCCCTTGGCACGGCATGCGCCATCAAGGCCACCGCCTGGCCGGCCCTGCCCATCATCGCCGCGATGCTCGCCGCCAGGGACGGCACCCGGGCAGCAGCCAGGTTCGCGGTCGAGGCGAGCATCACAGCGACGGCGCTGGTCGCGGGGCTGGCGTCGGCCTCAGTGACGGCGCCGGCGGCGCTCCTCCAGAACACGGTGCTTTTTCCGCTCGGCATGACCAAGTACCAGACGGAAGCGGACAGCCCGCTGCCCGGGCACCTGCTCGCCGCCACCGGACCCGCGGGCCGCTGGGCGGCAGTCAGCCTTCTCTGCGTTGCCAGCCTGGCAATCTGGGCATCACTAGTCGCCGATCCACCAGCGGACACCCAGGCGGCAGTGTGGCTGCTCGCTATGAACCTCGCCTTGCTGTTTACACTGGCTCCCGCCAGCCGTTGGGGATATTTTGTCTACCCTGCAGCCCTACTGGGTTTCGCCAGCATGGCCAGCGGCGAACGCGGCCCGTGGATGTCGGCAGTCATGTGATTCCCCGGGACCTGAAGGGCAGCGATCAGGCAAGTGATGCCGGCACGGGCGGTACGACGGCTTTGCGATCCCCGACGGCGCCGCGGGACCGGGGACGGCGTACAGCGGCTGCAGGGTTGGTGCGGGATCGTTGCACCGGTGCTGTTTACGGCCGCGTGGGTGGCCGGATCGCTGTGCCAGGTCGGCTACTCCGCGGGCCGGGTGCAGCTGAGCGGGCTGGCGGCCCTGGATGCGCGGGATCCGCAGATCATGATCGCCGGCTTCGTCGGGCTCGGCGTCTGCTCGGCCGCGTTCGGTGCCGGGCTCGGCCGCGTCGCCGCAGCCGGGAAGGCTGGACCGCGGCTGATCATCGCGGCGGGGGTGGCGACAATCGCCGCGGGAGTGTTCCGCCGCGATCACCTGCTGCTGACCGGGCCAGGGTTCGCCGGGGAATCGTGGCACAACCAGGTCCACGACGTGGTCAGCGCCCTGGCGTATGCCGCGATGATCGCGGCGCCCCTGGTGCTGGCGCGGCGGTTCCGCGGCGACCCGGACTGGGGTGGCCTGCGCCGTCCGCTCCAGATCCTCGCGCTGGTCAGCGCCGTGGCTCTGGCGTTGTTCGCATCCGGGGCCCCGGGGCCGTGGAATCCGGTCGTGCAGCGGGTCGCGGTCACGCTAGCTCTGGCCGCCGAGGTGCTCCTGGCTGTGCGAGTGCTCACCCTCGGCCCGAGCCTCCCGGTGGACTCCTCAGTATGAGCCTGACCTGCTTTGACGGACATCCACTGTCAGGGGTTGGCCCCCGGAAGGACGTCCGATCACGGAGAGCATGGGGAAGAGGCCCCGTAAGCGCCGCTCATTCGTGCCGGAGTTCAAGGCCGAGATCGTGGCGGTCTAGCATCGCCAGCGTGTTCACAATCGAGCAGATCGAGGAGTTGCACAGACGTCTCGGCAGCGCGGAAACGCTGGCCGATTACGTCCGGTCGCTCGCCGACATCGGGGTCGTGCGCTATGACTCCTACGTGTCCGATGGGCACTCCGAGTACTTCGGACACGACGGCCATCGAGTCACATCGCAGCCCGTGCACGAACAGCTATCCGTCGCCGTGGACAGCGACCGAACAGCGTTCCTCGATCATCTGAGGCATCATGAGCGTGGAGACGAGCTACCTGGAGATGTCCCGGGGCATGGCCGCCAGCGGGGTCGAGGGGTGGACCGTGGATACACACGCGATGACCATGACGTTCCGGCGACCGATCCGGCGAGGTCATGCAGGCTCAACAAATCACGTCGACCGATGCGAACGGAGTTCGCATCGAGACTGTCAAGTAGTCTGACAAGCCATTAGGCCTGTCCGTCAAAGCGGGAAACCTCAGTATGCTCACCGATGACGCGCAGGAAGGAGCAAGGTGCGTTCAAGAACAGTGCAGGTCACAGCCGGTCTTGTAACCGCAGACACGTGGGCGCCGTTCGGCCAGCTACCGACAGACGAGAACGATCCGACCGAGAGCACCGTTCTTTCCTTTGCATGGGCAGATCCGCACGTCAACTACATCGGCCACACGTTCGACGAGGTCGAGCACACCGAGAATGGCACGCTCTGCACGTTGCTGAATCGGCACGACACTGCGACTCAGACCCTCATGCCGATGACCATGGACGCACTGGTGGTCGTCGCTCCCGCGCATCTCGACTTCTCATCAGAGGAGGACGTGAGCCTTCTCCAGGCGTTCGTGGTGCGTCAGTACCAGTGCATTAACCTCGCTGTCGGCACGTGGCACTGGGGACCTTATCCGACAGCTCCGGGCAGTCTGAGACTGTTCAACATTCAGGGCCGCCGATACGCCGAGGACAACAAGACCGCCTACCTTGAGCGTGATCTGGGGATCCTGGTCGAGGCAGTTATCCCGCAGTGAGCTTGACACACGTCGATCATGGGAGCTGAAGTACTTCATGGACGTACGCTCAATACAGCAGACCACTCCAGTCAAAGAGCACAACGACAGCACCACCGTATGGTGGCTTGTTCCGCCCCGCGAGATGTATGAAGCCAGCGTCGGCGGACATCTCGAGCTGATCTGCGAATGGGAAGTCGCTCCTGGCGGTGAGGTATTCCCTCATAGCCATCCCACGCACGAGTATTACTACATCACAGCAGGTCGCGGATACATCGTGCTGGAGGGCGAGGAACGCGAGGTTGGCCCAGGCGACCTGGTGTACATACCGCCAGACAAAGTGCACAGCGCGCGACCGTTGAACGACAACGCGCCCTTGCGGGCGGTGTCGTTCGCCGTGGGTTTGCCCGGCATCGGCGAGATCGACTACACCAACCACTGATGGCCCCGGGGCGCGGGAGCTGGCACATGCGCAGCCGCGGGCCTACCGGGTGGCAGGCCCGCTGCTGTTGTCGGATGGTCGAATCGGCAGACGGCCCAGTGGCTACCGCTGGCCTCAGATGACGACCACCGGGCACGCGGCGCCATTTACGACCTGAGCGCGTACCGAGGAGCCCGGCCGCAGCCGGGCAAGACGGCCACGGCGCGCTCCGACCACGATCATGTCGGCATCGTGCGAGGCCTCTGTGAGCGCGTCCGCCGGCTGGCCGATGTACCCGCGCACGGTCACCGAGCTAGGTCGGCCATCACCGAGCTTGCTGATGGTCTTGCCCACGACCTCCTCGACCGCCTGCATCACCTTCTGCGCTTCGGGCCGATCTTTGGGGGTAGATGATCGGGTCGCCGGTCCACGCGGTCGCTGCGACCTGGTGCACGGCCAAGACCGTGATCGGGGCGTGCTCGAGCACTGCATGCGTCATCGCCCATTCGAGTGCACTCTGCGAGTCGGCTGAGCCATCGACGCCTACCACAATTCCTGGCATTCTGCCTGTTCCTCCTGCTAGGGCTGCCTTCGACGGTCAGCCGCCAGGCGAGTCAACGCTGTGCAGGAAGGAGCAATTTCGGCCCTTGCAACCTCTATGCGCCACACAATGCCATCTATGCGTCTTCCATTCACAAAGCCGATTAGATCGGCGCAGACGCGTCGGCCCTGCGCTGCCGAGGACAGCAGGCCCGTGGCACAGTCTTGGAGAGCGAATCGGCTGCCCGAGTCGGAGCGCCGGGTCGGCCAACGTGGTGAAATAGTGCATAGTGACCAGGTATGCAGGGCAGCGGCGCCAGGCCACGTGCGCGGCGCGGCTGGTGGCAGCCGGGGAGGCGGCGACATGTCCGGCGCGCAGTTGTATGACGCGATCGGCGCCACGTACGCCGTGACGCGGCGCACCGAGCCGCGGATCGCCGCACGGATCTGGGCTGCGCTCGGCGATGCGCGGACGGTACTGAATGTCGGGGCTGGCACCGGATCTTACGAGCCACCCGGCCGTGACGTCACCGCGGTGGAGCCGTCGGCGCTGATGCGAGCGCAACGCCCCGCTGGCGCGGCGCCGTGTGTCGCTGCCACCGCGGAGAGCCTTCCGTTCGAGGACCAGTCCTTCGACGCCGCGACGGCTGTGAGCACCCTTCATCACTGGCAGGACCCGATCGCGGGCCTGCGCGAGATGCGGCGCGTGGCCCGGCACGTGGTGGTCTTCACGTACGACAGCAGTGGGGCAGGATGGCGTCGCCGGTTCTGGCTTACCCGCGACTACCTGCCCGAGTTCGCCGACCTCCTCATCGGGCGGCCCTCGCTGACCGAGCTGGCCAGCGCGATCCGAGCCCGCATCGAGCCGGTGCTTGTTCCGTGGGACTGCGCTGACGGCTTCTTCGAGGCCTACTGGCGCCGGCCCGAGGCATACCTGGACGAACATATACGTCGCGGGGTATCAGTCTGGGCCAGGGTCGGGCCGGACGCCGAGCAGCGGGCAGTGCGCAGCCTCCGAGATGACCTTGCCTCCGGCCGGTGGGCTGAACGCAACCACGACCTTCTCGATCTCGATGTCGCCGAGCTCGGTCTTCGCCTGCTTATCGCCTGAACCCGTCACAGGTCACGGCGGCCGCTCGATGCGGCGGAACGGCACGCGTAGCCGCCGGGCTCGTGCAGCCTCACATCCGGGATCTCAGCACGTCGACCTCGCAGCCTGGCGAGGTCGGGTCGAAGCCGTGCTCGGCCAGCCAGCGGACCGCCGTCAGGCTTCGCAGCGACCACCACGCGCGAATCACGTCGGGGTCCACGTTGGTGCCGTAGCCGGCGAGGACGTCGCCAAGGTGCTCCTCGTGTCCGAGCGTCAAGGAGGCGAGGTCGTACAGGGCATCGCCCTGGCCCGCCTCGGACCAGTCGATCACGCCGGTGATCTCGTTTCCGTCGACGAACACGTGCGCGATCTGCAGGTCGCCGTGGGTGAACACCGGTGTCCACGGTCTGAGCGCCACCTCGGCAACCCGGCGGTTGCGCGTGACCAAGTCGGCGGGAAGGACGCCGTTCGTGACGAGCCACTCGCATTCACCGTCCAGGTGCGATGCGATCTCGTCGAGGCTCCGACCGGGCCATGGCGGCAGCGGCGCGTCGTGCAGAATCCGTGCGGCGGCACCCGCCGCGGCCCACGCCGCAGGCGACGCCTTCGACGGCACGCCGAGGCGACCGAGCGCTGTCCCCGGGAGGGCGGCGAGCGCGAGCACGGGCGGCTCGCGCCACAGGACTTCCGGAGTCGGGATTGGCGCGCCATAGCCATCGCCTCAACCTCGACGTCGGTGCGCGCCTGATTAGCGTCGATCTTCAGGAAAACGTCACCGACGCGCAGGGTCGCGCACTCGTGATGAGCGACGACGACCTCGACCCCATCCACGTCTGGCCATTATCGCGGGACGACCGCCGACGTCGTCAACGGGTTTGTCGCGTGCGACCGCGCTGATGCCGTCGCATCACCGAACCGCTCGGCGAGCCGGCCCGCAGGCGCCAAACGAGCGAATGGACTCTGGCATGAACTGTGGATCAGCCCACCAGACTGGCGCGTCATTCCGCGCAGCCCGGAAGCGGGACTGGGCGCAGCGGGGGCTGCGGATCGGGTGGGCTGCGGGGCTGGCAGTGGCTGCCTGCGGGTCGGCTGCCGGACCTTCGGCGGCTGCCGGGCACCCGGCGACTACCGCTACGCCGGCGGCCCCGGCACCGTTTGCCTATGTCGCCGATACAGGTGCGAACGGGATCTCCCAGTTCGGCTCCTCTCCGGGCGGCTCAGGCGCGCTCCGGCCGCTCACACTGAAGACGGTCGCCGCCGGACCGGGGCCGTACGACGTCGCGGTCAGCCCGCAGGGGACCAGTGTCTACGTCGTTGATGCCTCGCCCAGCGCCTCACGATCTGGACCTGATCTACCCGGCGCGCGACTTCGCTGAGGTCGACGCGCTGGTAGCCATCAGCATCGAGCTAGCCGAGATTCCGGCTTAGCGGCTGCCGCACAAACGGGCCTTCCTCCGGCGCGGTGTCATGACCGAACTCATCCTCGTGCGCACGGATCCCGGGCCGATATATTTCACCGACTTCTGGGACCAGGTTCGCTACCGCTGGCCCGGTGACCTTCTGACCGTCGAGATCGACGGGCTTGCCGTGGCGAGTGCTGATGCCGTTCGGCGCTATCGAGCCGACCATGATCACATCCGAACCTGTTGATCCCGGGGCAAAGACTGGCCCCCGCGGCCTCGTTCTCCTACCTGTTCGCCCCCGTGCGCGAACAGTCGGAGCAGCAAGGAAGGTATCCGCAACGGGCCGCCGATGATTCGCGCGGCACCCACCCGCAAGCTAGCCGACGGGAGGCGTCCTGGGCGGTCAGGCCACCCTCCAGCTCCGGTCGCCCAGCGTCGCGACGACGTCGATGCTTCCGCCCAGTGCCGTGACGTAGGCACGCACGACATCGATGCCGGAGATCTCGCCATGCTCGATCTTGGATATACGAGCCTGGGACACGCCGAGCGCGGCGGCCAGTTCCGCCTGCGTCACCCCGGCCACGGTGCGCATCTCAGTCAGCTGGTGCCCGCGCAGGTACGCCTCCCGGCGCTCGCGCGCCGCCGCCTTCCCGGCAGCCTGCTCCTCGGCGGTACGCGGGTCCGCCTCACGGCCCCGGGCCCTGACCTCATCCCACTTGGCGTAACCGCTGCTCACTGCTTCTTCCCCTCCGCTTCCAGTCTGGCCAGATACCGTCTGAACCGCTCGTCTGCCAGCGGGATCGCCTCGCGATACCATCCGTCCCAGTTTCCTGCCCACCGGCGACCAGAACGATCGCCTCGCGCCTCGGATCGAACGCGAACAGCAACCGGATCTCGGTGCTTTCCGACGACGGCGGCCGCAGTTCCTTCATGTTGTGGTACCGGCTCCCCTTGACCCGGTCAGCCAGCGGCCTGCGCAGCGCGGGGCCTTCCTCCGCGAGTTGGTCGATCGCGTCCTCGATCAGGTCAGCGGATTCCGGGTCGCTCTTGCACAACGCCAGATACCACGCCTCGACCTCCGGGTGGAGGCGTACCTCCCACGCCACAACTCCAACAACCAATCAGTCATGTCTGGTCAGGCATGGCCCGCCGCTAGGACGACACGCCCGGCACCAGCCATCCGCAGCACAGCGACTGGCCCCCAGCCAGGATGAGCCCAGGCGGTTCGCCCAACGCTGCGCTCGCTCAGACATCGCCCGAGGTCAACGACCAGGTGGGCCGAACGTCCCGTCAGGCGAACCGCCCCATCCTGATCGAAGGTGACCCGCTCCCGGTACGTCTGCCCAGGTCACACGCCCCGAGGGCGGCGAGGTGACCCGCATGGCGCCCGCCCCAGAGCGGGCTGATCACCGGATGAGCTGTACCGCCCCGGCCGTCGGGGTCAGGCTGGCGGGCATGTTGCCGCTGTCAGGCGGCGTGCGGCGCGATCTCGACGATGAGGTCCGCGTCCAGGGCGGTGGTGATGCGCTCGAGCAGGGGGATGGTCGGGATGACGCCGCCTGCCTCCAGGCGCGACAGAGCCGGCTGGGTCATGCCCGCCCGGCGGGCGAGTTCGGTCTGGGACAGGCCGAGCGCCTGCCGGCGCTCGCGGACGGCGCGGCCGATCAGGAACGCCCGCTGCGCCTCGGCGTAACCCTGCCGGTACTCGTCGCTGCCGCGGCGGGTACGGGCGAAGTCGTCGTAGGATTCGTGGCTGGCGGTCATGGCTGCACCTCGCGGTCGAACGTGTCATGGGCGGGGCCGTGCTCGGCCTCGCATCGTTTCTGGGCTTGCAGGGCCCGGGCTACCTCAGCGATCTCGGCGCTGCGGGCCTTGCGGAACACGGTCAGCAAGATGACGCGGCGACCGGGGGCGAGCCAGTACGTGACCCTGGTCTGCCGGGCTAACAAGTGGAAGGCAGTTCGCGGACCTTCCCGCTCAGGTGCCGGGTGTACGGTTCGCCGAGATCCGCGGCGTGCTCGGCCAGCGGGCCGACGAGGAAGTCCGCCCGGCCGAAGTCCCGGTCCGTCAGGCCGGACAGCCAGGACCGCACTTCCGGCTCGATCTCGACCGAGTACAGATCCTCCATGCATCACATGCTATATACATCTGATG
>Ga0335081_10002788_pt1 | contig 27536 bp, 23 predicted proteins | sample Lox_Sample_35_FD_206713 | JGI IMG/M metagenome (GOLD analysis project Ga0335081, IMG submission 206713) | Soil microbial communities from Loxahatchee National Wildlife Refuge, Florida, United States - Lox_Sample_3.5 | ecosystem: Environmental > Terrestrial > Soil > Wetlands | place: USA...
CTCGTCGGCGACGCGGGCGCCGAGGCGATCGCGCGGGCGCGGATGGAGGCCGTCGACCGCTAACCCTCATCGCGCGCTCAATATGCCGTGCAGCGCGAGCGGTGGCGCGGAGAGTCCTTGTAGCGGGGCTCCTGCCCGCGGTGCCAGAGCACCGAGTCGATGTCGGCTTCGCGGGCGCCGGCGCGCTCGGAGGCCACCAGCCCGACGGCGTGCAGCGCACAGGCACGGATCTCGACCTCCTCGGGCGAGCCGTGCTCGATCAGTTCGCCGCGCTCGATCCGGTCGAGCAGGCCGGCGTCGTAGCTGAGCAGCCCGTCGATGCGAAGCACGTGGGGGACCAGATTGTCGGCGAACATCGTCAGGCAATCGAGGTCCCGGAAGGCTGCCACGCCGGCGCGCGCGAGGTCCGCGGCGGCGATCTGGGCGCGCTTGAGGAACGGGATGTCGAGGCCGTCATAGCGGGAGGAGTCCGCGAAGCATTGCCAGCCTCGGAGCTCGTCGACGAGCGCGACCGCGGAGCTCTCGGCAGCGTCGATCACGGCGGCGAACCGGCCGTCATGGTCCGTGGCAACGTTGCGCCCAAGGTCGTTGAGCGACCGCGCGAACAGAGTCATGAGCTCGTGCTCGGGGTCCTGGCCGAGGGTCTTCGCGATCGCGGCCGGGTCGATGGTCGCGAGCTCGTCGGCTGGATACGGACCGCGGGTTGCGAACCGATCCCGGAGGCCGGCGGCGATCGTGAAGTAGCCAGAGCGGCCGTCGCGCTTTCGGAGGGTGGGGAACCAGCCCGAGCCGAAGTTGATCGCATCGAGGATCAGCCAGAACGCCGCGAGTTCCTCGCGGTTTCCGTCGGTGAGGTGGCATTCCGGGTCGGGCTCGGGGGGGTCGAGGTCGACCGGGAGGGACCCGACGTAGGCGGACGTGTGGTCGGGGTCGATCCGCACGTAGCGGGCGTTCTCGGCCACGGCCGCGCAGACGGATCGGAGCTCGGTGAGGACATCGGCCACCGCGGCAGAAGGATGACGGGTTCGGAGGCGGGCAACGACCACCACCCCCGCTACCGTTGAATTCGAACCTATGACCGACACCGCGGCCGAGCTCGAAACCCTTCTCTCAGGGCTGAACGACCCCCAGCGCGAAGCCGTCACGTACGGCGAGGGGCCGCTGCTGATCCTGGCCGGCGCCGGCTCGGGAAAGACCCGGGTCCTGACCCACCGCATCGCTTATCTGGTCGCCACCGACGCGGCTAAGCCAAACGAGATCCTCGCGATCACGTTCACGAACAAGGCGGCGGGGGAGATGCGCGACCGGGCCGAGCTGCTGGTAGGCCGGCGCGTGCGGGCGATGTGGGTGATGACGTTCCACGCCGCATGCGCGCGGATGCTGCGGGCCCACGCCGACAAGCTCGGGTACACGCGGCGGTTCACGATCTACGACCAGGCGGACGCGCGCCGGCTGATCAAGCGTTGCCTGGATGACCTGGGGATCGACCCCAAGCGATTCACGCCGGCGTCGATCCACAACCAGATCTCCGACGCCAAGAACAAGCTCCGCGACGCCGACTCGTACGCGCAGATGGTGGGCTCGTTCTTCGAGCAGACCGTCGCCGACGTCTACCGGGCCTACGAGAGCGAGCTTCACCGCATGAACGCGATGGACTTCGACGACCTCCTTGTGCGCGCCGTCAACGTGCTCGAGCTGTTCCAGGAGGTCCGCGACCAGTACGCCGGAACGTTCCGCCACGTCCTCGTCGACGAGTACCAGGACACAAACCACGCCCAGTACCGCTGGCTCCAGCTGCTGGCCGAGGAGCGGCGGAATCTGATGGTGGTGGGGGACGATGCCCAGTGCCTGGTGGCGGGAACCATGGTCACGATGGCCGACGGGTCTTTGCGTGCGATCGAAGACGTTGTCGTGGGGGACATGGTGCGGTCGGCGCGCGGTGGCGGTCGGTTCGGGGCGGCGCGGGTGGTGCGGGTGCATGGGTCTTCGCGTTCTGACGGGGTCGCGATCACGATGCGGTCAGGCCGGCGGCTGGTCAGCACGCCCGAGCACACGCACTTCGCCGGGTCTCGGACCCTGTACAACGCAGCAAACCTCGCCCCCGGCGGACCCGGCGCCCGCATAAGCATGCCTGACATGCTTATGCGGTCACCAGCCGAGCCTCGGGGCGACTTTGCCACGTTAAGCAGGTCGCGGGCGGAGGTGACGTTGTGCGCCGGCGAGCGCGAGGGCTTCCCGGTCCACCGGCTGGCGGTGACGCGCGAGAGCGGCGCCGGCTTCGACGGGCTCGCCAGTGATATGGGGAGCGTCGAAACGCTCGCCCGCTCGGTGGCGGGCGACACCGTCCTCCGTGCCACCGCGCGCCTCGGCGCCGACGGCGGCGAGCTTCCGTTCACGCCGGCATCGCGGGTCGGGCCCGGGATGGTGATGTTCGACGAGCACGGCGGCTACGACGTGGTCATGTCGGTCGAGCGGGTCGAGCTGAACGCGCCGGTTCACGACCTCGACATCGCCCGCACCCACAACTTCATCGCCAACGGGATCGTCACCCACAACTCGATCTACGGCTTCCGGGGCGCGGACATCCGGAACATCCTCGAGTTCGAGGACACGTTCCCCGACGCCCACGTGGTCAAGCTCGAGCAGAACTACCGCTCGACGCAGACGATCCTCGACGCCGCCAACGCGGTGATCCGCAACAACCGGGGTCAGAAGCCGAAGTCGCTGTGGACCGAGCTCGGGCAGGGCGATCCGATCAAGATCCGCGAGCTCGAGGACGAGCATGCCGAGGCCCGGTTCGTGACCGGCGAGATCCAGCGGCTGCTCGACGACGGTGGCGTCTCGCGCGCCGAGGTCGCGGTCTTCTACCGGACCAACGCCCAGTCACGCGTGCTCCAGGACACGCTCGTGCGCGGGGACATCCCGTACCAGGTGATCGGCGGGACCAAGTTCTACGAGCGCGCCGAGATCAAAGACGCGATCGCGTACCTGATCACGCTGGTCAACCCGCAGGACGCGGGCGCGTTCACGCGGATCGTGAACTCGCCGCGGCGCGGGATCGGCGCGACCTCGCTCTCGCGGCTGCTCGCTTTCTCGAACACGATCGGGATATCGATCTGGGACGCGGCCGCCGACCCCGAGCAGGTGCCGGGGCTGGGCGGCCCGGCGGTCAAGGCGTTCAAGCGGTTCATGTCGACGATGCATGTGCTGCGCGAGCGGGTCGAGTCGAACCCGCCGATCGCCGAGTTGCTCAAGGAGATGCTCCAGGAGACCGGCTACCTCGAGGCGCTCGAGGCCGAGCGGACGATCGAGGCGCAGGGACGGATCGAGAACCTGGAGGAGCTCATCAACGTCGCCGCCGAGTATGACTCTGCGGCGGAGACCGACGTCACGCGCGAGCCCTCGCTGGCGGAGTTCCTCGAGCAGGTCGCGCTGATCTCCGACGCCGACGACCGCAGCGACGACGAGGGGCTGGTCACGCTGATGACGCTTCACAACGCCAAGGGTCTCGAGTATCCGATCGTGTTCATGATCGGGTGCGAGGAGGGCGTGTTCCCGCACTCGCGGGCGCTCGACGAGGGCGGCCTCGAAGAGGAGCGGCGGCTCTGCTACGTGGGCATCACCCGCGCCCAGCGCGACCTGTATCTGACCTACGCCCGCACGCGGAACGTGTTCGGCGCGCGCAGCTTCGGCGCGCCGAGCCGGTTCATCGGCGAGATCCCCGACGAGCTGACCGACCGCGAGGAGCAGCAGCCGCGAGGGCTCGCCGGGGTTCGGGCTCGCGCCACCTCGTGGAGCTCGGCTGGATCGTCGGGTGGGGGCGGCCCGTCATGGAATGCCGACGCACCGGCGCCGTCGGGTCCTGCGTTCCGGATGGGCGAGGACGTCACCCATCCGAAGTTCGGCGAGGGGGTCGTGACCGGCCTCGAACCGGGCGGGATCGTGGTCATCCGCTTCAGCCGCGACGGCTCCGAGCGGAAGATGGTTGCCGACCTCGCGCCAATCGCCAAGCGGTAGCAATCCCACATCCATTAGGGTCCCGGCTCGCATGAGCGCGACGATCATCGACGGGAAGGAAGTTGCCGCGCGGGTCCGCGGCGAGGTGGCGCGCGAAGTGGCGGCGTTCCGCGAGCGGACCGGAAAGGCCCCCGGCCTGGCCACCATCCTGGTTGGCGACGATCCCGCTTCCGCGGTCTACGTCGCGAACAAGCGAAAGGCGTGCGCCGAGGTCGGGATCGTCGACTTTCACCAGCACCTCCCGGACGAGGCGAGCCAGGACGACGTCGCGGCGGTGATCGAGGACGCCAACGGCAACCCGGAGGTCAGCGGGATCCTGCTCCAGCTGCCGGTCCCGAAGGGGATGAACGGCAAGGAGCTGACCGCGCTGATCGAGGCCGACAAGGACGTCGACGGCCTCACCCACGTCAGCGCCGGCCGGCTCGTGCAGGGTGCGCCGGGGCTGCGGCCGTGCACTCCGCTCGGGGTGATCGAGTTGCTCGACGCGTACTCGGTCGCGCTCGAGGGCGCCGAGGCGGTCGTCGTCGGCCGCTCGGACCTGGTCGGGAAGCCGGTTTCGTTCCTGCTGCTCGAGCGGAACGCGACCGTGACCATCTGCCACTCGCGAACGCGCGACCTCGCCGGCGTGTGCTCGCGCGCCGATGTGCTGGTCGGCGCAATCGGGCGGGCCGAGATGATCGGGCCCGAGTTCGTGAAGCAAGGCGCCGCGGTCATCGATGTCGGCATCAACCGCACCGACGACGGCCTCCGGGGCGATGTCCAGTTTGACGCGGTCGCGGCCAAGGCGGGATGGATCACGCCGGTTCCCGGTGGCGTGGGGCCGATGACGATCGCGATGCTGCTGCGCAACACGGTCGCCGCGGCGGCGCTGCAACTCGGCTCTCACTAGCCGGGGAGGAGTTGGGCCGGCGGCCTCGAACCGGTAATCGTGGAGAACCAGGTCCGCAGGCTCGGTCTCGAGCGCCTGTCCCGTGAGGACTGGGTCATCATCGGGGTCGCGGTCCTGCTGGTTCTCGACCTGCTGGTGCTGCCGTGGTTCTCGTTCGGCGCAACGATCACCGTGGGGTCGACCACGTTGGCGATTGGCGGATCGGCCAGCGGCGTGGACGCCCCGGACGCGTGGCTCGGCGTGCTCGCGCTGATGGCCACGATGTTCCTGGTCGCCGACCTCGCCACCGAACGGCTGTCACCGGCGACGCGGCTGCCGACGGTCGCGAGCGACCGGATCACCGGCCGCTACTGGCTTGCCTGCGCGGCGGCGGCGCTGCTCGCGTTCAAGTTCGTCCTTCATCTCGGGCGTTTCGGCGAGCTCGCGCTCGGGTTCTGGACGGCGGTCTTGCTCGTGGCCGGCCTGGTGGTGTTGACCCGCCGCGCGCGTCACGCCGCGCAGGGCTCCCAGGGCTCCCCGGTCCCCGGGAAGAAGCCTGCCACCGAGCCGAACCCTGAGCCAGGCTCGACCCTCTAGCGCGCCCAGAACCTCTAGCCTCCCGGCCAATGGACTTCGATGCTTCGCGTCTGCGGCGGGGCGAGTGGCTCGCAGGCGCGAGCGCGGTGCTGCTGGCGATCTTCCTGGTCGGGGGCAAGTGGTACGACGGCGCCGGGCGGACGGGCGGCTCGCTGACCGGCTGGCAGGCGCTCACCGACCTGCGGTGGCTGCTGCTCGTGACGATCCTCGTCGCGGCCGGTCTCGTGTTCACCCAGACCACGCGCCGTGCCCCTGCGCTGCCGGTGACGATGAGCCTGATCGTGATGCTGCTCGGGATCGTAAGCGTGGTGGCGCTGATCGTCCGCGTCCTGATCGACCCGCCACCGCATGAGGAAGCGGGCGCGTACCTGGCCCTGCTGAGCGCGATCGGGATCATGCTCGGCGGGTATTTCTCGCTGCGCGAGGAGGGCATCGCCCACAGGGACGCGCCGGCGAACATCCCCATCGTGAGGCCGGGCGCGCGCAGCGAATCCTAGAATGGACTCCTAGAGATGCTCGATCGTGAACAAGTGCTGCACGTCGCCGGCCTCGCGCGGCTCGAGTTGAGCGAAGACGAGGTCGAGCGCATGTCCGTCGAGCTGTCAAAGGTGCTCGACCACATCGAGAAGATCGCCGAGCTCGACCTCGAGGGCGTGCCGCCGACCTCGCACGTGGTCGACGTCGTGAACGCATTCCGCCCCGACGAGCCCGTGGACTGCCTGCCGGCCGAAGTGGCCCTGGCGCCAGCTCCGGAGCCGCTCCACGGTGGCTTCGGCGTCCCCAGCCCCGGCGCGGCGTGAGCGAGCTGATCGACCTGACGGCCGCCGCCGCGGCCGAGCGGATCCGCGCCCGCGAGGTCGACCCCGGCGAACTGTTCGAGGCCTACCGCGAGCGCGCGGCGGCGAACGACCTGAACGCGTTCACGTGGGTCGCCGACGGCCCCCCCTCCGCCAACGGATATGCGGACAAGCCGCTCGGCGGCGTGCCGGTGGCGGTCAAGGACCTGTTCTGCACCGAGGGCGTGCCCAGTCAGGCGGGCTCGAAGATCATCGAGGGCTACCGCCCGCCATACACCGCGACCGTCGTCTCGAAGCTGGCCGAGGCGGGCGCGCCGCTGCTCGGCAAGACCAACCAGGACGAGTTCGCAATGGGCTCATCGAACGAGAACTCGGCGTTCGGTCCGGTGCTGAACCCGTGGGATCGTGGCCGCGTGCCCGGCGGCTCGTCGGGAGGCAGCGCGGCGGCGGTGGCCGCCGGCGTGGCCCCGTGGGCGATCGGGACCGACACCGGCGGGTCGATCCGGCAGCCGGCCGCGTTGTGCGGGATCGTCGGGCTGAAGCCGACATACGGGGCGTGCTCGCGCTACGGGATGATCGCGTTCGCGTCCTCGCTCGATCAGGCCGGCCCATTGACGCGAGACGTCACCGACGCAGCGCTGATGTTCGCGCAGATGATCGGCCGCGACCTCTGCGACTCGACGTCGCTCGAGTTCCCGGGGGAGATCGGCCTCCCGCGGGCCGAGGACCTAAAGGGAATCCGGCTCGGCGTGCCCGAGGAGCTGATGAGCGAGGGCAGTGGCATCGAACCCGGGGTGCGGGACAACTACAACGCGACGATCGCGCTCGCCGAACGACTGGGGGCGACGGTCGAGCCCTGCCAACTCCCGCACGCGCCGCACGCTCTGTCCGCGTACTACCTGATCGCGCCGGCGGAGGCCTCGGCGAACCTGGCGCGGTTCGACGGCGTCCGCTACGGGCTGCGGGTGGGCGGCGATGAGGACCTGGTGACGATGTATCGCCGCACGCGCGAGGCCGGATTCGGGCCTGAGGTCAAGCGGCGGATCATGCTCGGCACGTATGCGCTGTCGAGCGGGTACTACGACGCCTACTACGGAACGGCGCAGAAGGTCCGGACGAAGATCTCCGAGGACTTCTCCGCGGCGTTCGAACGGTTCGACTTCATCGTGACGCCGACCAGCCCGTGGACGGCGTTCGAGTTGGGCTCGAAGACGGCCGACCCGCTGGCCATGTACCTGAACGACTTCATGACCGTCCCGATGTCCCTCGCCGGCACGCCCGCGATCTCGATCCCGTCCGGCCTGAGCGAGGGCCTGCCGGTCGGCTTCCAGCTCGCAGGACCGGCGTTCAGCGAGGGCCGCCTGCTCGACGCCGCCTACGCGCTCGAGCGCGCGATCGAGTTCGACGGAACCGAGGCTCGGGCCAATGACCGGCAGGGAGGTAGCGCGGTATGACGACCTACGAGCCGGTCAATTGGCGGCCAATCACCGGCGTCACTGGGGACGCGTCATGACGCAGTATGAGCCGGTGATTGGCTTGGAGATCCACGTCCAGCTCAGCACCCGGACGAAGATGTTCTGCGGCTGCGTCCTGTCGTTCAACGACCCGCCGAATACCCACACCTGCCCGGTGTGCCTGGGGCTGCCGGGCGCGCTTCCCGTCCTCAACGCGCGGGCGGTCCACTACGGGATCATGATCGGCCTGGCGCTCGAGTGCGACATCGCCGAACGGTCGCTGTTCCACCGCAAGAACTACTTCTATCCCGACCTCCCGAAGGGCTACCAGATCTCGCAGTACGACGTGCCGCTGTGCCGTGGCGGGCACCTCGGCGAGGTCCGCATCCACCGCGTCCACCTCGAGGAGGACGCCGCCAAGCTGAACCACCTGGGGACGAGCGGCCGAATCCACGGCTCGGACCGGAGCTGGGTCGACTTCAACCGAGGCGGCACGCCGCTGGTCGAGATCGTGACCGAGCCGGACCTTCGCTCGCCCGAGCAGGCGCGGGAGTGGCCGGCGCTGCTCCGGACGACGCTCCGGCAGCTTGGTGTCTCGGACGTGAACATGGAGGAGGGGTCGCTGCGCGTCGACGCGAACGTGTCCGTGCGTCCGGCCGGGTCGACCGAGCTCGGGACCAAGACCGAGCTTAAGAACATGAACTCGTTCCGGTTTCTGGAGCGGGGGGTCCGAGCCGAGATCGCGCGTCAGATCGCGCTGCTCTCCTCAGGCGAGGCGGTCGTTCAAGAGACCTTGCATTACGACCCGTCGAGCAACACGATCACCTCGCTGCGCTCCAAGGAGGAGGCGCACGACTACCGCTATTTCCCCGAGCCCGACCTGGTCCCGCTGGTCGTGACCGACGAGATGCTGGCGTCCGCGCGTGCCGGCATGCCGGCGGAGCTGCCGGTCGAGCGGGCCGCGCGGTTCGAACGGCAGCTCGGTCTCCACGCCGACATTGCGTGGCTGTTCGCGCGTCGGACCGATCTTGGCGACTACTTCGAGCGCGCGCTCGCCGCCGCCGGCGGCAACGGCGATCCGGCGACGATCGATCCGGTCGAGCTGTCGAACTGGATTCCGCAGCTCGCCGAGCGGATCGGCACCGAGGCCGACCCCGCCGAGAGCAATGTCGCGCCCGAGAGCCTGGCGGCGCTGGCGACGATGGTGAAGGCCAGGGAGGTCAGCCGGGATGCGGCGCGCGAGGTGCTGACGCGGCTCGTCGAGGAAGGCGGGGATCCGCGGGCGATCATCGAGCGCGAGGGCCTCGGCGCAATCACCGCCCAGGACGACGGGCTGGGCGAGATTGTCGACCGCGCGATCGCGTCCGACCCGGCCGCGGCCGAGCAGGTCCGGTCCGGGAACAACAAGGCGATCGGGCCGCTGGTCGGCTACGTGATGCGGGAGACCAAGGGCCGCGCAGACGGGGGCGAGATCACTCGCCTGATCAGGCAGCGCCTCGGACTGTAGCGCCGAGCTACCCGGGTTAAAGGCGGAGCTAGCGGGGCTAGTTCAGCCGGCGCGAGAGCCTGCGAACGACGAACCCGGCGGCCAGCAGCGTCCCGCCTCCGGCGACGAGCAAGACCACGTCGAGTCCGGTGAACGGCAGCGTGCCCGAGGACGTAGTGGCGGTCGTCGAGCCGTTGCCGGCCGTACCGCTACCCACCGAGGAGCAGGTCTGCGAACTGTAGCCCTGGCATGTCGAGCTGGATGCGGCCAGCGCGCTGCCCGGAACGGCAAGTATGAGTAATGCCAGCACCCCTACCAACGCTGAAATGCGTTTCATGAATCCCTTCGATCGTCGCGGTATCCCCAAGACCGCACAAATCGTACAGGAACCTACGGATACCACGCAAGATGTAACCGAGGAAACGTAAAACTTCCACCAACTTCCGGGGATTTGGAGCCGGCCGCGCTCGGCCTCAGGTGGACATCTCGGCCGCGAGATCCTGGATCGCGGTCACGGGCGGCAAGGGATGAGAAGAGTCAACCCGGTCCAGGGCCATCCGGATAACGGGCTCCTGGCTGTTGATCCCGCGGGCGATCTCCAGGTCGTGGCGCGCCAGAGCCCGATTGCCGCTCGCCGAGGCGGCCAGGCCAGCGCCGAGCCAGGCGTACCAACCACCAGGGTCGCGTGAGACCGCCTGTTCGAAGCGGCGCTGCGCGGCTCCATATTCCCCCGTGGTGAGGGCGATCGTGCCGCCGAGACGACCCGGATCGGCGCTGAGCGGGTTGAGGTCCGCGGCGGTGCTGAGATCGCTCAGGGCCCCGGCGGGGTCCTTCTGGCGCAGGTCGCTCGCCACCGACATCTCACGCACGGACAGGTACGGGAAGCCGAGTACGACCACCGCGGCAAGCACGGCGAGCCCGCCACCGGCGACCGCCGCGACCCGGACCACCGGACGGTCGGTCCGCGACGGCCGAGACGGGGCGACATCGGCCGCGTCGGGTGCGCCCAACGCACCCGCGACCGCCAGGAATCCGAGCGCGGGGCCGGTCAGGGCCGGAAACTCCCAGAACCAGTCGACCGAGCCGTGAATCAGCCAGACCACGAACGGCATCAGGGCCGTCGCGGCGACAGCCCCGGCAAGCCCCGGGCGCCCTCGGCCGCGTAGCGCCGCCACGATCGCGGCGGCGAGGAACGCCGCGAACAGCAGGAAGCCGACGAGTCCGGTGTGGGTGAGCAATCGGAGCTCGAGGCTGTGCGTCCACGACGGCTCCTCGCTGGTCCGTCGATGGGTCACGTAGTAGTCGTCGAAGTTGTCCTGGCCGAGACCGCCGATCGGATGGGACAAGAATGCGTCCAGCGAGACCCGCCAGAAGTCGTAGCGGCCGCTGCCGACGTCGGTGAAGTGCGAGCCGCCATAAGCCGTCTGCGGGTGGCTGAACCCGTTCCACTGGCGCGAGATGAAGCCGGTCGGATCCCCATGGGTGGCGGCGAGACCGCCGACGCCCATGGCCACGACGGCCACCGCGATCGCGACCGCGCCGAGCACTCGCCGGCGAGCGGCGCTCGGCCGCGGCTCGGGCAGCAGCGACTCGCCCCATGCGATCAGCGTGGCGACCAAGAACGCCAGCGCGCACAGAAGCAGCGCGCTGTGACCGGCACGGGAAGCCGCGTGATTCAGTGCCGCACCCGGACCGGTCGCGCTGTAGACGTGCAGCAAGCGGTGGATCGGCGCGGCCGTCGCCGCCACCGGGATCACCGCCGCGGCTGCGACGCGCAGACGATCGCGCAGGAGCACGATCGCGACGATCGCAACCAGGGGCAGCGTGAACAGCCAGCCCCGGCTCTGGACGATCACCGCCAGCTGGAGGCCCGCGCAGGCGAACGCGATCAGCGCACCGCGGAGCAGGCCCGGCAGCTCTCGACGCGAGGCCAGGGCGATCGCGGTCAGCGCCTCGATCGTGAACAGCGCAGCGGTCGAGTTGAAGTACCCGGTGGGCGCGGAGAGCCGTCCGCTGATGACCAGACTCGCGACGTGATCGGCGGCCGCGAGTCGAAACAGCAAGACGATCGCGATCACGCCGACACCGAGCACGAACGCCAGGAGCGCGAGCAGCGCTCCACGGACCGTCCACGGCAGCACCAGCATCGTGGTGAACACGACCAGGTACAGAAGCGCCCGGTTGCTTCCCTGGAGCGCGTCTCCGGGTGATCCGGCCCAACTGATCGACAGGTAAGACCAGGCCACGTACAGGGCGAACGCGACGAGCGCCACCCGGCCGGCCCGTGAGATGCGGACCGAGCGGAGACCGCGACCGATGAGGACCGCGCTCAGCAGGGCGACCATGAGGAGGGCGCCCCAATACCACGTATCCGCGTCGTAGCCGCCGTTGTGGACGGCCCAAACGAGCATCAGCGCCACGACGATGAGACCGGGGATCAGCGCGGTCTCGGCGCCCAGCCGGCGGCGCGCGCTCGCGAGCCGGGGCTCCGCGTCATGAACCGATGTCCGGCTCGCGGTCATCGCCGCCGGTCAGCCGGCGGCGGCTGCGCTCGTCGCCATGATCCTCTTCACCTCGGTGGCGACGAGATCCACCTCCCGCTCGGTGTAGTTCGAGGCCAGCGGGAGCAAGAGGTGCCGACCGGCCAGCTCCTCGGTGCGGGGTCGAGGCGGGTGGTCGCGATAGGCGGTGAGCGCCGTCAGCGACGGATAGTGCGTGGTCTGGATGCCGAACGCCCCGAGCTCCCGGATCAGGCGGCCGCGCGTCGCTTGGTCGTCCACAAGGATCGCGAAGCCGAAGTGGGAGCTTCGCTCGACGTCTTCGTCACACCACGGAATCGTCACTCCTGATACGTCCAGCAGCTGCTCTCGGTAGCGATAAACCAGCTTGCGGCGATTTGCGATGTCTGCGTCCAGCCGGCCGAGACGGCTCAACCCGAGCGCCGCCCGCGGCTCGTCGATCCGGAAGTTGAAGCCGACGTCAACCACGTCGTAGGTCTCGGCATGACCGCGATGGCGATCCCAGGTCATCGAGGTCATCGCGTGCGAGCGCAAGGACGCCGCCTTGGCAGCGATCGCATCGTCGTCGGTGATGATCATCCCGCCTTCGCCGATCGCGAGCTGCTTCTTCGAAAAGAACGAGAAGCACCCGGCCGCGCCGACCGTCCCCGCGAGGCGTCCGGTGGCGTCGCGGGCGGCGATGCCCTGGGCGCAGTCCTCGATCAGGATCAGCCCGTGCTCTACGCAGAGTCGCTCGAGCGCCGCGAGATCGCAGGCGTATCCCAGCCAGTGGGTGGCGAGAATCGCGCGGGTTCGCGGACCCACCAGGCTCGCGGCGTCGTCGGGGTCGAGGTTTAGATCCTCGGGGCCGACGGCCTCGACAAATACCGGGCGAGCGCCGCAGTGGCGCACGGTTCCCGGACCCGCCACGAACGTCATGGCGGGGACGAGAACTTCGTCGCCTTCGCCGATGCCGGCGGCGCGGAGCGTCAGATGGAGCGCGGCGGTGCACGACGAGACGGCGACGGCGTGCCGTACGCCGAACCGCTCGGCGAACGCCTCCTCGAACGCGCGCGTGCGCGGGCCCATGGTCAGCCAGCCGCTCTCGAGCACCTTCAGATAGGCGTCGACGTCCTCCTCGCTCAGCTGGAGGTCGGCCACGGGCAACGTCCAGCGCATGCTCAGAGCTCCTCGACAAGCGCGGCCACGACCCGATCCTGATCCGCCTCGGTCATGTGCGAGTACAGCGGCAACGTCACCTCACTCCGCGCGGCGCGCTCGGTCTTCGGAAGCGACACTTCCGGGAAGCGCGCCCGGTACGCGGTGAACTCGTGCACGGCGGGATAGAACAGGCTGGTCTGGATCCGATGCTCTTCCCGCAGGGCGATCCGAAGCCGGGCCTGACGCGAGGCGTCCTCGAGCATCACCGGCATCACATAACACGAGGATGTCGCGACCGCCTCGTCGCTGAACGGGACGATCAGGCCCGGAAGATCCTCGAGCAGGCGCCGGTAGCGCTGGGTGAGCATGCGGCGACGGGCGATGTCGTCCTCGAGCCGCCGCAGCCGCGAGAGGAGAAGCGCCGCGCGCGGCTCGTCGAAGCGATAGTTGAAACCAAGCCCGGGCACGTCGTACTCGTCCGGGCCACCCACGTAGCGATCCCAGCTGCCCCTGGTCATGGCGTGGCTGCGCCGGGAGCGCGCAAACGCCGCGACGTCGGGGTCGTCGGTCGTCAGCAGGCCCCCCTCGCCCGCCGCCAGCACCTTGTTCGAGAAGAAGCTGAAGGCGCCGGCGAGGCCGAAGGTCCCCAGGCTCTTGCCTCCGAGGCTGGCCATCGGCGAGTGGGCGGCGTCCTCGATCAGCGCAACGCCGCGCGCCGCGCACAGATCCGCGAGGTCGTCAACCGCCGCCGGATAGCCGCCGAAGTGCATGGCAACGACCGCGCGCGTGCGGGGGTTGATCAACGCCTCGACGTGGGCGATGTCGATCACCGGTTCGTCCAGGCTGACGATGTCGGCGAATACCGGCGTGCCACCGGCATAGAGAACGGCGGCGGCCGTCGCGGCCATCGTGTAGGAGGGGACGATCACCTCGTCGTCGCGGCCGACGCCGGCGGCCAGGTAGGCGAGATGCAACGCGGCCGTGCAACTCGAGACCGCCACCGCGTGCTCGCACCCGAGCATCCCGGCGAACTCCGATTCGAACTCCCGCGTCCGCGGCCCCATCGTCAGCCAGCCCGATCGCAGGGTCTCGGCGACCGCGTCGAGGTCCGAGCGCGTGACCTCGAGATCGAACACCGGGATGAAGCGATCAGGGGATGTTTCGATAGCGCCCATCGAAGGGGTCTCCAAAGCGACTTTGCTCTAGCGCGTCCAGGACCTCGGCAATTCCGTCCGGCACGGTCATCTCCGTCTCGAACCCCAGGACGGCGCGGACCTTGTCGAAGCTGACCTTGTAGTCCCGCGGATCCTCGTCGCGGCGGACATACGCGACCTCGCCGCGGTCGGTCTGCTTGCGGATCTCCTCGACGAGGTCGAGCTTGCGGTAGTTCTCGCCCGACCGCCCCACGTTGAAGACATCGCGGGCGACGCGATCGGGTGAGGCTTCGAGCACGGTGCGCACAGCCCGCCCCGCGTCGCGGACATGCACATATGGGCGCCAGAACTGCTCACCGAAGACCTCGAGCCGGCGGTCGGCCCACAAATCCCGGGTGAACTCGTTGACGGTCAGATCGAAGCGCATCCGGGGAGCGACGCCGTAGATCGTGGCGAAGCGCAGGCACACGGGCTCGAGATCGGATCCATCGAGATCGAGCAAAGCCTTCTCCATCTGCACCTTCTGCTCGGCGTAGAGCGAGACGGGCGCGAGCGTGCCGGTCTCGTCGATCGGCGTGGTGGGGTCGGCCATCCGCCCATAGTTCGAGCAAGTGGAGGCGAACACGAACCGCTCGACCCCGAGCCGCGACGCGTCGCGCACCATCGCTCGTGTGCCTTCGACATTGACTTCGTTCGACAACGCCGGGTCCCGGGCGCAGGCGGGATCGCCCACGATCGCCGCCAGATGAACGACGGCGCGCGCACCGTCGAGCGCGCGCTCTCGGGCCGCGCGGTCACGCACGTCGCCGCGGATGAGCTCGACGCCGGCGCGTTCGAGCTGCCCGGCGATGTCCGCCTGGCCGTGCAGAAGGCTGTCCAGGGCGCGAACGCGGCGGCCCGCCGCTGCCAGATCGAGGCAGAGAGGCGCCCCGATGTAGCCCGCGCCGCCGGTGACGACGATCACGTCGCCTGTGCTCTCCGGAGTGCCCAAGGTCAGCTCGGCTCCGAGCTGGGATCGACGATCTGATCGAGGTCCTCATCGGGCTGCGTCCGCGGGACACGCCGGACGTGGGAGGACCTGTTCGGCCGGCGTCCGCCTCGCGCGCCCGGCCCACCCAGCATGCCCTGGTCGACGAGGACCTCATCCTCGCGGCGTTGGCGATAGCCGTAGTAGTCGCGGGCGCGCTCGCGTACGCCGTTGACGACGAGGCCGAACCCCTTCTCGGGATGTCGCTTGAGCACCGCCGAGGTACTGCGTATGTGCTCGCGAGTGGTGAGATAGGGACGGGCCACGATCAGCACCACGTCGATCGCGGGGTTGCTGAGGAGGACCTGGGCGTCCGCCACCGGCAGCAACGGAGGGCCGTCGATGACGACGAAGTCGAAGGCCTCGGCAAGATCCTCGAGCACGTGGGTCATCGAGGGGAGTCTCAGCAGCTCGGCCGAGTTGGGCGTAAACGGCCCACTCGAGAGCACGTAGAGCGACGGCATGTCAGGCGACTCCTGGACGAGCTCGAGCGCGTTGCCGCCGTTGACCAGCGCGTTCATGAGTCCCCGGCCGTTGGCGGCGACCCCAAGCTGCGCCTTGAGAGCAGGGCGGTGGACGTCGCCCTCGATCAACGCAACCGACTTGCCCGCGGCGGCCATCGCCCGGGCCAGACCGCCGGCCACGGACGTTTTACCCTCCTCGGACACCGCGCTCGTGATGAGGATCACCTGTGGGCGTTCTCGGAGCGAGACGAAGCCGAGGGCGTCTCTCAGAATCCGGAACGGCTCGAGGTCGATCTGGGCCTTACGCTCGCCGGCCAATTTGCGCCGCAGCGGCACCGTGGTCATGGCCGGGAGCCCATACAGCCGCTCAAGCGTCTCGGGAGACTTGATCCGGCGGTCGAACAGATCGAGCAGGAAGACGAGGCCGAGGCCGACGAGAATCCCCGCCACGAGCCCGATCGCGGCATTGCGCTTGACCCTCGGGGACGATGGCGACGTCGGCACAGCCGCCTGCTGTACGACCTGAGCGCCTCCATTGGTCACCGCCTGCAGCGCGATGACCTGCTCGAGTCCCTGCTGCAGGGCCGCGCGGGTGGGGTCGGTGGCGGGGAGCTGGGCCAGCTCCTTTTGAAGCCGGGCCTGGCCGGCGACGAGCTGGGCCTGAGCCGAGGTCGTCAGGTAGTTGACGAGCGTAGTCGCGAACGCGTTGGCCTTGACCGCAGCCTGCGCGGGGCTCGAGTCCGTAACCGCCACCTGGATGATGTCGTTGGAGCTGTCCGCCGAGGCCTGCGTCTGGTTCTGGAGATCGCCCACCGACTCTGGCGCCCTCAGCAGCGCCTTGACCTGAGCGGCGATGGTCGTCGAGGTGGCGAGAGACACGTCGTCGCTCTGAAGGCGCGCGAGTGTGTCCGGATCCTCGGCCTGCGCCTGGCTGGGCGCGATCACAGCGGGAAGATTCGAGGGCTTGACCAGGATCGACGCGGTCGCGGTGTACTGCTTCTGGGCGTTCAGCGACAGCCCGAGCACGACGACGAAGCAGACGATCGCCGAGATCGCGACCACCCACCATCGCTCACGCACAACGCGACTGGCGTTGATCAACGCCGACCGTTCAAACGAGACTTCTGCCCCCCCTGGGCTCGACCATTCGGTCATAGCTTTCAAAGAGTATCGGCAGGTCTTGCACCCGGCGTAAGAGAATCCAGCAGGTCGCCGAACTCCTGTGCGAACCGGTCGGGGGCGAAGCGCGTGGCGTTCGCCCGCACCTCGCGGTCGTCGAAGGTCATCGACTCGAACCTCTCGATGCCCTCGCACAGCCCCTCAACCGACGGGTCCGCGTAGAGCACGCCGGTTCGCCCGTCGATCACCGAGTCGCGTACACCGCCGGCACCGTAGGCGACCACGGGCAGGCCGGCGGCCTGCGCCTCGACCGGGACGATCCCGAAATCCTCGAGGCCCGGGAACAGCAGCGCCCGAGCGCGGGCGAACAGACCGGGGACATGATCGCCCGGCACGTGGCCGACAAACTCCGTCGTGGGGCCGGAAAGCCGTCTCAGGCGATCCAGGTCACGGCCCGCGCCGGCGACGATCAGACGGCGGCCGAGCCTCTCGCAGGCGCGGATCGCGACGTCGACGCGCTTATACGGGACGAGCCGACCGAACACCAGGTAGGCGGCGCCCGGATCGCGCTCGACACCGAGGAGTGGGGAGACCTCGACCGGGGGGTGGATCACCCTGCTCTCGCGGTCATAGACCTCCCTGATCCGGCTGGCCACGAAACTCGAGTTGGCGACGTACAGATCCGGACCCGCTGCCCGCTTGCGGTCCACTTGACGCAGCCACGCCGTCCCGAGCGGCACAAGGTGCTTGGCAAGCGGACCGATCGGTTCGCCTTCGAGGAATTGCGGATCCCAGGCGTAGCGCATCGGCGTGTGGCAGTAGCAGACGTGCGGAACGCCCGATGGCACGCGTACGTTCTTGGCGCAGGCGTGGTTGGAGGAGACGACCAGGTCGAAGCCGCTGAGGTCGAACGAGCGGAACGCACCATCCATCAGGGGCACCAGTTGGGCGTATCGCCGCTTGGCTCCGGGCAACCGGTTGAGGAACGAGGTGTGGACGGTTCGACGACGGAGCAGCTCCGGCCAGGGTGAGGGATCGTAGATCGAGGTGAACACCTCGGCCTGCGGCAGCAGCCCGAGGATGGCGTACACGACCTGCTCGGAGCCGCCGGGGATGGTCAGCCACTCGTGGGTGACCGCGACCCGCGGGAAGCGGGCGGTGAACGGCTCGGACATGCCCGAACCGTAGCCTGCGGATGCCCCGCATTCCGCTCCGAGCCCGGGATGGAATCATTTGCCTGATGGTGCGGGATTCACGCACAGGGGATGAGGCCGACGAAGCCGCGGGCGCGACGCGGGCCCATCCGTTGCTGCCGCTGGCGCGACCCGTGATCGCGTTTCTGCAGCAGCTGAACCGGGTGGTTCGCCGGCTCAGCCTGTTCACACATCGCCTTCAAGGGGCGATCGAGGGCCACTACGACCGCCGGCGTATGTGGTTCGACCATTACGTCGACGTCAACTGGAAGCTGCCGGCTCAGGAAGACGCGATGTTCCTCGAGCGGGCGGTGTTCAACCGCATGCTGATCGCGCGGGATGCTCACCTGCTCGAGATCGCCTGCGGCGATGGCTATTACACCCGCAACTTCTACGCGCCGCTGGCCCGGACCATCGTCGCCGTCGACGTCGATCCCTCGGCGCTCGCGTTCGCGCGCAGAAGCAACCACCGGGCCAATGTCCGCTACGAGCTCTGCGATGTTCGCCAGGGGCTCCCAACCGGCGAGTTTGGCCACGTCATCTGGGACGGCGGGATGCTGTATCTCACACTCGGGGAGGTCGACTCGATCATCGGCTGGATCCACGACCGGGTTGGCCCGGCCGGCATCTTCTCTGGCTACACCTACGCCGATTACGTCGAGACTCGCCCCTACATACGCCATCGTGTCAACGAAAGCCAGGACGTCGCCAACCTCCTGCTCCCACATTTCGCGAACGTGGTGGTGCTGTCCTCGACGCACCCGGACCGGCGCAACTTCTATTTTGCGGCCTCCGACGCCTCACTCCCGCCTCCGGCAGGACGGAGCGAGCTCCTGTACGCATGCAGGGACGGTGACCGACGGTGGTCGGTCGACGTCCGAAGCGGCCCGACGTCGTCGACCACCTAGGACTGGCGGGCGTGGTCGACCTCCACTGCCACGTCCTGCCCGGTGTCGACGATGGACCGCGCGTGATCGAGAGCTCGCTCGCGCTGTGCCGGGTCGCCTGTGACGACGGAACGCGAACGCTGGTCGCGACGCCGCACGTGAACCCCGACTATCCCGACGTGACGGCCGCGCTGATCCAGGAGCTGGTCGGCGTAGTCAACGGGGCGCTGCGCGCCGAGGACATCGACGTGACCGTGCGCCCCGGCGCCGAGGTCGCCCTGTCGCGCGTGGGGGAGCTTTCCGATCTCGAGCTCGACCAGCTGGGGCTCGGAGGACGTCGCCACCTGCTTATCGAGCTGCCCTGGACCGTGGCTGCGCCCGGCGCGGTCGCCGCGCTCCGCGCGCTCGCCGGCCGAGGTTACGGGATCGTGCTCGCGCACCCGGAACGCTCGCCGATCGTTCAGAACGACCGAGCGCTGCTGAGTGGACTGATCGACGAGGGGATGCTGTGCTGCCTCGACGCCGGCTCGCTCGGCGGCGCCGCCGACCGGCGAACCCGCGCTACGGCCTGGGAGCTGCTCGCCGGCGGTCTCGCGCATGCGATCGCTTCCGATTGCCACGATGCCGTACGGCGGCCGCCGCGGCTACGGTCGATGCTCGAGGAGGCGAGGCTGACGCCCGACGAAATCGACTACTTTGCCCGAGAGGCGCCCGAAGCGATCCTCAACGGCGACGCGGTGGGCTCCCCACCGGCGATCGCGGATCGCCGTCGGCGCCATTGGCTGCGGCCGCGCTGGTAACGCCGACACGGGGAGGGGACCCGCCGCCGAGCGCCCGCAGGTAAACCTCCTCGGTCTCGCGTGCGATCCGATCCCAGTCGAACTCGCGTTCAGCCCAGCGTCGGCCCTCGGCACCCCGGCGGCGAAGCTCGGCCTGTCCGTCCTGGGCCGCCGACCGCAGCACCTCGGCGAGCGCCCGCGGAGACGCCTCGCGGCAGACCCAGCCCGTGTCGCCGTCGACCACCGCCTCGGCGAGCCCGCCGACCGGATACGCCACCACCGGTCGCCCGAAGCCATAGGCGAGATGCAGGACGCCGCTCTGGCTGGCCCGGCGGTAGGGGAGCGCCACCAGGTCAGCTGCGGCGAATAGCCGGCCCACCTCGTCGATCGGCTGGAAGCCCTCGCGGACGGTGACGCGGCCCGCCAGAGGCGCGCGGTGGAGCCGCTGGGCCGCGTCGGCGAGCCCCCCATGGTCCTCGCCGGCGATCAGCACATGCCAGGCGGATGCCGTGGCGGCGGCGTCGAGCACGTCCCCAAGTCCCTTATCCGGCCGCAGCACCCCGAACAGGAGGACGACCAGCCCATCCACCGGCAGGCCGAGCCCCTCGCGCGCCTCGTCGGGGTCGCACGGAGCAGCGGCCTCGGCAAGCGGGCGGTAGGTGCCGTGCGGGATGACCGTCGGCGGGCGGCTGACCCGGTGACGATCGGCCTCGGTGTGCACGATCGTCTGGCGAGCCAGGGCCGGATAGATGCGGGCGCTATCCAGGCGCCGCCGGTGGCGTTCGAACGTGTTGTGGGCGGTGTACACGACGGTCGCTCCCGACGCTCGGAGGAGCAGCGTCGCGATCAGACCGAGCGAGGGGGTCTCAAATCCCTGCAGGTGCGTGACGGCATGGCGCCGCGAGACGGCGACGAGTTTGGGCATCGAACCCAGGAACCGCAGACCATTAGCCACGAAGCCGAGGCCGGCGCGTCTGATGAGGCGGGCCGGCGGCGAATGCCCGCGGACGTAGGCGAACACCGTCTCGATCCGCACGCCGGGCGCTGGAGAGGACAAATGGTCCTGAGCGGTGGCGACCGTCACCGCCACGCCGAGGCGCGTCAGGGCGGCGGCGAGCAGCTCGGTGTAGTCGGCGACTCCTCCGCGCCCGCCCTGCTCGACGATCAGCACGCCCCGTTCCCGAAGCGCGACTTGCGCCCCCGACTCGTTATCGATCATGGGCTCACCGTAGCGGCCGCGCTCGCGGGAGAACGAGTGGATACCCTAGGCGCGATGAGGCGGGCGGTGATCCTCGCCGGCGGGCTGGGGACTCGGCTTCGCCCTTATACGACCGTGCTTCCCAAGCCGCTGATGCCGGTCGGCGACCGGCCGATCCTTGACATCGTGGTCCGCCAGCTGGCTCGAGCCCGATTCGATCGCATCACGATCGCGACCGGCTACCTGGCCGAGCTGATCGAGGCGTTCTTTGGCGACGGGACACGCTACGGGATCCCAATCGATTACTTCCGCGAGGACGAGCCGCTTGGCACGGTAGGCGCGCTCAGCCTGATCGATGGCCTCGACCAGGACTTCCTGGTCATGAACGGCGACATCCTCACCGATATCGACTACTCGGCGCTGCTCGAGCACCATCGCGAGGGGGGCCAGACGGCGACGATCGCTGCACATGAGCGCGACGTCGAGGTCTCGCTCGGCGTGATGAAACTCGAGGACAACGCGGACCCGGCGCTCGTGACCGGCTACCTCGAGAAACCGGTCCTGTCGTATGTCGTCTCGATGGGCGTGTATTGCTTCGCCCCGAGGGTTCGCGCACACATCCCCGCCGGACAGCGCTTGGACCTTCCAGACCTGGTGCTGCGCCTCATCGATGCGGGCGAGGCCGTCCGCGCGTGGCGCTCCGACGATCACTGGTTCGACATCGGTCGCCACGACGACTACGAGCAGGCGCAGGAGGAGTTCAACCAGTTGCGTGACCGATTCCTGCCCGACAAGTAACGCCGGCCTCCTGTTGACATGAGGGTCCTGATCCTCGACGAGGTCCGGGATCGACCTTCGTTGGCTGCGGCGAAGGCGCTCGCGATGTCCGGGTGGACAGTGGGGATCGCAGGCGCCGAGTGCAGCTTGGCGGCGCGTTCAAAGGCGTGTGCGGCGTGGTATCCGATCGTGCCGCCCGAACACGGTGATCAGGCGTTCATCGAGAGCGTGGAGCAGGTCGTGCGCTCGCACGGCTACGAGACGGTGTTGCCCGGCTACGAGACGGCGGTCGTAGCGCTGTCGGCCGCGCGCGAGCGCTTGTCTTTTCCGTTCGGCTATGGCCTCCATGAGGGGATCCTCGCCGCGATTGACAAGTGGCGGTTGGTGTCTCTGGCGCAGGCGGCCGGACTCGAGGTCCCGCGGACGGTGCCCGCGAGCGCCGACCGGCTGGCCGAGTTGGACGGTCCCGTCGTGATCAAGCCGGCCTCGCCGCGCGATGTCCGGCTCGCGGCGGCGGTGTTTACGGACCGGACCGCCGCCCTGGCGCAGGCCGACATGATCATGGCCCGGGGCGGGCATCCGATCGCGCAGGAAATGCTCGACGGCCGGCTCGACGCAGTATCGCTCGTGGCTGGGCCTGGCGGAATCGTGTCGATCGCTCAGCAGGTGGCCGAGCAGTCCTGGCCCCGACCGGTGGGGGTGACGGCGCGAGGGCGCACCGTCCCGGTCGACCCCGGGCTCCGTGCCGCGATCGAGCGGTTGCTCGACGCGCTCAGCTGGCAGGGACTCGCCCAACTCCAGTTCCTCGTCGCCGCGGACGGCAAACCTCGCCTGATCGACTTCAATCCGCGGTTTTATGGGTCGCTGGCGCTCGCGGTCAAGGCTGGCGCCAACCATCCGGACACGTGGGCGCGTCTGACCACAGGCCGGCCGGTGACGCCATCTGAGGGCCGGCCCGGGGCGCGCTACCAGTGGTTCAGCCGCGATCTCAGGGCCAGCCTGGACGGCTCGGACTCCCTGCGCGAGACCGTCCGTTGCCTGGCGATCTGCCCGATCGCCACACACACGCTGCTGAGCCGGCGCGACCCGATGCTGGCCCCGAGGTTCCTGCTCGAGCAGGCGGTTCGGGCCGCCAGCGGGCGCGTGCGGGCCCGGCCGCGTGACGCCGCGGCGAGCGCGAGGCTGCACGGAGTGGAGCCGAGCCACGCGGTGCTGCGCGCGCTTCGCACCCGGCGCGTGCCGCCGTCGCCAGAGCGGCTGCGCCAGCGCATTGCGATGAAGCGCGGAAGGCTCACCTACGAAGAGCAGTGGCTGGCGCCGCTCCAGAGCGCACGGAGCGATGAGCTGGGGCCGGCCGCCGACGGGCCGCCGAGGTTTCTTGTACGGGTCGATGAGTTCCCGTACTACTCGGGATACGACGATCCGAGATTCGGCTATGACGCTTCGTCGCGGTTTCACTCGGTCATGGCGGAAGCCGGAGTCCGCTATCTGATCGCGGTGGTGCCGCAGTGGACGCACGAGCCGCTCAGCCCTGAGGGCGCCGGCGGACGCCCGCTCGACGATCGGGACCGGACGTTTCTCGAGCGGATGGGGGCCGAGAGGGTCTCCTTCGCCCAGCACGGGACGACGCACCGGACACGGTTCTCAAGCCCCCGCCGGCGCTCCGAGCTCGGCGGCCTGGACGGCAGCGCGCTCGGAGCGCTGCTCGACGACGGCCGGCGTCGGCTGGAGGCGACGGGGATCAGACCCCGCGTGCTCGTCCCGCCGTTCAACACGTTCGACGCGGCGCAGTGGCCGGTGCTCGCCTCGCGCTACGACGTGATCACCGGCGGCCCGGAGAGTGTCCTCCGGATGGGCTTTCACGGCGGACCCCAGTGGCGCGACGGCGCGGTGTACCTGCCCTGCTATGCGCCGCTGTACGAGCGGGCTTCGGTTGTCGTGGGTGCAGTCGAGCGGTTGATCGATCAGCGGATCGGCACGTGGGTCCCTGTCGTGCTGCACATGGGCTGGGAAGTCGCCGACGATTTCGCCGCACTGCGTCGGCTGGCAGAGCGGATTGCGCCGTTCGCGGCCTCCTGGGAGGACTTCCTGCGCGCCGTCGACGCGAGCCGGGAAGGGTGAGCGCGTTCGCTGAGCGATCGCTCGTGGCCGCGGCCCGCCGGCTCGACCGACCGGCGCGATGGTGGCTGGCCCGGCCGCCGCTACGGGCGTGGCTTCGGCGGCGCGCGCACCGGGCGTGGTGCGCCGGCGGCCTGGGGCCACTCATCCTCTGCTACGGCAACATCAACCGCAGCGCGTTCGCGGCGGCGCTGGCCGGCGCCCGCGGCCGTCCGGGCGCGCGCTCGGCCGGCTTCTATCCAGAGGAGGGGCGGGCTTCACCCCAGGCCACCATCGCAGCCGCGGCGGGCTACGGCGTCGATTTGACGGCACATCGCTCCAGGCGCGTACGGCGCGACGAGCTCAGCGCGGCGGAGGCCATTTTCGTGTTCGACCTTCAGAACGTTGTCCAGGTGGCCGCGCTCGATCCTCGGGCGCTGGCGAGGACCCATCTCCTCGGCGCGCTCGATGAGAACCCGGATCCGCTGATCGGCGATCCCCACGGCCGCGGGGATGCCTTCTTAGCGGAGACGCTGGCACGCATCGCACGGGGCGTGGAAAATGGGCAGTCCTCGCGGTAGCCGCCCCCGATGCCGCGAGGTCTCGTCTCGGCGGATTCCCTCATCGAGCTTCTGTTTGGGACCGCCGGAGCAGTCGCTTGAGCTGCTGCTGGCGCTCGACAGGCAACCGGCGAGCGAGCTCGCGCAGGGCGTAGCGGGTCTGCTTTGGCATCAACTGGGCTCGGGTGAGCAGGTAGCGCCGCTCGCGCGGGAACTGAGTCATCCACACGACCGGTTCGTTGTGGGTGGCGAAGCGGTCCTTGTACGCGCTGTTCCCCCCGCCGAAGTCGTAGACGGCCTCTCCACGCTCGAACGCTTCCTCGACCGCGCGCAGGATGGCGAGTCGCGCCGGGCTGAACCGTCGGTACGCATCGTCCATGCCGGTCCCCCAGCCCGCGACAGCGCCGCCCGCGGCGACGCACAGGTTCGCGGCAATGGGCGAGCCCTCGAGTTCGACCACGTAGAGGCGCACCCGATCGGCGGCCAGGAGCCGGCCACCGACGTCACGCAGCATGGCCATCATCCGCTCGTCGAAGAAACCCGATCCTCCACGCGGGGCCCATCGGGCGTTGTGAAGGCGGGCGAAGGTCTCGAGGTCACGCTCGAACTCGTCCTCGGTGTGGCTCCGGCGAATCAGTCCGCCCGCCCGCGCAAGGTTGCGGCGGTCGCGGAGAAGGCCGCGGCGGAATGCCCCGCTAGTGCGACCGAGCCAATCCTCGAAGGTCATCCCCGCGAGGCGGAGGGTCGGGTTGCCCATCTCCGCGTCCCGGCGCAGCTTGACTCCCGCCCAGCCACCGAGTCCTGGTGCCGTGCGGATCGGCCACTCGTCGTTGGCGTCGATCCCCTCCCAGACGACGCTGCTCGGGCGGGGGTCGAGGGCGCCCAGCGCATCTCCGAGCGGCGCCGCCAGGTGCTTTTCATGCCCCGCACGGCACACGACGCCAATGCGATGGGAGTTGCCGGCGCCGAGGAGCCGGTACTCGACGAGTCCGAATCTGCCCATCTGCGCGAAGAGCGGCGCGATCGCCAGGACGAGGCCGCGCTCGCGCAACACGATCATGCGCAGCCGGGCGTCGCCCGTGCGGACATGACGCCACCAGGCGAGCGACCACGCGGGCGAGCAATAGGGCCGACCTGCCTGCACCGCAAGCTCATCCCACTGCTCGTGGATCGTCTCGGCCTCCCGCGGATCATCGATCACGGTGGTCTTGATCTCGGCGCGGTCGCCGAGCGGAAGCGTTGTCGGTTGCGAAGCGTCCATGCGGTCAGGGCCCTGATCCGGTCCTGTTGCGGGCCGCCGATGTGTTGTTCCAGCGGTAGTGATACCCAGTACGTCATGTCCAATCGCACCTCGGATCCGCTGCACGCCCGTGATGTCGTGTGTGTTGGCTTCAACGATTGGGACAACGACGTCTGGACCAACCAGCACCACCTCATGTCCAGGCTCGCCGCCCGCGGCAACCGTGTCCTGTTCATCGAATCGCTGGGCCTGCGCCGGCCTGACCTCGGGTCCGGCCGAGATCTGCGGCGGATCGCGCGGCGTCTGCGCCGTGGCCTTGCCCCGCCGCGGCAGGCCGACGGGGTCACCGTGCTTTCGCCGCTGGTGCTGCCGGTGCACTCGAGTGCGGCGGTCCGAGCGCTCAACGGCCACTTACTCCGCGGTGCGGTGCGGCTGGCCGCGCGACGCATGCGACTGCGCGCACCCGTGCTCTGGGGGTATGTGCCGCAGGCCGAGGTCCTGGTCGACGCGCTCGCCCCGGAGCTCGTGATCTATCACTGCGTAGACGACATCGCCGCGCAGGAGGGAATCGACGCCGACAGCTTCGCCGCGGCCGAACGGCGCTTCGCGGGCCGCGCGGACCTGGTCATCGCCAGCTCACCTCTGCTGGCCGAGCGAATGCGCGCGATTTCGAGCCGCGTGCTGTATGCGCCCAACGTCGCCGACACCGACGCGTTCGCGACGGCGCTCGAGGCCGGCCCGGTCGATCCTGAGGTGGCCGCTCTACCCGAACCTCGGGCGGTTTTCGTGGGAGCGATCGCGGCCAAGAAGCTCGACCTCGACCTCCTCGCAGCGCTTGCCGATGCGCGCCCGGGCTGGACATTCGCACTCATCGGCCCGGTGGGCCTAGGTGACCCCGACACCGACGTCGCCGCGCTGGCCGCCCGTGCGAACGTGCACCTGTTGGGCGCGCGCCCGCAGGCTCGGCTGCCGGAGGTCTTGCGTGGGGCGGCCGTCGGGCTGATTCCGTACCGCCGGTCGCGATTGACCGAGAGCATCTTCCCGATGAAGGTCTACGAGTATTTGGCCGCCGGGCTTCCGGTCGTGGCCAGCGGTTTACCGGCGCTCGAAGGCGTCGACGGGGTGGATCTGGTAAGCGGGACGGAGGAGACCCTCGCCGCGATCGAGCGGGCGCTCGAGGAGGATTCGCCGGCGCGGCGCCGTGCTCGCAGCGATGCCGTCCGCCACCACTCGTGGGCGGCCAGGCTCAATGAGATCGCCGCCGCGTTGCCCGGATGAGCTATCTGCTCGTCACGTCGATCACGCCCACGCGGACGAGCGGAACCGGGCTTCGGACGTTCGGGGTCGTCGCCGCGCTGGCGCGCCACGACCCCGTCGAGATCGCTTACGTCGTGTTCGGCGAGGCGACTCCGGCTCCCGAATACGCGCGGATGGCCAACGTGACGACGCGACCGCTGACCGCCTCGCGCGGTGTCGGGCGTGGGCTCGAGTTCGCCCGGGCGGTGACCCGCGGAGTTCCCGCCTACCTCGCCCGTGGAGTGTCCCCGGCACTGGCGCGGATCCTCGACGAGACGCCCGCCGACGTGCGCGTGATCGCCGACGGTCCGGTGGTGGCGGCGGCCCTGCTGCCGCAGGCACGCGCCCGTGATCTCGTATATCTGGCTCACAACCTGGAATCGAGCGGGTTCCGCGGCCCGTCTGGCCGGCGAGCGCTCGGGCGCTTCGAGCGCCGGGTGTTCCGCGCATATTCGGAGTCGTGGATGGCAACCCGTGCGGACGAACGCGGCGCCCGGAGTCTGGCCGGCGAGCGGGTGGCGACGCGCTACGTTCCGAACGTCATCGACTTGGCAGGCATCGCGCCGGTGTCGCCATCGGGCGCGCGCCGGCTGGTGTTCGTCGGCGACTTCAGCTACGGACCGAACCGTGAGGCATTCGCATTCCTGACGGACGAGGTGCTCCCGCTCCTTTGGCAGGTGATGCCAGACGTCCGGCTCATCGCGGTCGGGGCCGGGCTACCGGCGGCACAGCGTGACGAACGGATTGAGACGCCCGGCTTCGTCGAACACCTCCTCGACGCCTACGGCGCGGCCGACGTCGCGGTCGTGCCGCTGCTCCACGGCGGCGGCTCGCCGCTGAAGTTCGTCGAGGGATTGGCCTATGGCC
>Ga0335081_10002789_pt1 | contig 27536 bp, 35 predicted proteins | sample Lox_Sample_35_FD_206713 | JGI IMG/M metagenome (GOLD analysis project Ga0335081, IMG submission 206713) | Soil microbial communities from Loxahatchee National Wildlife Refuge, Florida, United States - Lox_Sample_3.5 | ecosystem: Environmental > Terrestrial > Soil > Wetlands | place: USA...
TGATAAGTACAACTTGAAGGGCCTGATCACCGTAAAAGACATTCAGAAAAAATTGAAGTATCCCAACGCGGCGAAGGATTCGCATGGTCGTTTACGCGTCGGCGCGGCCATCGGCGCTACGGGAGATTTTCTCGAACGCGCGCAGGAACTGGCGGAGGCCAAGGTCGATGTGCTCGCCATCGACAGCGCCCACGGACACTCATCCAAGGTTCTGGAAGCGGTAAAGCTGGTCAAATCGAAACTGCCGGAAGTCGAGTTACTGGCGGGCAACGTCGCAACTTTCGATGGAGCATGCGAACTGGCCCGGGCGGGAGCGGACGGAATTAAAGTCGGTATCGGCCCGGGATCGATTTGCACCACACGCGTCGTGACTGGTGCCGGAGTTCCACAGATCACCGCCATTGCCGAGGCCTACCGCGCAACAAAAGATTCCGGCGTGCCGATCATCGCTGACGGCGGCATCAAGTACTCGGGCGACGTAACCAAAGCTCTCGCAGCCGGCGCCAGCGCAGTCATGATCGGATCGCTTTTTGCCGGTACGGACGAAAGCCCAGGTGAGCTGATCCTTTATCAAGGCCGGTCGTTCAAGTCGTATCGCGGCATGGGATCGCTCGGCGCGATGGCGCAAGGATCCAGCGAGCGCTATTTCCAGAGCACCGACAGTGATTCATCAACATCTGTCTCGGCCTCCGATGGCGAATCGAATCGCCTGGCGAAACTCGTTCCCGAAGGAATTGAGGGACGCGTCCCCTACCGCGGCTCTGTCGCGATGATCATCTACCAAATGGTCGGCGGATTGAAGTCCGGCATGGGTTATTGCGGATGCTCAACCATTCCCGAACTGCTGCAGAAGACTCGCTTCGTGCGGATTAGTGGCGCTGGTCTCCGCGAAAGCCACGTCCATGACGTGATGATCACCCGCGAAGCTCCCAACTATGCCATCGAATAACGTGGGGTCGGCGTTCGCCGCCCACTCGCGGGGGCAACCTGCCCCCGCAACTCAAAGGAATCTTATCCATACATGCGGACTGAAACTCAGAAGCAGAATTCGAAAGTCGCTGTCGACCGAATCGTGATCGAAAATCCGACCAAAGACCGCCACCACGTCCTGAAAGCCTGGATCGCACTGATCCTGTGGCTCATTGTCATCGCCATCGAATCGACGACGTATCTCTCATCGGACGAGACCAGCCGTTTTCTCTATCCAGTCCTGCACTTTCTGTTTGGGATCGACTGGGTTACGTTCCAGCCGTGGCATCACTTCCTCCGCAAGTGCGGCCATGTTTTTGGATATGGTTTACTGAGCATTCTCTTGTTCCGTGCATGGCGCGAGACCTTGCCTTCGAAGACTGGTGCGAGATGGATGTTCCGGTGGGCGACTATTGCTGTCCTGGGAACGGCATTCGTAGCAACCCTGGATGAGTGGCATCAAAGCTATCTCCCCAGCCGCACAGGCACGTATCACGACGTAATCCTCGATACTTGCGCCGGGATCGCTGCACAATTAGCGATTTTCCTGATAAATCTGCGCTACTGAGTTCCACCGAAAAGCTAGGAAAATTTTGTCATTCCGAAGCCGCGTTTTAGAGCGGCGAGGAATCTGCTGTGCCCAGCGGCGTCCCATCCCGCCATTTTTCCGTTTGACATCCAAACTGCTAAATGTTACATATTGTAACGCTACAATGACTAACACAAGGCATCCACGTCTAAAGAACTTGGGAGAGGTCGAGCAGAGCGTCATGGACTACATCTGGAGCCGAGGTTCGACGACGGCTGACGCATGCCGCGGAGCTCTAGCCGCAACTCGTCCCATGAAGGACTCGACCATCCGCACTGTTTTGCGCCGGCTCGAAGATAAAGGATTTCTGACACACGAAGTCGACGGCAGGACCTTCATCTACAAGCCTGCGGACAAGCGTCAGAATGTGGCAGTCCGGGCAGTGAAGAACATTATCGACCGCTTCTGCGGCGGATCGGCCGAGGCACTTTTACTCGGCATGGTCGATAACGACGTTCTCGACCGCAAGCAATTGGAACGCCTCGCACGGAAGATTGGCGAGGGACGGACAGCCGAGGGAAGAGCCGCTGAACCTGCTAGCGCGAAGGATGAAAGAAAGCTATGAACCTCTTGATCAACAATTCCGCAGTTGACGCGTTGATTCTCGGGTCTGCTGTACGCGCAATCTTGATAGCCTGCGTCGCCGAAGTAGCGCTTAGAGCTCTTCGAGTACGTGCAACTTCGGTCCGGTTGTTCGTCTGGAAATCGGTGCTAGGCGTCGCCTTGGCAATGCCTTTGTTGGGGCTGTTGTTGCCGCCCGTATTGGTTCCGGTGCCGGCTTTCTTGCAGAACGCCTCTCATGTTCCCCATGAAGATCGTTCCAACAAGGTAGTTGCCTTTCAGAATGTTCCTGCCACGCGTACCAGGGTTTTCCAACAGAATCAGGCTTCGTCCACCGGTTCAAGTGCAAGTGCTCTTGTTACGCTCGCGCAGGCTGCGGCGTCACGCACTGCCGAGTTTCAATTCTCTTGGCCGCCAGTTGCGATGCTCCTCTATTTCGTCGGAGTCGTGGTTTTGCTTTGCCGTCTGACGATTGGTTATTCGCTATCTCGCAAGCTGGTGCGCGCGTCACAGCCTATTTTCGATTCACGCTTGAACCAGATCGTCATTGCATATGGGCGTGGTCTCAAGGCTACGCCGCAAATGGCCGAGTCGGAAGTGGTCTCGGTTCCGGTCACGGTTGGAGTGTTGAAACCAACGGTCCTGCTCCCGGTCCAGTGGCGCGAGTGGGACGATGCCCGGCTGGAAGCCGTGATTGCCCATGAACTCTCGCACGTGACTCGTCACGACTCTCTGACTCAGTACGGATCGCTAGTACATCGTGCCCTGTTCTGGTTTAGTCCCCTTGCCTGGTGGCTTGATCGGCGGCTCGCCGCACTGGCGGAACAGGCGAGCGACGAAGCTGCACTTTCAAGCGGCGCCGACCGCAACGCTTACGCAAAAACCCTGCTCGGGTTCATTGAAGCTGTGCAGATGACTCCTGGCCGAGTTTGGTGGCAAGGCGTCTCGATGGCGAGTGGGGACGAAGCGCAAGAACGGCTCGAGAAAATTCTGGCTTGGAAAGGAGCCGGTAACATGCGTGTAAATAAATCCCTGATTACCGCAATCGTAGTACTCGCAATTCCTGTCATCTATCTCTCTGCCTCAGTGCGAACGGTGGATGCACGAACTCAATCGGCGGCGCCGGCAGCGCCTTCTTCCGTTGTGCTGTCGCCCTCGGCTCCTATGGTGGCGCCTGTCGCCGGGATTTCCGCTCCGGCCGCGAGAGGTGGAGTTACCGCACCCGCCATTGTTGGTGTTCCCGCGGCTGGGCCGGTCACCGCTCTAGTGGCGCCGGTAGCGCCGGTGCCTCCAGCACCTGAAGCTTTCGGCCAGAAGCACGGCACTTTTTATTCATACGGCTACGATGATGACGATCGCTTCGTGATTGTCTCGGGCAAGTCTGATTCCTACACGATGTCGGGATCCACGCAAGACGTTCATCATGTCGAGCGGCTCAAGAAGCAGATCCCGGGAGACTTCATCTGGTTCCAACGTGACGAGAAGTCGTACATCATTCGCGATCAGGCCACGATTGATCGGGCCAAGGCGTTCTGGGCTCCGCAGGAGGAACTAGGGAAAAAGCAGGAAGAACTCGGGAAGCAGCAAGAAGCCCTTGGCAAGCAGCAGGAAGCACTCGGCGAGAAAATGGAGCAGGTCCGAATTAATGTTCCGACGGACCTGACTGCGAAACTCGACGCACTAAAAGCAAAACTGCAGAAACTCGGGCCCACTGCGACGATGGAGCAGATCGGTGACTTGCAGTCTGAAATCGGCGAACTGCAGAGTCAGATCGGCGACATCCAAGGTCGAGCCGGCGAGCAGCAGGGCAAACTCGGGGAAGAACAAGGCAAGTTGGGCGAGCAGCAAGGCAAGCTCGGTGAAGAGCAAGGGAAACTCGGAGAGGAACAAGGGAGGCTCGCGGAGGAAGCTGTGAAGAAGACGAAAGCGCTCTTCGACGAGTGCATCAAGAACGGCAAAGCACAAGCTGAGCAGGAAGGTTCGGGAGGAGCTAGCCTGTAAGCGGTGAACCGCCGCTCGCTGACGGCCTAACGGATACATCATCACGCGGCATGCAGTACCGTGGAAGAGTGGCCCTTTAAGGGCCGCGTTTCACGTACCTCGAGAGAAGTGGCCTTTAGGCCCCGTTTGATTCCCGGCAATAGGCCGGAGCGCCAGAATCGCTGCTGACAGCACCGCCAATCCTGCGGAAACATAGAACGGAAGACTCGGCCCATAATATTTCCAAAGTTCGCCTGTAATCAGGCTGGCCGCCAAAGTTGCAACGCTTGTCGCAAAGAAATAGATGCCCAATGCACGGCCGCGAATCTCCTGGGCAACGGTTTCCACGACCAATGCCTTCAATACAGGCTGCGTCAGCGCGTAGTAAATGCCATACACGGCCATGGTGATCCAAATTGCCAGGGTGGATGGGGCGAGCGCGAAAACGAAATACGTCCCAGCAAAGATCAGATATCCCATGGCAGCAATCCACCGGCGCGAAAAATGATCACTGAACCAGCCGGCCGGCCACGATCCCAGCGTGTAAGTGACATTGAAAACCAGTCCAAGGAGCGGCGCTAACGAAACTGAAATCCCGACGTTCTGCGCGCGCATCACCAGGAACATGTCGCTTGAATTTCCTAGCGAGAACAATGTGACGGCGGCCAAGACGATATAAAAAGACGGGGACAAGCCCGTCGCCTGAGCGGCTAGAGGATGCCGAACCTCTCGCTGCTGTTGCGAGACGGCCACTGCTTTCTTGGGTTCTTGCTGAGGATTTTTCGTCTCCCGGATCCCGAGCAATGCGACGATCACAGAAAGTGCCCCGGGTACTGCGGCGGCAAGAAAAACGTTTCGAATGCCGAATCGCGCCAGAAGAAACAGCGCCAGCAGAGGACCGGCGATTGCGCCAGCGGAATCCAGCGATTGAATGAGACCGTATGCCGCGCCCAGCCGCTCCTTCCCCACCGACTCCGCCACCATAACGTCACGTGGCGCACCGCGGACTCCTTTGGCTAGACGATCCGAAAAACGAATCAGCAGAATGTGCCACCACGACGTAACGATCGCCAGCAGCGGCTTCACTGCGTTCGCCACAAAATATCCAGCCACGACCAGCGGCTTGCGGCGCTCGATCCGATCGGTGAGATATCCGGAGAAGAGCTTGGCGAACGAAGCGACGCTCTCGGCAACGCCTTCGATGACGCCTAGTTGGGCCGGGCCAGCTCCGAGCGACACCAAGAAAGCAGGCAGAACCCAGTACGCCATCTCGGTAGCAGTATCGTTGAAGAAAGAAGTGAGGCCGAACGAGTAGATGTTGCGCTCAGCAGACGGGCGCGTCGGCGTAGCGGGCGCTGACATACAACGGTTTTACCACGGAGACTCGGAGACTCGGGGGAAGCAAGCGATAGGGTCACTGGAACAATCGAAAAATGCCTCCAGCAAACGCTACGAATCCCAGGATGGAAGAGATCCAAACGAAGTGGGCAGGCGATGCCGGCCATCCATGAGATTGCCGAACGCGAAGGTACACGTGTGGGAGTGTGGCAATCACCTTGGCAGTACTAACAACATCATTTGTATATCCGGCGCGAGCCAGCTTGAGCAAAACATGGCACGACGACCAAGCCGAGCCAACCCACAAGAGAAAGGCGAGAATGAAAAGTGGGTTGTGGAAAAGGAAGGCGAAAAGGATGTTAACTAGATCCATCTGGAAGACTCGGCTGAGAACCGGGTACTCACAACCTGGGACTGACAGCTAATACATCGCGTCGTACTTCGTTACGACCCATTGCCCAGCCTGGTTTTCGATCGTCAGTGTGAACTGATCATTATCAATTCCCGACTGATTCGGGCCCGCGTTGCTCGGACGCTTCCCACGATAATGCAGAATCACCAGCGGTGGCGCATCTTCCCAGTCGGCCAGTTCCCACGAGAGTAGCGGATGATCCGCCTCCGACCTGCAAATATACTTGGCGTATTTCTTGTGGTAGTCGTGCTCCCACTTTGCGAGCAGCTCGTCGCAATGTCCGTCGCGCATTTCACGGAGGAAATTGTTGGCAGCTCTCTCGGTCGAGCGGTCCCGCAACGGATTCATCTTGATGGTGATCGGAAGCCCCGTCAGCGTATCTTTTTCTTCCGACCGCGCCAACACTGGTCCCTGATTGCTTAGCCACCACAAATAGCCCACAAACACGAATACCAGCAGCGAGGCAGCGGCGACAGCAATGCCAATCTGAGTCTTCGTGAAGGCCATTCCAGAAGTTTAAGGATGCGTTAAGGAAGGGCCAAGATTACTAGCGGGAATCACGAACGTACATGTACGAGTGCGGTCAGACTTCGAACTCAAGCCAAGGAACGCATCCTGCCTGGAACTACTGTAGCCCTTCCACGAGGTAGAGATCGGATAAGAGCCGTCGGTAGCCGTAAACGTAGGACTTGCCGTCGGGCGTTGGAAGAACCGGGCCAACAAATTCGACCCCAGATGGATCGGGAGGCATGAGTTCTTTCCACAAGCTCCGATTCCCAGTAGCAACGTCGAGCCGATAGACCTTAGATGGCAGATCTCCTCCTCGGTACACAAACAACGAATGGCCATCAGAGGTCCATGCCACCGGCACTTCTCCCGCTTCTAATCCCTTGATCGGCTGAGGGTCGCCGGAGGGGATCGGAAAAAGATATCCCTTTTCGTCGGGACCAATCGCCGCGACTTGGCGACCGTCAGGCGACAATGCAAATGACAACCCGTTCGTTCCTTCTGGCGTTACGGGCTGGATCTTGTCATCCTCGATATCCTGAACGTAAAGCCGCGCACCACGATTGGCCTCCGTTCCAGAGACCAGAATCCGTTTACCATCAGCGAACCAAGAAGCGGAACCGTGGACAATATTGTGGCCAGGCAATGGCTTGGGGTCGCCTGGTCCCGTCGGAAGCAGAAACAGGTCGGCTTGGTTGTCGCCGCGGCTGGAAAGAGCCCACTTGCCATCAGGCGACAGTGCCAGCGAAAGACCATCGCCCAGACGAACCGCTGGTGAGCCGTCGGTCTTGCGAAGATACACCGCGTATGTGGGTCCGCCCGCCTCCCCTTCCTCGCGAAACAAGAGCGATTGGCCGTCCGGCGACAGAGTCACCGGGTACGACCAATCCAGCCAGGTGAAATCATGCTCTGTCGCATCGGAGGCTCGACGAACAATCAGCCCACGTCGCCAACTGTCGCGGGCTAGCAGAGCCCGGCCGTTTGGCAACACATCCTGCAGAGTAAGGTCCGCTGGCACCCGGGCCACAAGCCGCTCTTTTCCGTTCAAAGGAACCGCGAATACGGAGCGATCGATTCCAATCAGCGTCGCAGTCACCCAGACTTCATCTCCGCTCGGCGACCACGCCAGCCCGACAGCGCCGCCTCCATAATTTTGGCTGATCGTTCTTTTTTTTCCGCTTGTATCAACCAAGGCCACGCTGCCGATCGAATCACCAGGGATGGAATGATCGATAAAAGCGACCATGTCCCCCTTGCGGGACACGCGAGGGTGGCTGATCCAACCACCGGTCTCGTAGAGCACTTTCCCCGGAGGATACTCGAGACGATTCCGCCCATTCACATCGCGCACGATTGCGAGTTGCGTTCCGTCGGGAGACCAGTCCGCCCACTGAATATTTTCGAGTATCTCGCGCGGCGCACCACCGCCGACCGGCACGCGCGCCAGCGTACCGGTATAGGTCTGCGACTTGGTCTGCTTACTGTGCAATAGCACCGCCATGTCTCCGGTCGAAGAGATGGCAAGGATTTCTGCTCCGGGAATACCCATGGGACGCGACTCAGGTGTACCAAAGCGCGTGCTGAAAATTTCAACCGGGCCACCTTCCCAAGCCGCGCTGTAAATCACGGTTTGACCATCCGGTGCAAACCGAGCCATGCGAATCGTCCCGCGACGGTAGGTCAACAAATGATAGGCCGGAGACGGCGGAGGGTCACTGTGCCGAAGCAATAAGTAGCCGATTGCCGCAAGCGCGCAGACGAGCGCGGCTCCCAGAGCGATCTCGACAGTTCGCGATTTCGACTGCGGAATTGCCTTGATTCCTGAAGACGAAATTCTTGCCGCGGCGACGCCCGAGGTTGCTGCTCCCACAGCGCCGCTCGTTTCAGTGGGCACCGACGACGATGAGATCCGGGCCGAGTCACGCTCGCGTTTCATCCGCTTCAGATCGGCGCGAACTTCTGCGGCGCTTTGATAACGGAGCTCGGGATCTTTATCGAGCAGCTTGAGAATGATTCGCTCGATGTCCGGAGACAGGTCAGGATTCAAACGAATGGGAGGCGCTGGAGCGCGATTGAGAATCGCCTCGGTCATCACGCCAGGAGTTTCGCCTCGAAAAGGCAGGGCTGCCGTCGCCATTTCGTAGAGCACAACGCCGAAAGAGAACAAATCGGTACGGCCATCCAGGTCTTTGCCACGAACTTGTTCCGGCGACATATACGCCACGGTTCCAAGGGCGGTTCCCGGACTCGTTAGGTTGAGTGCCGCCGCCGCATCCGCGAGCGTTTGCGAATCACCGCTCACGGAAGTGTTCGCGGCAGCAATCTTGGCTAATCCGAAATCGAGGATCTTCGCGTGTCCGCGCTTCGAGACAAAGAGATTCGCCGGCTTGATGTCCCGGTGGACGATACCCTTGACGTGAGCCGCATCCAGGGCGTCAGCTACCTCAATTCCGATGTTCAGCATCGCATCGAGGTCCAGCGGACGAACGCCAATCAAATGTTTCAGCGTCGCGCCGTCGAGATATTCCATCGCGATGAAGGAGCGCCCTTCATGCTTTCCAATTTCGTAAATCGTACAGATGTTCGGATGATTCAACGCAGATGCGGCCCGCGCCTCGCGCCGGAAACGCTCCAGAGCGCCTTCGTCATGCGCCACTTCATCAGGAAGGAACTTCAGTGCGACAAAACGTCCAAGCTCGGTGTCTTCCGCTTTGAAGACAACTCCCATGCCTCCACCACCGAGTTTTTCCAGGATGCGGTAATGCGAGATTGTCTGGCCCAGCATGCGCGGCGAATCTTACGTGGATGGTCACTACAAGTCAATGCAACTTGCGGGGAGCACGAGGAGTATAAGAACCTGCTTGGTCAAGGCTCCCGGCGAAAAGAAAAAGGCACGGCGCAATGCCGTGCCCTGATTTCTACGTGATCCGGGAAGCTACTCTTCTTTTTTGTCGTCTTCCTTTACCGGCTCGACGCCGCCATCGTGGGCAGCCTGCGCTTCAGCCTCTTCCATCGCCTTCTTGGCTTCGGCAGCCTTTTTGGCGCGGGCTTCAGCACGCTTTTCGCGCTTCTCGTCGAGGACCTTCTCGCTGCCAAGCAGCTCGAGAAAAGCCTTGTCGGCGCCATCGCCCTTGTTCCAGGCAGTGCGGATGATGCGAGTATATCCGCCGTTGCGGTCGCCGAAACGTGGTCCGACGGTGTCGAACAGCTTCACGACGGCTTCATCGGTCATCAGGTAGGAAGCCGCCTGACGCCGCGCAGCCAGATCTCCGCGCTTGCCGAGCGTAATCATCTTCTCGACGATAGGACGCGCTGCTTTCGCTTTGGGAACGCTGGTTTCGATGCGCTCTTCCACGATCACCGAGGTGACCAGATTGCGCAGCAGCGAGCGCCGGTGCGCGGTGTTTCGTCCGAGCTTGTATCCTGCAACTTTGTGACGCATTTCGAACCCTCAGGGGCTAAAGCCCCGAATCGCTTTACGCCTTGAGCGGCGCGGCTTAAAGCCGCGCCCTTTCAAAGCTCAGTTCTTCCAACTTTGAAACTTTGAAACCTGTTTCTTACAGCTGATCATCCGGTCCGTAGGCTGATGCCGGCAACGGAACGTTCGAAGTTGGTCCGGGCACGGCGTTTCCGTGCTCGTCGATCTTCATGCCGAGACTCAATCCCATCGACGACAGGATCTCTTTGATCTCGTTCAGCGACTTGCGGCCGAAATTCTTCGTCTTCAGCATTTCGGCTTCGGTCTTCTGCACGAGCTCGCCGATCGTCTGGATATTCGCATTCTTCAGGCAGTTGTAGCTGCGCACCGAAAGCTCCAGCTCTTCGACCGAACGGTTGAGATTCTCGTTGTGAATCTCGGGCTTGCGCTCGTCACCCGACGACGTTCCGGTTTCGATCTCTTCCTCGAAGTTGATGAAGATGTTCATGTGGTCCTTCAGCAGCTTCGCCGCCAGGCCGATCGAATCAGCGGGCGTGATGGAGCCGTTGGTCCAGACTTCGAGCGTGAGCTTGTCGTAATCGGTGATCTGTCCGAGACGGGCGGCTTCGACGGAGTAATTGCACTTTCGAACCGGCGAGTGAACCGAATCGATTGGAATGAATCCGATGCCGAGATCCTCGTCGAAGTTCTTGTCGGCCGAAACGTAGCCGCGGCCGCGCTTCAGACGCATTTCCATATCGAGCTTGCCGCCTTCGCTGACGGTCGCGATGTAGACGTCCTTGTCGAGCACTTCGACGTCGCCATCGGCTTCAATCATTCCGCTGGTGACGACTCCGGGCTGATCCGCGCGGAGGTAGATCGCCTTCGGCGCATCACCCGCAAGCTTGAACGGAATCTGCTTCAGGTTGAGGATGATGTCGGTCGCGTCTTCGACCACGCCGGGGATCGACTGGAATTCGTGCAGGACGCCTTCCATCTTCACGGCAGTCACGGCCGCGCCTTCAATCGAGCTCAATAGAACTCGACGCAGAGCGTTGCCGATGGTCGTTCCGAATCCGCGTTCAAACGGCTGCGCCCAGAAGATGCCGTACTTGTCGGTGAGGGTGGAGGTGTCAACTGCGAGACGTTTCGGTTTCTGAAAACCTTTCCAAAGCATTTGTTTCTCCTTCGGCCATTTGGCTCAACGTCAGCTCCCTGAACCGATCCGGGGTTCAAGTCAGGCGCTGACGCAGGCTGATCAGGCTCGAAAAGTGGACCAGAATCGCCGTTGGTCGTTTGTCGTTGGTTTTTAGCTAACGACCGACGACCAGAGACTAACGACTACTTGCTGTACAACTCAACAATCAGCTGCTCGTTCACCGGCAGCTGAATATCTTCGCGCTTGGGCAGATTCAGCACCCGCGCTTTGTAATTATCGCGATCGACTTCCAGCCAGCTGGGTAGCGTCCCATGGCTGGCAAATTCTTTCGCCAGTTCGAGTACCGACAGCTTCTTGCTGTTCTCGCGAATCGAAATCTCTTCGCCCGCGCTCACTTCGTACGAAGGAATGTTCACCTTGCGGTTGTCAACGGCGACGTGTCCGTGACGGACCAACTGCCGCGCCTGACGCCGGGACTGCGCGAATCCAAGGCGAAACACGACGTTGTCCAAACGCCGCTCGAGCTGTTGCAGCAGCTTTTCGCCGGTCACACCCCTGGAGCGGGCGGCCTTCTCGAAATAGTTGCGGAACTGGCCTTCCTGCGTGAAGTAGATGCGCTTCGCTTTTTGCTTCTCGCGCAGTTGCAGACCGTAGCCCACGATTTTGGCCTTGCGGTCCTTTCCATGTTGTCCGGGAGCAAAATTGCGCTTCTCGATAGGACATTTATCGCTGAAGCACTTCGCGCCTTTGAGGAACAGCTTCATGCCCTCGCGGCGGCATAGTCGGCAAACTGCATCGGTATAACGTGCCAAGTTACTTCTCCTTTAGATGACCGGTTTACAGGTTTGGCTTCACCCTTCGTCCCGGACGAAAATCTGTCGTTGGTCGCTAGTCTCTGGTCGCCAGCTAAGGACCAACTACTAACGACCGATCCTTATACGCGCCTTCGTTTCGGAGGGCGGCAGCCGTTGTGCGGAATCGGCGTTACGTCGCGAATGGAGCGCACTTCGATTCCAGCGGCAGCCAACGCGCGAACGGCTGACTCGCGGCCCGATCCTGGACCGGCAACGCGGACATCGACGCTGCGGACGCCATGGTCGCGCGCCATGTTCGCGGCGTTCGATGCGGCCTGCTGCGCCGCAAAAGGCGTACCCTTACGCGATCCACGAAAGCCGAGCGATCCTGAACTCTTCCACGACAGAACGTTACCGTTCATGTCAGAGATGGTCACGATCGTGTTATTGAAGGAGGCTTGCACAAACGCGAGCCCGTGCGGAACGTGCTTGCGCTCCTTCTTCTTGAACGTCTTCTTTTTGCCTTTTTTCTCCGGCGCGGCGCCGGTGCCGCCCGCTGCTGCTGGTTTTGCCATAGAACTCGTCCTCGGTCGTTCGTCGTTGGTCGTTAGCGAATCATTCCGGTTTTGGCTAACGACCGATAGCCAACGACCGACGACTTCTTTATGTCTTTGCCGTCGCCTTCTTCTTCTGCGCGACCGTTCCTTTACGCGGACCTTTTCTAGTACGCGCATTGGTGTGCGTGCGCTGTCCGCGGACCGGCAGGTTCCGGCGATGGCGGAATCCGCGATAGGAGCCGATTTCGATGAGACGCTTGATGTTCATCGAAACTTCCTTGCGCAGATCGCCCTCGACCAGTCCTTCCTGCTCAATGACCGTACGGATGCGGTTGACCTCTTCTTCGCTGAGATCCTGGACCTTCTTCATCGGGTCGACATTCGCCTCGTCGAGGATTCGACTCGCGCGAGGATGTCCAATTCCGTAGATATAGGTCAACGCAATGTTGATGTGCTTTTGGCGGGGAAGATCCACGCCTGCAATACGTGCCATTCCTTGACTCCCGCGCCGCTTATCCCTGGCGCTGTTTATGTTTCGAGTTCACGCAGATCACGCGCACCACACCCTTGCGGTGAATGATCTTGCACTTGTCACAAATCTTCTTTACCGATGCCCGTACCTTCATAACCCAGCTTTCAGCCGTCAGCTCTCAGCTTTCAGCGAAAAATCTACTTGTACCTGTATACGATCCGACCCCGATTCAAATCGTAGGGCGAAAGCTCTACGGCGACTTTGTCTCCCGGCAAGATGCGGATGAAATTCTTGCGCATCTTTCCGGAAACATGCGCCAGCACCTGATGCTTGTTCTCCAGTTCGACCCGGAACATCGCATTGGGCAGCGGCTCCAGCACCACCGCCATCACTTCAATCGCGTCTTCTTTGCTCATTCGCTCCTTGTAACCCAGCTTCGAGCTTCGAGCTTCGAGAAAACTGCACCTACTCCAAGCTCGCAGCTCGCGACTCGGAGCTCACTGCGTCAAAATCACCGGCCCATCCTTCGTCACTGCTACACAGTGTTCGAAGTGGGCGCTGAAACTTCCATCTGCGGTCACAGCTGTCCACTTGTCGCCCAACACTCTCGTCTCGGGCTTGCCGTAATTCACCATCGGCTCGATGGCGATGACCATTCCCTCGCGCAACTTCGCGCCATGTCCTCGTGCGCCGAAGTTCGGGACTTGCGGCTCTTCGTGCAACCGCGTCCCGATGCCGTGTCCAACAAACTCACGTACCACGCTGAATCCCGCCGCTTCCACATGCTCCTGCACCGCGGCACCAACATCGCCAATCGAATTCCCGATCCGCGCCTGCTCGATACCCCGATACAACGAAGCTTCCGTCACTTCCAGGAGCTTCTTCAATTCGGGCCTCAGTCCGTTGCCTACCGGGACCGTGATAGCGGCATCGCCATAATATCCGTCGAGCACCGCGCCGCAGTCGATCGAAACGATATCCCCCTCTTTGAGGACTCGCTTTTCGGAGGGAATTCCGTGCACGATCTCTTCGTTCACCGAAGTGCACAGCACGCACGGATAATCGTAATAACCCTTAAACGCCGGTTTCGCACCGAGTTCTTTAATCTTCTTATCGGCGGCGCGTTCCAAGTCCATCGTCGAGACACCCGGCGCCACCATCGCCTTCACATGATCGAGAACCTGGCGCACGATGTGGCCGCTGCGCCGCATCTTCTCGATCTCGTTTGCCGACTTGCACACAATCGCCATACTTCCTGCTTACGCGTGGTGATCTTCCAGGATCCTAAAGATCTGCTCGGTGACCACGTCTACCGGCTGATCACCATTTACCGAAATCAGCCTGCCAGTCTGCTCGTAATAATCCGCGACAGGCTTTGTCTGCTCCTGAAATGCCGTGAGCCTTGGCTGAATTACTTCCAACCGGTCATCATTGCGGGCTACCAGCCTCGTCCCATGCGCTTCGTCGCAGATTTCGTCGAAACGGGGTAGCTGGAAGTGGACGTTGTAGATCCGTCCACAGGTGGGACAAGAACGTCGTCCAGTAATCCGGAGCAGCAATAAATTATAGTCGACCTCGAGCCGGATCACAATCGGCCAGGCTCTCGTCGGACACGATTTGTCAAAGAGCTCGTGCTCGAGCAACGCATCGAGCCACCCGGCCTGGGCCGCTGTCCGGGGAAACCCGTCCAGAATGTATCCACGCTTGCAATCCGGCAACATCAGCCGTAGCCGAACCATATTACAAACCAAGTCGTCGGAAACCAGCTCGCCCCGGGCCATTACTGCTCTGGCAACGATTCCAAGGTCCGTGCCTAGAGCCACATGCTCACGAAGCAGGTCGCCCGTGGAAATCTGGGGAATTCCATAGTGTTCCATGATGCGCTTGGACTGAGTGCCCTTACCAGCACCCGGTGGCCCGAGCAGCACCACGGGACCTACACAACGCGAGGTTTCCTGCGCCATCGGCTTGGCAAACGCCTCCCGACCTTATTCTTCCCGGCGCGCGTCATGGAACGCCGAGGTGCAGCAACCCCAGATCTTTTCCAGCATGCGCCGGTTTACCAGCGGCGCCCGCGCATACGACCACTGCGCGGCGTAAACCCGTCATAGTGGCGCATAATCAACTGCGCCTCGATCTGCGTCACCGTATCCATCGCCACTCCAACTACAATCAGAAGCGATGTCCCGCCGAAATAAAAACTCACACCTAAACCGTTGGTCACCCATGTAGGCAGCGCTTCAAAGAAACGACCGATCGGTCCCCACAGATGGTTGAGGTGTATACCCGCAATCATCCACTCCGGAATGAACGAAATGATGATTAGGTACAGCGCGCCCACCAACGTTATACGCGTGAGCACTTCGTTGATGAAGTCTGCGGTGCGCTTTCCGGGCCGAATACCAGGGATAAACCCGCCATACTTCCGCATATTGTCTGCGACTTCGTTCGGATTGAACACGATCGAAACGTAGAAATACGCGAAGAAAATAATGCCCACCGCGTACAGCACTTCATAGAGCGGCTCGCCCCAGCGGAGAGCTTCAAATAGCGGACCGAAATACCGGCTGCTGCGCAATCCGTAACCGATAGTCTGCGGCAACGTCAAAATGGATGACGCGAAAATGACTGGCATTACGCCACCCGCGTTCACGCGCAACGGCAGGTGCGTCGACTGCCCGCCCATCACCTTGCGTCCGACGACACGCTTGGCGTACTGCACTGGTATTCGCCGCTCACTGCGTTCGACGTACACGATGAACGCAACGACGATGATCATGAAGACGATCAAGGCCACCATCAGCGGGAACGTAAGAGCTCCCCAAGATGCATTCTTGGCCTTATCGATCAGTTCGACGACGCCTCGCGGCAAGCCGACAACGATGCCGGCGAAGATCAGCAGCGACATTCCATTGCCGATACCACGATCAGTGATCTGCTCACCCAGCCACATGATGAATGCGCTGCCCGTGGTCAGGGTCAGCATCGTCATCAGGCGAAATCCCCAGCCAGGATTCAGCGCAAATCCGCCCTTTTCCAGGCCGATCGCAATTCCGAACGACTGCACCGCGCTGAGGATGACCGTGATATAGCGTGTCCACTGCGTAATCTTCTTGCGCCCGAGCTCGCCCTCCTTCTGCAGCTTGGCTAGCGGCTCGTAAACAACCGTCAGCAACTGCAGGATGATCGACGCCGTAATATACGGCATGATTCCGAGGGCGAAGATGGTCATGCGGCGCAGTTGGCCGCCGGAGAACAGGTCAACGAACCCCAGTAAGGACCCACTCGTACTGCCCAGAGTGAAGAACTGCTCCAGCTTGGCCGTGTCGATCCCGGGAGTGGGCAAGTGTCCGCCGAGCCGGTACACAAACAGCATGGCAAGCGTAAACAGGATTCGCTTGCGCAGATCCGGAATTCGAAAGATGTTCCCCAGCTTTTCAAGCATTACTGCAAGACCTCGACCTTGCCGCCTGCCTTGGTGATCTTCTCTTGCGCCGATTTCGAAAACTTGTGCGCGCTGACAGTCAGCGCGACGCTCAATTCCCCATCACCCAGAACCTTCACCGGATGCTTCGTTTTGATGATGCCGGCTTTGCGCAGCACATCAGGATTAATCGTCGTCTCGCCGAGTTCCGCCAGGCGCTCCAGATTCACGATATTGAATTCCTTGCGGAAAATGTTGGTGAAGCCGCGCTTCGGCATCCGGCGGTGCAAGGGCATCTGGCCGCCTTCAAATCCGCGGATCATCCGCGAACCGGTGCGCGAGCGCTGTCCCTTGTGTCCTCGGGTTGAGGTCTTACCCATGCCGGAGCCCATGCCGCGGCCCACGCGCTTGCGCTTCTCAGTCGCCTTCTTCGGTCGGTGTATGTTCGATAAATTCATAAATGAGTTCTCGCCTTTGAGCTACGGGCCCGAGCTATAAGCAAAGCTATCTTTTGCTCGCAGCTCAAGCTCGCGACTCGAAGCTAGTCCACCACCTCAATCAAATGCGGCACCTTCGCTACCATCCCGCGGATGGCCTGCGTGTTTGGCCGCTCGATCACCTGGTTCAGCCGCGTGAATCCCAAGCCCTTGATCACCAGCTTCTGCTTTTCCGGGGCACAAATCGCGGACCGGACCCACTTCAGCTGGATCGTCCCGCCGCCCGAATTTGTTTTTTTGGCAGTCATCTTCAAACCTCAAAATCTTACGCATCGAACTAGACACTGACTAAAGCTCTTCCGCAACTTTCCCGCGCAACGCCGCCACGCTCTCTTTGTTCTTCAATTGCTTCAGCGCGTCGAATGTTGCCTTGATCACATTGTGCGGATTCGTAGTCCCGATGGATTTCGTGAGGACGTTCTGCACGCCGGCCGACGTCATTACCGCACGCACTGCCCCTCCCGCGATTACTCCCGTACCTTCGGGAGCTGGCTTCAACAAGACTTTGCCCGATCCGTAACGTCCAAGCACGAGGTGAGCAATGCTGGTCTGGGTCAGATTCACTTTGATCAGGTTCTTCTTCGCCGACTCAATTCCCTTGCGGATGGCCTGCGGAACCTCTTTGGCCTTGCCGGACCCGTAGCCGACCACCGCCGCTGACGGATCTCCGACCACGACCAGCGCCGCAAACGAAAGGTTCTTTCCGCCCTTGACCACCTTGGTCACGCGGTTGATGGCTACTACCTGATCCTTCAGTTGGTAGGATCCTGCATCGAGTTTCTTGATCACTGTTGGCATTCGTAAACCTAGCTTCTAGCTCCTAGCCGCAACCTTCTAGCTAACCTTGTTTGGCTAGTAACTAGAAGCTGGCAGCTAGACGCTGCTGTTAGAACTTCAATCCTGCTTCGCGAGCCGCGTCGGCCAGAGCCTTCACGCGCCCGTGATAAATGTATCCGCCACGGTCGAATACGACCTTGGTCACGCCTTTTTCCTTGGCGCGCTCCGCGATCGTCTTGCCGACCGCCTTCGCCGAAGCCACGTTCCCACCTTTGTTCCGGGCTTCCTTCTTCCCTTCCGCAGTGCTGGCGGAGACCAGCGTCTTGCCGTTCAGATCATCGATGACCTGAACGTAGATGTGATTCAACGAGCGGTACACATTCAGACGCGGACGGTCGGACGTCCCCTGTAGTTTCTTTCGGATGCGCGTGTGCACATGTCCGCGCTTTTCGTTCTTTCCAATTTTCGTCAGCATGAAATCTGTCCTCGGTCGCTCGCCGTCGGTCGTTAGCCGAAGACTGCGACGCCTATACTCTTAAGCCCGTCAGCCGACGGCCAACGACCGACGGCTAACGACGGTTACTTCGCTCCCGTCTTTCCAACCTTCTTCTTCAGACGCTCGCCGACATAACGCACGCCTTTGTTCTTGTACGGATCCGGCGGACGCAGTGCTCGCATCTCGGCCGCAACCTGTCCAACTTTCTGCCGGTCGATTCCCGTGAGGGTGATTTTCGTCTGCTTCGGGTCCACGGCAGCATCCACACCCGTCGGCAGCGGATACTCAATCGGGTGCGAATATCCGAGGTTGAACACGACCTGGGTCTTGCCCTTCATCTCGGCACGATACCCGATACCGACGATTTCCAGTTCCCGCGTCCAGCCCTTGGTGACACCCTCAACGGCATTGTTCACCAGCGCGCGAGCCAGTCCGTGAACAGCCGACTGCGAATCGTTCTCGCGAACCGCAAGCAGGTGCCCGTCCTTCTGCTCCATCTTGATACCCACTGGGAGCGGAGTATCCAGCTTGCCCTTGGGCCCTTGGACCAGAACGGTATTTCCTTGAATATTGACCGTGACTCCCTTAGGAATCGCGATCGGCTTTTTTCCAATTCGTGACATAAGCTTCTAGCTTCTAGCTCCTAGCATCTAGCTAGGCTGCTTTGGTTTTCAGTCCGGCAGTGCCGAATCTGTTTCAAGCTGAAAATCAGTGCCGCCCGGTGCAGTCTTAGCTAGTAGCTAGAAGCTAGTAGCTAGAAGCTGCATCTAGTAAATCTCGCACAACAACTCGCCACCCACGCCTTCCCGGCGCGCTTGGCGACCGGTCATCACGCCCCGCGGCGTCGTCAAGATGTTGATGCCCATTCCGCCCAGCACACGTGGAATCTCGGTGCGGCGCACGTACACGCGGCATCCCGGGCGCGACACACGCTCCGCCTTCGAGATGGCCGCCTCATTGTTGGCGCCATACTTCAGGTAAATCCGGATAACCTTGTGGCCTTCTTCTTCCGTCGGCTTGAAGTTGGAGATGTATCCCTCCTCCTTCAAAATGCGGGCAATCTCCAGCTTCAATCGCGAAGCCGGAACGTCCACCTTCTGGTGACGGGCCTGGAGTGCGTTCCGCACTCTCGTCAGCATATCTGCGACCGGATCGGTCAACCTCATCGTCTGCTTCTCCTTGAGCCACCCGTTCGCTCCGCGCCATGCGAAGAACCTGCAGCGGCTGGGTTACATCCCTCGTTCGTCGTCGGTCGATTGTCGTTGGCTTACTCGCAGTGTCGTTGCGAACGATCAACAACCAGCGGCCAACCACGATTTACCAGGATGACTTCGAAACCCCTGGAATCTCCCCGCGAAGCGCCAGCTGCCGGAAGCACAAACGGCAAATGCCGAACTTCCGCAGATAGGCCCGCGGACGTCCGCATAGCTTGCAGCGGTTGTGCTTGCGCGTGGAAAACTTGGGCTTTCTTGCGTCCTTAACTCGTTTTGCTGTAGTCGCCATTCAATCCTTGTGCTTCTCTGAAACTCTAAAATCTCGAAAGTTGAAACCTATGCTCTAAACGGCATTCCCATATGCTTCAGCAGCGCCCGCGCCTGATTGTCACTCTGCGCCGTAGTCACGATCGTGACGTTCATTCCCTTCAGCTTGTCCACTTTCTCGTACGATATTTCCGGGAAGATCAACTGATCATGCAAGCCAATCGTGTAATTGCCGCGCCCGTCGAACGACTTGCTCGACACGCCCTTGAAGTCACGCACACGAGGCAGGACGATGTTTACCAGCCGATCAAAGAACTCGTACATGCGGTCGCCGCGTAGCGTAACCATTGCTCCGATCGACTGCCCCTGGCGGACTTTGAACGCTGCAATCGACTTCTTCGCGCGCGTCACAACAGGCTTCTGTCCGGTAATCTGTCCAAGTTCGTTCACGGCGGGATCGAGCACTTTCGCGTTCTGCGTTGCGTCGCCAACACCCATATTGACGACGATCTTGTGCAGCCGCGGAACCGCCATCGGGTTCTTCAGCTCCAACTCTTTCAGCAGAGCGGGAGCCACTTCCTTCTCAAACCGCGAGCGCAGCCGCGGACGCTCTTTCGCGCTATGCCGCGCCTGCTCCGGAGCCTTCGACTCCTGCGCCGCTTCCTTCTGTCCTTTTTTATCCTTTGCCATGTCTCTTCAACTTCCTCTCACGGTTTCGGGGTCTTGCCGGAAGCGCAACGTACACCGGTTCGTGATGATTTTGCAATTTTGTAATCGGGTAATTTCGTAATTTCGAACTATCGGGTTTTAAATTGCAAAATTACCCGATTACCCAATCTACTTGTCTAGCGTCGTTCCGCACTTCTTGCACACGCGGACTTTTCGGTCTCCGCGCACTTCGTGCCCGATCCGTACCGGACCGCAGCTCGCACAAACCAGTTGCACGTTCGAAATCGCAATCCGGCTCTCCTGTTCCGCGATGCCACCCTTGATGTTCCGCTGCGGGTTCGGACGCACGTGCTTCTTCACCATCATGACGTGCTCGACCAGCACCTTCGCATCATTGGGAAACACGCGCAGCACGCGCCCTTCCTTGCCCTTGTCGCGTCCGGTGATCACCTTTACGGTGTCATTCCGCCGGATGTCTACTCTCTTATGTCCTACTGTTGCCGCTGTTGCCATATTCAATCTCTATCCTGAATTGAGTATTGGGAAAGTTGGTAATTGGGAAATTCAACCCTCCATCCAACATATTCCGGCTTCAATTACTCAATTTCTAAATTTCTCAATTACTCAATCGCAAGGCCCTATATAACTTCCGGCGCGAGTGAGACGATCTTCAAAAACCGCTTCTCGCGGAGCTCACGAGCCACTGGCCCGAACACGCGCGTTCCAACCGGCTCTCCGGCATCATTGATCAGTACCGCTGCGTTCTGATCGAACCGGATATACGTTCCGTCGCGGCGCCGATGCTCCTTCCGCGTACGAACGATGACGGCCTTCACGACTTTGCCCTTCTGCACCTGGCCCTCGGGCGCAGATTCCTTTACAGCCGCCGTGATCACGTCGCCCAGTCCGGCATTCAATCCCGTCGACCCGCCCAGCGGCAGAATCATCTGCAGCTTGCGCGCGCCGGAATTGTCGGCGACCTCCAGCATCGATCTCATCATCACAGCCATGGCGTAATCTCCCTAAACCCCTTTTTAGCTAGCCGCCTCCGCCGTCTCGGGCAGCAGCGCCGCTTTCCGCACAATGTCCTTCAACTGCCAGCGCTTCAGCTTCGACAGCGGACGCGTCTCCTCGATCCGCACCACATCGCCCACGTGCGCCTGGTTCGACTCATCATGCGCGTAGAACTTCTTGTTCCGCGCGATCACGCGCCCATAGAACGGATGCGCCTTTTTCCGCGTTACCTGCACAACAATTGTCTTGTGCATCTTGTTGGAGACCACTTCTCCAACCACTTCCTTGCGGCGGCCCTGCGCCTTCTGTGTCGTCTCGGCCATTATTTCTTCTCCGTTGCAGCTGCGCGCTTGCGCTCGGTTGCAATCGTCTTCACCCGCGCAATGTCCTTGCGCAGCCCGCGCATTTTCTTCAGACTTTCCGTCTGTCCCATATTCAGCTGGAACTTCAGCTTGAAGAGCTCATCCGCGAGTTCGCGCTCCTGATTGCCCAGCTCCACGTCGGTTAAGTTTCGAATTTTGTCGACCTTCATAATTAAGCTCTCGGCTTTCAGCTCTCAGCTTTTGGTCACCGTCGCCTTTTGCTGATAGCTGACGGCTGAAAGCTGATAGCTGCCTTTAGTGCGCTCCCTCGCGCTTCACCAACTGTGTCCGCAGCGACAGCTTGTGCGACGCCAGCCGCATCGCCTCGCTCGCGTCCTGGTGGGTAACACCTTCCATCTCGAACAGGATCTTTCCGGGCTTTACAACAGCGACCCAGTGATCCGGTGCGCCCTTGCCTTTACCCATACGCGTTTCAGCGGGCTTCTTCGTGACCGGCTTGTCGGGGAACACTCGGATCCAGATCTTGCCGCCGCGCTTCACAAAACGCGTCATCGCTACGCGGCTCGCTTCGATCTGGCGGTCGGTGACCCATCCCGGCTCGAGCACTTTCAGCCCGTAGTCGCCGAACGACAGTGTCGATCCGCGCCACGCCTTCCCGGTCATGCGCCCGCGTTGCTGTTTCCGATACTTCACTTTCTTTGGCATCAACATAAAATCAGCTCTTGGCTTCTAGCTCCTGGTTAACCCGAACGCGGAGCCGAATCACTTCTTCAATCTGACTTCCTACTTCTGCAGTCCCTAAAATCCGCCGGCCGCCGACTGCTGCTGTCCTTCCCGCTTCTTCTGCTGCAAGATCTCGCCCTTATAGACCCAGCACTTCACGCCGATAACCCCATACGTGGTGCGCGCTTCGCTGAATCCAAAATCGATGTCCGCGCGCAGCGTGTGCAGCGGCAAACGCCCCTGCAGATACCATTCCGAACGCGCGATTTCATTTCCATTCAAGCGTCCGCTCACGCGAACCTTGATTCCCTTGCATCCGAAGCGCAGCGCCGAATCCACTGCTTTTCGCATCGCCCGCCGGAAGCCCACGCGCTTTTCCAGTTGCAGCGCAATCGACTCCGACACCAGCTGTGCGTCAAGCTCAGGCTTATGCACTTCCTGGATGTCGACGAAAATATCCTTGCCGCCAGTCCGCTTCTGCAACTCGCCTTTCAGCTTGTCGATTTCCGCGCCCTTGCGACCGATGATGATTCCGGGCCGCGCCGTCTTGATGATGATCCGCAGCTTGTTGCCTGGACGTTCAATCTCAATCGCACTGACGCCCGCCGACTTGAGCTTGTCCTTCAGCTCATTCTTCAGCTTCACGTCCTCGTGCAACTGCTTGTCATAGTCCCGTTCAGCAAACCAGCGCGATTTCCACGGCTTCGTAAACCCAAGCCGAAAACCATAAGGATGGACTTTTTGTCCCATTGCTTCTCCTAAAACTTCTAGAACCATGTGTCGCGGGCGCCCCGCCCGCGACTCTTACCTACTTCGCGACTGCTTTCTTCTTCCCAGCCGACTTCACCGCCGGAGCCTTTCTCCGCTCCTTTGCGGGAGCCGGAGCCGATTCTTCGCCGACAACGGTCGCAACCGAACCATTCTTCCCGCGCTCCGCCAGCACCAACTCGATGTGCGCAATGCGCCGCTGATAGCGGTACGCGCGTCCTTGCGGTGCTGGACGAATCCGCTTCATGCGCGGACCGTCATTCGCCACCGCGCTCTTCACGTACAAATTGTCGATGTCGACATCGATGCCTTTCTCCGTCGAGAGAAAGTTCGCATTATCGAGCGCAGATTGCAGCAACTTACCCACATGCTCCGCCACGCGCTTCTTGGTAAACAGAAGCGTGTTGCGCGCATCTTCCACGCGGCTGCCCTTGATCAGATCCAGCACCAGCCGCGCCTTCTGCGGCGAAACCCGCAAAAACTTCTTTTCTGCTCGAAATTCCATGTTAGCTACTAGCTCCTAGCTGCTAGCTTCTAGCCAAAACCGGAAGCCAGAAACTGCCGTTCCGAATCCTCAATGCCGAAGTACCTAGCTAGTAGCCAGAAGCTAGTAGCTAGAAGGTTCTTTTATGCCTTCGGCGCCGGTGCTGCCGGAGCCGAGCCACCCGCCGGAGCTGGAGCTCCCGGACCACCCGGGATACCCGCCGGCTTCGCCGCCGCTTCCGTCGCCGCCTTCATCGAGTGCCCCTTGAAAGTCCGCGTGAAGCTGAACTCGCCCAGCTTGTGTCCCACCATGTTCTCGGTTACATACACCGGGATAAACTTTTTCCCGTTATGCACCGCGATCGTGTGTCCGACCATTTCCGGCAACACAGTCGAACGCCGCGACCAGGTCCGCAGCACTTTCTTCTCATTCCGCGAATTCATCTGCTCGACCCGCGTTTGCAGGAAAGCATCGACAAATGCGCCCTTCTTTGTTGAACGCGCCATAAATTCTGCTCTCAGCTTTCAGCCGTCAGCTCTCAGCTAACAGCTATTCAATTCTTTGTAATTCCGAAGCCGCGATTTCTGCGGCGAGGAATCTGCTTCTTGCCGGAACCTACTTCGATCTCCGGCTCACAATGAACTTATCCGTCCGCTTGTTGTTCCGCGTCTTGTAGCCGCGTGTCGGCTGGCCCCACGGGGTCACCGGATGCCGTCCGCCCGAAGTCTTTCCTTCGCCGCCGCCATGCGGATGGTCGACCGGGTTCATCGAGACGCCGCGGTTATGCGGACGCCATCCCAGCCACCGCGAGCGTCCAGCCTTGCCGATGGTCACGTTCTCGTGATCGATGTTGCCAACCTGACCGATCGTCGCCATGCAATCCTGAGAAACTTTGCGCGTCTCACCGGAAGGCAGCTTGACGAGTGCGTAATCTGCTTCCTTCGCGACTAACTGCGCCGACCCCCCGGCCGAACGCACCATCTGGGCACCCTTGCCGGGTTTCAGCTCGAGATTGTGAATCACGGTGCCCGGCGGGATGTTCCGCAGGGGCAACGCGTTGCCCACAAGAATGTCGGCATCCGGCCCGCTAACGACTTTCTGGCCAACCTTCAGACCTTCCGGTTGCAGGATATAACGCTTCTCACCATCGGCATACGCGAGCAGCGCTATGCGCGAAGAACGATTTGGATCGTACTCAATCGTCTCCACGGTCGCCGGAATCCCGGTCTTGTCACGCTTGAAATCGATGATGCGCAGCTTCCGCTTGTGGCCCCCGCCAATAAACCGCATCGTCGTATCACCCGAGTTGCGGCGACCACCAGTGCGCTTCTTGGGTTCAACCAGCGGCTTGTGCGGATACTTCGTCGTGATGTCGTCATTGACGATCGTCGTGCGATACCGCAACGTCTGCGTCGTCGGTCTGTATGTTTTAATCGGCATACTTTGCTCTCAACTCTTGGTCGTTAGTCCCTCGCCGTTGGTCGTTCGCTTCTTGTTATCGGCCAACGACTAACGACCGACGACCAACGACTGTGTCACAAATTCTGCGCGTATTCCGGCATCTTCTCGCCCGAACGCAATCGCACGTACGCCTTCTTCCAATCCGGGCGGTAGCCAGCAAACTTCCCACGCCGCCGCTCTTTTCCCGGATAGGTGGCCGTGCGCACCGAATGCACTTTCACCTTAAAAATCGACTGCACCGCTTCCTTGATTTCCGTCTTGGTCGCCTTCGGAGCCACCTGGAACACCAGCGTGTTCTGGTTCTCCTTAATCGCAAGACCTTTTTCGGTAATCACCGGACGGCGAATGATCTGGTATGCGCTCTTCATTACGCCACCTCTGCCGCTTTCTCGTTACGCTGCCGACGGCGCCGCTCTTTCACCGGTTTCTTCGCCGCTTCGTCTGCGCCCGTACCCGCCTTGCGCTGCTTCTTCGAAACCGAGTTCTGCAACGAAACCTGCAGTTTCTCGATCGCCGGATGCGAAAAGATCACCCGGTCATGCCGCAGCAGGTGATACGGATGCACTTCGTTCCCGCGCACCAACTCGAGCCCGTCGATGTTCCGCGCGCTCAACTCCAGGTTGCGATTGTCGGCCTTCGCCGCCTCGACAACCAGTACGGTCTTATCGACCTTCAGCGCATCCAGTGCCTTCTGGAATTCCTTGGTCTTCGCTTCCTTCAGATCGAATGCATTCACGACGATCAATTTGCCATCGGCAAACTTCGCTGCTAGTGCCGACCGCAGCGCTCCCAGCAATTTCTTGCGCGGGAAGGTGTAGTCGTAGCTGCGCGGAACGGGACCGTGCACCGTCGCGCCATGCCGCCATAGTGGCGACCGGATCGATCCGATTCGCGCTCGGCCCGTGCCCTTCTGCTTCCAAAGCTTCTTGCCGGAGCCAGACACTTCCCAGCGCGCCTTCGTCTTATGCGTTCCGGCCCGCTGCCCGGCGCGGTAGTGCTTCACCGCTTCCCAGAGCAGGTCTTCATTGACCGCGCCGAAGATCTCATCGGCCAAGTCGAATGTCCCGACCTTTTCGCCATTCAAATTGTGAATATCAATCGTTGCCATATGTTCTCTGTTTTGGCCGACGACCGCTCTTAGCCTGCCCTGAGCAGAGCGAAGGGACCGACGACCAACGACTGTGTTATGCCTTCTTCGCCGCTCTCTTCGCCGCCTTCAACGGATCGACCGTAGCCGAACCCGCGAATCCACGGCGCTCTCGTGGCGGTTTCTTCGCCTTGGTGATCACCAGATAGCTGCCCTGCGGTCCAGGCACGCTGCCTTCCACCACCAGCAGATTTTCATCTTTATCAACACCCAGCACGCGCAGGTTGCGAACCGTTACCTGCTGATTTCCCATGTGACCGGACATCCGCATGCCTTTGAATACACGCGACGGAAATGCTGAAGAGCCAATCGAACCGGTGATTTGGAACATCGACCCGTGCGACTTCGGACCACCGCCGAAGTGATGCCGCTTCACCACACCCTGAAAACCCTTGCCTTTGCTAACGCCGACGATGTCGACAAACTTCTCGCCGTCGAAAATCTCAACTAGCACGCGATCCCCAACCTTCACCGCGCCATCGCCATCCGGAGTGCCGGCGCCATCCGCTTCGAGCGGAACTTCCCGCAGGAACTTCACCGGAGGCAGATTGTTCTTTGCGAGGTGTCCACGCTCAGGCTTCGAAAGCCGCGACTCCTTCACGAACTCGACCAGCCCGATCTGCGCCGATTCATACCCGTGCTTCACAGCGGTCTTATGCTGTGTCACTACACAAGGGCCGGCCTGCAGCACCGTGACCGGGCGAACATCGCCCTTCGAGTCAAACAGTTGCGTCATCCCGACCTTCTTGCCCAAAATTCCCGCGACCTTCGTTGCCATATCTCTAATCTCCGCCAGCATGGCTAGTCATTTCATGACTGCTATTGGCTGGAACGCTTTTCCCTCGTAGCTCAAAGCTCGAGGCTCGAAGCTATTTGTGTTCCTTCCCGAACGCCTTGATCTCCACGTCTACACCCGCTGGCAGATCCAGCTTCATCAGCGCATCCACCGTCTGCTGGGTTGGTTCCAGAATATCGAGCAGCCGCTTGTGCGTGCGGATCTCAAACTGCTCCCGCGACTTCTTGTCCACGTGCGGCGAACGCAGCACGCAGTACTTGTTCTTCATCGTGGGCAGCGGAATCGGTCCCGCAATCTGTGCGCCGGTGCGCCGCGCCGTCTCCACGATCTCGCCCGTCGACTGATCCAGAATGCGATAGTCGTAAGCTTTCAACCGAATCCGAATTCTCTCTTTTCCAATCACTGTTTCATCTCTCTAACCCCTCCCGGCGTCTCCGGAAGGAAAGATCCTGCGGAATGCTGCAATCCGCTGTTACCTTACTGACATGCTGAAAGCTATCAGCTGACAGCTGCAGTTACTGAATAATCTCCGCGATCGCTCCGGAGCCCACCGTGTGGCCGCCTTCTCGAATCGCGAATCGCAAGCCCTTCTCCATCGCCACCGGAGTAATCAGTTCGATCACCAGGCTCACGTTGTCTCCCGGCATTACCATCTCCGTGCCCGCCGGCAACTCCGCTACGCCCGTCACGTCCGTCGTTCGCAAGTAAAACTGCGGACGG
>Ga0335081_10002790_pt1 | contig 27530 bp, 19 predicted proteins | sample Lox_Sample_35_FD_206713 | JGI IMG/M metagenome (GOLD analysis project Ga0335081, IMG submission 206713) | Soil microbial communities from Loxahatchee National Wildlife Refuge, Florida, United States - Lox_Sample_3.5 | ecosystem: Environmental > Terrestrial > Soil > Wetlands | place: USA...
GTGGCTCAAGGCCACGGCGGAGGTGATGAAAGACAAGTATGACAAGGCCGATGCGGTCGATCCGAACTTCCTGAATCATGTGATCTGGTACTCGGCAACGGATTGGAAGCGTCCCTATCCGGGAGACAGCAAAATCTTGATGCCCGGGCCATTCGTGAAAGCTGCCAAGAAATATCACGACGACGACGATAACTAATGCCGTGACCAGCGGCGCAGAATAGTTTCATTGAGTTGCCGGTTGTGGTGACGCCTGGAGCCTTGCTTGATGGCGTTAGCAATCGATCGAATCAACTCTCTTTGAATCGCCGAACGGCTTATCTTTTGGACAGCGCAGTTCAGTTCACAAGACGCTAACGGCATACTTCGATTCGGCCGCAGCAGCGATTATAAGAACGCGTTCCATCGGCGCTATATGTTCGATCCAAAAGCCAGCAGACGGCCATCGCAATCTTTCACCACGAACTCGCGCGAGCCCCATGGCATGTTGCCAGGCTCGCGAATTACTTCTACGCCTTGCGCTGCGTACTCGGTGTAAAGGACGTCGGCATCTTCGACGAACAGGTACGCATCGAGCAATTCGCCCCGATATTTGTTCGGATTGGGCGTGGGAGGCTCGGCGCAGCGGAAGTGAACCGTCTGCCGGTCGCGTGTGACGATGGCGTAGACCGGCGGATCCTGCCATGTCCCGCGACATTCGAAGCCAAGTTTATCTTTGTAATAGGCGAGCGTAGCCGGAATGTCCATCGTGAAAAATACAGGTACAATCTGACGGATCATCATGCAAGTGTATCGGAAAAGCTTCGCTGGGCGTCCCGGCAGATCTCAAGGCTGCGACCGCCGACGGACATCGGCGTGATCGCGTCAAAACGTGTTAAACTTGGCTGAAATTCTACGATTGTGCCTAGGGTTCCGCTTCTGGCTCGTCACCAGGAGGGCCGTGACCAAGCGGCACCACGGCTGGTTCATCGCTAGCCGACAACTAACGGCATAAAAGGCCTGAGGTAGCGCGAACTCGCGCCGCGGCTTGTAACCGTGGTTCGAGCACAGGAGATTGCCTCGGTCTTATGCGTAATCGAACGAAATCGGTTCTTACACGGACGCCAAAGGCTCGGGTAGTCTCCTGCCGTCAAAAAAAGGAGACTAACTAAAATGGCCGACGACCGGATCGTCAAGCAACAGATCGAATATTACCGCTCGCGTGCCGAGGAGTACGACGAGTGGTTCCTGCGACAAGGCCGCTACGATCGCGGCGCGGAACATCGCAAACAGTGGATAAATGAAATCGAGCAGATCGAAACAGCGCTCGCCGCGTCGATACACGGGGGAGATGTGCTCGAACTCGCCTGCGGAACAGGGCTTTGGACCCGCCATCTGGCCAAGAACAATCGCACGGTTGTGGCGGTTGACGCTTCGCCTGAAGTGATCGCAATCAATCGTCAACGCGTGGCAACGGATCGTGTGTCCTACGTCACAACCGATATCTTCGATTGGAAGCCGGCGCAGAAATTCGACGCTGTTTTCTTTTCGTTCTGGTTGTCGCACGTTCCTTCAGATGAGTTCAATCCGTTCTGGGGAAAGGTGCACGATGCGCTCAACCCGGAGGGACAGGTTTTCTTTATCGACAGCTTGATGGAGCCAACCTCTACAGCGCGCGATCATGGGTCGCTCGATCACTCGGGAATCAGCCGGCGGAAATTGAACGATGGGCGCGAATTTCAGATCGTCAAGATTTTTTACGACCCCGTGCAATTGCGCGAGCGCCTGAGGAACCTCGGCTGGAGCGGATTCGTGCGATCCTCTGGCAGGTTTTTCTTCTACGGCTCCATGACTCGACAAAACGCCAATAGCGCGAGCGGGTAAATAAAGGACGGCATCGCGATGGAAACGGAAAGGATCGGGCGCATGTGTCGCCGATCGGGTCGAATTGCGAAGCTGGCGGCGGAAAGCAAGAACTCCTTTGCTCGGGTGCGCTGTTGTAGTACGCTGTAAAATTGCGCGGCGAACACTTCCTCCCGCGGGCGCTGGTCCGGCGCACCGCGAACCTGTCGATTGTTAAATACCGGTTACTGGCGTTTCTCGCCGTAATGGGGCCGGGATTCATTACCGCCAACGTCGATAACGACCCCGGCGGCATTTTGACCTATTCGGTGGCCGGCGCGAAGTTCGGCTACCTGTTGCTGTGGACCCTGATTCCCACCACCGTCGCGCTCATCATCGTGCAGGAGATGGCCGCGCGCATGGGCGCGGTCACGGGCAAGGGCCTTTCCGACCTGATCCGCGAAGAGTTCGGCCTGCGCGCGACCTTTCTCACCATGACGATTCTGGGGCTGGCCGACTTCGGCAATATCGCCTCTGAATTCGCAGGGCTCGCTTCGGGTTTTGCGGTGCTTCACGTGAGCCGTTATATCGCCGTGCCGATCGGCGCGGCGCTGGTGTGGATCGTGGTGGTGCGCGGGCGCTACAAGCCCGTCGAGAGGCTCCTGATCATTTTTTCACTCATCTATTTCGCCTACCCGGTTTCCGCCTTTCTGGCGAAACCCGACTGGAAGCTCGCTCTGCACGACACCCTCGTCCCGCAGTTCAGTAGCCAGCCTGGGTACCTGGTGATGATCGTCGGCCTGATCGGAACCACCATCACGCCGTGGATGCAGTTTTACCTCCAGGCTTCGATCGTGGAGAAGGGGGTCGATGCGCGGCACTATTCACTCAGCCGCTGGGATGTGATCGTCGGCTGCATCGTCACCGACGTGGTCGCGTTCTTCATCGTTGTCGCGTGCGCGGCGACCATCTATAAGAGTGGACACGGCGAACTCGTGCAGCCCGGTGACGCGGCGCTCGCCTTGAAACCGCTGGCCGGACAGTTCGCGGCGCTGCTGTTCGCGGTGGGGTTGATCAACGCGTCGCTCCTTTCGGCCGCCATCCTCCCCCTTGCGACTGCGTACAACATCTGCGAAGGCTTGGGATTCGAATCGGGAGTTGAAAAGCGCTTTTCCGAAGCGCCGATTTTCTACTGGCTGTACACGCTATTGATCGGTTGTGGCGCTATCTTCGTTCTACTGATCCCGACCGGCTTCATTCTGAAGGTGCTGTTGTACTCACAGGTGCTCAACGGAGTTCTGCTGCCGTTCGTTCTCTTCTACATGTTGGTTCTGATCAATCGCCGGCGGATCATGCAGGAGTTCACCAACAATATCTGGCAGAATGCCGTCGCCTGGTCGACCGCCGTCATCATGGTGCTGCTCACCGGCGGCATGATCTGGACGACCATTCGGGGCTAAGTCACCGGCCCGAACGTTTCGACGTCCTGCGCGACGGCGGCAGATAGTGAAAACGAACGAGGTAGATATTGCTCCCCCTGCCGTGCTTGGCGACTTTGAGCAAATCGATGATTCCCAGAAATCCCGACGCGCGCGCCAGGTCCGGCGTGATCTCCTGGAGCGCGATCGGCTCGATCGAATCCACCTCGATCTCGCCTTCTTCCATACGATAGCGTCCGCCCACCTTGACGTGTGGACGCGCCCAGATCCGCACGCTGACCGTGATCTCGCCGCGCCGGACCCCATCGCGCAGACGCTTCGTGAACGTCATGGTTATCGCGGCTGGAGACTCACCAGGCCGCTCGCCGCAGCGGCGTGCCGAAGACGCGACGTCGGTTTCGGCAACCCGTGCTCGTGTTCTTTCGGCACCGAAGGCGGCCCGATCTTCCTGCCTTTTGCCCGCACAAAAAATTTCCCGGCGATCAGGTCGAGCGGACGCGGCAGCGCGGAAATATCGCGCCGCGCGATCCCGTGCACGATTTTCTTCACCAGCCCGATCGCCGAAATGAGCGCGCCGATGCGCGGATACTGCTTCATTGCGATGGTACGCTCTCCGTAGTCGCGAGCCAGCACGCGCTTCAGCCACCAATCCGGGACGCGCCCGATGTTGTAGGCCGCAAGCGTCAGGTTCAGCGCGGTCGGCATGAAGTTCACATACGATGCGAGCGTGATCTTCTGATCCTTCTTTGTGTGACCCGCCTCTTCGCCCATCCGGTAAATGGTCGTGCCCGGCAGCAACGTGAGCGAATTAATCGCGAAGGTGTACGGCGGCTCGAGCGACGACACCAGCCGCAGCGTGTCTTTCAACTCCTCGGGATGCTCCCACGGATTATCGACGATCAGGTCGTATTGCACCGGCGCCATCTTTCGCGCGTGCCGGTGCGCGATCTCGGAACCCAAGATCACTTTGTGGTCGTGCTGCGGGCGCACGAAAACTTCCTTCATGATCCGCGCGTTGGCCGACTGCACGCCCATGCGCGCCTTGATCATCCCCGCGTCGATCAGCGCCTCGAACTTGCGCTCATCGATCGAAGCCGGAATGATTCCCGTCACAAACAATGGAATATCGAACTGTTCTTTATATTTTTTCGCGAACTCCAGGATCACGTTCAGCGGAAGGAACATGAACGCGTCGTCGTCGATCACGATGTTCTGAATGTGCGGGTACTTCGCCAGCACGTAATTGATCTCGGAGAAAAAATAATCCACGGAATGCTTGCGGAAACGCCGGTAGCCGCGGTCGAGATCGATCAGAACGTCGTTGGAGCAGAAGGTGCACTTGTACGGGCAGCCCTGGCTGAACATGGTCCATAGCTTTCCGCCGTAGTACCGCTTCATCAGGCGCAGGTCCATGCGGCGAAGCGTGCCGTGATCGTTTATCCAGTGCTGCTCGTATTCGAAATCCATGAACGGAAGCTCGTCGAGATTTTCCGCCAAGGGCTCACCCGGATTGCGGATGACTTCGTCTCCGTCCAGAAACCAGAATCCGGCGGTCCTGCGATGATCGCGCTCGGATTCGACCGCCTCAGCGAGCTTCAAAAAACTCACGTCGCCCTCGCCCATGCAGATCGCGCCGACGGCGCGCACCGCGTCTTCCGGGTAACTGGTCGGGTGAATGCCGCCCCACACCAGCAGCGCATCGATCTCTTTGCGCAACCGCTCCGTAATCAGCGTGACCTGTTCCGCCTGGTGCGTCCACACGCTGAACCCGACGATCGCGCTGTCCCTGCACAGCGCGATCAGTTGCCGGTACAGCGATTCCGCGAGATCGCCGTTATCGTAATGTTTGCTGAAGCGCTGTTTCGCCTGGCCCAGGAAATCCGTGGGGCGAAGAAACACCAGGTCGACCGGAAACCCGTGCCGCTTGAGCTGCGCCGAAATGCGCCGCGGACCGATGCAGTAAATGTCGTCGGTGAAGCTGACAAGCGTGATCTTGGTCCGCCGCGACATCGTCACCATTATATTTGACCCGAATGAACGCGAATTCGTTCGCGGCTACAATCTCCGCGCCACCACGACCGTAATATCGTCCGCCGCCGGAACTCCTTGCGCGAATTCCGTCACGGCCGACTCGATTGTCTCCACGATCTCCGCCGCCGGCTTTTCGCGTATCGAGGAAACCAGCTTCGCCAGGCGCTCTTCGCCGAAATCCTCGTCCTGGGGATTCGGCTGCTCGGTGACTCCGTCGCTGAACATCACCAGAACGTCGCCAGGCTGCATCTCGGTAACCGCTTCTTTATAGGTAGCGATCGGCAGAATACCGAGAATCACGCCGCCTCCGCCGAGCTTGTCGAGCCCTCCGCCGGCGCGAATCAGCAGCGGAGGATTGTGGCCCGCATTCGTATATACCAGCGCGCCCGTTGCCGGATCGATCACACACATGAAGAATGTGATGAAGCGATTGTCCGGACAGTTCGCGCAAATCGCCTTGTTCAGGCGCGTGATTTTGCGCGCCAGGTCGTCGGCTTCCTCGAACAGCACCTGCACGCGCGCCTGCAGGCTCGACATCAGCAGCGATGCCGGCATTCCCTTTCCCGCGACATCGCCCACCAGGAGGCCCACGCGACCGTCGGGAAACGAAAGGAAGTCGAAGTAATCGCCGCCCACCGTACGGCAAGCAGTGGTTTTGCCGGCGATATCCATTCCGGCAACTTGTGGCGGCTCCGACGGCAGCAGCGCCTTCTGGATCAGCGCGGCCTGCTCCATTTCCTTGGCCATGGCGCGCTCGGCTTCCTCAATTTCGTTGAGCCGCGCGTGCTCGATGCGGATCGCCGCGACGTTCGCCATCACCGTCAGCAAGTTCAGATCCTCTCGCGAAAATTCGCGGATCAAGTGCGGCGAATCGACGTAGATCAGCCCGATCACGCGGTCGTTGGTTTGCAGCGGAACTGCGATCATGCTGCGCACCTTCTGCTCCACGATACTCATGTGGTCGCGGAGCGCCTGATCGAGCTGCGCGTCGCGAACCAGCAGCGACGCTTTTTCCGTCAGCACGCGGTCGCGGACAGTCGAGGAAATCTTGAACCCGTCGCCGCGATGCGCGCGCACTTCGAGTTGCCCGTTTTCAAGCGTCATCAGCACGCCGCGGCCGGCGTTCACCGCTTCCACCGAAAGATCCATGATTACCTGGAACAGCTCCGCCAGCGGCCGGTGTCCTGCGAGCTCCCGGCCCGCGCGGATCAGCGCGCGCATCTGCGGGCTGCCCTGCATCACGTAGGTCTTGTTGGTATCTTCGACCTGCGGCCCGAGCACGGCGTCCAGGTTCGCCACCACGGTCGTCGACGAGCTCGAAAAACTCTCGCCATGATCCACGAAAACCACCGTGTTCGCCGCCGGAAGCGCCATATCGGCGAATTCGATGGTCAGGTGCCCCGCTGAAATCCGGTCTCCCGGAACAAATTTGATCTTCTTATCGATCCGCTTGCCGTTGATCAGCGTTCCGTTCTTGCTGCCCAGATCCTCCACGAACCATGCGCTATCGGAGCGAGTCAGCGCCAGGTGCTGCCGGGAGAGTCCCGCATCGTCCGGATAACACAGCTCGTTCACGCTCGAGCGGCCCAGCGAAATGCGCTCGCGGTCGAGCGGAACGGTCACATTCTTGCCGTCGATGTTGCGAATGATCAACTCTTTCGGCGCATTCTGAACGGTCGGTGCCACGAACTCAGTATATACTCGCCGGAGTAATATACTCGACTGTAGAGGCGACCATGCCAATTGAACTTGTCGTAAACGGCGTGCGGCATTCCGTCGATGCCGAGCCGGACCGGACTTTGCTCACCGTGCTGCGTGACGAGCTCGATCTCACCGGCACGAAATACGGGTGCGGCGAGGGCCAATGCGGCGCCTGCACGGTCCTGCTCGAGGACCGCGCGCTGCGCTCCTGCCAGACCAGGCTCTCCTCCGTCGCCGGCAAGCGCATCATCACGATCGAAGGCCTGGAGGAACCTGGCCGCTTGCATCCTTTGCAGGAGGCGTTTCTCGAAGCCGACGCCATGCAGTGCGGCTACTGCACCCCCGGAATGATCGTTTCCGGCGTGGCGCTGCTCAAACGCAATCCGAATCCGAGCGAAGCCGAAATCGTTCAAGCCATGCAGGGCAACGTGTGCCGCTGCGGCACGTATCCCAGGATCGTCGCGGCGTTTCGCTCAGCATCGCAGAAAATGAGGAGGTCCGCATGACACCGCTCGAACCCGAACGCTACGAACTTCTGGCGGGTCCCGCGTACAACTTCTCTTTCGGCCGGCGGTCGTTTTTCAAAACGCTCGGCGGGGGCCTCGTGGTGGTTTCCTATCTCGCCAAAGCGCAGGAATCCGGCGGCGGACGCGGCGCCTTCGGCCGTGCCATGCCCAAGCAGATCGCCGCGTGGCTGCACATCGACGATAAAGGAGCGGTCACCGTGTACACCGGCAAGGTCGAGGTGGGCCAGAACTCGCGCACTTCGCTCACCATGAGCGTCGCTGAGGAGTTGGGCGCACCACTGACCTCCATCGAGCTGGTGATGGGCGACACCGAGCGCGTGCCCTTCGACATGGGCACCTTCGGCAGTATGACCACGCCGCAAATGGTCCCGCAGCTCCGTCGCGTAGCCGCTGCGGCCCGCCGGCTCCTCCCCGATCAGCCGTGGGAAAAGATCGATTTCGCCGCAGTCGCGAAAAACGCGGCGTTCGAAAAAGCCGACGCAGGCTCGGCTGCACCCAAAGCGACCGCGGACTGGAAGGTGCTCGGAACCTCCGTGCACAAAATTCACGGCCGCAACATCGTGACCGGTCGTCATCGCTACCCCTCGGATGGAAAGCTCCCCGGAATGCTCTACGGCCGGATTCTGCGGCCGGATCGTTTCGATGCGAAGCTGGTTTCCCTCGACACCAGCGCGGCGGAAAAGGCCGGCGTGACTGTGGTCCATGATGACGACTTCGTCGGAGTCGCCGCCTCCAATCCCACAGCCGCGGCAAATGCGCTCGCAGCGATCAAGGCGCAGTGGAAGGCCGATCCTCAGACTTCCGCGAAAACTCTCTTCGCCGACCTGAAGCAGACCGCGTCGGAAGGCCGCGCCAACCAGAGCGGGTCGCTCGATCAGGCGCTCGCCGGCGCCTATAAGAAACATTCGAGCTCCTACACCATCGCCTACATCGCGCACGCACCACTGGAGCCTCGCGCCGCCGTCGCAGACTGGAACGGCGACCGGCTCACCGTCTGGACCGGAACCCAGCGCCCCTTCGGCGTGCAGCAGGAGCTCGCGCAGGCGTTTCATGTTCCGGAAAAAAATGTGCGCGTGCTGATGCCCGATACCGGTTCCGGTTACGGCGGAAAGCATACGGGCGAGTGCGCCATCGAGGCCGCGCGACTGGCGAAAGCCGCGGGAAAACCCGTGAAGCTCGTCTGGACGCGCGAAGAGGAGTTCACCTGGGCCTATTTCCGGCCCGGCGGCCTGATCGAGGTACGCAGCGGCATCGATAATAACGGCCGGCTGGTCGCGTGGGAATTTCATAACTATAATTCCGGCGCCTCGGCGATCAACACCATGTACGATGTCGCTAACCGCAAAATCGAATTCCATCCTTCCAAAGCGCCGCTGCGGCAGGGCTCCTATCGCGGCCTCGCGGCGACCGCCAATCATTTCGCGCGTGAATCGCACATGGACGAGCTCGCCTCGCTCGCCGGCATCGAGCCGCTCGAATTTCGCCTGCGTAATTTGAAGGACGATCGCTTCAGGGCCACGCTTCACGCCGCCGCGGATAAATTCGGATGGGGCAAGCGCAAATCCGGCAACGGCGTGGGATTCGGAATCGCCGGCGGATTCGAAAAGGGCGCCTACGTCGCCGCCTGCGCCGAGGTGCATTGCGAAGCGGGACGAGCGCCGCGCGTGGTCCGCGTAGTCCAGACGTTCGAATGCGGCGCGATCCTCAATCCCGATCAACTGAAGAACCAGGTGGAGGGAGCCGTGATCCAGGGGATGGGCGGCGCGCTGTTCGAAGCGATCGATTTTGGAGACGGCCGGATTCTGAACGCGCGTTTTTCGAAATATCGCGTCCCCCGATTCCGCGACGTCCCGTCGATCGAAGTGGTTCTGATCGACCGCAAGGATCTGGCCCCCGCTGGAGCGGGTGAAACGCCGATTGTGACCATCGCCCCGGCAATCGCCAACGCGATCTTCGCGGCGACGGGCGAGCGGATTCGCTCCATGCCGCTCAACGCCGGCGCACCCGCGCAGCCACCGCCCACCGGCGCGGCGGTCTTCTAGATCTGTTTTCCGGAAATAGCGTGTGCCGATCACCAACGCGCTGCATGACTGTCGCGCCTCAGGCAAGCTGCGCGCATTTCGAGGCGCGACACTGATGAAGCGCGTTGGTCGGACCTACAACACGAGTTACTTCTGCCCGCGCGCCTCCGCTGCGCCCGTCGGCGGTTCCGCCAGCTTCTGCTGATCCACCGTGAAGGTGATGCCCGTATACTGCATCTCCTGCCAGGTCTGCTCGCCCCAATGCACCGCGATCTTGGGATCGGGGTTCGAGGAATTGTTGGGCGAGTTGTCGTAGTGCGCCACACCCTCGAGAATCGCGCCCTTGGGCACGGCGAGCGGCGTCGCGAACTCGTAATAGGTCTGCCAGTTGAAATCGTAGTGCGGGACCGACAGCACCGCCTGGGAATGTCCGTCGGGATAAATCATCTGGTATTCCCAGCTCTTCCCGCGCAGGTGCGTGTGCGGGAACAGCGCGTAAATGTGCGAATTCTCGTTGAACTGGATCATCGACGCGACCTCGGTGTCCGGATCGCCCGGTTTCAACGTGAACAGCGCATTGATGAACGCGCTGTTGTGCATCTCCTGCTGCGGCGGTTCCTTGGCGAAAACCATCCCCACGCTGGTCTGATCGTCCGCTCCGGTCCCGTTAGCGGTGTAGTGGACCTGGAGGGTCAAAACCGACCCGGCTTTGATCAGCACCGCGGTTCCGGCGGGAAACACCATTGCGTTGGTGCCCGGCGCCGTCGTCGCGATCAGCACGCCGCGGTTTCCGCCGCCGCCGACTCCGAACGGCATCTTCGGAAGGATCGACGAGAACGCCGCCTGCTGCGCTTTCGCACTGCCACTCAGAGTGCCGTGCCCGGTAATGCCGTTCGCATCGCTAACCAGTCCGGCCGGTTGCTGGCTTTGGAGCCTTTCCGCGACGCTGGACTCGCGGCAGAAAACCAGGACGTGATGCACCACGCGGCGCACCCCCGGACGAACTTCGATCGCTTGCACCCACTTGTCTTCCGTGAAGTTCGTGGGGATCTCGAAATACTGATACGCGACCGTGCCCTGCGGCGGAACGTGGTACGCCGTCTTCATCGTCAGCACTGCGTCCGGCTGTCCGATCTCCCAGCCTTCGCTGAATTTCGGCGCCGGCGGAAGATCCTTGGGATTGCCTTGCGGCGCGCCGTTGTCGGCCCACGCGATCAGCGTCGCCTTTTCCTCGTCCGTCAGGCGCCGATCGTTTGAAAAAACTCCGCGCTCCTGGGTGGCATGCCACGGCGGCATCTTCCCCTGCGCGACCACCGTACGCATCGCCTTGGCCCACGGACGAGCCTGCTCGTAGGTCAACAGCGGCATCGGCCCGATCTCGCCGGCGCGATGGCATGTCACGCAGTGCTCATTCAGAATTGGCGCGACGTCTTTTGAAAAGGTCGGCGTGGCTGCGTTGGCGGAAGTGAGGCCAACTGCGATCAGTGCAACGAACGGAAGACAACGGGCGATCATGCGTCCATTATCGGTACTTTTCGCGATCCGCGCAATAAGGCCCTCGATTACACTGCTTTACGAATCATTACAGCCCCTCCTGCGGACCCTCCCGGGGGCTTCCCTTCGAGTTTCAACGGGCATATAATCCAGGCAGCGCGAACCGAGCCCTGATATTGGCCTTATTTTTGGGGGTGTCTATGTTCGATAGCCTCGACGAGCAGATCAAAAAAGACGAAGCTCGTGTGTTGAGCAGCCGCGATCGCATGATGCGTTACGCGATCTACGTGGTCGCCGCAGCCGTTGTTTTCGGAGGGCTGATCTTCGGCGTGTACATGTTCACCTAGCGCCGGAGAAACTATTTTTGCCCCGATCTCGCAGCCGGAGCGCTGTCCGGCGCCAGAAGGACGATTTCGTCCCGGGGAAAAGCGAACTTCCGCCCATTTTCATCGATCACGTTCACCTGCGAAATATACTGGCCCGGCGGGAGTTTCGCCAGCGGAATCTGGAAAGAGAACGGCGCGACTCCCGGACGCCCCGTGCCCAGCTTCACCACCCGCGCCGCCGGCGAGGCGTAAATTTTTCGCGCGCCCAGGAACAGATCGACCTGCGCTTCGAGGCTCGGCGTCTTGCGGTCCGCATCCGTCGTCGGGTCGTAGACCTCGAAATAGACGTACAGCGTCTGGTCCTTGCGGAACACCCGCGTGATGCTGGGGATCAGCTTGGCGTTGTTCTGCACCAGCGGACTCGCGGCCAGCAGTTTCTTGTTCGCGTCCACCGACCCGACCGCTGAGCTCAACGGCTCCTTCTGATTGCTCCACACCACCGAACTCAGCCGCATCTTCGACCCGCTGCCCAGATCGGGGATGGTGAATTTCGTTTCGAACGTGCCCATTTTTCCGGTCGTGTTTTCGCGCGCCAGGAAGCGCAGCGAATAAGTTCCCGGGCCGAGCGGCGGAAGCACGGCATCATATTGCAGATACCGCTGCCCGACTTTCGACGCCGTGTCGCCGGAAAGTTTCACCGTGATGTTGTCGCGCACGCCGCTCACTAGTTTCCCCGTTGCATCGCGCACCTGGCCGATGAAATCGAATTCGGCCGTCTGTCTTTCCCCGCGCCGCGTCAGCCCCACGGCCGACCCCGGAATCTTCACCGAAATCGGCACCACGCACCGCTCCCGCGCCACGCGGAAGTAATCCACCTCGAGGGCCAGTGGAAGATCGCTCACCGGATCGCCCAGCGTCAGCGCCTCCTGAAGCTGCTGCTCTTTATCCGACGCGTTGAATTTCTTCCACGTCTTCGCCGCGAAATATCCCTTCCGGAAATCCAGTTTCGCCGCGATCGATTTGTTCACCAGCTTCACATCAATGCGCCGGTACTTTCCATCCTCGGCCGGATTGTGGCTGTAGTAGCCGATGATGTAGTAGCTGTTCATGTCCTCCTGCGCCTGGCGGATTCCCATAGTCAGGTCGTTGGTGTCGAGCATGGCCTTTCCGCCGGTGTCGGCCGCGAGCGTTTCCAGTGTTTCCTGCGAATCGTTGAAGCTGCTGCGGACGCTCGCCTGCTTGCTCCCGGTGAACATTCCGGTTCCGCGCGGGGAGGCCTGCGTCGCGTCGCCGCCCGGCGGCAGCGCCACCAGCCCGCGCGCATCCACGGGATAAATTGAGACGTTGGCCCGCGCCGCGGCGTTGGTGGTGGCCTTCAGTTGCGATTGATTTTCGACCCCGGTCTTCTGGATCCCACTGTTGAAGTAGATCAGCGCTTTCTTTTCCGGAAACATGCTCAGCTTTTTCGAGGCGTCCTCGATCGCCGCAAGTTTTCGGTCGGTATTAAAGATGTTGAACTCGGTTTCATCCGCCGCGAAGCTTCCGCTGTCGTCGCCCTCATCCGCCGAGGTCGCGGCCATGTCCGCCAGGTCCGACCCTTCGCCGATCGTTAGCTTCTGAAGCGCCGTGATTAGCGTCTCGCGGTCGTCGGTCCATTCCTGCACCACCTTGATCGCGGTCGTGTAGGTCATGATCTCGACCAGGTCCGAGGTGGTCATCTGGCTCGACAGGAACTTGATCGCGGCCTCCTGCGCGCGCAACTGCTCGGGAGGCTGCATGGTGGTCATGTCGAAGAACAGGCACATCAGCCGGCGATCCTGATACTTGATGGTCCCGCTCGAGGGCGTCACCACCACCGGTTTCGCCGCAGCCGGCTTGGGCGCGGCCTTCTCTTCGATCGTGCCGGGCGATTTCGCCGTGAAAGAAACAGGCGTGAGCGGCTCGCCTTCGAGCTTTTGCAACTCGAATACGCTGATGTCCTGGCGCACGCCGTCCTCGTACACCGCGACGTCGTCCTTGGTGAGATTGGTGATCGGACGGCCGGATTTGTCGCGCGCCGTCAGATCGACGATCACCAGCTTGGTCTCCGTCCGGATGATGAACGGCTCCTGCGCCAGCAGCGTGGCCGCAAGCAGAAAGATTCCTCGTCGCATCGCTTAGAACCTCAGTCTCACCGTTGCCGTGATCTGCCGCATCATGGCGGCGTTGGTGATGAACCCGTACTCGCTCGAATTCACGATGGTGATCAATCCCGACGGATTCACGTGATTCAAGGTGTTGGTCGTATCCACGCGAAATTCCAGCCGGCGCCGCTCTGAATTCAGGTTAATACTCCGCGCCAGCGACAGGTTTACGATAAACTGCCCCGGTCCGGTTATCGTATTGCGCCCCGCGTCGCCGAAGGTCCCTGACGGCGGCACTGTGAACGCGGCCAGGTTGAAATATCCGCTTCCCGAATTAATGGATTCGCCGGGAACAATGTCCGCCCGAAGCTGGGAGATCGATGATGTGCCGTCCAGGTTTCCGCTCACCGTCGCGGTTTGCGGAAGGCCGGTCTGCGCCGTCAGGCTGCCGGACAGTGTCCAGTCCTTCAAAGCTTTCGCCAGAAACGCCGGGTGCGACAGGAATCCGCGCTGCGCATCCACGGGCGATGCCAGAATCCAGTTCCACGTCACCGCCTGCGTGTGATTATTGTTGGAGAGAGCGTATTCCGCGGCTTGATCGTAGAAATTCTGCGCCAGCGCGACATCGTCCATCGCCTTCGACCAGACGTATTGCAAATTCGTGGAAATTCCACGCTGGAAACGCCGCGTCAGCCGCAGTTGCAGCGCGTTGTAGTTCGAATTTCCCACCGGCGCGTCAAAAGTGAACGCGCCGATATCGGGAATCGGCAGGCGCTCGTATCCGGTGAGCGCCGAACCCAGCGGTGCCTGGTTCGGCGCTTCCGGAACGTCCAGGTGCGTCCCCTTGATCCCCGTGTACATCGCCTCGACAATCCAGCGCTTGGGCAGATTCTGCTGAATGCTGATGTTCCACGTCTGCGAATACGCATTGGCGTAGTCGAGCGCGACCGCGTAAGTGTTGGTCAGCGACTTCCCGCCGGTCTGAAGCAGGCCGCTCGTCAGATTCAACGGATCGGCCGTGCTGGTGGTCGCCTGCCGCACCAGCTGGAACGGCGGTTGGCCGCCCAGGTTCGACATGAACTTGTTGTATTGGCTCGGATTGTAATAGATCCCGTAGCCCACGCGAACCACCGTGCTGTGCTTGGGGAACGGCTTCCACGCGAGGCCGGTTCGCGGACCGAAATCGTGCCTGTCGGGACGGATCAGCGCGCCGGGAAGTCCAGTCTGATAACAGCTCAGGCTGGGATCGGCGCACACCGGCGTGACATAGGAAAAATTCGGCCCGATCAAAAGATTTGAAATGTGGCCATATTCTTCCTGCCACGGCGTGAAATATTCCCAGCGCATCCCCAAAATCAGGCTGAGATTGCTGGTGACGCGCCAATCGTCCGTGCCGAAGGCGTTAAAGCCGTTGCTGTTGAAATACAGGCTGCGCTCGCCTTGAATCGAGCTCTCTTCAGGCGCTCCCAACAGGAAATCGGCAAAATCGTAGCCGGTGCCCGAAACCGGCAGCCCATTCGCCCCGTACTCGGCCGTCTGTGTCCCGGTGAAATTGAACGTCCCGCGACCATTCGGATCGGTGGTCGAGTAGTTCAAATAATGCGTCCACCCTCCGCCGAAGCTCAAATTGTGTTTGCCGCGCCGGATTTGCAGCAGGTCGTTGGCGCCATAACTCCACACTGCGGAATTGGCGAAGTTTGTGTCGTTCAACGCAGAAAAATTCGTAAAGCTCAGGCTCGGCGGACCGTAGTTGCGCGAGTCGCCCGCCGGACCCTCGATTCCCAGCGCCCCGGCCACGTTCGGACCGGTCTCGAAATACGGAGACGTGATGTTCGTGTTCCGGTTGAACGTCAGGTTGACGTTGTTGAAGCTGCGCGCGCCGAAGCGGTGCCTCCAGTTGATCTGCGTGTTGATTCCGTGGCCGTTCACCAGGTCGCAGCAGCCGTAGGTCTCAAACGTCGCCGTGTAGCGGCTCTGATAATTGAACGTGAACGCGAGCGTGTCCTTTTGCGTGATGGTCGTGTTCACGCGAGTGTTCAGGTTCTGCGTGTTGTTGGGATTGGCCGCGATCAACTGAAAATCGTTGTTCGTGGTTGCCAGGTTTTGATTGGGCTGCGGAATGTAGCTCAGCAGTCCCTGCGCGATGGAACTGATCCGGGTTGCCGGAATCTGATTACCGGGGAAAGGCGTGTTGGTGGTCGGATCATAAATAACGTTGGGCAGCGCCGAAAAATTGCCCGCGCGTTCCGCCGCCGTCGGCTCGCTGAAGGAGTTGTCCACGCCGTTGCGGATGCGATTTCCGTAATAATTCACGAACCAGAAAACTTTTGGAGCGCTAAACAGCTTGGGGATGAACAGCGGCCCTCCCGCCGAAAACCCGTAACGATTTTGCCCGTATGCGGCCTTGGGCTGCGGAATTCCGCTCACCGCGAACGGCCGTGCGTTCAGCGCCGAGTTGCCCAGCGTATAGAAGATCGATCCGGTGATGCGATTGTTGTTCGGGTTGCGATTTCCGATAAACGCCGGATTGCCGTTGCGGTCGCGCGGCCCGCGTCCGCCTCGCCCGCCGAATCCTCCGCGTCCACCACCACCCCCGAACCCTCCGCCGCCACGTCCGCCTCCACCGCCGAATCCGCCGCCGCCCGGAGCACCGGCTCCTCCCGCCGCCAAAGCCTGCGGACCTCCTGGACCACCCGGTCCACCGGGACCTCCTGGACCACCCGGACCACCCCGGCCGAATCCGCCCGGACCGAACGTATTGAAGTCGCGCATGTCGGCCGCGCTGGTCTCGACGCCCGCGCTGATGCTGCCGGTCACCAGGAGAGATTGATTCGCGGAATCAGTGTTGACCTGCGACATATCCGCGGAAACCGCCGGCATCTCCGCACTCCCCGCCGACAACTGGCCGGCATCCAACAGGTCCGCGGCCGCCTGCCGACTCTGTGGCCGCGACCGGTCGCGCAGTTGCAACGTGAAATCGATTTTGGTGGGACTCGCCCCGATCTGGACTTCTTTCCGCGCCCGCTCGAACCCGAACATGTCGACATCGACATTCCACTGCCCCGGCGACATGCCGGTGAACTGGAACGCGCCGTTCTTGTCGGTGACGGTTTCGAGAATCCGATCGCCCTGGCTTGCGCGGAGGGTCGCGCCGGGGATCGGCTGGCCCTCGGATTTCACCACTCCGCTTTGCGCAAAGGCGAGGGACGTGGACACAAAGTACACGCCGGCTATCAGAAGATTTCGTAGGTAAGGAATAACACCCTCCGCCAGCCGGCGTGTTTTTTTGTTTTCGGAAAAACTACTCCTGCTTGGTCAGCGTGATCTCACGGTTCCCGCGCGCCGTTTCCATGGTCAGCTTCATGGTCTTGCCGGAAACACTGCCGGAGTACTTGATCGTCATCGAGTTGCCGTTCATTTCGCGCGTGACTTCGAACGAAATGTTGTCGCCATCCACCTTGCCGTTGGAGATTTGCGTTTCCCCGCCACGCCCGGTGGTGGAACCAGTAAGCGTCGACCCGTCCTGCTTGAAGGTGAAATTCGGCGGCGCACCTCTGCCCCCGGCCTCACCCACCCACTTGCCGGTAACGTCGGCGGCGAACACGCTCATTGCCGTCATAACCAGCAATGAAAACAACAAAACCAATTGCTTCTTCATCTTAGCTCCTCACCCCATGGGGTATTCGATTGACTTTCTGCGATTCAGAGATCGCTATCACGTAATGATGACCGAAAATGCCTCAGAGGTTACTAAGAGGCGGTTGAAAAAGGGGACAGACTACTCTATTCCCGATGCGCACCGAATTGAATTCCTTGAGAGCGGTCGGCGTGGACCCAGCGGTCTGTCCGCTTTTCAACAACCTCATAACCGTTCTTAAAGACGCGGAAAAAGTCGGACCGATGACGTTATCCTAAGCTTTTTCGGTCCTTCTGGAGATCCAATGAAACGCCTTCTTGCCGTATTCCTGTGCCTGGCCCTCCAGGCAAATTCCGAAACGATGGCGATTTTTCGCCCCTACGTTCCCCGTCAAGTCCCGGCTCCGGACTTCGAGAATACGGCGCGGATCCGCCAGCTTCTGCGCGGCGGAAATCTGTACCTGGCGCTTCCGGACGCGATCGCCCTGGGGATCGAAAACAACCTGGACGTCGAGCTTCTTCGTTACGCGCTCCCCATCGCCGATACCGAAGTTCTGCGCGCGCAGGGGGGCGGGGTCACGCGGGGGATTTACTACACCATCGCACAGCCGCCCACCGGAGTCGGCGGTCCGTTGAGCCCCCTGCTCACCCAGGCCGCGACCCAATCCACTCCGGGAACTTCGGTCGCGAGCAACGCGCTCGAGCTGGGCGTTCTGGCCGAGCCCCAGATCAATCTCTCGACCCAAACCAACCTTCCGCTCTCGCCCGGCTCGCCCGTCCCCGCATTCGACCCGTCGCTGTTCGCGAATTACTCCTGGATGCATCAGACCTCGCTCAGCCCGCTCGCGTTTCCAGCGCTGGTCGCCCCTGCCGACATCCAGACCGGAAACGCGGGATTTCAGCAGGCGTTCAGTCCCGGAACCAACGTCACGCTGGCCTTCAGCAACACCGCGCAAACGGTCAACGTGCCGGGTTTCTATGTGATCAATCCGTACATCAACTCCGATCTTTCCCTCACCGTCACTCAGCCGCTTCTACGCGGATTCCGCCGCCGCGTCAACCAGCGCTACATCCGCATCGGCGCGACGGAACAACAAATCAGCAGCCTTCTGTTTCGCCAGCAGTTGATCGAAGTGGTTTACGGAATCGTGCGCCTGTACACGGACCTAGTCGCGCTCTACGAGGACGTCAAGGTGAAAGAAGAAACGCTGGCGTTTGCCGAAAAGCTCCTGGCCGACACGCAGGCTGAAGTCGATGAAGGCGTGATCGCGCCGCTGGAGCTGAGCCGCGCCCGCGCGCAGGTCTCCGGAAGCCGGCAGGATCTGATCAACTCGCTCGGGCTGCTGGAGGAGCAGGAAGCCGTCGTCAAGAACGTGATCACGCGCCGCGGCATCGAGGACGCCGATATTCGCGCCGCGCGCATCATCCCCACCGAAACGCTCGCACCGCCGCCTTCCGGCGAAACGCCCGCTCTGGCCGAGCTTCTCGAAGAGGCCTATCGCAACCGTCCCGATCTGGGCCAGGCGGCGTTGCAGACCAGACTCACCGAAATCAGCCTGGAAGGATCGAAAAACAACCTGCGCCCCGAGCTTGATCTGGTCGGCAGCGCGCAAAACAACGCCCTGGCCGGCGCCACCATTCCGTTCGGCTCCAACCCTGCGTTCAACGGCGGATTCGGGACGGTCCTCGACCAGATCGTCACGCGCAAAAATCCCACCTACTCGATCGGGCTGAACCTCACGCTTCCGCTGCGCAACCGCGTGGCGCAGGCGGACGAGATGCACGACGAGCTTCAGCTTCGCCAGGTGCAGATTCGCGAGCGCCAGTTGCGCAACCAGGCCCAGGTCGAGGTGCAGGACGCGGTCATTGCGATGCGCCGCGCCCAGGCGTCTTACGAGGCGGCTAAACAGACGCGCGAATTGCAGGAACAGTCCCTGGCGCTCGAGCAGACGCGCTTCAGCGAAGGGGTTTCCACCGCTTTTTTCGTGATCCAGTATGAAAGCTATGTAGCCCAGGCGCGCTCGTCCGAAGTGGTGGCGAAAAGCGCGTACATCAAGGCTCACGCCGCGCTGGAGCGCGCGATCGGCTCGATCCTGGAGGATCACGGCGTCAGCGTCGAAGCCGCTGCGAAGCGAGCCGCGCAGCCGTAACCGTCTGCGTGAAAAAGGGGCCAGCCTGCTCTGTCCCCAGACGCAAGCTGTTGAACCGCCGCCGCACGGACGGAGTGGACAGAGCGGGCTGTCCCCTTTTTCACGCAGGGGCGTAAGCGTACGCTACGGACGATTTCTTCCCATGCGTTCATGACTGGTGACCCAGTCGCCGGCCAGGACCGCGCTCGCGAGCGAGACCTCGCCCGCCAGAACGGTCGCGGCGCAGATTTCGGCGAATTTGTCCGCCTTGCCCGAGCCGTAACAGCCCAGCATCTCCAGGCACTGCTTCTGCGTCGCCAGTCCCGTTCCGCCTCCGTAGGTGGCCACGATCAGCGCCGGCAGCGTGAAGGACCAGTAATAGTCGCCGCTATCCAAAAGCTGGCTGTAGCTGATGCCCGCGTGGGATTCGGCGACGTTGGCGGCATCCTGTCCAGTGGCGATGAACAGCGCCGCCAGGCCGTTGGCCGCATGCGCCCCGTTGTTCGCCGATCCGGCCAGAAACGCACCCGCGCTATGGACCTGGCGCGAAAAAAACAGGCGGCGCGGGTCCACACCCATGATGCTCTCGAGCAGGTCGCGGCGCAGCACCGACTCGGCGATCACGCGGCGGCCGCGGGTGAGAATCGTGTTCATCTGCGAATGCTTCTTGTCGGTGTCGATTCCGCCGGAAAGAATATATTTCACCTTGCCCGGAAACTCGCGGCGGATCCATTCGCACGCGGCCCAGGTAGCTTTGCCGGTCATGTTTTGTCCCGCGGCGTCGCCGGTGGTGTAGTTGAAGCGCAGATAGCGCAGCGGCCCCACCTGATATTGCCCGATGTTAACCAGTTTCCCGGTTCGGGTGGTGGCTTCAGCAGCGGCCTGGATCGGCTGAAAATGCTGCTCCACCCATTTTCCGAATTCGCGCGCGGCCAGCGCGTCGGCACAGATGAACACTGGCGCGCGCTGCATGGAATGCTCGACGATGGTGGTTTTGACGCCGCCGCTTTCCGTCAGCAGGCGCATGCCGCGGTTGTAACTCGCGACTAGGGTGCCTTCCGTGGTCGCCAGTGGAACGTAGAAATCGCCGCGGGCGTGCTCACCGGCGATGCGCAGCGGCCCGGCGACGCCGAGCGGCACCTGCGCGACGCCGATAAAATTCTCGATGTTGCCGGGCAGCATCGCGGGATCGAAGGAATATTGGGCGAAATGCGAAAATTCCGCGCCGGTTTGTTCCTGGACGAACTTGCGCCGTTGGGCCGCCATCGCGTGGGTGTAGTCGTTCCCGCCCGGTAAGCGCGGGATGCGCAGCCGTTCGATTCCGATCTCTTTCGCCATCAACTTCCTCCCGCGGCCCGATAAATTACGTTATTCGTGGTCCGCAGTTCGCCGTCGGGTCTGCGTGTGCAGCGGCTCGCCCGCGAGCGACGACGAACTACGAACCACGACCTACAAACCATGAATCGACTCGCTAAAACGCAAATTTGAGCGCGAACTGCATCTGCCTTCCCGGAAACGCCGAGGTGAACCCGAGCGGATTTGTTGGCGGCAGAGCCTTGTTCCCGCTGACGTTGAACGGACCCGTGAGCAGGAACGGATCGCCCACCGCCCACTGCCCGTTCACCGAGCTGAAATTGGTATGGTTGAACAGATCCGTCCCTTCAACGATCGCGTCCAGACGCAGCCCGCGCTCGCGATCGATGTAGAACGCCTTGGTGAGGCGCAGATCGAAATCGTAGTAATCCGGGCCGATGCCGCTATCGCGCGGCACGTACCACGGACGCGCATACAACGAATGGCCCTCGGTGCCGTTTTCCGCGCCAGGCACGCGAATGTCGAATGGAATTCCGCTGCGCAGGTAGACGATCGGCGAAAGCGTCACATCGGCCAGCGCGCGCGAAACGAGCCCTTCGCCGGCGCCGGCCTTGAACGGCGTCGTGTAGACCGCGTTGGCGACGAAATTCTGTCCGATGTTGTACGCCGAGATTCCGCGCTCCAGGTACAACCGCGTGGGGAAGAACGAGGCGAACTGCGAGTTGAAGTCGGTCACGTCGTCGATCGCCTTGCTGAAGGTGTAGTTCAACTGCGCCTGCAGATGATTGGTGTACCGCTTGGTGAACGAGGCCGTTCCTCCGTTGTACGTCGAGTTGCCGATCGAGGAGTACGCGTCGTTCTGGATAATGCTGGGATTGATGGGCGCGTATTGCGGTCCCCAGACCGGATCCCAGGCGCCGGTTTCAGCGTAGTTGATCTCCTGATCGAGCGGGAGGTGCACGCCGCGATAATACTGGTAGCCCAGCTCGAGCGAGGTGCTGGGCGTTAGCTCGCGCGCCACGCTCGCGCTGGCCTGAACGGTGTACGCGTTCTTATAATCCGGTGCGAGCGAGAAGATCACGCGGCCGTTACCGCCGGGGCCGGGCGTCAGGCCGAAGGCTTCCAGGTTCGACGCGTTCAACTGCCCGAAAGGCAGCTGTCCGCTGGCGAGTCCCGAGGCCCACAACCCAAGGACGGTCGGATCTGGAAGTGCGGTCGCAACCTGGTTGATGTATTTTCCGGTGTCGTTCAACAGGTTGGTCAAATATGGAATCATGAAATTCACCGGCGCGACGAAGATGCCGCTGCCGGCGCGGATCACAGTTTTCTTATCGCCGAACGGCTGCCACGCAATTCCGAGCCGCGGAGAAAAATACGTGTTGTGCGGCACGGGCGCAGGCTCCGCGTCGTAATCCATGCGCACGCCGTAATTCAACGTGAGGTTCTGCGTGACTTTCCAGGAGTCCTGTGCAAACACGCCCAGGTAATTGGCCCAATCCTGCCACGTGGGATTGTTGAACCCCTGCCGGTAATCGACCGGGATGCCCAGCGCGAACGATTCGAGCGCGCTCAGGTTGGTCGCCGGTGGACCAGTCAGCGGATAACCATTGGCGACATTGAATCCGGCGAGCGCGGCCTGGTCCGCGGCGGGCACCAGCGAGATCAGCGGAATCGTTCCTTCGAAGAAATCGAATTCGCCGCCGAACCACAGCGCATTGGTCACAAGATAATGAACCGGTCGGTAGGATGCGCCGAACTTCATAGTGTGATTTCCCTTGATCCAGGTGAGCGAGTCCTCGAACTGGAAGCGCCGCTGGAGCGTGTTGTAGGGATTGGTGTAGCTCTGATTGAAAACACCCATGTTGCCGATGGAAAGCTCCGTGGTGCCGTTGGCGAACTGAACCTGGTCGGCAGTGTTCTGCGGAACCACCTGCACCCGGACCTGGTTGAGCACCTGCGCGGTGAAAATGTGGCTCCATGCGCCGAGGATGGTGTAATCGCGATCGTAGGTGTTGGCCGCGTCACTCGGCGCGTAGGCGATCGTCGAGCCGATGTTGGTGTAGTCCCAGTGCTCCAGCGAAAAGCGCGCGGTGAGCGAATCTTTGTCGCCGATCTGATAATCAACGCGCGTCACCCAGTCATGGCTGCGGGTCTTGTCGTCGAAGATGCCGTTGTTGGCGTCGAGCAGCGGCGCCACCGCGGGATTAATGCTCATCGGCACCAGCGCCTGTTGAAAGAACCCGGCAAGGCCCATGAGAGTCGGATTTCCGGAAGCCGCGAGCTGCCTCACGTAGTTCAACTGGTCCGGGCTGCCGTTGATCCCCAGCGCCTCCGGCGTGTTCAGATAATTGCGGAACTGCGCCGTGTCGATTTTGCGGAATTCATAGGACGTGAAAAAGAACAGCTTGTTCTTTTTGATAGGGCCGCCCAGAGTGACGCCGGGGAAAAAGCTCTGATCGAACGGGGTTTGCGAAAACGTGTCGAAGTAGTTGCGCGCTTCGGTGTATTGATCGCGGAAGTAGCCGTAGGCGCTGCCGTGAAACGCGTTGGTCCCGTTCTTGGTCACCACGTTCACCGCGGTACCGGCCGTAAATCCGAACTCGGCGTTGAACGCGCTGCGGTTCACCTGAAACTCTTCCACCGATTCCACGCTGATATTCGGCGTGCGAAGCTGGCCGGAGCCGTAATCGTTCTCGCCGCCATCGATGGTCACCAGGTTGGTGCGGCCGTTGCTGCCGCCGATCGAAAATCCGGAAGTGACGAATCCGGTATAGCCGGGAAATTGAGAGCGCGGGGCGTCGGAGCTCGACACGCCCGGCAACGTGAACACCGAGTCGGTGAAGTTGCGCGTGACGTTGGGCAGATTATCGATCGCCAGCTTGGCGAGCGTGTTGGCCTGCTGGGTCTTCTCACCCTCGATGAGCGGCGCTTCCTCGGTCACATTGACTTCGCTCTGCACCGACCCCAGTTTCAGGTGCGCGTCGAAGACGACGGCTTGGCCGATGCTCAACTCGACGGCCGCCGCGATCACCGTTTCGAAGCCCTCGGCGCGAACCTCGATGCGATACATTCCCGGCAGCAGAAGCGGAACCTGATAAGCCCCGTCCTCGCCGGTGGCGACGGTTTTGGAAAAACCGCGCTCCGTGTTGGTAATCAGGACAGTGGCGCCTGGGATGGCGCCCAGATTGGGATCATAAACCGTGCCCTTGAGAGTGGCTGTAGCGACGTCCACCTGGGCCATAGCGGCCGGAATCAGCGCCGTCGCGAGAATAAGAAAGAGCGCAAGAGCGGAGAGTCTTCGCTGAATCACAACAACACCCCTTGCCGCGAGGCGAGAATCGTGGACCCCCGCGGGCTCGCGGCTCGCCGACCGGGTCCCCTGAACACACGTATCGCTGGAGCATTCCCGCGAACCGGAATCGCGGTGCGGGCAGGGCTCAAAAAAACTAACGAATGCTGTGTGACTCAGAGCAAATTGAATTCCACGTATTTCCTATAGTTTCCGCACGGACTCGAGCCTTCCCGAGACGGTGGCCGTGCAAAATCGCGCTCGTCTCGCTGGGCTTATCGCGCCAATTGCCCCAACGATTGACGACTCAGCGCGCCACGCAAGCGAATCGGCGATGGAGGCTCACGTGCCAATGATTTTGCGCTGCAGCATAATTCCGGGAGGATCGCGCCATGAATCAGACCGCCAGCCTGCGCAATCTCCGATCCGGAAACCTCAGCGAACTCGAAATCGAGCATCTGAACCGGTTCGGCATTTACACCCGGCTGTACTTCAACGATCAGAGCTACACGAATCTCGATGAATTCCGGCTGAGTGGAAGGCTGGCACGCGTGCTTGAGGATTTCGGAGTCAGCCGCGGCGACCGTGTGCTCGTGATGATGCCCAATTCTCCCGAATTAACCGCCGCTTTTCCCGCCATTTGGATGACCGGCGCAGCCATCCTTCCCGTGATTCCGCAGTGGACCGCGAGCGAGGTCGCGACGATTCTGGCCGATTCGGAAGCATCCCTGGTTCTGACCGCTCCCTCCCATGCCGAACGCGTAGCGCAGGCCATGAAAGAAGCCCGGATCTCCCGGCGGCTGCTGGTTTTCGGAGAGTGCGGCGTGCCGGACGCGCTGAATATTGCTCCCGTGGTCGAAAGCGCGCCTCCGCTCGATACGCCGGTGAATCGCTCGTCATCCGACCTGGCGGTGCTGCTGTACACGTCGGGAACCACGGGCAAACCCAAGGGCGTCGTGCTCACGCACGGGAACCTGTTCGCGGCGATCGCGGGTCCGCTGCTGCAGAATCCGGATCTGGAACCGGGTCCTATGCTGCATTCTCTGCCGCTCACGCATGTTTACGGGGTCCTGGTGCAACACCTGGCCAACGCGTGGGGATGGAGCACCGTGCTGATGCCGCAGTTCGATCCCGAGCGCGTGTTTCAGGCGATCGAGCGTCACCGTGTGCGCTATTTGCCGCTGGTCCCGACCATGGCCGTGTACCTGCTGCGCCATCCAGCGCGCGAGCGCTTCGACACCTCCAGCCTGTTCCGGATCACCAGCGGCGGCGCGCCGCTGCCCGAGCCACTGCGTAAGGACGTCGAACGCGCCTTCCGGTGCATCGTCGATCAGGGCTACGGCTTGTCGGAATCGGCCGCAATCGCGACCGGGTACAAAGTGGGCGAACCGTATCGGCCGGGGTCAGCCGGCCAGCCGGTCCCTGGCGTCGAGCTGTGCATCATGTCGGACACCGCCGAGGTGCTCCCGCCGGGCGAAACCGGCGAAATCTGCGTCGCAGGACCCAACGTCACCGCCGGATACTGGCGCAATCCGGCGGCATCGCAGGAAATGATTCGCGGCCGCTGGCTGCACACCGGCGACATCGGCTATCTCGACCAGGACGGATACCTGTACATCACCGATCGCAAGAAGGACCTGATCATCAAGGGCGGCGAAAATATTTCGCCGCGCGAGATCGAAGAAGCTCTGTATCTTCACCCGGCGGTGGCCGAGGCAGCGGTGATCGGCATCCCCGACCCGGTTTTCGGCGAACAGATCTGCGCGGCGGTGCAGTTGGCTGCGGACGCGCAGGCGACGCCGGAGGAAATCCGCGCGCATCTGGCGAGATACGTCACCAAATTCAAACTGCCCTCCGAGGTGCTGTTCCTGCCGGCGCTGCCGAAAAACAATAGCGGAAAGATTCTAAAGCGCGAGATCAAGGCCCGGGTGCAAGCGCTGAACGCGGCGGCCAACCGAAATTAGGTTCGCTTCCGTTTCCGCGCTTTCTTTCTCCCGCTTTCCTGTTCGAGTTTCGATTCAAGCTCGGCAATGCGCCGGCGCAACTCCTCAATCTGCTCGTCAGCGGCGCTGGGCGGAGCGAAAAAACGGCGCATGGTTTCAAGCGGCGCAGCCGCGGCGGAGCGCACTCCGCTCCACTGCTCGTGAATCGTCTCCTGCATTTTCTGATAGGTTTCAAAGGCGGTGTTCAGGTACCACATCATGAAGTCGCGGCGCGCCTTGTCCGACGCGACGATCAGTTGGCGCAACAGCTCGAGCGGCAGCCCCGCCGGCTCGCCGCGCGCATCGTCGACGATGATCTGAGTGAGCGTGACTCGCGTCAGGTCCTCGCCGGTTTTGGCATCGACCACCTGCACGTCCGCGCCTTCGCGGACGCGCTGGGCGACGTCCTCCAGGTTGACGTAGCGGCTCGCCGTGGTGTCGTAAAGTCTTCGGTTTTCGTACTTCTTGATGACCACCCTCGGCAGGCTCACGCGACTTGGCCCTCATTGTGCATTACAGAACGTCACTCGCGTTCGGGTGAATCTCGAAAATATCTTGACATAAAACGCGGGCCGGCGTACAGTATAGCTGGCTGCTGCAATGCAGCAAAAATGGAGGACAGCCATGAAAGAGAAGGAAACCCCGGAGCATCCTCCGGCGAGCACTCCGATTCCCCTGTTTACCGAATGGATGCGGCAGGGCACTGAAAGCTTTTTCGCCACACAGCGAATTTTATTGGATTTCGTGATGCGCCAGAACGCGCTGGCGATGAACGCGATCCGCGACCGGTTGACCACCGCCCGGCCCGCCTCGGCCTTGAGCGAGCTGGCCGGGGAAGGTCTGGGACACTTTATTGCAGCGCAACGAATTCTGCTCGATCTGGCGCACCGGCAGAACGATATCGTACTCAAGGGCGTCAAGCAGCGGGTGGGCGGATCGGCCGCGGCCGGCGCGATGACCGACCTGTTGCGGCGCAGCGTGGAGACGTTCATCGACCTGCAGCGCCATTTCCTGGACATCGCCGGCAAACAGAGCGAAGCCTGGGTGCATTCGGCCCAAACCGGCAAACCGTTTACGGGCGAGAAGTTGGCTGACCTGGCTCGGGAAGGCATGGAGAGCTTCGTGGCGACCCAGAAGAAGTTCCTGGATGTAGTCGCCGAAGAAACCGCGAAGGCCGCGAAAACGCGCAGTGGCGCGGAGAAACCCATCGCGAAAACCGAGCTTTCCGAACTGGCGCGCGAGAGCGTGGACGCGTTCATCGCGGCGCAGAAGAAACTGCTCGATACGGCGGCGGCGCAGGTCGAGGTCGGCCTGAAAGCGGCGGGAACCGTGGCGACGTCTTTTTCGCCGATTCCTGGCGCCACGCTGTCCGACCTGACGCGGCAGGGCGTGGAAAGCTTTGTCGCGGCGCAGAAAGCGTTGCTCGACGTGATGGCTGCGCCTCGCCGCACGGCGCATCCTCACCCGGCGGAAGCGCGCAAGTCTCGCGCGGCGCGCCCCGCGCACGCTCACTAAAGAGATGAAGCCGCACACCTCCTGAATGACGGCGGGGCCGGGATCGGCCGGCTCCGCCCGGCGGCACGTCGCGTGCACTGACACACAACGAAAAGACACTCGGGAGGAGTGTGTGCCATGACCCAGGTTCGCGCGGGCGACCGGCTGACCGCCGAGGATGCTGCCTTTCTCTACCTTGAGAAGGA
>Ga0335081_10002791_pt1 | contig 27527 bp, 20 predicted proteins | sample Lox_Sample_35_FD_206713 | JGI IMG/M metagenome (GOLD analysis project Ga0335081, IMG submission 206713) | Soil microbial communities from Loxahatchee National Wildlife Refuge, Florida, United States - Lox_Sample_3.5 | ecosystem: Environmental > Terrestrial > Soil > Wetlands | place: USA...
CCAGTGGGGAGAAACCGTGGCCGCCTATGGGGAGATTTCCATGGCCGCCGTCAATCGACCTGGATGACGCACGTCCTCGGGTTCTCGACCCAGATACCTGCGTAGCGAGTGCCGGGGTATCGAGATAGGCGCTGATACAGGTCGGTCGGTAAGCGTTCTACCTAGATTGCTCGAACTCGTTCTTGACCTTGGCATTTCGGCCACTGGTCTGTCAGCACCTCGATTGTCTGCCGTCTGGACCGGGGCGCCCTTATTCGACGCGACCTTCAACAACGCATCCGTCAATCGATACGCAACCTCCTCCATCGTCGTCGCAGCGCGGTCTGGCCTACTCGATCGCCTTCGGCGCTCCCGCCCGGATGTCCCCAAGCCGGTCCCGGGATCTCCTACGGGTAGCCCCTCGCGGGGCCTTCTGCTGTTGCGATCGACAGACCGAGCCGCGCCGCCCTGTCTTCGGCTGGGACGGCCTTCCCTTGCCCGCCGGGGCTCGACCCAGCACGCTCAGCGGGCATTACGCCACGTCCCAGCAGTACGCCGCCCTCCGCTTTCTGCTGGGCGATCAGCCGTCGTCGTTGCGTCCTCGGGGCCTACGGACTCTTCGGGAACCAGCAGATCTCCATGGGTTAAGACGCTGAGATTTCCCCCGTAATCGTCGCTACTCCGCCCGCCGGCACGACAGGAATCGGGCACCCGCTGCTGCAGGCCAGCTCACCCAGCCGACGGACCCCTTACGGCCCTTCACTCTCGTTCGCGCTCACGACGGATCTATGGCTTCCTCCAGACACGCCCCGACCGGAGGCCGCGAAGCGCATAACGAAGCCCCATTGGGGCCGCGCGGTGAACTCCGGGCCGCTCCCTTGGCTCTTCGATCTTCGATCTTCGATTCCCCCTGTCGGGCTCCAGGACAGGAACTCACACCCTCCGATCTGAAACTCCAGTCCCGGCACACCCGGCGGCGCCTTTCGTTTGCCCGACCTTTGGGAGATCGGCCGGCTCTTTCGCGTCGCGGCTCGCTGGGAGCAGGCGCAGGTGCGTAGTTTCCACGCACGATTTGCCGCGTTTGCCGAGGATGTTTCCGGCCGCGAACCGCATTAGTTTCTCGGAGCGCGATGACCGTGAGGTTGATCAGTGCCAAGCACCGACGTGGCGGCTCGAAGTCTGTGGGATTTGACCCGTGAGCCCGGTGGGCGCTCACGAGCAGGGCATCGCTGGGCTCAGCGAGCGCGGAGCGGGACGGGTGGCGCGTTTATACACCACGTTCTCGATGGCGTACGAGGCGATAGTGCGGACCAGGCGGCGAGTGCCGCTGTTTGAGGAGCTTTGCCGCGTGCTGGTCGAGCAGGGTCGGGTGCGAATGGCGTGGGTAGGTCACATCGCCGATGACGGGTGCGGCGTTCCCGTCGCTCACGCGGGGACGGCGGACGGTTATGTGGATGACCTGCGGGTCTCGGTGCGGGATGTCGCAGAGGGCAGTGGCCCAGCGGGCATCGCGGTGCGCGAATGTCATCGGGCCAGTGAGCGGACTGATCGAGAGCTACAACAGTGGCGCCAACAGCTATCTGGGCACGCCGGTCGACGTCGACGGGCCCGCAGCGGCTGTGGCTCAGCGCGGGGGCGTACGTTCAGCCGTGATCTCCTGTCGTCATCAACCACACGTAGGCTCGTCGAGGGTGCCGGTGCCGGCCCGAGCTGATGAGTCGGGGCCGCTGGTCCGGGATGTCCTTCTTCGCGATGGGTCGGCGCTGCGTCTGCAAGCTCCGAGTCCGGCCGATCTTGATGACATCGAGCGGTTTTTCGACGGTTTGTCGCCCGAGAGTCGGTATCTGCGCTTTCACGGTGCGGGAGCGAGTCAAGAAGTCGCGCGGGCGGCAGTGGAGACAAAGGGTGACGACCGGGTCTCGCTGATCGCGCGGTTCGGTGGGCGTGTGGTGGCGGTTGCCGGGTTTGAAGGGTTGCGGGAGCCTCGTGCCGCTGAGGTGGCGTTTGCGGTCGCCGACGATTTTCAAGGTCGCGGAGTGGGAACACGGATGCTCGAGCAGCTCGCCGAGATCGCGGCAGAGCGCGGGATTGAGCGGTTCGACGCTGAGGTGCTGTTCGCCAACGGCGCCATGCTGCGGGTGTTCGAGGACGCTGGGTTTACGGTGCGACGCGCGAGCTCGTTTGGCGAGGTGACGATTTCGCTTGACATCACCCCGTCGCAGGAGATGTGGGAGCGGATCGACGAGCGTGATCATCTCGCCGCGGTCGCCTCGCTTCAGCCGTTGCTCGCGCCATCGCACGTCGCCGTGGTGGGGGCTGTCGAGGCGCCCGGGAACGTCGGGCGCGCAGTGTTGGCGAACATGACTGCCGATGAGTTTCAGGGTCTTGCGATTCCGGTGAACCGTGATGGCGGGGTGGTGTGCTCGAGGCCCGCGGCGGGCTGTTTGGCCGAGCTGGGGGTCACTCCTGAGCTTGTCATCATTGCTGTCGCAGACGAGGAGGTGCTTGCCTCCGCCGAGGAGGCGGTGGCAAGTGGAGCGCGTGCGCTGTTGGTGCTCCCTGGCGATCTGGCGAGCGATGGCCAGCCATCGCTTCAACGCGAGCGGCGGCTGTTAGAGATCGCTCGAGGGTCGGGTCTGCGAATCGTCGGGCCGAGCTCGTTGGGCGTCATCAACACTGCGCCCGAGGTCAGTATGAACGCTACGTTCAGTCCGTCACGCGTGCGTCCCGGGAGGCTGGCGATCGGCGCGCAGGCGGTTGCGCCCGGTCTCGGGCTGCTGGGGCATGCGCAGGCCAGGGAGATGGGCATTTCGGTGTTGGTCTCGGTCGGCGGTCATGCCGATGTCTCGAGCAACGATCTGCTGGAGTGGTGCGAGGTAGATGAGCGGACGGCGGTGGTGATGCTCTATGTGGAGTCCTTCGGCAATCCCGAGCGCTTTATTCGCGTCGCTCGACGCGTTTCGCGTCACAAGCCGATCCTGGTGATCAAGGCCCGTCGCAGCGCGGAGCGCGCGCGCAAGAACGCTCGGACTCGCACGGCAGCCGCGTTGCGCGGCGACACCGTGGTCGACGCGGTGCTGCACGAAGCCGGGGTGCTGCGGTTCCAAAGCAGCGAGGAGCTGTTTCATGTCGCTCAACTATTCGAGAGCCAGCCCCTGCCGGACGGACCGCGGACCGCGATTGTCAGTAACTCGGGCAGTCTGGCAACGCTCGCTGCCGACGCGTGCGCGACGCACGGTCTGGATGTCAACGACGCCCGCGGCGCGCCCTATCCCGTGCTACTCGGCCTGGGCGCAGGAGCAACGGAGTATGCCGGGCAGGTGCGTGACTTGCTCGCAGGCGCGGCGATCGACGCGCTGATGGTCTGTTACGTCGACCGGCTCGACGGCGACGCGCAAGGCGTGCTGGAGGCGAGCTCCGCGGCCGCCGCGGCGCAGTCGAAACCGGTGGTCGCATCGATCGTGTGTGGCAACGGGCAGCTGCCCTCCAGCGATGCAGGAATACCGAACTATCCATTCCCGGAAACGTGTGTCGCGGTCCTCGCACGTGCTGCCGAGCGTCGCGCGTGGCTCTCGCGGCCCCTCGGCGTTCGCCCCGACTACCCGGATGTAGACGCAACCGCGGCGCGCGCACTGATTTCTCAAGCGCTGAATCGCATGCCCACGGGCGGGTGGCTTTCACCGGGCGAGGCCCAGGCATTGTTGGCCACCCACGGGATCCCGGTCGCAGGCTCATACCGCTGCCCCGACCTCGAACGCGCGCTCGCCGTGGCGAGGAAGATCGACGGTCCGGTGACGCTCAAAGCCGACATTGCCGAACCCGATCGCGCGGGCAACAGCGAAGTCTTGCTCCAAGGACTGCAGGGCGAGGCCGCGCTCCGATCCGGGTGGCGCGAGCTCCAGCGGCGAGTTCGTAGCGCAGGAGGACGCTGGACCGGAGCGATAATCCAACCGCTCGCGGACCCCGGCGCCGACGTGCTGGTTGGGGCGTTCAGCGACCCCGACCTGGGTCGCGTGGTCGCGCTCGGGCCCGGCGGTCTGCAGGTCAGCCTCGCAGACATGATCACCGTCCGCCTGCCGCCGGTCACCGACGTCGATGCCGACGACCTGATCGCGTCATGCCACACTGTCGCCGACGAACTCGACCGGCGGGGATCCGCCGCACGCACTCGACCACTCCGCGAGCTGATTCTGCGCTTCACCCTCCTGCTCGGCGAAGTACCCGAAGTCGTCGAGGCCGACCTCAACCCCACCCGATGCACAACCGATACCAGCATCGTGCTCGACACGCAGATGCGAATCGAGCCCCGGCGCCGGGTCACGCGTGCCAAGACATGGTGAGGCGTCGCTTCATTTCGATATGACGCCCACGGAATCCCGCATCGAGCCGCGTACGATCTGCAGCCAGCCCGAGGCTGTCTGTTCCGCCATCGGCTCGAGGTCCAACTGCCGACAGAACCATTGGTGAGCTGATGCCCCATCCCGTAACCATCCTGCTCGTCGAGGACAATGCAGATGACCAGTCGTTGACTATGCGTGCGCTGCGCATGGGCACGACCGCCAACATCGAGGTCGCGCATGACGGACAAGAGGCGCTCGACTACCTGCTCAACGAAGCCAATGAACTGCCGCACCTGGTGGTGCTGGACCTCAACCTCCCGGGGCTCGACGGGCTCAAGGTGCTCCAGCGCATCCGCGAAGATGAGCGCACTTGCACGACGCCCGTGGTCGTGTTGACTGGGTTTGCTGCGCCGGTTGATGTCATCGCGGCCTACCGATATGGGGCCAACAGTTACGTCCGCAAGCCGATCGACTTCGACCAATTCGCCGAGGTGATCCAGCAGCTCGGCGCGTACTGGCTTGTGGTCAACGAGCCGCCTCCAAGTGCTGGAAACCTGTGATCACATGTCGATGCGAGGCGCCGCGGGGTCGCCCTACGAAGGATCGTGCACGATCGCGCGGTCGGCGCCAGCCGTCTTCGCCTCCCAGAGCGCGTCCTCAGCGGCGGCCAAGGCCTCGCGGTGCGTCACCGTGGGGGTGCCGAGGAGCACGCCACCAATGCTGATGGTGGCCTGGACTTGGCTGCGCCCTACGAGATGCGGCTGTTCGCGGACGGCGGTGCAGAGGTCGTCGGCCAGATTCTGTGCGAGCTGAGGTGTCGCGTCGGGGATCATGGCGCCGAACTCGTCGCCTCCGAGTCGGGCCAATGTGTGGTTTGGGTCTAGTCGCTTGGCGAGCACGAGCGCGATGCTCAGGATCAATCGTTCGGCGGCGCCCGCGCCATGCCGCTCGATCACACCCCGGTATCCGTCCACGTCGATCGCGAGAAGCGCGATCCGCGTGTCCCCGGGGTGCGAGCTGGCCACCTGCCGCTCGAACTCCTCCTCGAAGCGCCGGCGTTTCCACAGGCCAGTCAGCTCGTCGCGGTCGGCTGGATCGACCTCGTCCGTTCCGTACGCCGGCACATCGTCATGTGGCCGCATCTCGGCCGTCATTGTCTCTCGTGGCCGGCCAGGAGCCTCGGCTGCGTGCGATTGTGGATGATTTCGAGTTTCGGGTGGCGGGCCTTTGCGCTTGCTGTCTCTGCGAGCGCCGCGAGCAACTCGTACCATTCTGCGAGCTGCCGGCTGTCCAGGTAGAGCTGCTCGACGGTGTCGTGTCCGGCGTTGCCGAGCGCGCTCGCTCGGCTTGGATTGGCGAGGAGTTCGGCGACGGCGTGACCGAAGCCGGATCCGTCGGCAGGGTCGACCAGCATACCGCTGTGCAGGTGGCGAATCTGGTCACGATGCCCGCCGACGTCGCTGGCCACGACCGCGCGTCGCTTCCACAGCGCCTCCGTCACTCCCAGCCCGAAGCCCTCCTCAAGGCTCTTCTTGACGACCACCTCGGCGTGACGCTGTAACGCGTTCACGATCGCGGCGTTCTCCTCGACATCGTGCATCGGCAGGCACGCCACGGTTACCCGGGCGCGCTGCTCGTGCGCCAGCGCGCGCCAAGCCGCCTGCACATCGTCGAGCGTCGCGGGCCCCTCAGGGTCATCAGTGATCGAGTGGACGGTCGATCCGGCGAGGATCAGATGGGCCTGAACGTGCGGGAGCGTGTGCTCGACGAAGCCGCGCATGACACCAATTGGGTCCTTGATGCGATCCCAGCGGCAGGCATGAACGACCAGTTGATCCCGACCGAGCCTCGGCGCCGGACCGGTCCGCAGCATGTCACACCGGTGTCGCACCCGCGCTGGCAAGCCGTCAGCGCGGCGAAACACGGGCCCATCGGGCATGCTGCCCTCGCAAACGACGAGCCCGGTGTGCTCGAGAATCGCCGCCGCCTCCTGCAGGGGCATGTCCATGTTCTTCACCGAGTTCGGATCGATCGACGGCGCGATCAGCCGGACCGATTGACGCGGCAATCGCGCCGGCACGCTCGCGCGGCGCGAGAACACCGCCACGTTCGCCTCCTCGACGTACGGCCAGAGGAAGTCCCACGCCACTTCGGAGAGCCCTCCCGTCTCGTTGGTGCCGATGTGACAGCGCCAAATCACGATCGCCCCCAGCCGCTTGGCCTCAAACGCAAGCCCAACCGTCTGGGGGTCGTGCAAGACGACTACGTCTCCGGGGCGGATCACGTGACGCAGCGCCCGGGCAGCGTCTGCGATCACGCGCTCGTACGCATGACGCTCTGCCTCACCCAACGAGCCGCTGTCGCCAAGATGCCCATGAAGGAAGTTATGGATCCGCTTGGTCACGCAGAAGAAGTCGGCGCTTCCCTGGATGATCAGCCAGCGGGCATCGATGCCCCCCGCTCGCGTGTACGGCAACAGCGTTCGCAGCATCTCGGCCACCCCGCCGCCGACCGCGGTCGAGTTGATCGACCAGAACGACCGGCCGGCGAGCAACTCGGCGGCGCGCGCTTGCGCCTCGGTCAAGCGCTCCCACGCTCTCGGCCCCGCGGTATCGCGCAGACGCTCGACCGGCATCGCCACCACCGGCGCCTCCTTGAACGCCCCAGTCATCCGAGTCCTCGATCGGCCGTCGGCGTCGCCATCTCGCCGCAGCCGTCGGAGGCCGGCGGCGGCCGAGCGGGTACTGAACCACTGAACGCTCTGGGAACAGACGGCATCAGAATTCCGGCGCTTACATAGGCGGGCAATGCAGACCGTACGTGATCGAGCGCCCCGGGCCATCCGGGGCTACGCCTGATCCACTCGCGGCGTATTACCTACTCAAGCCATCATGCCGCGCCGCGCCATTCTACGGTCGCCTCGCACGATCCGTGCGCGTGACCTTCACTGCCCCAGCGCCTCGCACATAGACCAAAGGAACCGTCAAGAAGGCCGCGCGCGTCCTCGCGCGGTGTGTGACGCGATCAAGTACCGCGACTTCGGCCAGTCGGTGGCCGAGGACGTGTCCAGGCTTACGGCCTTCCCGTCTATGCCGGCTCACCGACAAGTGAGCTCCTGCAGGAGCGCTTGCGCTGGCCGGCAGGCGTCGGCGATTCAGATCGAAGCGCGCACCTGGCGGACTTCCTGACGCGCCGACGCGCCGCGCGCACGTCCCTGAGCCGCTCGCGCGTGGTGATCCTATCGAGCTCATAGTCGTCGGACGATCTCGCCGCAAAGCTAGCGACACGGGCCAATAGGTTTGTGCGAAAGCAAGTGGAATTCGACCATTTCACTGACGTGCTTCGTGAGAGCGGGAGGTACTGGCTGGCATTCAACGAGCCACCTCCGGATAACACAAGGTTAGTAAGTGCAAAGCTCCCCAGGTACGGGGTGGTGGCACCGCCACGCTGGCTCGACGCGACGGAGCGGGGGAATGACCGGTGGGAAGGAATGCCGCCATACATGCTCCGTCGCGTTTGTCTTGCTCTGTATCGTGTTCGGCGGGTGGTGGTGCTCCTAGTCGGCGGGTGGAGCTGGGCTGTTGATCATCAACCAGTACATACCAAGCTGTGCGATCGCGGTGGCAAATTCGTCGAACTGGATCGGCTTGCGGACATAGCTGTTGGCCCCTGAGTCGTAGCCGTCGATGATGTCGCGGTCTTCGCTGGAGCTCGTCAGGATCACCACCGGCACCCGGTGAGTGCGTTCCTCAGAGCGGATCCGCTTGAGGACCTCGAGCCCGCCGATCCGGGGGAGCTTCAGGTCGAGCAGAACCACCACTGGGAGGGGTCTCGAAGCCCGTCCGTCGCTCCCGAATAGGTAGTCGAGGGCCTCTTGGCCGTCGCGCGCAACGTCGACGGGGTTCTCCAGGTTGATGCGCTTGAACCCGCGGAGCGTCAGCTCTTCATCGTCGGCGTCGTCCTCGACCAGGAGGACGCGCTTGAGGTCGTCGATCACGGTTCGCCGTTCAGCTGGTTGGCTGCCATTTTGGGATTGTGGTGTCGCTGGTCGCCGCGGATGCCGGAGGACGCGCTCCGGGCGTCAGGCTGAAGTGGAATGTCGCGCCTTCGTTGACGGCGCCGTGTGCCCAGATCACGCCACCGTGGCGGTGTACGGCGCGGGCGACCGTCGCCAAGCCGATCCCGTCGCCGGGGAACTCGGTTTGCCGGTGAAGCCGATGGAACGGCCGGAACAGTCCTTCGCCATGGGCCATGTCAAACCCGACGCCGTTGTCCGCCACGAAATACACGACGACACCGTTTTGCTCGACCGCCCCGAAGCAAACGCGTGGACACGTGGTCTTGGACGTGAACTTGTACGCGTTGGCGAACAGGTTCTGCAGTATGGTCCGAACGAGTTCTGGATCGGCCTCGGCGAACAGCCCGTCCACGATCTCCACGTCGACTACGCGCGCAGCCTCGCTGTCACTGAGTTCGTCGATAACCTCGCGCGCCAGGCCGCTCATGTCGATCGGCACGCGCTCAAGACGCCGTCGAGACAGGCGCGAGAGCTGGAGGATGTCATCGATCAGGTTCCCCATTCGCACCGCGTTCGCGCGCACGCGATGGAGATCGTGCCGGCCGTCTTCCCCCAGCTGGTCGCCGTAAGCCTCGAGCAAGGCCTTACTGAACCCGTCTATGGCTCGCAGCGGGGCACGCAGGTCGTGCGACACCGAGTAGCTGAATGCCTCTAGCTCCTTGTTGGCAGCCTCGAGATCGGCCGTACGCTGGCGTACTCGGCGCTCCAACTCCTCTTCCATGCGCACGCGCTCGGTGATATCGGTGGCCACCATCGACCACGCCTGACCGGTCGCCTCCGGTAGCTGTGTAACCGAGACATGCGCTTCGATTCGCCGCCCGTCCCCCGACAGGAACGTGAGCTCGCCGCTTCCGCGCGTCTCGTCCCCCGAGCTTGCGAACAGGTTGGCCAGGCGGTCACGGTCCTCGTGCGCAACGAATCGCTCGAACGGCGAACCCACGAGCGTGGAAAGCGATACGGCGAACATCTCTGCCAGCCGGCGGTTCGCATAGAGCAGCACGCCATCGGGCGAGAGGCTAGCGGCGCCTTCTGACATCTGCTCGAGCATGATCCGATATGGCTCATCCGCCCCATGCAGCGTGAACACCCTGTCGCCTTCCGTGGTGGAGACGACCAGCGCGTCGACCTCGCCGCTACGGATCGCTCGGAGCGTCTCCTCGGCCTCGGCCAGCCGCGCGCGCAATTCGTCCACGAATTCCACGGCAGTCCGCGCAGCGTCACCATCAGGACTGTCGCCTGAAACCGACATCTACGACTCGATTGGCTGCAGGTCCAGTCCGAGCAGCACGCGCTCACGGTCGCTCATATCGCCGACCAGCCGTCGCACCGGCAGCGGAAGTTCCTTAATCAGCGTGGGCGCGGCGATGATCTGCTCGCCCGCGCTCAGCGTCGGCTGCTGGTAGATGTCGATCACCTCGATTTCATAGCGGCCCGCGAGCTCTTTCTCGCACACCTCGCGGAGGTTCGAGATGGCCAGTTGGGAACGCGCCGTCGCGCCAACCACATAGAGACGGAGCCGGTAGTGGCGCCGGTCGCGGTCCTCGATCGCCTTCGCGAACCGCTCGCTCGCGTCAGCGTCGCTCATCTCAGCTCACCCGTTACGGTGGGCAGGAGCTGGAGGCCAACCAGCACGCGTTCGGTGTCCGACAGGTCGCCGATCAACTTCTTCATCGGTTCGGGCAGCTTTCGTACCAGCGTGGGCACCGCGATAATCTCATCCCCCGCGGCCAGCTGTGGATGTTCGAGCAGGTCAATCACTTCAATCTCGTATCGCCCGGCGAGGTGGGTCTCGCAGATCCTGCGGAGGTTCGAGAACGCGGCCAGCGATTTAGGAGTCTGCCCGGCCACGTACAGGCGCAGGCGGAATATCCCCTCCGCACCGCCGCCGGTGGCCCGTGTCGCCGTGTCGGCATCCATCAGCGAGCCTCCCCGCTTCCCTCCTCCGAGAGCACCGAGCCGCCCCGCGCGGCCGCGCGCTCGCAGCGGTCCTGCTCGACCTGGCGCTCGACCCGCTCGCTGGAGTCGATCTCGGCGGAAAGCTGTTGCGACTCCGCCTCGCGCTCGGCCTGCAGCGCAGCGATCTGCGCGTCCACAGCAGCGCGGCGGTAGAACAGCCGCCGCCGCTTCGCTTCAAGCTCCTCGTCTCGCGCGATGGCGGCCGCCTGATCACGCGCCTCCCGGGCCACCCGGGCAGAGCCCATCAACACCGCGCCTTCGCTGAAGTAGACATCGCGAATGTCGATGCCCTCGCTGGTGATCAAGAACTCACGCACCTGGTTCGAGTGCGGCATTCCGCGTGACTTCAGCACATTGATCCCTCGATTTCGCTCGCCTGCGATCTCGACGTTGGTGAGCTCAAGCCAGCTATCGATCACGCTCGAGATCCCCAGACCCGACCGATCCTCGAACCCGCCCGCGACCAACGTCGTCATCACCGAGGTGACCCCCCGCGCCTTGAGGTGATCGATCAAGCGACTGAGCATCGCCTCAATCTCATAGTCCTCCCCGCCCAGGCCCGATAACGGGTCGATCACGACGTTGTCCGGCGCAAACTCCTCAATCGCCTGATAACTGCGCGCCAGGTGCGCCTCGAGACCGCGGGCCGCCGGACGCTCCGCGACGATCCGTAGCATCTCCGACTCCAGCCAACGCTGCAGATCAATCCCGACAGAGCGCATGTCGCGCACGAGCTGCGCGGGAGACTCCTCAAAGGCGAACAACAACCCACGCTCGCCACGCTCACACCCGGCCTCCAAGAAACGCGCCCCCAGCGTGGTCTTCCCTGAACCCGGAGTTCCCGAGATCAACACACTCGAGCCGCGGTAATAACCGCCGCCGTCGAGCATGCGGTCAAGCTCGCCGATCCCACTCGACACACGGTCTCCACCAGCAGCGTGTGTCAACCTCATCGATGAGGCCGGCAACACCGAGAAACCCTGCGCGCCGATCAGGAACGGATACTCGTCGGGACCATGATGCGAGCCCCGGTACTTGACGATCCGCAGCCTCCGCGTCGAAATCTGATCGTGTACCCGGTGATCGAGCACGATCACACAATCGGACACGTACTCCTCCAGGCCATGACGCGTCAGCGTCCCTCCCCCGCGTTCCCCGGTCACGATCGCCGTCACCCCACGGTCGTTCAGCCACCGGAACAATCTGCGCAGCTCGGCACGCAGAAGCGTCTCGTTCTCTAACGCTCCAAATAGCGCCTCCACCGTGTCAAGCGCCACGCGCTTGGCGCCCACCGAATCGATCGCCGCTCCCAAACGAATGAACAGTCCCTCAAGATCCCAAGCCCCCGTCTCCAAGATCTCCCCATCGGCGATCCGGACATGCTCGATCGCCAACAGCTCCTGCGCCTCCAGATCAGCCAGATCCCAACCCAGCGACGCGACGTTCTGCGCCAGCTCCAGCGCCGACTCCTCAAACGTGACCAACACCCCCGGCTCACCGAAATCCAGAGCACCGCGAACCAGGAACTGAACCCCCATCAACGTCTTCCCGCAGCCGGGACCGCCGCACACCAAGGTCGTACGCGAACGCGGCAGTCCGCCGTCCGTCACCTCATCCAGACCCGTGATCCCCGTCGGCGCCTTGAGCACACCCGGTGGTACCGCCACGTCAGGTACCGAGCGAGGATCAGTCACGCCACGACCTCCACCAAACCACCATACTGGCCAGCTCCGACCGCGCAGGAAAACGCGAAGTCGAACGATGCCAGAGCATCACCGGGTGCGCCGACCCAAGCTCGTCTCGAGTGCCCGGCTTCTCTCCGGCAGCGCGACGGCAACGGCCGGACCGTTGGCGACGGTCCTGTGCGGGCTTGGGGTTGAGGCATGGCTTCAGGCAAGCGGAGCGTGAGTGCGGGGTGCCGGGACGATCCGCACGAAGCGGCCGTCACGAAGTTTGTCGCGATCTACTTCGTCGAGCGTCGCCACTACCAGGTCGGCGCCGGCGCCGCTGAGGGGCTGGCTGTTCTCGGTACGCGCGAGGCCGAGCGCGGCCATGCCTGCGGTCTTGGCCGCGGCGATGCCGGGGACGGCGTCCTCGATGACGAAGCACGATCCAGGAGCGAGTCCAAGGTCGCGGCAAGCGGTCAGGAAGATCTCCGGGTGCGGCTTTCCGTGTTCGAATGTTCGTCCAGAAACGTCGGCGTCGAGGAGATCGAGCAGCGTCTGGCCGGGATCTGTGACGTTGTCAGCGAGGCCGTATTCGTCCGCCAGCTTGTCGAGTCGAAGCTTTGCCAGCATGCGGGTCGCGTTCTTCGACGAGGAGGCAGCGGCAAGCTGGATCCCGGCGGCGCGCAGGTCGAGCATCAGCCGAATTGCATCACCAAACGGCGTGAACTGACCGGCCTCGACGAGCGCCACGACCTTCTCCTGCTTGCGTCGGGCGTACTCGTCGACGTGCTGGCGCGGATCCGGCACCGCGAAGTACTCAAGCGCTGCGAGCGCACCGCTGTGCCGCGGCTTGCCGGCGACCACCTCCTGGTAGACCCGCGTCGTGAAGCGGTCTGGCGCCCATGTCGTGTCCGCCCGGATGTTGCTCCAGCTGGTCTCCATGAGCTCATGGAGCGACTCGCGCCACGCCGCCTCGTGCGGCGAGTCGACGACCACGCCGTCGACATCGAAGATCGCTGCCTTGAACGGCTCCGGCGTGCGGGGCCGCGTACCGCGCTTCCGATGAGGCGCCGGCCCAAGTTCGAAGGTGGAGCTCTCACCACCCTTCAGCTCGCGGGCGACGCCCCGGACGCTAACTGTGACCGGCCGCGTGTACCCCTCGGCCAGCACACTGACGGTGAGTTCACGGCCATCGATCGAGACGACGATCGGGGTGCGCCGGACCTGCAGCGGGAGCCGCAGGCCGTCGAGGCGCTCGACCGCGGTCGGCTTGAAGTAGACGACGTCGTCGACGATCTCGGTGCCGAGGTACCCGCGCTGGAGGAGGTCCAGCGTACCGGCCATCACACCGACATGGATCCCCTCGTTGGTGGTGCCGGACTGCACATCGTCGATGTCAGTCTCAAGGGCGAGAAGGAAACGTTGCCAAGAGGAATCCGGATCGAACTCCGCCAATACCCGCGCGTAGGTGACGTGGCTCAGCGTCGAGCCATGGGAGGTGCGCCGATCGTAGTAGTCGATCGTCTTACGAGCAGTTTCTAACGTGTACTCGTAGCCGAGATCGGCAAACAGCTCCTGCAGCTCGCGTGCGGAGAACAGGAAGAAGAGCATCACCGTGTCCGCCTGCTTGCTCAGCTTGTAGCGGTCCGGGCTGTCTCCCTCGGCGCGTAAGATCCGGTCCAGGCGCTGGATGTTCCCGTAGCGCGCCCGGTAACCCTCCCAGTCGAGCTCCTCGAGCTCATCATAACCTTCGAACTGACTGATGACCCCGTCGGCGTGGAAAGGCACGAACATCTTGCAGCTCATCTCCTGCCAGCGTTCGAGCTCCTCCTCGGTGAGACCTGTTCGGGCTCGCAATACCTCGCGCCGACTCGCCGGCAGCAAGTCGAGCGCCTCGCGCGCGGTCTTGCAGATCCAGGCCACCATGACGTTCGTGTAAGCGTTATTGCGCAAGCCGCCCTCGCTGGCGTCGGGATACTTCTCGTGAAACTCATCCGGGCCCATGACGCCGTGGATCTCGTAGCGGTCACGCTCGGGGTTGTAGTGCGCGATCGAGGACCAGAACCGTGCGATCTCGAGCATCATCTCCGCACCGTGCTCGCGCAAGAACTCGATGTCGTGCGTGACCTGATAGTAGTGCCAGACGTTGTAGAAAATCGCCGCGTTCACGTGGCGCTGGTTGCGGCTGAGGTCCGGGTCCCACCGTCCCGAGAGTGGGTTGATGTGCACGACCTGCGTCTCCTCTCCGCCGTCGCTGCCACTCTGCCACGGGTACATCGCCCCCCTGAATCCTGCTTCCGCGGCGTTGGCGCGCGCCTCGCCGATCCGGCGGTAGCGGTACATCAACAAACCACGGGTGATCTCCGGCAGGCGATAGTTCAGGAACGGGTACACGTAGAGCTCGTCCCAAAACACGTGCCCGCGATACGCCTCCCCGTTCAGGCCCCGCGCCGGCACGCCGGCGTCATGATGCGGCGTCAGCCGTGAGCACGTCTGAAGTAGGTGCGAGATATGGAATCGAAGTAGGAACTGCACCCGCGGTTCCCGCGGCAGCGCGATGTCGCACACCTCCCACAACTCCCGCCACGCGTGCTCATGACCCTCGAACGCTTCGCGGAAGGTCGGATACCGGCTCGCGCTCTTACCCGCGTTCAGCAGCGGCTCTTGGATCCCACGATCGCGCGAGGTATACAGCGCCACCATCTTCTCTACCCGCGCCGGCTCCCCCTGCTCCACGTCGAGGGTGAGAATCTGCTGAATGTAGTCCTCCATCTGATCCGTCGTGCGCTCAACCGTCACCTCGTCCGCACCTCTGTAGACGCGCGTACGCGCAGCTTCGGCGATCTCGATCCTCGACTGTCGCGTGCGCACCTTGAGCGCAATCACGTCAGGAGCGTGAACGCGAGGTCCCTCGGGATCAAGGTGCCGCCCCCACAGCTGCTGATAGCGCGCTACTCCACGATTGAGAACCCGTCCGTCGAGGGCGGACAGCACCTGCACCCGCCCGGACCAGTTCTCCGCGACGATCCTCCACTCGAGCGCCGCGAGGTGCATCCGCCCCATGCTGACAAACCGCCGGCTGCGCAAGCTCGTCTCGCGCCCGCCCCGATCCCTGAAACGCAGCTCACGCGTCAGTACCCCTTGTCGCACATCGTATGAGTGCCGATAGGAAAGGAGGAGGACGTTTGCCATCCCGACCGGTTCCTCGCCCTCGAGGCAGAGCTTGAGCGACCAGCACCGCGGCAAGTTGACGAGATCCTCATTCGGGATCGGATGGCTCCCCAGGACCGTCGACTCGCGGTTATAGACGCCGTGCGCATAGGTGCCCGGGTAGTGCACCTCGCTGGCGTCCTCCCACTCCGCGGACCCGCGAACGCAGAAATAGCCATTACCTGTCGAGGTCAGCGCCTCACGCAGACCCTCCTCCTCGGGCACAAAGCTGTCATAGACGAGCGTGAAGCCGCTTGCGGTGTACGGTCGCTCGCCCATCGCCTTCAGCCGCCCACCATGTCCGCGCCGTCCCCAGAGCGGTGCAGGCCGCCCGCGCTCGCCCATCTGAGGCGCTTTGCGCGCCCGCCCTCAGCTTCCCGCCACTTGACGACTATCGTGACCACGGCACTCCTCTATCAGCTCGCCACGCTACACGGTGCACGCCGTCCGGCCATCAGGCATCTGCAACGGCAGCAGTTCGGAGAACTACGCAGCCGACAGCTCTGCGGCAAAGCCGCCAAACGAAATCAGGGGATCCAACAGATGCTCCGACGACCACAGCCGCGCAATCCCAAGGAAGTGCCGGCGTGAAATGCGGTGCGATCCCATGGTCGACCCGCGATACATCACGATCACAGTCCAATGCGACCGCGAACCCGAATACGGCCGGTCGCTGGAATGGATCGCGCCCGAGCTTAAGGACTCGGCCCTGACCATGACCGAGGACATCTCGCCGACCAAGAAGCCTCACCCACTTAGGCGGGAGTTCTGGGCGGATCGACCTACGAGCAGTTCGCGCAAGCCTGGCGACTACCGGATCACCCCCACGACGCAGACACCCGAACACCCCGCGACGATCGCGATCTCGCCACCGACACCTACACGCTCAACGGCATGAACTGGGAAACCGCCAACCATTCAACCGTCGTCTACGTAAACCTCGAAGTGACCGCGCGGCGCCCGCCCCACCCATCGACGGAGGCGCGCCCAACCGAAGCCGCCGATAGGTCCTCGTTCGTCGGAGCGGACAGGCCAGCTCCGACCCCGTCGCAGTCCCAGCGCCCGATGCCGCCACATGCCAACTGGCGGCAAGACCTCCCTGGCCCTGGATCCGGGGTGCGCGGGCAGAGGCACCTCTTCTGACACGCTGCCGCCGACGAACGGCCCCATAGACGCCGCGGCTGGACTGCGCAATCAGTCAGAGGCAGTCTGTCATCCCCACATGGACACGACGCGCATGGCGCACCCGGGGGCTACGAGTGCCGGCGCGCGTGGCAGTCGCCAGCTCGGTCACCGCGGGACGCCCGGGCGCACGCACCGCAAGCAGCAGCACGCAGGCCTTCCGGAGAACGCGGATCACGGCAGAAGCGGACGACTCCGCCTTCCGCGGGCCAAACAGCAGCCCGCACGGCAGCTTCTGATCCTGGATGTCGGCAGGAAACGCGAAGACGGCGGCCGGCGGGCGGGGGATGACGACCGAGCGATCGAAGTTCACCGCCGGGTCGGCGCGACCGCGTTGCTGACGTTTTGAACTGTCGCGTTTGTCTGGCGTTGTTTGGTGTCGCGGCGGGGCGCGTTCGACGAGGACCGCCGGACGGCAGTCATCGATCTCCTAGCCATGGCGCTGGTCACCGCGTTCGGTTCCGACACGGCACGAGGAGGGCTCGTCGCCACGAGACCCGTTCGATGGCTGCGATGCCGCCATCGACACAACGAGCGCCCAGGCGTTGCTGCTGAGTAGACGGTGACCCAGCCGTAGTGGTAGCGGCCGTCCTAAACCTAAACTGGGAGTAGATAGCAGCCCTGCCGCGTTGGGCGGACGCTTGGCTAGCGCCAAGCCAACCTAGCGGTCTGAAATGTTGGGTGGCGGCTCGTTGACGGCAAGCCAGTATGAGCCGAGCTGGCGGATCAACCCGGAGAACTCGTCGAAGTCGGGCGGCTTACAGACGTAGCTGTTGGCACCATAGCGGTAGCCGGTGGCGATGTCGTCTGGCGCGGTGGAGCCGGTCAGGATGACGACCGGCGTTGAGCAAGTGCGCTCGTTTTCGCGGATCCGCCGGAGCACTTCAAGCCCGTCAATGTTCGGTAGGCGGAGGTCCAATAGCACCAGCCGCGGTAGTTCGTTGTCGGGGTTGAACAGGTAGTCGAGCGCCTCCTGGCCATCTCGCGCGACCTCAAGCTGGGCGGGGAGACCTCGGAGCGCGAGCTCGGTCAGTGCCGCATCGTCGGGGTTGTCTTCAACGAGCAGGATGGTCATTCGGTCGGACATCAAATCACCTGCGGCCTTGCCGAGCGCAGGCCAGAACGCTATCGGAGGAACGGCTTCCGGGATTCTCGCAGGTCGCTGCTGAGCTGATCCGATCCGTTGGCTCCCCGTCCTGCCGGAGCGCTTCAGCTCACGCGCAGCGCGACAGTCAGCTGTGCGAGCGAGGATCGCTGCCCGCGGCGGGCGTATGACCCTCGACTCGAACGCCCGTCCTCCGGAGACTCCGCCAGCGCCGCAACGTGGCGCCGGGTCCAGCTGGCGGTGGTCGTTCGTTGATCAGGAGCCAGCAGAAACCGAACTGTGCGATCGCTGCGGCGAACTCTTCAAACCGGACGGGTTTGCGATGTAACTGCTGGCCCCGAGGTCGTATCCGTCGATGAGGTCGCGTTCTTTGATTGAGCTCGTCAGGACCACGACCGGCAGCCGGCGGGTGCGCTCCTCGACGCGGATCCTCGTGAGGACTTCGAAACCGTCGACCCGCGGCAGCGGGAGGTCGAGCAACACCACGACCGGTATGGGCTTTGCCGCTTGATCCTGGTTCCCGAATAGGTGGTCGAGGACTTCTTGGCCGTCGACCACTACGTCGACCGGGTCCTGCAGGTTCGCGCTCAAGCCCGCGGAGCGTCAACTCCTCATCGTCGGGTTGTCCTCGACCAGCAGAACCGCTTGCGCCTCGCTGATCATCGGCCGCCTTATGCGTCCCTGGGCTGCCATTGGGGCGCGACGTCCTCGCCGGTGGCTGCGTCCGCCGGCGGGTGTGCGCCGGGTGTGAGTGTGAAGTGGAACGTTGCACCTTCGTTTACGGCCCCGTGCGCCCAGATCGCGCCGCCGTGGCGATGCACGACGCGGACGACGGTAGCCAGGCCGATTCCGCTGCCCGGGAACTCGCTCTCGCGGTGAAGCCGCTGGAAGGGGCGGAACAGCGCCTTGGCATGCGCCATGTCGAAGCCGGCGCCGTTGTCGGCCACGAAGTACACCGGCACGCCGTCTTGCTCGACCGCCCCGACGCGAACCCGAGGGTGCTCGGTCTTGGTCGTGAACTTGAAGGCGTTACCGAGCAGGTTCTGCAACACGCTTTGCACGAGCCCGCGATCCGCCTCGGCGACCAGCCCATCCTCGATCTCGACCTCGACCTGACGGTCCGGCTCGACGCTTCTCAATTCGGCGACGATCTCTCGGGCCAAAGCGCTGATCTCGATCGGCTCGCGCTCGAAGGGCTGCCGCGACAGACGGGAGAGTTTCAGAATCTCGTCGATCAGCGTGCCCATCCGGACCGCGCCGGCGCGGACCCGCTCGAGATAGTGACGAGCGTCCTCGCCCAGCTTCTCGGCGTAGTCATCGAGCAGCACCTTGCTGAATCCGTCGACGGCCCGCAGGGGTGCACGCAGGTCGTGTGAGACCGAGTACGCAAACGTCTCAAGCTCGTGGTTGACCCGCGCAAGCTCCGTCGTGCGTGCGGCGACCCGCTGCTCGAGCTCGGCGTTCAGCGCCCGGATCTCCTCCTCGGCCAGCCGGCGGTCGTTGACGTCAGCGACGATCCCGCGGACGCGCACGACCCGGCTGCCGTCGATCACCGCCTCGCCGACGACGCGGACCCAGATCGGCTGTCCATCGGCGCGGATCAACCCGACCTCGAGATCGAAAGGCTCGCCGTCGGCGACCAGGCGCTCGAGCGCCGCGGCGATGATCTGGGCGCTGTCGGGGTCGAAGGCCGAGATCACCCGCTCCGGCTCAACCGGACCGTATGCCCGCTCGCTGCTGCCGTAGATCCGGTACACCTCGTCCGTCAACGTCAGCTTGCCGGTGGCGAGGTCGTACTCCCAGCCGCCCGTCTTGCTGATCTGCTGGGTGCGCTCGAGCAGGCCGGTGGTCTCCGCGAGCTCCTCCGCAGCCCGTTTGCTCTCGGTGATGTCGGAGTTCAACTCGATGATCGCCAGCGGCTCCCCGTTCTCGTCGCGCGCCAGGGCGTGGCGGCTGGAGACGATGATCACCGTGCCGTCCTTGCGCATGTGGCGCAACTCGCCGTCCCACCGCCCCTCCCGGGCGAGCGTCTCATCAACCGCCTCCAGCGACTCGGGAAACACCGTGGCAAGCAGGTCGTGCGTGACCTCGCCGACCGCCTCCGCGTGGCTGTAGCCATAGATCTTCTCCGCCTCGCGGTTCCAGAACGTGACCCGACTCTCCACTGGATCGCGTACGATCACCGCGTCGTGCGCCAGGTCCAGCAGCTCAGCTCGTAGCTGCAACTCCTGCTCGGCCCGTTTGCGCTCGGTGATATCGGCGATGTGGCCGCCGACGCGGACAACGCGACCGTCGTCAATCACCGGCTGCCCGATGGTTCGCACCCAGATCCGCTCCCCGTCGGCCCGGAGCAAGCCGAGCTCGAGATCGTAGGGCTCGCCGTCGGCAACAAGACGCGAAAACGCTGCCTCGATCATCGCGGCGCTATCCGGATCGTAGGCCGCGACCGCCTCCGGCACGTCGGGTGGATCGGATGTCGGCGCGAGACCGTAGATGCGATAGACCTCGTCCGTCCAGGCGAGGTTGCCCGTAGCTACGTCGTACTCCCAGCCACCAGTCTTGCTGATCTCCTCGGTGCGCTCGAGCAGGGCAGCCGTGTGCGCGAGTTGCTCCTCGGCGTGTTTGCGCGCCGTGATGTCGGAGTTCAGCGTGATGATCGCCACCGGCTGGCCGTCCTCGTCTCGCGCGAGGGCTTGACGGCTGGAGACGACGATCAGCGTGCCGTCCTTGCGTGTTTGGCGCAACTCCCCGTCCCACTGTCCCTCCCGCGTGAGCGCCTCCTCGACCGCCTGCGCGGACTCGGGGAACTCGGTTTCCAACAGCTCGTGGGTGACGCGGCCGATCGCTTCTGCGCGACTGTAGCCGTAGATCGTCTCGGCCTCGCGGTTCCAGAACCTGACCCGACTGTCGACCGGATCACGCACGATCACCGCGTCATGGGCCAGCTCCAGCAGCTCGCCTCGCAGCCGCAACTCCTGCTCGTTGCGCTTGCGCTCGGTGACATCGCGCGCCGACACCACCAGGTTCTCGCCCACTGGCGCGATCACCGTGTCGATCACCCGCGCGGCGAGCTGCGTCCCGGCCCACGCGCCCTCGCCCTGGACCGCATCGTTACGGCACGGCTCGCCGGTCTCGGCCACCCTGCGATAGACCGCGAACCGGTTGCTGCCCGGGAACTGCGGGAACAGCTCCCCGAGGCGATGACCGAGCAACCGCTCGCGGTCAAAGCCAACCAGCGCGCAATACGCGCCATTGACGTATTCATGGCGGAAATCGATGATCTCACCGCCCGGATCGCGAACAGGTGAAACGATCGTGAACGAGTCCAGCAGCGACCCGGCCGTCGCCCGGAACCGCTCCTCGCTCGACTGGCGCTCTGCCTCGGCCTCCCGGAGCCGCTCCTCGCTTGACCGCAGTTCCGCCTCGGCGGCCCGCCGACGCTCCTGGCTCTCCATCGCCTCCAACGCGAACGACAGATCCGCCGCCAGCCGGTCAAACAACTCCACCTGTTGCTCATCGAAGAACCCTGGCTCGGACGCGTACGCCGTCAGCACCCCCACGCAGCGATCGTCCACAACCAGCGGGAAAGCCGCCGAAGATCGGTATCCCCGCGCCAGCGCAGTCTCCCGCCACGGAGCCATCCTCTCGTCGGTAGCGATGTCGGTGACGAGCATGTGCTGGCATTCCCGCACGGCGGTGCCGGTCGGGCCGCGACCCTCCGGAACGTCTCGCACCGAAATCCGGAGATCGTCGAGATACCCGTCCGTGACCCCCGCCTGGGCTATCGGGATGATCCATCCCTGATTGTCGATCTCACCCACCCACGCCATCCGCAGCTGCCCCCGCTCAACCAGCACCCGGCAGACCTGCTCGAACAGGGGCAGCCGCTGCCCGATCTGCACGATCGCCTCGTACGCCATCGATAGCGTTGCGTACACGCGAGCGACCCGCTCTGCTCCACCCTCCGCGAGCCCGACGCTACTCCCATCGCGGTCGTTCACAACCAAACCACCACCGCCGAAAACAGAGCCCATATGGCCGAGCCGGGCCCGGTGCCCACGCCCGACAGCCTCCCCACACGGGGCCGCCGGCCCCGGACGGACCTTTCATCCTGGGGCTTCACAGACAGCCCGAAGCTCCGGCCCAGAGCACCGACGGCGGCGGCCCCAGCGGATCGCGTCCGCATCGGCCGGTCGTGGTGATCACATGAACGCCGATCGCGCAATCCCAACAACCCAGTGTCATTCGCCGACACGAACATCCTCTCGGGGAACGCGACAATCGTGCGTGGAAACTACCAGTAGAGGAGGGATCACTCCAGACGCCCTCGACGCCACCGATGCTTGGCACCATGACGCGAACGAAGGTCGGCAAACCCCGAGCAACAACCTGCTTATCCAGCCCGCGCGTCTACGGCCGTGTGCTCGCGGCGACGCGCCCGCCACATCGACCGATCGTCCACGACTCTGACCCGTGCAGGGATCGGATAGCGAGGATCTCCCGGTTTAGCGCGTAAGCCGGCCACGCTCACGGGAAAGGGGCACGCGGTCGGGACAATTACCGCTCGCGGTCGCTGCAAGACGAACGTGGCGGACCGCCCCAATCCGGACCGGGTGGCAACGGTGATGATCCGGCGGCACGGCCAGGGCGCTGCCTCGCCCTGAAGGCCAATAAAGCAGTTCGGCCGGCCACCCGACTGCCGGGTCTGGACCTACACGCTCGTGCCGAGGCCAAGCACGATGGGACGTTCGACATCAAGATGAAGCTCCAGTCCGGTCTCTATTGCGTGTTCGCACTCGGCGATGATCTGCGGAAACCAGGGGGCCGTGCGACCCAAAGATGCGCCACGGCGTGCTCATCCGGCTGACGTGGAGCTTGGCAGGTACGCCGTCGGGGTTCGATCCGGCGGCAACGGTCGGGTCAGGAGCCGTCGGCTCGCTCGAACCGGCGCCCTCGAGGTCAGCGGCCGCAAACCGCCTCAAGAAAGATGATTGATTTTGGGGGCGGCGCTGGTGAGAATCGCCAAGGCATGGACCAATGGCCTGCCGTCGCGTTCAACCGCGCCGATTTCGACGCTCTGCTCAGCGCGCTGGTTCGCCGTGGCTACACGGTCGTCGGCCCAACGGTTCGGGACGGGGCGATCGTTTATGACGAAATTGGGTGTGCCGTCGATCTTCCGGTCGGGTGGACAGATGAGCAGGACGGCGGGCGTTACCGGTTGGTGCGCCGCGGCGACGAGGCCCTGTTCGGCTATGCGGTGGGGCCTCAGTCCTGGAAGAAGTATCAACTGCCGGCACAGGTCACGGTGTGGCGTGCGCGGGTGGACGAGCGCGGCGGCTTGACGGATCTGCACGAGGCGCCGCACGAGTCGCCGCGGCTTGCCTTCCTGGGCGCCCGCTCGTGTGAGCTGCACGCGATGGGGATTCTCGGCCGTGTCTTGATCGGGGGCCCGCACGCTGACCGGAGCGATCGGGCGGGTACGGCGGACGTGTTCGTCATCGCCGTGCAGTGCGGGCAGGCCGGGGGGACGTGCTTCTGCGTCTCGATGGGGACCGGTCCGGTGGCCTCGGGCGGCTTCGACCTGGCGCTCACCGAGGTGATCGACGACGGCGAGCACTACTTCGTGGTCGAGGTGGGTTCCGAGCGGGGACTGGAGGTAATCGGCGAGGTGCCTCACGAGACTGTCGAAGCAGCACAACTAAGCGCCGCCGCCGCGGTACATGACCGGACGGCGGCCTCGATGGGGCGCGAGCTCGACGTCACCGACATCAGAAATCTGCTGTACCGAAACCTGGAGCACCGCCGCTGGGACGACGTTGCCGACCGGTGCCTTACGTGCGGCAATTGCACGATGGTCTGTCCTACCTGCTTCTGCACGACCGTCGAGGACGTGACCGACCTCGACGGCATCCATGTCGAGCGCCAACAGCGCTGGGACTCGTGCTTCACGGTCGATTACTCGCACATCCATGGGGGCGCCGTCCGCAAGTCCGCTCGCTCGCGCTACCGCCAGTGGATGACCCACAAGCTGGCGACGTGGTATGACCAGTTCGGGAGCTCGGGGTGCGTGGGGTGCGGGCGATGCATCACGTGGTGCCCAGTCGGGATCGATATCACCGAGGAGCTGCGGGCGATCCGCGAAAGTGAGGAGGATGTCGGTGCAGACGACTGAGGAGCTGATCGCCGTGGCGCCGGTGTTCGATGGGCTCGGCGAGAACTCCCTGAGGTTGATCGCTGGCTGCGCGCGCAACGAACATGCCCCGACAGGCGCCTTCCTGTTTCACGAGGGCGATCCCGCCGATCGATTCTTCCTGATCCGGTCCGGCACGATTCGGTTGGAGGTGCATGCGCCCGGTCGAGGCCCGCTGCTGATCGAGACCCTCCAGGCTCCTGAGGTCCTCGGGTGGTCGTGGTTGTTTCCGCCGTACCGCTGGAGGCTCGATGCGCGCGTGCTCGACGCGGCGGGGCTGGTGTCGTTCGACGCGGTGTGCCTACGGGGCAAGGCCGAGGCAGATCACGAGCTCGGCTTTGAGCTGATGAGCCGGTTCACCGTGCTTCTAACGGAGAAGCTGCATTCGACTCGGCTGCAGCTGCTCGACGTGTACGGCCATGCTGGCGCGGCAGTCTGACCCTCCCCGCGTCTCGGCCTACGGGCCGATGGTGCCGGAGCCGTTCGAGGTGATCGCAAAGCGACAGGAGACGGCCGACACCTGGACGCTCGAGCTCGCGCCGTGCCGTCAGCACGAGTTCCCGTTTGCGGCCGGCCAGTTCACGATGCTGTCGGCCGGCGGCTCCGGGGAGGTGCCCATTTCCATAAGCGGCGACAGTCGCGATGCGACGAGGCTGGTGCAGACCGTCCGCAGCGTCGGCCTGGCCACCGAGGCGATCTGCGCGGCTCGCGTCGGGCAGGTGCTTGAGGTGCGGGGACCTTTTGGCGGCGCGTGGCCGATGGCGGTGGCACGTGGCGCGGAGCTTGTGATCGTGGCCGGGGGGATTGGCCTGGCGCCGTTGCGGCCCGCGCTGCTGCACGCGCTCGCGCACCGGGAGGAATACCGGCGGGTGATCCTCCTGTACGGCGGACGGGCGCCCGACCAGCTGCTCTATGCAGATCAGTTCGAGCGGTGGTCTGCGCGCGGCTGCGAGGTCTGGGTTACGGTCGACAGCGCCGGCCCGGAGTGGCTCGGGCACGTGGGGGTGGTGCCACGGCTGCTCGGGCGCGCAGCTATCGACCCCAAGCGGACGGTCCTGTTGATGTGCGGACCGGAGGTGATGATGCGCTTCACGGTCGCGGCTGGGCTCAAACATGGTGTGCCGGCCGCCCGGGTGTACGCGTCGATGGAGCGCAACATGCAGTGCGGGATCGGTCATTGCGGGCACTGCCAACTCGGGCCGTGGCTGGTCTGCCGCGACGGACCGGTATACCGTTGGTCTGACGTCGGGCCTTGGCTGAAGATCAAGGAGCTGTGAGATGCCTCGCCGCGCCAGGCAGACGCTCGCGGTCTGGAAGTTCGCGTCGTGCGACGGGTGTCAGCTGAGTCTGCTCGACCTCGAGGACGAGCTGCTGGCGCTCGCCGACCACCTCACGGTCGCGTACTTTCTCGAGGCTTCAAGCGCTCCGGTCGAGGGTCCCTACGACTTGTCGCTGGTCGAAGGCTCGATCACCACGCTGCACGATGCCGAGCGGATCCGCGAGGTGCGCGCGAGCTCGCGCGCGCTGATCACGATTGGCGCATGCGCGACCGCGGGCGGGATCCAGGCGCTCCGAAATTTCGCCGACGTCGGAGAGTTCACGCGGATCGTGTACGCGACACCGGACTACATCTCGACGCTCGCGAGCTCGACGCCGATCAGCGCTCACGTCTCGGTCGACTTCGAGCTCCAGGGCTGCCCGATCAACAAGCGGCAGCTCCTGGAGGTGATCAGCGCCCACCTGAACCACCGCCGCCCCCGGATCCGCTCACACAGCGTGTGCATCGAGTGCAAGCGGCGAGGGACGGTGTGTGTGATGGTCGCGCACGGCACACCCTGCCTGGGTCCGGTGACGCATGCCGGCTGTGGTGCGATCTGCCCGGCGTATGACCGCGGCTGTTACGGCTGCTATGGCCCGAAGGAGACGCCGAACACGGCCTCCCTGGACGCCTGGACGGGTCTCGATGACCGCGACGTGATCCGGATCTATCGGACGTTCAACGCGGCCGCCGAGCCGTTCCGCCAAGCGAGCGAGGAGCATGGCCGAGAGTAGGCGTACGCGGATCATCCGCACGGACTACCTGGCGCGCGTGGAGGGCGAAGGCGCCATGTACGTCAAGCTCGCTGGCCGCGAGGTACGCGAGGTCAAGCTGCGGATCTACGAGCCGCCGCGGTTCTTCGAGGCGTTCCTGCGCGGCCGAGCGTTCACCGAGGCGCCCGATATCACGGCGCGAATATGCGGCATCTGCCCGGTCGCCTACCAGATCAGCGCGGTACGAGCGATGGAGGACGCCTGCGGCATCGTCGTCGACGAGGGGCCGATTCGAACCCTCCGCCGGCTGATCTACTGCGGCGAGTGGATCGAAAGCCACAGCCTTCACGTCTACATGCTCCACGCCCCGGACTTTCTCGGCTATGCCGACGTGATCGAGATGGCGCGCGACCACGGCGAGATCGTCGAGCGCGCCCTCCAGATGAAAAAGGCCGGGAACGCGGTGATGGCGCTGATCGGCGGCCGCGAGGTTCACCCGATCAACCTTCGCGTGGGCGGCTTCTACCGCGCCCCCACACGCAAAGAGCTCCGCACGCTCGTCGACCCGCTCGAGCGCGTCCGTGACCGCGCGCTGGCGACCGTTCGTTGGGCGGCGCAGCTGCCGTACCCGGAGGTCGAGCTTGTCCCCGAGCACGTCGCGCTCGACGACGGCGAGCGATATCCGTTCGACCGCGGACGTATCGTCTCCGACGCCGGTCTGGACATTTCGCCGGCGCAGTTCGGCGAGCACATCATCGAAGAACATGTCGAGCATTCCACAGCGCTACACGCACGGTTGCGCGAGCGGGGCACCTACCTGACCGGGCCCTTGGCCCGCTACAACCTGGCGTCCCGAATGCTGCGGCCGCTGGCCCGAGACGCAGCGCGCGACGCCGGCCTTCAGGCGACGTGCCAGAACCCGTTCAAGAGCATCATCGTCCGTGCGGTCGAGCTCGTGGAGGCGGCCGACGAGGCGCTCGCGCTGATCGCCGGGTATGAGGAGCCCGACGCCCCCTCGATGGCGGTCGAACCACGCCGGGCGGTCGGGCACGGAGCGAGCGAGGCGCCCCGCGGCCTGCTCTACCACCGCTACGAGATCGACGACGACGGAACGATTCTCGACGCGCGGATCGTGCCACCCACCTCCCAGAACCAGCGCGCGATCGAGGAGGATCTTCGCGCCGTGGTCGAGCGTCACGTGGATCTCCCGGATCATGAGCTGACGCTTCGCTGTGAACAAGCGATTCGCAACCATGATCCGTGCATCTCCTGCTCGACCCACTTCCTGGACCTCACGGTCGACCGTGACTGACGCGCACAGGGGATCGATCCTCGTAATCGGTCTGGGCAACGAGCTCCGCGGCGACGACGGCGCCGGGATTGCGGTCGCCAGGCGCCTGCGCGACTGCTCGCGGACCTTCGGCCTCGATGTGCGCGAACAGCGCGGTGAACCGAGTGACCTGCTCGAGACCTGGCAGCACGCCGACGCCGTCGTGCTCGTCGACACGATGCACTCAGGTGCGCCCCCAGGCACACTCCGGCGATTCGACGCGAGCAGCGCTCCGCTGCCTGCGCCGCTGCACGGCTCGTCATCCACGCACGCCCTCGGCCTCAGCGAGGCAATCGAGCTTGGAAGGGCACTCGGCCGCCTACCTGCTCGAGTGATCGTGTACGCGGTCGAGGGACACATGTTCGGAGCCGGCCAGGCGCTCTCGCCGAAGGTTGAAACCGCCCTTGCGCCTCTCGCGGCTGCTGTCCTGAGGCAAGCCCGCTTGCTCAAGCGTGCTGG
>Ga0335081_10002795_pt1 | contig 27491 bp, 19 predicted proteins | sample Lox_Sample_35_FD_206713 | JGI IMG/M metagenome (GOLD analysis project Ga0335081, IMG submission 206713) | Soil microbial communities from Loxahatchee National Wildlife Refuge, Florida, United States - Lox_Sample_3.5 | ecosystem: Environmental > Terrestrial > Soil > Wetlands | place: USA...
GAGTCGTGGCAAGCTTTCGTCATAGAAATGGGATTGTCCTTCTCGTGAAAGGGAAGCAAAGTTTTCCTGGCCTGAGGGTTTTGTCTAAGCCACTTCAAGAAGATAGCTGAATTTCCGGTTCGATGCCGAGCCGAGCGGGAAGAAGGTACTCAGTTTGATTTTGTGCACGGCTATTTCTGTGGCGTCATCCCGAGCACAGCCGCCGTTCAGGCGGAGCGAGAGCCTGCCCTGAGCCGCCAAGGAGCAGGGCGACGAGGCGAGCCGAATGGGGATCTCCCAGCAGTGGCCTGGTCTAAATATGAGATCCCTCGACCCACTGGAGAAAGCGTGGGTCTTCGGGATGACTCCGCAGAGCACTGGAGTTTAGTCTGAGCCCGTACTGAAAGAAAAGCCCCCGCGAAAAAATCAAGGACTAGATAGGCTTTGCTGGCACTGATGGGCGGCGGTAAGTATTTTGTCGAATTCAGCGCTGCTGCGAAGCTTGCTCAGCAGCGGATCGGAGAGCAAGTTGGAGTAGGCACAATAGTTGCTTTCCACTGCAGCTTGTAACATGCGCAGGGCCGCTTTCTTTTGACCGCAGTAGGCGAGAACCGATCCCTGATCGTACGCCAGTTCGGGATCAGGGTCGCTGGGGCCGAGGGTTTCATCCTCGTGCGCGATCCGCTCCAACTGAGATGGCGGCCCCGCTACACACGCCTCCAGAAGGTCGCGATGGTAGTGCGAAGCGGTAGGCATGTGCTTTACGGCTTCCTTTGCCTCCGCCAATTTTCCTTCGCGGAGCAGGAGGTAAGGCATGACATAGTTGGCCCATTCTGAACCAGCGTCTAGCTGAATGTAGTCCAACGCTCGCTGCGTGCTGCCCAACTCCATGAACGCCCAGGCGCAAGAGCGAAAGAGAAAATTGCCAGGGTCGAGCTTCAGGGCTGTATCGCACTCGCGCGTCGAATCTTCGAGCATGCCGGCATAGCGCAAAACATAGCTGACCGTGAAATGTGCCTCACCACTCTCCGGACGCCGTTTCACCAGCTCCGTAGCTTCCTGGTACGCCTTGCCCAGTTCGCCGCGCTCCACACGATTGGTGATCAATCGTCCAGCGGCCAGCATGCGGTTCGGGTCCAGGCTCACCGCGCGCTCGGCCGACGAATTCGACCGCTGAAATGAATTCTCGCCTCCGTTGGAATACGTGGCGTCGAAGTAATAGCGTTCGCCCAAGGCTTCCCAAGCGGGAGCATAGTCCGGATCGAGCCGCACCACTTCCTGCAGCACGGCGATCGCGTCTTTATTCGGCGCCGGGTCATGCGGCAGCGCCACACTGTGTAAATAGAGGTCATAGGCCTCGGAGTTCTTCGGCTTAGTCCCGGTGTCGAGGAAGCCGCCTGCTGCTCCGAGAGCAGGCAGCAGCCCTCGCTGGATCTGGGCCGAAAGCTGGTTCTGCACCCCAATCATGTCGTCCGCAGGCGCGGTGAAGCTGCTTTGCCACAGTAGCTTATCCTTCGTGGTATCCACCGCTTCGAGGGTCACCATGAGGTGATCACCCTGCTTGAGAAAATGTCCCGTGACCAGGTTCGCGACGTGGATTTGACGGCCCACCTGCTGAGGATCGAGTTCGGCGCCGGTGAATTTTCGGGTGACGGAAGATGGCCGCACATCCAAGGTTCGCGTGTACGTCAGAGCATTGGAGATTTCGTCTGCTAGAGCAAACCGCAGGAAATCCACACTGAAATCGCCGTTCATGTTCTGCAAGGGCAGAACGGCGATGCTGTTCTTGCCTACACTCGCTCCAAAACTCCTCCGCTTAAACCACCAGGCGCCCACCGCGCTCAAGACCGTAATCAGCACCGCCGCCATGCCCAGCAGCAAGTACTTCTGCCAACCGGTCGGTCCGGCGAATGTTCCTGTCGACACGCGTAGCGGAATTTCACGAGTCGCGACTTTGATGGATCCCGACTCAAGCGAGCGCTTTAGGTGCTGCAAGTCGGTTTTCATGGGAGTGGCATTGGGATAGCGCTTGGCGCGCTCCTTTTCCATTGCCTTCCCGATGACGCCTTCCAACTCCGCCGGAATAGCCGGATTCAAACTTCTGGGTGCAACCGGCTTCTGATGCAGCATGGCATCGAGCGTGGTAACGACATTCGTTCCGCGAAAAGGCTTCTTACCCGTCGCCATTTCGTAGAGCACCACGCCGAAGGAAAAAATGTCGCTCCGCTGATCGAGGTCCTCCCCGCGGGCCTGTTCCGGGGCCATATAAACCGCCGTTCCCGGCACGACTCCAACCGCAGTCAGCGAGTCCTCATAAGGAGTGTCGTCATTCGCAGCCACGCCGTCGCGCGATAGCTTAGCCAGGCCGAAATCCAACAACTTCACCTGTCCGGTCGGAGTGATAAAAATATTCGCCGGCTTGATATCGCGGTGAATGATGCCCTTGGCATGGGAAGCTTCCAGTGCCTCAGCCACCTGCACTGCGACGTCCAGCAGCGGCCCAATCTCCATCGGTTTCCCCGTCATTTTCTGCTTGAGACTATGTCCCTCAAGCTTTTCCATAACGATGAAGGGATGCCCGTTGTTATCGACAATGTCGTGGATGGTGCAGATGTTGGGATGATTCAGGCGGGAGGCGGCGCGGGCTTCGCGCTCAAAACGGTCGAGCGATTTCTGGTCACCAATGAGATTGTCAGGAACGAATTTTAGGGCCACATGGCGTCCGAGGCGCAGGTCTTCCGCCTCATAGACGACTCCCATGCCGCCGCCACCGATTTTACCGAGGATGCGATAGTGGGAGACCGTTTCGCCAATCATCTGGCACCCAACGGCGTAATGGTAGGCCGCGGGACGCGTGAGGTCAACCGCTCTCAGGCATACAACATCAATTTGATATCGCCTACACCCGCCCCGAATTACGGACCCGAGACAACCGTCAGGGTTACATTGGTCGGATTGTAAGTCACGGTGAAGTGCTCGCTGTCGTTGATGCCGGTGCCATTCACCGTCGGAAATGTGCCATTGATGTGTTGTGCCCGCAGAATCTGGAAGGTATCGCCGATCAGCGGCAGGTAATTGTTAAGCAGTTTGATGTTGAGGGTGCCGTGTAATGTAGCTGTGCCCTTCACGCTTAATTGGCTGAACTGCCCCGAGTTCGTACCTTTGAGGTTGGCGTCCAGTGCGCCAGCGGAAGTCTGGGTGTAACCACCGGTGATCAGCAACTTACCACTAGAACTGTTCGAATTGGCTGGAATGACCGTGCCCGCCGAGTAGACATCGGCCACAATGTTTCCGCCATTACCGAAGAGGCCGCCTTTAGCGATCTTGATTGAGCCCCCATTGGAGGCAGTCAGCGTGCCGTCCACGACGGTTCGGCCACCAGACTGAATGTAGGATCCCCCCGCGCCTATGGTGAACGTGCTGCCCTTCAAAATTCCAACGCCCCCGTGGTTGGTGAACGTACTGGAAGAGGTGAAGTTACGGCCTGCCTGGATCTCAAATATCCCCGTGGCAGCATTGGTAACAAATCCGGTCAAAGCGTCTGTGTTGGGGTTCAGAATTTGCGAGGCTACACCGGTCAACGTGATCGTGGCCGCATTGGTGGTAATGTTGCCGGGGATCTGCAACTTACCAGTGATCTGATACGTGCCGCCGGTAAATGTGCCATTGGCCAGGTTGCCGAAAGGATTGGCATTTTCCAGGTCGACCGTGCTGTTGGCGTCGGCAATCATGGTGCCTGCGTTCATAAAGGGATTTCCACAACAAGAGCCGCCGCCGATGAAGAAGACACCCCCGTTGGTGGCTCGGACCGTCCCGTTGTTCTGGATGTTTCCGACGCGGTCAATGTAGAGCATCAGGCCGCTATTACCGGTCGGCACATTAGCAATCATCGTCCCGTCATTGATGATATCGGCCGTCAGTACCACGCCCCCCGTGCCTTCGATCGTGCTCTTATTGTCGAAAGTACCGTCGGTGCCGAGATTGTTGCCGATGGCGGCATTATTGTTGTAGCTGTTGTCGGTGCCATCCCCCATGATGATGGAACCCTTGCCCGTGATCGCGAGATTTTCCCCGTTGGGAATCTGAAGGAAAGTCTGGCCATTGTCGTCGGTGGGGGCAAGGATTTGAATGGTGCCTGTGTTGTTCAGCGTCCCCTGGGCCTGAAGATCCTGGTAATTAATAATCATCGCCCCGGTGTTGTTGACGGTACTGGTGGTTCCATCAAGTAAGGAGCCACCCTGGCCGTAAATCACGCCCCCACCCGAACCGTCGAGAGTGCCGCCGGTGATGGTGAGGCCCGAACCTCCAAGCGAACCAACCAAAGAGACGTTGGAGCCGCTGCCGCTAGCGGCGATCGTGCCGCCGACGTTGTTGATGGTTGTGCTGCCAATTAATAGCACGCCGCCGTTCGAGGCCCCAATCGTTCCGGTGTTGGTGCTTGCGCCAGCGCGGCCCAGCTGAAGCTGAAGGTTATTCGGACCGGTGGGAATGTTTGCGTTGATGGTGCCGCTGTTGTTGAAACCGGTCAGATTTAAGATGCCGCCAGTCCCCTGGACGAGCTGCTGGTTCACGAAAGTGCCGCCGCTGATGTAGTTCTGATTGTTATAGGTGTTACTGGTGCCATCCCCCATGGTCAGATTGCCACTGCCCATCAGGGTAAAGGTCTGGCCGCCTGGAATGTTCACGCCGGCTTGGCCGGAGTTAGAGAGAATCTGAAAGGTTCCGGTGTTGTTGATAGTGCCCTGGACATTCGAGGTAACGTTGACCGCTAGGGTCCCTTTATTGGTGATGGTGTTGCCGTTGGTGCCATCGAGCGTGGTGGAGTTTCCTGAGTAGATCACGCCTCCGCTGGACGTGGTGAATGTGCCGCCCGTGATGGTCTGACCGCCCTGGCCCTCGTTCGTAAAATTGACAAAGGAACCGCTGCCGCTCGCCGAGATGGTTCCGCCCACGTTGTTCAGCGAGAGACTTCCCATCGCGAGCTGGCCGCCATTGGTGGCTTCCATCAGGCCGGTATTGGTTGAGCCGCCCTGGGACTGATTGCGTCCCACGACCAGTTGAAATCCGGTTTCGTTGGCGTTGATCAGGCCGTTACTGGCATTGTTGAACGTCATGTCGAAACCGCCGGCGCCCTGGATCGTCGACTGATTCAACAGCTTCGCGCCGCCTCCGATACAGTCGCCGCCGAAGGAGTTAGCGTTCAGGGTAATCGTTCCGCGGCCGGATAGAGTCGTGGTCCCGCTGGATGAGAACGACAAACACATTGCGCCGAACGACACCGGAGGGGACAGGATAATCTGGCCGCTGTTAGCGAGTGAGTCGCCATTGATGTTGAGGCTCGGACTCGCGTTGGTTATGCTGGGAAGCGTCAGGCTGTCGGAACTGCCCAGGCTGAGGTCGGCTATGTTGCCGTTGACGTCCAGGGTGACCGCTGCTCCCGACTGAATACAGGCGCTATCGCCGGAGCCTGGCACCTGGCCGGTGGACCAATTCAATTTGTCGCTCCAAGCGCCGTCTCCCCCGCCGCCGGTCCAACTGTCCGTGCACTGGGCGAAGGATGGCTTTGCGCCGGTAAGCGCAACCGCGATGAACGCGATCAGAAAGGCTCGCCGCAATGACCGAGTTGGCCTGAAAACACTGGTTAGCAAGCTTTGTCGAAGCATGAAGACCCCCAGGAGCGTGAGTATTTACCGTGTCTTACGGGGATTACTCGCCGTCGCCGCTGACGAAACACAGCTCCTCACCCGGAGCGGAAGCGAGCCCCCGCGACGGGGACATCCTGCCGCGGCTGCATCCGGCCCGCAACTGGCAAATACGGACATCACCGGACATCTGCGGACATTCGCAAGAAATGGGGTGCCAGAACGCGCCTGGACGGCGTGGGGGCCAGGGTGGCATGGGAAACCGTTCCCCTGACGGCTCTGTCTTAAACGCGCCCCAAGGTGACGGAAAGACCGTCCCCGTGTGGGCCGTGGAGGTCTTGGACTTGGATTGAAGCGTTTTCGGAATTCAGGGTCGGGACGGCTTCCGGTGCCATTTCACTAAGAAGGTGGGTTGGGTACTGCATTTAATTCCCCGGATAGAACCCCGCCGAGCTGCCCACCCATTCCATGTTCTTGTTGTGATCGACACCCATCATCATGCCGCGGCCCATGCGCACAATGGTCATCACCGGCAACAGTTCGTCCACCCAGACATACATGATCCGGACTTCGGCTTTGGTTCCCCCAAAGGGGGTTTCAATCACCGGCTCAAAATTCATCTTTTCCTGCAGGATGTACTGAGACCACTTCTCACGGGGGATGGCGGCAAGGTCGTCCTTCGTCGGATTAATCAGGACGCCCAACCCGGCGAAGGAGAACAGCGGTTTCACCACGTAGTTCTGCAGATCGTCGGGAATTTTTTCGACGCGATCGAGAAATTGAGTTTGCGGCACGCATTCATGTTTCAAGTAGGGCAGCGAAAACTTGCTCATGCGGAAATACCAGTTGGGATGCCCCGCCCACTCCACGTCGAGCTCTTCGTCAAAGCGGAAATTCAGTTTGAGCTTCTTGCGCACCAACTCATCCACGATCGCGCGATTGTAGATACGGCGGATCGGCATAAGGTGTCCGTCTTTTTCGTAAAAAAGCTCCTTGCCGCGCTTTTCGATCTGGGTAATTGGGACGGTCGGAATTCCCAAAAGCTTCTCCGTAAGCAGGAAATCTGGGCGCGTCTTCTGATGTTCAGGATCGATCTCCATCAGCACGACATTGTGGGGATCATGATCGGCAAGGATCGCCTGTCGTAGCAGCTTTTTGTACCCTTCCCAGTCCAGCCCGCTGTGCAGATAGTGCAGCGAATCATCCAGCTCAAAAACCTCTGCATAAACCTGCGACAGCATGGCTTGGTAAGCGTAAAGCGAGGGGAAGCCCTGCAACTCGACCAGCTTCGGCTGTATCCTGCCTGCGGTATCGCGCACCAGTCCGAAGTCCACCTGAATGAACATCGGATGCGGCGCTTCGTGCGGAACGTTGAACTCTGGCGGAATGGCGGTAAAGGACGCCTTACGGTACTCCAGGCCGCCCAGTTGCTGAATAAGCCCTTTGCCGTACTGCGACATCTGATCGACGAGTGGCTTGGGAAAGAAGCAGGGCGTCTCGGCCATGCGGAACTGCACCGGGGCGCCGCAACGCTCATCCATCAATTTCAGGAAGGTCTGGTACTTCTCCGGTGTGAAGTTCGCGTTGAACTGCTTGCGCAGGGAAGGGATCATGTTTTGTCATCCCGAGCAAAGCGAGGGATCTGCAGTTCGCGACTGCGACCAAAAGCAGATTCCTCGTCGCTAGCTCCTCGGAATGACAAGGATACATTTAATTCGGGCAGCGAGAAAATCAGAACATCGCTATGCCTCAATCAGGAACTGCCCGGCACGCATGATCTGTTCGTCGTCCACCCAGATATCGAACTTTCGTCCTACAACGTCAATGTGGGTAGAGGAGTACCAATCCGCGCCGGTGTGCTCGCCGTAAGGATTTCCGAAGGCGATGTGGATGCCCGGATACTTTTCGTCCTGCAGGATCTGTCCAATCACGTCCTTCAATTCGATGTTGGTTCCGATGGCAAACTCGCCCACTCGGTCGCTGTTCTCATCGGTGTGGGTGTATCTCCAGAAGTCGCTTTCCAGTTCTGAATTCGAGGAGTGAGCCTCGACCACGCGATTGCCCTTCACGCGAATCGTGAGGGGATTGTCCTTGAGCCCACCGAACTTGGCACAAAGCCAGTCGCCGACTACGCCATCGATCACAAAGGTCCCGTTCACTTCGCCGGGCGTGGTGAAAACTTCTCCGCCGGGAAGATTACCCCACTTGTCCGGGCTGATGAGCCCGCTGGTTTTCAGCCAGCGATAATTCGGATTCAGGTCGGCCACCAGATCAGTTCCGGCAGCGGTCTTCGCTTTCACCTGCTTCGCTCGCCGCAGTTTCTGAACTACTTTTTCGCTGATCCGATCGACCTTCAGAAAATCTGCGCGCATGCCTTCCAGCATGATCTGCCGGTTGATGTTCACCATGTGAGCGTGGCGAATGCGGCGGCGGTTCACAATCGCCGTCATTTCCATGCGCGAACGCAACTCGTTGGCCTGCGCCTGCACGGCAAAGATGCTGACCTGGCTGGTTTCCATGTCGGCGGCGATTTCGGCAGGAAAGCCACTCAGTGGCCGCGGCGCAAGATCTTCGATCACCCAAGCGTGATAGGGCGCGCCGGCCGCTTCGAGTTCGTGGACGATGCTAGCGGCAATTTCTTTCGTGGCCTCGTCGGTGATGACCGTGACTTTCTCGCTTGGCTGCACCCGCAGGCATACATTCACTGCGTTTCGTGCGCCAGGGGTCAGTTCGGGATCGAAGGGAAGATTCTTCAGATTGGTCCACCCATCTCGCGCCGTTTGCAAGAGGGTGGAATGCTGTGTTTCGTCGACTGAATTAGTCATTAACCTACTTTTCTGGCGGAGGCCGCCTCTTCGCTTAGGCCAACTTCTGTCTCTTCGATGATAAAATCTACAACTTTCTTGAGATCCCCGGTTTCCTGGAACACGCGGATCTGCCGGTCCGCCCCTGTACCCATCTCCAGAATCTCGTGGATATAATTCAGTTCCTCGCGCGAATTCAGTTCATCGGCTACGTCTTCGACGAACTCCAGGTACTCGCGCACCAAATCTCGTGCCGGAACTTCTTTCTGCTTGCCGAAATCGATCAGCTTGCCATCCAAGCCGTAACGCGCGGCGCGCCACTTATTTTCCATCAACAAGGCCCGCCGGTACAGACGGAAGCCCTGGTTCGCAGAATACAGTTTGTAGAGCTTGGCAATGGTCGCTTGGATGAGCGCAGCCAGGGCGATGGTTTCTTCCACCCGCATGGGAATATCGCACACGCGAAACTCTAACGTGTTGAAAAATGGATGCGGGCGGATGTCCCACCAGATTTTTTTTGCATTATCGATGCAATTGGTCTTGATCAGCAGCTTGATAAAGTTCTCGTATTCGCCCCAGCTGGGGAAATAATCGGGGATGTTGGTGCGGGGAAACTTATCGAACACTTTGCAGCGATATGACTTTAAGCCCGTGTTCATTCCCAGCCAGAATGGCGAGTTGGTAGAAAGCGCGAGGATGTGGGGAAGAAAGTACCGCGCATGATTCATCAGATGAATTGCGGTTTCGCGGTCTTCCACACCGACGTGCACGTGCAGACCAAAAATCAAATTGGCGCGCGCCACCAGTTGCATGTCTTCGACGATGTTCTTGTAGCGGTCGTCGGGCGTGATCTCCTGAACTCTCCAGTCGCCAAAAGGATGTGTGGCTGCGGAAGCCAGGCGCAAGCCGTGCTCCTGTGCCAGCTTGACCATGTCACGGCGGAGAGCTTTGACCTCGGTCTTGGCATCCTTAATATTGGTGCAAACCGACGTACCGACTTCGACCACCGCCTGGTGAAGCTCGGCTTTGACCTTCTCCTGGAGCCGCATGCGCCCCTGCTCCATCATTTCGGTGTGGATATGGGAGCGGAGATCGCGGGTGACCGGATCGACTGTCTGGTATTCCTCTTCGATCCCGATAGTAAAGGTTGGCTGCATAACTGCGCGTGCCCACTCTACTGGCGAGAGGGTGGGACTAGTATAACAACGCTAAAACGCTAAAACCGCCTAACTTTCGACCCCAAGCGAGGCCCTCAGTTCAGGCTTTCGCCCGCTTTTTGGCAGGCGCCTTGGCCCCAGTTGCCATCGGCGGCCCGGCTAAGAACGACGCCCACCTCAACTCACGTGCTGGATTCTCATCGCTGAGGGCTTTGTTGATGGCCATCTCCGCGACCGCATTGATGATCCATTCGAAATTGTCTTTGCCCACGGAATTCACATCTGCATCCGGCGCAGGATTCATGAAATCGATGGCATATGGCACGCCACCCTCCACCGCAAATTCCACCGTATTAAGGTCATAGCCGAGCGCGCGGCACAGGGTCAGCGCATCTTTCACGATCCGGTCATGCAAAGCCTTGCTCGACGGCGGGGGATTGCCTTTCACGTACCGCTCGTGGAACGGAGCTTTCGGGTCATATTTCATTACATGGACCTTTTCCTGCCCAATCACGTAGCAGCGGTAGTACTCTTCGAACTCTACGCCGTGCTGCAGCGTCATGCAGAGATCGCCCGTCTGGTTGTAGTGATGGAAGAACTCTTCGGGCGAATGGACTTTGTATACGTGTTTCCATCCGCCGCCGGAGTAAGGCTTCAGGAACGCGGGGAATCCGACGTACGCAAAGATTTCCTCCCAGTCCAACGGATAAATCAAATTTCGCATTGATTGGTCCGTTGTTCCCTCGGGATGCGAATGGTGCGGAAGAATCACAGTCGCTGGAATCGCCACGCCCAACTTGGTTGCCAGCGCGTAGTTGAAGAACTTGTCGTCCGCTGTCCACCAGAACGGATTGTTGACCACGATCGTTCCGGTCAGCGCGGCGTTCTTCAAGAATGCGCGATAGAAGGGAATGTCCTGCGAAATGCGATCGATGATGACCTTGTAACCGCTGGGATCGGCCATCTTCACTCCGCCCAGCTTCACGGACTCCGCGGTCACATCCTCGACCTTCATGCTGTTGATCTTCTCTACCACTGCTGGTGGAAAGGTATTTTCCATTCCAAATAAGATTCCGATTTTTTTCACAGCTATCTCCTCGCAAAAAAGCTAAAACAGCAGATTCCTCGTCGCTAGCGTCTCTCGGAATGACAAGTTATTAATTGCGCTAGTTCTCCTAGCTACTACGTAAAGTACTTTGCCGCCATCCTCTGCCACAGCGGCCAATCATGTTGCGAATTGTCGTTCCAAACATCCAGCCAGTGCGGCACCGCTTTCGCATTCAACTTTTCCGAGAGCTTTACATTTTGGTCCAGGCACATATCCCAGTTCGACGAACCCAGCACGATTCGCATCTGCCGGTACCGGCTCAAGTACCAGTCATCATTCATGTTGAGCATAAAATCCTGCGGGCAATTGAAATAGCAATTGTCGTCGTAATAGCCATCCAGGAATTGATGAATATCGTAGGCGCCGCTCATGGCAACGCAGTGAGTGACCACATCCGGATGCTTCAGCGAAAAGTTGACTGCGTGATATCCGCCGAAGCTGGCGCCGGTGACGGCCAGCCGTGGAGCCTGGTTCTTCCAGCGCACAAAGGGCAGAAACTCATGCAGAATGTAGCGCTCATACTGCAGATGGCGCAGCACTCTAACGCGGGGATGGACGCCCTTGTTGTACCAGCTCTCGCTATCTACGCCGTCGGGGCAGAACACCTGCAGTTCGCCGGTTTCGATCTTTGGCGCCAACACCCCAATCATTCCCCGGTCCTCATACTCGAAGAACTTTCCCATTGACGTGGGGAAGACGAGCAGCGGCATCCCGGCGTGCCCGACTACCAACGCTTCCATGTCGCGATTCAGTTCCTGGCTATATCCCTTGTGATATTCGCGGTTCATTTTGCCGAAGTATCTTACCTGATTTTAGCCACGAAATGCTTTTGCACCCGACACATTACGGCTTGCGCCGGTGAATCGCGAAAACAAAAAAGCCCGCTCCCTGGGGAGCGGGCGTGCTGGAGCAGGATTGAGCTATTTGCCTGCGTATCCGTTGACCACCCCAACTCCCGTGCAGAAATCCCAGCCGGAGGCGGCGCTATGCGTGCCGCAACTTCCAGAAGTGATGTCGGTAAACTCGGAGGTGTTCGTCCGATTAGCGTAGATCTCAGTGTTTTCCGCATTGCTGCTGGTGTTGAACGTTCCCGCGCTGTTCACAATGCCGGCTAATGAAGGCGCAGAAACACTGGTGCCATAGACCTGCAACCAGCCGCCGTAGCAGTTTGAGTTGTACACGGCCACGGGGGAGCCGCCGCTTGCGTCGAATGAAAGATCCGGCGTTCCGCGGTGACTGGTAAGCAGGCTGATGCCGTTCTGGAACCCCGGCTTCGCTTCATAACGGCTGGCGCCGCCACCACCGCTGCTCCATGCCGTCTGATTGGTGTAGTTGCCGCCGCTGCGATTCACTTGCGTCCCGCCGGCCGACACCACGTCCACAGAAGAGCTGGGATAAATTACTCCCGGAGAATCGCCCGACGACGCGAAATACACCACGCCCGACTGGGTAAAGTAGTGATCTGAGCCCGTTTCGCTTGAGGTCTCGCTGCCTCCCCAGCTCATGGACACCTCGCCTCTGCCGCCATGCGCGGCAATGTACGAGTTGGCTTTCGAAACCGCAAGGTACAACGCGCTATTGGAAGCCGATGTCGCTTCCATTAGCACAATCTGCGCATTGGGGGCCATCGCATGGGCCCACTCAATGTCCAGCGCCTCTTCGCCTTGCCATCCCGATCGGCAGCCATTCGCCGGCTTACCATTCGCATACTGCACCGAGAAGTTAGCTTGAGGCAGACCGAATTCCGTGGAAAACGTCGCCAAGTCGGCAGCAGCGCTGGGATAGTCGTACGCATCCACGATGACAATGACGCCGCTGCCTCCGCTAGGAACCAGCCCGCTATTGGCAATGACGCATCCTGGGGTCGGACTGACCAGCCCGTAGACGCAAGCCAGCGATCCAGGAGTCTCTCCGCCGGGATTCGCTGCGGGTTCGATGATGCCGTTCGGAGCGTAAAAGGCGTAGTTAGTGTGCATGTTTACACCGATGTCACTCGGCAGTTCAATGCTGGAACGTGGAATGATGCCCTGGCCACTTCGAATCTGTGCGTTGACCAGGGTGAGCGATACAAACAACGAGGCTGACATAAGCAGGGTTCCAAACGCTCTGCCTGTTAGCTTGGGGGGAAAACCGCTCTTCATAAAGTTCCTCTCCTTCAATGTGATTTTCAGTGGCGGCTACCAACCTCTTGGGAAACCGGCAAACAAGACACCGGAAGATAGGGGCGATTGTGATCTCACGGATAACAGATGTCAACGTAAAAAAGGCTTTCTCAGGGGAGTGCCTTAGGAAGCCCTACGTCGCGAGTCAATTCTGTGCTGTTCTATCCGCCCATTTAACTTCAATGGTTTACGATAGTACGTGCGCCCATGAATCGTGCCGATTTGCAGGCACTAACCCGCCGTCCCCCGGTTGTGATTGCGGGTCTCACGATCCTCGCAATCCTCGGCTTTATCGTAGTCAACCGTCTCGTCCATCGCTTTGCCGAGCAGCAGAAAGCTCTAGCTCGGCACTTGTATGCCCAGGGTCTCGCGGAACAGCAGGCCGGCGCATCGGACCACGCCATCGAACATTTTCGGGCCGCTCTTCTTTATACTCACGACAACTTTGATTACCAGCTTGCCCTTGCCCGGGCCTTGCGCGACACCGGACGCACCGAGGAGGCCGAAGCCTACCTCGTCAATCTGTGGGAACATTCGCCGCAGGACGGAAACGTCAACCTTGCGTTGGGACGCCTTTGGGCACGCCAACAGTCACTCGACAAGACGATCCAGTACTACCATTACGCGATTTACGGAGTTTGGGCTTCCGATCCAGAAGCCAACCGGCTGAACACCTGGTTCGAGCTGATCGAGAGGCTGCTTAAGATGAATGCCCGCCCTCAGGCGCAAGCGGAACTCATCACTCTGTCGGCCGAGTTGCCTCATCGAATTGACCTACAGCTTCGCACGGCCTCGCTATTCATGGCAGCCCAGGATTACGACCACGCCCTTGCCGAATACCGAGCTGTCCTGCGCGGCAATCGCGACAATGCTTCAGCACTACAAGGTGCAGGGGCGGCTGCCTTTCACCTGGCACGCTTTGCTGAGGCGGGGAGATATCTGCAAGAAGCCATCGCCGCCGGTTCGCAAGATGAAGCGACTGTTCAGCAACTGGAGCTGGTACGTACGATTCTGGCAACTGATCCCTTCAATTTGCGGCTCTCCACCACCGAGCGAGGCCGGCGAGTGCGCACGGCCTTCCAAACTGCCGGGAAACGGCTCGAAACCTGCGCCGCGAACCTGGGAATCGACTTGCACAACCAATCGTCGGGTGGAAATTTACCCGGTCTAGAGTCGCGCTGGTTGGAGATCAAAGCGCCTGTGACAAGGAGGTCTTTTCTCGCCGACACGGACGTTCAGAACTCCGCCCTCGACCTGGCTTTCCAGATCGAGCAAGAGACCCAACAAGAATGTGGTCCACCGAGTGGCATCGATCAGGCATTGCTGCTTATCGCACAAAATCACCCGGGAGCTGAGCCATAACAATGTCGCAATCGTCCACTGTGAGACCTTCGACCGACGCGCTCGCTGCTCCGGAAAGCGAAAGATTTTTCCGTTTTTCTCTCGCCGAGACCTTTCGCGAGGAGCGTTTCTTCCTCATTTTGGCAGTGTTTATCGGATTGTTCTCCGGGCTCGCGGTCGTGTGCTTCCGGTTAGCGATTGAATGGACCAGCATTGGTTTGCTTGGCCCAGTTCCTGAAGCTCACAGCTTGCGGGTTCTGTTCATGCCGGCAGTTTTCGGCTTACTCGTTGCGGTGCTGGTGATCCACGTCTTTCCCCAGGTTCGCGGCAGCGGAGTAAATCAGACTAAAGCTGCTCTCTACATCTTTAACGGATACATTCCTTTTCGCACTGCAATTGGAAAATTCATTACTTCGGCGCTGGCCATCGGGGCCGGACACTCCCTCGGTCCCGAAGACCCGTCACTGCAGATTGGCGCCAGTCTAGCCTCGGCGCTGGGACGACGGCTCGAACTTTCTCGTGAGAAGTTGCGCTTGCTGGCTCCCGTGGGCGCCGCCGCCGGCCTCGCGGCAGCCTTCAACGCGCCGATCTCAGCCGTGCTGTTCGTGATCGAGGAAGTCATTGGCCGCTGGAGCGCCGGCATTTTGGGATCGGTCGTGCTGTCGGCAATCTCCAGTGTCGTTGTGGTGCGCTGGTTCCTGGGGGTACAGCCGCTGTTTCGCATCCCTTCGCTGACCGCGGCCCGTCCAACTGAGCTGATTGCTTATGCGGTCCTGGGTGTGGTGGGCGGATTCGCTTCCATCGTGTTTGCCCGGGCGATCGGATACTTGCGTCCTCGCCTCCGCACGCTAGCCGGTTGGACACTGTACGTGCAGCCGGCTCTCGCCGGAGTGATTATCGGATTGATCGGGTACCTCGGTTTTCCGCAAGTAATGGGTGCCGGCTACCAATACATGGACCAGGCCATGCACGATCAGTTCACATGGAAGGTGCTTGCGATTCTCGCTGGACTGAAAATTCTTGCCACGATTCTTTCCTTCACCAGCGGCACCCCCGGCGGCATGTTTGCGCCAACCCTGTTCATCGGTGCCATGCTCGGCGGCGCAGTGGGCGGTGTAGAACGCATTTTCAGTCCGCACCTGACTGGAACGACTGCAACCTATGCTTTGATCGGCATGGGCGTGCTTTTCGCTGGTTTTCTGCGCGCTCCTATGACATCGGTGTTTATGGTGCTCGAGGTCAGCGGAAACTACTCCGTAATTGTTCCGGTGATTCTGGCCAACGCGATCGCCTACGTAATTTCCCGCAGCCTTCAGCCGACACCGATTTTCGATCTGCTTACCCGCCAGGATGGGCTCGATCTGCCTTCGCTCGAAGAACAGCGCGAAGAAAGCGTTCTGCGGGTGGAAGACGCCATGCGATTGCCATCGGGGCCAGTACTCGATTCACAGATAACTGTGACCGAAGCCAACCATCAGATCGAGTCGTCAGCGGCAAACATTTTTCTGGTACGGCTTGCGCCGAGCGGATGGACCACCGTCGGCCGCGACCTGCTGAAGCAGTTGAGCAGTGAAGGCAAATCGGAGATGTCGCTTGGTTCGGCGCTGCCGACCGGTCGCCTGCCCTATCTGCATCCGGATAATCCGCTGGACATGGCGCTGCGCTACGTGTACCAGTCACCTCTGATTCCGGTGGTCAGCCGCGCCGATTTTCGCAAGCTGGAAGGCGTGATCTCGGCAGACGATGTTCTGAACCGCTACCAAGTGGTTAGCCGCTAGTCGTCAAGGGACGGTGGATGCCCCACCCTTCGCGGTTTTTCGAAGGACGGGAACGAGTGAGACCAGCTTTCAAGGAACCACGATGAAGGGCTTGTTGCTGGTCAGTGTGCCGGTCGGAGTGGTGACAGTCACGTAACCCGATGTCGCGCCAGTTGGAACCGTCGCGGTTAAAAATGTATCGGCCTTGACTGTGAAGCTTGCGGCGGTTCCGTTAAACGAGACGCCGGTCGCGCCTATGAACCCTTGCCCGAGGATACCCTCCGCTTGTCCGACATGACCCGTGGCGCGCACGAGACTGACAAAAGGCCCCAGACCAATGTCGAAGCTGTAAACTGTACCGTAGACGGACGTTCCTCCCAGCTGGGTCATTCCATAGAATTTCCCGGTGGTGGCCTGCAGCAGGTTTCCCGAGGGAATTTCTCCATCAGTACAGCTTGGCTGCGAGCAGAAGCTGTGAAGCGTAGTTACCTCTCCCTGCGGACTAATTTCGAAAATTGTGCCCGCTCCAAAATCCCCACCAACGGAAGCAGTCCCGTAAAGATTTCCATTTGTCGCTTCAATCAACCCCGCGATAGGCCCCGCACCATCGGTACAGTTCGGCAAAGAACAGAAATTGTAAATGGTAGTAAACGTCCCGTCCGGTTTGATTTGAAACACTGTTCCGTTTGCGTAGCCGTTCGGCCCACCGTACGAAGTGGTTCCGTAGAAATTTCCGTCCGTAGCTTGGATCAGCCCTCCCACAGGTACAGCACCATCGAATCCCTCAAAAACGTGCAATGTTTTGAACTTACCCGCGGGTGTAACACTGAAAACGGTGCCGCAGCCATAACTCTCATTGAAGGTGCAGGTAGTATCTCCTCCTTGGCTTGTTGTCCCGTAAAAAACCCCGTCCGCAGCTTGCACAAGCCCTGCGTAGGGCGCGCCTCCGTCAGCGCAATTGTTTAACATGCAAAATTCATGAACGGTGCTAAGTACCCCGTTCGGATTCATCGTATAGACGGTGCCGCCAACGCTCGAAAGTCCTCCCGCCGAAGTAGTTCCATAGAACTTTCCGTTAACAGCTTGAATTAACGGAGCACGTGGCTCGGCGCCATCCGTCCCATCAGAGAAACTGTGAAGCCTTGTGAACCGACCCCCAGTTCTCAACTTAAAAACAGTTCCAAAGTTGCGCTTAGGATCCTGCCCTCCCGCAACGGTCGTGCCGTAAAAATCTCCATTGCCTCCTAAGAGCAGTCCGGCTTCTGGAGCTCTAGCACCGTTGCTCAAGCTTAGAAACCGAAGCGAACCGCTAGGGGTCACGGCGAAAACAGTTCCGTTGACCTTTGCTCCTCCAGAGGGTGTTGTTCCGTAGAAGTTTCCATCCGGCCCCTGGATCAGGGCTGTGGTGGTGGGACCTTGGCCATTAAACACATCAAAATTTACTAATACCTCGTAGGTTTGTGCCCATGAGGCCCGCGTCATTGTTAAAGAGAAGGCAAAAATAGCAAGCGTGACCCGATGAATTTGATTTCTCGTCATTGAAGCACCTCTGCCACAGTCGCACCCAAGAGTACTTAACGGTCAGTCAGAAAAGCACAGAGACCTTCGTAAGGACAACAATTCTCGACGGTGATCCGCTGCTCGTCAAGAGTCAAACGTCCTACTCGGGCCTGCAGATTACCCAAAAGCAGAGTCCTCACCGCTTAAGCGGTTCGGAATGACAAAGAACAGAACGGACCCAGAGATTAGAATAGCGATAGCGATTTGCCGACTGCGCGAGAGGGTCCTGCGGACACTCTCGCTTCGCTCGAAATGACAATTAAGAGATTTGTCGTCGTAAGTTTAAGAGGTTCTCTTCCTCACCATCTTGGTCATGCTCCACTCCACCAATCCTGGTAGCAACTGATAAATCTTGATGACCGGATGCATGTGCCAGGGAACAACCACTTCCCGCTTCCCTTTCAGATAGCCGCGAAGAACCGCCCGGGCGACACGCTCGGCAGAAATTCCGCGGACCGCCTCCGGCCTGACTTGCTGCTGGTCGGCCCCACGATAAGCATTCGCGCCGAAATCCGTCCGCACATATCCCGGACAAACCGTCAGCACATTGATTCCGGCGCTCTTCAGTTCAATGCGCGCGCCTTTGCCCATCGCATTCATGGCGAACTTGGTCGCGCTATACATCGCGTGAAAAGGCAACGGAATGTGTCCGGCCACGCTCGAGACATTGATGATCGTCCCGCCGCCCTGGTGCTTCATAACAGGGATGACCGCCTGCATCGCCTCTAGGGCACCGAAAAGATTCGTGTCGAACGTCTCGCGAACGGCAGCCATATCTACGTTGGCAACCGAATCGAGAATTCCGTGTCCGGCATTATTCACCCAGATATCGATTCGCTGGAAATGATGCATGGTCAGCCCCACGACCCGGTCAATTTCCTCGCGATTACGCACGTCGCAAGCCATGGCCAAGGTGCGGTCTGTGCTCCCGATGCGTTGCCTCGCTGCCTCGGCGCGTGCGGCATCGCGCGAGAGCAGCACGACGCTGGCGCCCCGGTTGACGAACACCTTGGCAATGGCTTCGCCGATGCCCATCGACGCGCCGGTTATGACGGCCACTTTTCCTGACAGTTCCATATCGTGCTTTTATGCTTCAACGCGCAACGAGTCAAGGGCACGCAGCCACGCAGGCTGACTCGAGAACTGCCAACTCCGCAAATGACGGCAAGCGGGTACAATCCAAAAATGCCTTTCTGTTCTCAACCAGCCCGCGGAGAGCGCCCGTGAGTGCTCTTCTTCTTCCATTGTTCCCCCTGGACACGGTGCTTTTGCCCGGAGCGCCGTTGCCGCTGCACGTCTTCGAACCTCGCTACAAGGAGATGGTCGGCGAATGCCTGGATCAGAACCGCCCATTCGGCATCCTGCGCGCAAAAGAGGAAGAACTGGCGCAGACCGGCTGCACCGCCGAAATCCTGGCTGTAACAAAAAAATACGACGATGGCCGCATGGACATCGTGACGCAAGGCCGGGAGTGCTTTGAGGTAGTTCGTTTGAATCATGACCGGGCATTCCTGCAGGGCGAGGTTGTTTATTTGCATGACGAGGGCGGCGTCGTCACTGCGCAGCAGGTGGAGCAAGCAATGCATCTGCATGGGGAAATTCTGAAACTGGCGGGGGCCGAACCTGAGAAGGCGTCAGAGATCGACGAGGGCCGGCTCTCCTTCTATCTGGCGGGATCGCTGCCCCTGGACCTTGACTTCAAACAAACTCTGCTCGAAACCCGGTCGGAACCAGAGCGTTTGCAAGCATTGATTTCCTTTTTCGAGACCATCCTTCCCTCGATCCGGCGGACAGTCCAGGCCCGCCGAAAGGCCGGCGGGAACGGCCATGCCAGCTAACCGCGCAAGCGTATAATCGGAATCACGATGTGGTTCCTCCTGGGGGTTTTCTGGTCATGAGTTTTCCGCGGACGCTGGGCGAATTGCGCGCCAGTCCATTTTCCGAAGCAACTTTAATAAGCCGCCGCGTCAAGGACGAGCTTCGCGACAATCTGGTGACGCGGCTGCGCGGCGGTGGATCGATCTTCCCCGGGATTGTGGGGTACGACGATACTGTAGTGCCGCAGATCATCAACGCCATTCTTTCCCGCCACAATTTCATCTTGCTGGGACTTCGCGGCCAGGCAAAGAGTCGGATCCTGCGTGCCTTGACTACGCTGCTTGATCCGCAGATGCCTTTCATCGCTGGCTGCGAGATTCACGACAATCCTTATTCGCCCATCTGTCGCCGTTGCCGAGACGAGATCGCCAAGCACGGCGACCAAACTCAGATTGCCTATCTGAGGCCAGAAGAGCGTTACGTCGAAAAACTGGCGACACCCGATGTAACCATCGCTGACCTGATCGGGGACATCGATCCCATCAAGGCAGCTCGCGGCGGACATGAACTCAGCAGCGAAATGACGGTTCACTATGGCCTCTTGCCTCGCGCCAACCGCGGGATCTTCGCCATCAACGAGCTTCCCGACCTTGCCGGCAAGATTCAGGTCGGGCTGTTCAACATCATGCAGGAAGGCGATGTGCAGATTAAGGGCTACCCTATCCGCCTGCCTCTCGATGTGGCTTTGGTCTTCAGCGCCAACCCGGAAGACTACACGGCCCGCGGAAAAATCATCACGCCCCTGAAAGACCGCATTGGTTCCGAGATTCGCACCCACTATCCAGCGTCGGTAGAAGAAGGCATCGCCATCACCACCCAGGAAGCCTGGATCCAGCGCAATAGTCATAAGCTGCAGATGCCGAAGTATGTCCATGAAGTCATCGAACGAATTGCTTTCAGCGCCCGGGAAGACAAGAAAATTGACAAGCGCTCGGGAGTTAGCCAGCGGCTGCCGATTTCGGCGACGGAAAATGTCGTTTCGAACGCCGAACGGCGTGCGATCCGTCACAACGAAAAGCTGGTGGTGCCGCGCATCGGCGACGTCTATGCTGCCATGCCCGCGATTACTGGCAAACTGGAACTGGAATACGAAGGCGAGATGAAGGGCGCCGACCACGTAGGCCGTGAACTGATCCGTGCTGCCGTCGCCAAGACCTACGACACGTATTTCAAAGGAACGGATATGAACCAGATCGTGCAGTGGTTCGATCTTGGGGGCGAAATCCAGCTTCCCGATACGGCTAGCGCCGGCGAGGCGCTGCAATCGCTGCGCGGTATTCAAGGTCTGATGGAAAAGCTGGTAAAGCTGAACGTCGGACCAAAGGACGCTCCGGAAGTGCAGGTCTCGGCGGCGGAGTTCGTGCTCGAAGGCTTGCATGCGCACAAGCGCATCGGAAGGAACGAGGAGCGAGTCTTCTCTGCCGGCGAAAAGCAACCGAAGCCCGCGGAAAAACATTTTGAGCGGGAAGAAATGCCGTTCCGGGGAAGAAGACCGTTTAATTAGTAGCTAGGGGCTAGTAGCTGGCCCAGCTACTAACTACTGTTCTTATGAAACGCATCCGCTACAGCAAATACGTACCCGACCCGGCCGGGGAAATGAGCATGGAAGATTTGCTCAGTGAGCTCTCCGATTTCCTGCTACAGAGCGGATTCCAGAACTATCTTTACGACGATTTCGGTGACGGCGAGCAGACGCTGGACGACCTCCGCCGCGCCATCGAGCAAGCGCTCCTCGATAGCGATCTGCTGGACGAACAGATGCGCGAACGCTTGCAGCAAATGCAGATGCAGGGAACGCTCGATGATCTCATTGAGGAACTGATCGAGCGCATGCAGCAGGAAGATTACATCTCGATCGATCAGCCACACGATCCTTCGCGACAGTCGAGCGTCGGCGGACAGGTAGGTGAGGCGCAGCAGCAGGTTAAATTCGAAATCACCGATAAAAGTCTCGACTTCCTCGGCTTCAAGACTCTGCGCGATCTCATGGGATCGCTGGGCAAATCGAGTTTTGGCCGCCACGACACGCGTGACATGGCGACGGGAATCGAAACCAGCGGCGCTTCACGGCAGTATGAGTTCGGCGACGTGTTGAACCTGGACATTACGGCGACTTTATCCAATGCGATTCAGCGTGAAGGCATCACGCTTCCTCTCAACATCGAATACTCCGATTTGCATGTCCACCAATGCGAGTACCAGTCATCGTGCGCCACCGTGCTGATGCTGGATTGCTCGCACTCGATGATCCTTTACGGTGAAGACCGGTTTACCCCAGCGAAAAAAGTCGCCATGGCACTCTCGCATTTGATTCGCACGCAGTATCCTGGCGATTCGTTGTCGCTGATTTTGTTTCACGATTCGGCGGAAGAGGTTCCGCTTTCGCAGTTGGCGCGAGTAAAAGTTGGCCCGTACTACACAAATACGCGGGAAGGGCTGCGGCTCGCACAACGAATCCTGCAGCGGCAGCGCAAGGACATGAAACAGATTGTAATGATCACTGACGGCAAGCCATCGGCACTGACCTTGGAAGATGGCCGGATTTACAAGAATGCCTTCGGACTGGATCCGCTCGTTGTCAGCCAAACGCTGGAAGAAGTATCGAAGTGCAAGCGCACCGGCGTCATGATCAATACGTTCATGCTGGCTTCGGATTACGGCCTGGTGCAGTTCGTGCAGAAAGTCACTGAGATGTGCCGCGGCAAAGCCTATTTCACCACGCCTTATACGCTCGGCCAGTACCTACTAATGGATTACATGTCGCGCAAGACGAAGACGATCCACTAAGGCGGATCAGGATCGTGTAAGCCTTCAAAACAGCAGGTCCCTCCACGTGCGGCTGGATCGGCGACCGATCCAGCCACTTGGTCGGGATGACAAGCTTGGAGAAGCGTACAGCACAACGGGATTGAACTCAGAGGGCCCTACACGTTATCCGCTTTCTTCACCGCCAGCTCCGCTCCTTGGAATCCGATCTTGCTGTGAGTTCCATCGCAGAAAGGTTTGTTGACCGAGCCGCCACAGCGGCAGAGGGAAAATGCCGGCTTGCCAGTGAGGTCGTACTTGTTGCCGGCGGCATCGACCAACTCGATCGTGCCTTCGGGAGCTTCTACGCGGTAAGGGCCATTCGGACGTACGATGATTTTCACTGATGCCATGAGTGCCTCCGGTTGCAGAAATTGGTGAATGAAAGATATCACGACGCGGGGGGAAGCATTCAGCATTTAGTGATATTGCGTTGTCCCGGCGCCTGCACTGCATGGCTTATCTGGCGGCACGGCTGAAGCCGTGCCCTACCCACTTCTTCTATTTGGACGACGCGGTCTGAATGCTGACCGCTCAGCGCTGACAGCTACTCAAGCTGCTGCCATTTCTTTGCGCAGCGTTCGCTGGTAAAGCTTGAGGTAGTCATCGATCATGCGCTTGGCGGTGAAGCACTCACGGGCCCGCTGGTAAGCACGGGCCGCATAGCCGCGACAGAGATCGCGCTGGTCGTGCAAGCGACGAATCACGTCCGCTAGGCTGTCAGCATCGTTGGCCTGGAAGTAGACCGCAGCGTTTCCCCAAATCTCGCGGAAGGATGGGATGTCATTGGCAATGATGGCGCAGCGCGAGAGTGCGGCCTCCAGAGCGGTGAGGCCAAAGGGTTCGTAACGTGACGTCGCGACGAAGATTGCTGCCCGGCTGTATAACGTGCGCAGCTGAGTCTCGGTTTGCGCTCCCTTCAGCGACACGCGGACCTCGTCGGCATCCACTTTGACATCAGCCGAGATCGGCGCCAGCGGAACTGAGGTCGGCTGGTCCGAATTTACGATACAAATCGGCAGCGGATGAGCATGCTGCGTCAACAGCGAAACCTGCTTGCCGGCATCCAGCAGTCGTCCTACCGCGAGCACCGAATCATTCTTGCTGACATAAGGATTGAACCAGATAGGATTGCGCCCGTTGTAGATGACGGCATCGCTCCGCGGACGTCCGTAGCAGGAATGGATCGTGTCGAGCATCCACACCGATGGCGCCACCACGACATTCGCCGCCGACAGTCCCTGTGATACCAGGTTGCGATACCAACGCAGCCAACGACTTTCTTTCGGCTCGCGGCCATGCACCGCTTTCCACCAACTGATCAAATCGCCATGCCCAACCACAACCCGCGGAGTTTGAACCGGAAGACTGCCATAACACAGCTGGTTTAAATGCAGCAGGTCTGGTTTCAGTTCCTTGACGAGGGACACGAGGTAGGCGGTGGACTCTTTGAAATCCTTCTCGCCTTCTTCCATCCAGTCGAGACGGAAAGCCGTCGGCCGATAGTCCAAGCGCGGCAGCGTGTCCATCCAGGAATTCTGCAGTGGTAAAGGAATATCACCAAAGCTGACAAGAGTAACGTGAACTCCGCAGTTCACCAGGCCGGTGACCAGCTCCTGTGTGTAGGTCCACACCCCGCTCAAAGTGTCCGTGGTCACCAGGACGTGCATGCTCTGCTCCTCAGTTGAGCTTAAGCAATCCAATCAGGCGCGACTTATTTTAGTGCGAAATCACTTCGCTGAGAAGAAATTCGTTTTGGAGACCGTGAAAGCTGCAAAAGCTTGCACAATTTCTCAACCAAAGTTCAGCAGATGGGGAAACAAGTAGCCAGTAGTCAGGTGTCGGGGGTCAGTGAACAGCCACGTCTTGCTGAGCGCTGCCTGATTCCTGACTCCCGACTCCTGACTCCTGCACATCACTTTGCCTGAACGATCTCGCTGAGGGTATCGGCTTTGGATTCGTCCCGCACCAGGTGGGGAAACTTTTCGCCGCCGTGGTAATTCAGTTTGTAAGTCTGAAAGTAGTCCGTATTCTCCACCAGCAACTCGAGCGGATCGCGACCGTCCTTACCGGCACGCAATGCGTCTCGCAGTACCTCGCGCGTAAAACGACGACCGTTGACGGCGACAATCTTCATGCCGGGGCCGATGCCTGCCGCCGCAGCCGGCAGTCCTTCGACGGTGTCGATCACGACGCCCGCCTCAGAGATCAAGAGACCGATCGAATAAGAGGAGTTTACGTGCTTCTCCTCGTGTTCTTCGGCTTTCGCGAGCTCCGACGCGGTGTCGTCGTACGTCAGCTTCCACCCGCTGGCTTCGAGTCCATCGAGCGGCGCTCCCGGTCCGTGGTTGGTGAGACGAACCGTCCAAAAACCACGCCAATCATAGGGAGCGACCTGGTTGAGAGTGTTGACGATGTCATCGAAGGTGTAGGCCTTCACCTCTGGAATTCCGCTGGATCCGTCGTGAAAGAGATGACAAAAATCGTCCATCGACTTCTTGCCTTTCGTCTGTTGCCGGATGATCATGTCGACCCAGAGCCAGTTCAGCACGTCTTCGTCGTAGTAATCGACCGTCCTTCGCCAAGATTCCCAGTTCCAGGGTGCACCCTGCATTGCAGGCACTCCATCAGCAGTGTCCTGCAGGTTGCGCCAGGTTCGTCCCGGCACGTGATCCAGGCGCGCGGCCAGATCAGCTACAGTGTCGCGAAATTGGTCCGGCGTGCGCAGACCGCTGCGTGCGCTCAGCACGTCGCCGAGATAGGACGTCAAACCTTCGTACACCCACAGGAGATCGTCCTGCATGGGCTTTTGATAGTCAGGAGTAGCCAAATCAGCAGGCCGGCGATATTTTCCGTTCCATGAATGCACGTACTCGTGGGAGAGCAATCCGGCGGCGAGCAGCCGCTTGTCGGGATCGATAAGTGAACGCTCCGCCGAGCGGCTATCGTTCGACTCGTGATGTTCGAGGCCAAAGTGCGCCACGTGATCGCTGAGGCTGTAGAGAAAATGGTAATCGCGAAAATGTTTGGCACCGAAGAGCTTCTTGGCCTGGTCGGTCAGCTTTTTGTATGGATCCAGAACGGCATCAGGAGCGGCCAGAGCGGCTTCGCTATCAGCGGCGATGTCCATCTCTTGTCTGGGATCGTCGGCCAAAGCCACCACCCGCAAGAATTCCCCGGCGATAACCGGTGAATCCACCAGCGTGGTCAGCGATGCGGGCTGGAAGCTTACCGCGCGACCGGCTTCTGCCGCGATCGGGAGCGGCGTGCCATACTTCCAGCCGTCAGGAAGCTGAAGACTCGCCTGAAACATGATTTCATCGGAAGGGTGACCGGCCGGATACAGAAGCATCGTGTTCCAACTGATGACCGTCATCTTGTCGGTGGCAGATGCGCCGCCCGTGTAAAGCCCCTCTCGTCCAACCGGAGAAATGAAATCGAGAGATGCGTCGACCGAAGAGGCTCCGGCGGGCACATCGACATGGAAGGTCCACGCATCCAGCAGGTCGCGGCGCCAGGAGAGAATTTTTCCATTCGCTGTAAACTTTAGCCCGGCCAGGTCTTGAATAGGCCCGGTGGGACCGTGCTCGCCCGGAATCCACTTGGGATAGTAAAGAGTCAGCACGCCGGGAGTAGCGGGAATGTTCATCTGCGCATGGAAGATCTTGCGTGGGGCATCGCTGGCATCTACCTTCAACACCACCGTAATCGATGGCTTTGCTGAATTCTGCGCGATTGCAATGCAACTCAAGATCAAGCTGCCGGCAATCAGTCGCACGAGAGCAGTACGAGACGGGAGAGTCATTGGTTTCTCCTTCGCAAATCAATGCTGAACCGATTTGTGAATATAGCAGTAGCGGAGCGGGCGAGTCACGCGGCAGCGCGAAGCGAAAACCCTTGTGCCGCCCATCACTTTGCTATGATTCCAGCCGTGGCCTCGAAAACTCAGCGCGGGAAATTCATCACCTTCGAAGGCCTCGACGGATGCGGCAAGAGCACGCAACTGGAGAAACTTGCGAAGGTCTTGCGAAATAAGAAAATTTCATTTGTGCTCACGCGGGAGCCGGGAGGCACGCCGACCGGAGAAAAGATTCGGCAACTACTCCTGGATAGTGGCACTTCAGCCCTCGCACCTCTGGCCGAACTGGCGTTGATGTTCGCTTCGCGCGCACAGCACATCCGCGAGGTAATCGAGCCTGCGATTGCGGCGGGACGGCTTGTGCTTTGCGATCGCTTCACCGATTCCACGGAAGCCTACCAGGGGGGCGGACGCAAGCTGGGTAGTAAGCCAGTGCTTGAGTTGCACCGCATTCTGTGCGGCGACCTGCAAGCGGACCTGACGATCCTCATGGACTCCGATGTCGCAACCAGCGTTAAGCGGGCACGGCGCCGCAATCGCAATCAGGCCAAGGCAGAGCCGGATGAAAACCGCTTCGAGCAGGAGAGCCGGGCGTTCTTCGGGAGAGTCCGGAATGCGTACCTGGAGATTGCAAAACGAGATGCGCGTCGCGTAGTGATGGTGGATGCCCGCGGCACACCCGATGAAACGCATCAGGAGATCGTGGCCGTGGTCAGGAAGAAGTTAGGACTTTAGGCATCAGCGGCCACCTCCAGGATTTAAGCTACGTATTAGAAGCTGACCGCGGGAAGCTTTTTATGCCCTTTTCTGATTTTCACGGAAACGCCGATGTGGTTCATCGCCTGCGCGATATGCTGGCCCGGAACCGCTTTCCGCAAGCCGTGATTCTGGCGGGGCCGGAGGGTTCCGGCAAATACACGCTGGCGCTCATGCTCACGAAGGCTATGAACTGCCTCGAACCCACCCTGACGGATGGACTGCCCGATTTTTGCGGAAAGTGCTCGAACTGCGTTCGCATTGCGCAATCCGAGGACTTGCGCGCCCGCTGCTCGGAGGCCAACGAAGCGCGGGAGAACCTGCGCGAAGCCGACAAGAAAGATACGCGCCTGTTCGTGCAAACTCATCCGGACGTTCTGATCATTCCGCCTGATCCGCCTCAGATGATGATCAAAGTGGACCAGGTACGGCGGGTGATCGAGGGCATCTATTTTCGTCCGGCCGAAGCGAAAGAGCGAGTTTACCTCTTCACCGATTCGGCTTTCATGAAGGAAGCTGCGAACTCCCTGCTGAAAATTCTCGAGGAGCCTCCCGGGTTTGCGACGATCTTCCTTCTAACCGAAAATGCCGGCGAACTGCTACCGACGATTCGCTCCCGATCGATGATCGTGACCCTGTGTGCATTGCCCGAAGCCGACGTGGAGGACTATCTGGCTGCGCAC
>Ga0335081_10002796_pt1 | contig 27490 bp, 21 predicted proteins | sample Lox_Sample_35_FD_206713 | JGI IMG/M metagenome (GOLD analysis project Ga0335081, IMG submission 206713) | Soil microbial communities from Loxahatchee National Wildlife Refuge, Florida, United States - Lox_Sample_3.5 | ecosystem: Environmental > Terrestrial > Soil > Wetlands | place: USA...
CGCACGCTTCATTCTCGGAAGCAACTGTGCCGGATGTTCTCACAGTGATGCTCTTCAATGCAGAAGGCATGGCAGATTTTTTGTACGGCAGGATTTGAGCAAGGAAGAAACCAAAGAGGCAAAAGAAATTCTTGATTTTTTTTCTAATTCGGAAATTATTGTCAATGTGGATCCACGCAGTTCCAAGAAAAGTCTTGATGTTTCATTTGAAAATCAAGGGTCGGAAATGATTGTGGAAGTAGGAGAAAGACAAGCTCCTATTAACGATTTCCAAAAACTTTTTGAAGAGCCAGAGATCAATGTTGAACCGCATCCCCGAACGTCCTGTGCAGCACCACTTGAAATCGAGGGCTTGGGAGCCGGAGAGTACGATATTTCATCGGCGTTGTGATTCTTGAGAAGGTCGGGGCGGGTGGTATGGTTCAGGAGCGCGATTTCCGTTTTATCTATTTATTCTTATTCAATGAGTTATGTAAAGTTAACAAATTAACGACTTGGTTTTGATTGAATCATAACCACTTGAATTGTCAGCAATTAATCAATATATTCTACATCATTTGACATAGAATTGATATAAAATTCAGTATGTTAGGCATTAACAAATATTTATTGATGACAGAAAACCACCAAATACTGACAGATGATTCGAAGTTGTGCAATTCAAGCAGTATCAGTTTAAAAAGGTACCAACATTAGTTTCATTTTGCCGAGAGCGACTTGTGGTGTCTTGCCTTTATTATTAACGGAGCGGGCTTGCTCCTTCCATTTCTTGAGGGGGCATGATATCTTTTGAATTCCAAATAGATCTGTTTTTTCCCTTCTATATCCAAATCGAGGACATGATCAATTTTAGCAATTTTAGCTTTTAGGTTGGCCCTATCCGCCAACAATTCAGCTTCTTTGAGAAAACGGCTACCCTTTACCCCAAGGTGTGGGACCTTCAATAATTTACTACCCGACAATTTCTCAAGAATCACCTGTCGCAGCCATTTTGGCCTTGGTTCCGGAATGAGGTTATACATACTTTCGGGAACCGATGTTGATATCAGGTAACTTAACTCACCTTGCCTGAGCCTGGGGCGACCTCCAACCGCTGTACACCTTTTTTTATTCTTCATCATTTCTCCCCTCTTGCTTAACCAGTCTATTTTTCAAAATGGTGTCATTTGAATTTATAAAATAAGTAGGTTTTTTTTAATAAACAAGTTAATTAAAATAATTGGATAATTTTGACCTGTAAACCTGTATTATATGAATAGAGGTGATTATTCAAGAATGAGAAGTTATCAAGAGGAACATTGAAATGTCAGAAGATCTTGAAATTAACCCTCGGGCCAGTCTGAGTGATCTGACGTTGCCCGAGATAAAAGAAAGCGACTGCGGGGAAGTCGCTTTGCGAAAGATGAGTAGGTTCATTCCTTCGCAACTTGAACCGTACGTCCTTCATAATGAAGATGAGATACGTCAACAATTATTTAGGCCAAAAGAACTACAAAAGGGTCAACAATTATTTAGGCCAAAAGAACTACAAAAGGCTGAGTTCCAACAAATCTCCATTCGAGCCGTCGTCATTTGCCGAGTTTCGACATGCGGGCCACTTCAGGATCAACGCAGTCCAATTAATCAGGCAATGGGCCTTCTTCAAATTCAATACAGACGTAAGGATTTGGCTATTATCGGCGTAATTATGGATTTCTATAAAAATGGTGGATATGCTCAAGGACGAATGTTTCAAGATTTTTTGGTAAAAATGCTCAAAGAAGCAGCCTTTAACAGATCAGGATTTAGCCCGATTTTCGATTGTATTTTGGTTTCGGATTTATCCCGGATGTCAAGGTGTTGCAAGGAAATAATTGAACTTGCAGATATGTGTCAATTTTTAAGAATAAAAATATTCGATCACAGCATGAATGTCGATTATTCGCTAACCGAAAATAGAGATGCTCTTGTTGCCAAAGGTATTAAAGCAGAGACACAAATCTCCGACATGGGTTTCAATATCGCAAGCGCGAAATTAAACGGCTTTATTAGGGATAAGGTTTTAGCGGGCCATCATTTTGGATTTGAAAAAGTAACTTATAAAGATGCCAGCAAAACACGAGTAATGCGCAGAGAATATAAAAGAAAGGAAGACGAGATAAGAATTATTCTGGATGCCTGGCAGGCATTCGCAGAAACGGGCAGAATAAGTTTCGTTCAGAAGAACTTAGAGGAAAAGTATAAGAGGAAATTCACCAAGACTTTTTTACACGGGATTCTGTACACAACAAAATACTATGGCTTGGTTTATCGAGTACCCAACGAACGAATCCGAGATCCAAAGACAGGGAAAGTGACCAAAAGAAGGATATTGCTTTCCAATCAATATATGTGCAATTATGAAAAAGTTGATGATCCAGAGCACTTTCGGTATTATATAAAAGAGTTGGACATCATACCCGAAGAATTATTTCATAAAGTAAGAGAGATAATCGACAGGAAACGACGACGTATTAAAAGTAGTCCATCCCAGAAATCGCCTGCGCATGCACCAAGCGGGGAAAACGGAAAAAGCGGATATACTGGCCTGTGCGTTTGTGGTAAATGTGGTACATTCTATATAATGGGTGCAAAAGGATTCCTGTACTGCGCGAATTGTAGGAAGAAAATTTGTGGTCAAAAGCATGGAATTCATTCAACATGGTTAGACCAACATTTGCCAGAGCTGATTGAACAGTTTCTGACCCTGGATATGCCGAAATTTGATCAAGCCTACAGGCAAAATTCTTCAAAATGGATCAATTTGATTGATCCTGAAATAAATGAGCTGAAAATGGAGATTCAGAAAAAGGACCAGTCTTTTGTAGCGATGTGCCATGATGTCACAGAAAACGTCGGACTAGCGAAAGAGCAGCTTAACAATTTGGCACAAAGAGAAGCAAAGGAAATCGAAAAGCTGGAAAAAAAAATAATTTCCTTGGAAAACCAAGTTAAATTCATAAAAACTGAAAATATTTATTCCGTTGAGAAAGCGAAGAAATGGATCCAGGACCTGAAAATTTTATATAAATCCGAAGATGCCTGTAGGCTAAAAGAAAAATTGGACTCCTTGATTTCACACATCATTTTTAAGGAGAAGCCGGGATTGACTCAGAATTCATTTGTGATAGAGGGACGAGCTGTTTTCAAACAATCGGGGTTGGCTCGATTCTTTATTGCCCCAGTGGAAGGAGTTGACTTTTATTATCTGAACGCGTTGACCGAACAACCTGGAACTATAATTCAACTATGTTCGGTCAACGCGGAAATTTATGTAAATTTCGAGATATTTGTTGAATTGGGGTTGGGAGCTCGCGCTAAAAAGGGAGATCTTACGCAGACCCGGTATTCATGGAAGGTGTTGACTACCAAGGAGAGCTCGTTTTCCGGAGACCAGCCAAGGCCTATCGAAGGATCGGCCTCGTATTTTCCCCCACGAACCACCTTGCCTGCCTTCGAAAATGAAAAACCTTCTCAAGACCAGCATGACTAAAAATAACTTTTCCCTTGAGAACGATGGAGTCAGGAACCTTTCCAGGTTCCTCAAAGAGTTCTACTCTGGAAATAATGATTCGTAATACCTCGTTCAGTCTGTCTCCAAAAGCCGGGGAAAACAAATTATCAAGCTCCTTTCGTCCTTCCTCCGCATTTTTAAATTTTAGATTAATTTTGCTTTTTTGGAAGTCGCGCTGTTTAATAAGACTTTGCAGCCTTTGTTCGTCTTCGCTTATTTCCTTAGCTTTCATTTGGGAAAGCAGATTGAGCCTATCCTTGACTGGTCCAGATGAGTTTCTGGAACTACTGCAAATTTCCAAAAAGGATTTATTTTGCTTGTTAATTTTTTTCCTTAATGCTTTTATCTCAGCGTTAAGCCATCTTATTCTCTTGGTAAATTCGTATTTGAAGGCCATTTTAAATGTTTTCATATTCTGAGTGAGGATCTGATCAATCAATTTATAAAAATACCGATTTAGCCACATTACATGCATGCCATGTTTTTGACCACATCGGTGTTTTCTATGATTTGTGCAATACAGGAAACCTTTTGCTCCGGATTTATAGAAACCTCCGCACGACCCGCATATTATCAGCCCGTAATAGGCGGTCTTGCCATTTTCGCCCGATGGGGCATGAGCACGGTTTGGTTGATGAGGAAGGACAAGAATCTTGCTTTGTTTCCGTGCAATTATTCCCCTTGCTGCAAGGAAAAGATCCATGGGAATAATGTCCAATTCTTTAATGTAATATCGGTAGGTTAAGGAGTCATCACACTTTTCAAAATTATTAGAGACGCCTTCAGGAACGAAAGTATTCCGATGAATCATCTTTTGCGTTTGTGGATGCCGGATTCTTTCTTGCGGCAATCGGTAGACTAATCCGATGTACTTAGTCGTCATTAATAGATTTCGTATGAATGAAACGGACAATGTGTCGCCATATTTTTCGTGGATGATTTCAACAACTTTTTCCAACTTTCCTGTCTCGACGAAAGCCTCAAAGACCGAGATTATTATTGCAATTTCATGCTCCTCTCTTACCCAATACCTTGCAAGGATGCGCTTGCTTATAAGATCACGAACGGTGTGTATCCTGAACCCAAAATGTTTTCCGGATAAAACTCTGTCGCGTAAAAAGTAGGCCCTTTTTGCATTTTTAATCCGAAAGCCCATTTTATTTATTTCCGCTTCCGTCCTGGATGCTTCAGCTATAAGCTTCTCCCGATTCTCTGGAAGAGCATAATCCATGTTCATATAATAATCGAATAGTTTTATTCGATAATAACGACATTTGTCAGCCAAGTCGATCGTTTCGGAAGCATTTCGTGTCATACGGGAAAATTCTGTTATCCAGAAACAATTAAAATCAGCCTCGACTCCATAGTTGTCCGCTTCTGCCAATCTCCTGACCAGGAAATCCTGAAACATCCTTCCCTCTGCATACGCCCCATTCTTGTAGAAATCCATTACCACAGCGATGACTTTAAGATTGGGGAAACGTTTTTGGGCCTCCAACATTGTCATAGCCTGAATTATTGGGCTGCGACAATCCTGTAGTGTCCCGCAGGTAGAAACCCTGCACAGCACAACTGCTCGAAGATTGGAAGATCCACCATCGCCTGTTGAAAATATTTTTTTGGGATGGAATAACCTTTCGTACATCTCCTGTTCATTGTGAATAAGTAAGGGCTCTAGCTCTCGCGGAATGAAATTCTTCATCTTCAACAATGCTACTTCACCGCAGTCGTCTTCATTAATTTGGGGCAGCTGTAGATCTTCCAACGAAGGATTTAACAAAGCTTTTGAATTGTTTTCGTTCATTTTTCACCTTCTTTGTTAAAGGGTTGTGACTGGTTATCGATGGCAAAAGATGCTAATAATCTCAGGAGACGAGAGATTCTTAACTGGACTATTGCCACTTCAACCTCTCTGGAAGTAAGATCAAGATATTGATTTCCTGTAAGGTTCTCACTATTTTCGTTGGTAAAGCTTTTTCTGGGGTAAAGTTTTTCGTTACCCGTAGATTGCTTTTTTGGCATTTTCATAAGGCCTCCTCTGAAAAGGTGAAATCAACTTGAATTGTTGTTTTTAACATTTGTCTTCATTTTGATACTTCCTTAAATGATCACCGGTCTGCTTACCCATATTTTTACGGCCTCCATTTCTATACAAAAGGCTAATTTCAGGCTATCCAGAAGTTTTAGCTCTAGGCCTGCGGATCTGCACCAGACCGTTCCATGTTGCCTTTAGGTCTTAGCCTCCTTTCGATGATATTCGCGAGCGGAACCGGCATCCGAACAGTGCCCACCAGATTTATTAGCTTGACATCTGGTAACAGCTCGGCTATACGTTTGCTTACGGCAAAGTCCTTGTCATGTTGGCCCTCCGTATAACAGATGGCGAGAAAAGCCTCTAGTAATTCCTCATCGGAGAACGTTTCTAATTTTGAGGAATTTTCTTCAGCTTTTCTTGCCGTTGCGAGGCGACGCGCATGTTGCTCCGCCAGTTCATCGAGGATTTGTTTGCTGTTGTTCATATGCCCTCCTTTGTGTCTAATTCGATAACCCGAAGTCCCGGTAGTTCCGCTAATGATGAGTCCAAAATGTCAACAAGTTTGCATACGAAAAGGACCTGCATGTTTTTATCAATTGTCTCCGCGAGCTCCGAACAGAATTTTGCCATGTGATTTTGATCCAACAAAGTGAGCGACTCGCTGGTGAAAAACTGAACCGGATACCTACCCATCCTGAGATCGACCAGCCGGGCAGAAACTTTTATAATCTCGAGTTCGCCTTCCGACATCGCGAAAATCGACCTTGTCCCCCCGGTTTTAGTTGCCACGACCAAACCCAAGGATGTATCCCAACGGACTGCAGTAAATCTGCCCTGCGATAGACGTTGTAGCATGGCATTGAACTCGCTTTCGTAGGGGCCATGCCGTGCAAACTCGATCATGTCAAATGGTTTCAGGCCAAGGACATGGTCTTGGAACTGCTGGTTATCGTCCAACAATTCCCCTTCCTGGTCGAACCGCCCCAGCGGATAACCATGCACATCACCATTATCCAGGTAGATGGAACTTTCCCGGACCAGATGCCCGTACGGATTATTTGTCCTTTTGTAAAGAGTCAATTCAGCCGCGGCTGTAACGAGGCGCCTTTCGGTTTCCTGTTGTGATATTACAGCCACCATTGGCTCTTCAGACGAGAATGACAAATCGTAGTTCTGATAGTCAGTTTTAAACTTGATTCTGGTAATTTTTTTTTTCATAATGACCCCCTTTGTTAAAGACTTTGGATAGTTTTTCTCTTGCCGCCTCCTATTCAACTTCCTTTTTTCCGTTTAAGATTTGTATCAGATCCTCGACTGCAGCTTCGATCCCACTCCGGATATCAATGGCTGCGGCTTGAGCCTTTTCCGCATTCTTGATGGTGGCTCGCGAGCAAGACAAAAATACGCCGAACTTCTTCAATTGAGAATCAATGTCCTGGAGCAGGGCTAGTGCCCTTTCGACATCGATCCCGGTATTCTGGGATTTGGCTTGCTTGAGGAGCAACCGACTGGCTGCGATCTTGAGAGCGATTTCGAACCCAACGGTCGAGGTGATGATGATGGCGTCCAGTTGTGTCCACACACCGAACTCAGCCGGCAGGTTTGCAGCGTCGTCAGCTACATAGATGACCATGTCGGCGCTTCGGTTTTCTTTGGCCGCCTTGCACACCTCGATAATCCTGTTGGCGGATATCCGTTCCTGAGTTTTCATCTCCACGCAGATCCTGCTCTCGACGCCCGCGATAAGCCGAACAACCACATCGCCCTTTTTGCCGAGAGGTCCTGACACAGTGCGTACGTCTTCGACGATGATGTTTGTGATTGTGCCCTGTATGGATACCGCCCACTTGTTGATAAGCTGAAAGATTTCCTCCTCGTAGCAGGCGCCTTTGACCGGGGGGCTAGTCATCTCCTGGGTTGTCCTTGACACAATTGAATCCCTCAGAGTCTGGACCTCCGTCTTGATCTCACGGAGAAGGAGCGAAATTCCGGACTGGTCGCTTGACATAGCACCCGTCACCGTCGATTGCAGAATACCCTGAAGAGATTGTGCAAATTCAGCCATCTGTTCCTGGAATTTTGTAACATGGAGATCTCCTTTGGTAATTGTTTCTTTGATTTGGTCTTGCTGGATGCGGAAAAGATCGTTTATCCTTCTTGCAAGGGTACCCTGTTCGGAAGGATCGAGATTCCGCTGAATGTATTCGGTGACGGCCCTTTCCAGCCTGATGAAACTCTCGCCGGCCAGTTTTTCAATGTGCTCGTAGTCCACGCGTGAGGATGCCCTTCTGAGGACACTCGCCCCACACTCAAGGGCACGTATAATGGCACCTACCGGATCGGCTTGAGCGCTTGGTGTGTCCATATAGGCATACACCTCCTCGGATCGGCAGACCATATGGTGGATCATCACCTTTCGGTCGTCCGGGATCAAGATTATTTTTCCCTGCTGATCATCAGGGCTGACTTGATTTGGGCATTTTTTATTGATGTTGCATGTTTCTGATGGTTTCATAATGACCTCCTTTGTTCAGTGTGGTGTTTTCTGGAGATGTGACTCCGTGTGAATTTCTGTCAGGGCAATGTCGAATTGCCGGTAGGATGTCCGGTTTTTTCCCGGAAATTTTTGTAGCGTCCATCGCCGGATGAGTTGAAGGTGTAAATCCCATGGTTTTTCCATAATTTGAATTTTTTATTTTCAATTCCTCCACCAACGCCTCGATGAGCATTTGGTGAGAAAGCTGATTCTTGTCAATGAAATAATGTCTTTGATATACCGCCTTGAAATCGCCGGGTGCGAGGCATTGCAGTTTGCGGATTTGTTCCATCTCTTGGGGGGTGAGGGGAGCTTCCACGAGATTCTTCAGGAACAGGCCATAGAAAATTTCATTTCCGTCGGGTTTTAAATAATCGAATTTTAGCTTGAAGTCGAACCGACGGAATGAAGCGTTGTCAAGGATTTGTTTGAAATTTGTTGCACAAATCAATAAACCGGTAAAACTCTCCATCGAGGTGAGTAATTCGTTGACTTGCGAGACCTCCCATGAATGACGTGCGCTTTCCCGGTTCCATAGCAGGCTGTCCACTTCGTCGAGGAACAAGATTGCACTCTCTCGCTCGGCCTGTTCAAATATTTTTCTAGTACATTTTTCAGTCTCTCCGACCCACATACAGAGGAGGTCACTTGCGCGTTTCGTCATAAGCCTGCGATTGGTCCGGCGAGCCACGTATTTTACGAACTCGCTTTTTCCTGTTCCGGGAGCCCCGTAAAGCAGAATATTCAGATTGCGGATCGCCTTGTCTGATCCTGAAGCAAACCAATAGGTGTTGAAACTGTCAATTATTTCAAGCGTTTCCTCAACGTCGCCCTTTATGTTCAACCCATCCAGACTGTATCTCGGTGCGTTCGGCTTTTTCGTAGAGCTGCAGGTGTTCTCAGGGTCAAGAATGGTCATGTGGGCCTGCAAGAGTGTATCAATTGTGCGTCTGACATCGATTTTTGACGCGTTTTGTGAGTGGATCTGGGACGCGTTACGTACTGCCGATTCAATGCCAGCTGGTGTGGTTTCGAAGTCGGACGCCAAGCTTTCGATTTCCCGCCCACTTAGATAACCGGAGAGACCATGTTTGGCAATGCAGTGCTGCCAGACTCTCTTGCGTTGATTAAAGGTCATTTTTTCAAATTTGATGGAATAATCAAACCTGCGTCTGGTAGAATCGGCGATGTTATCGTATCGATTGGAAATCCAGATCGTGAATGAAGTCGATTCGTCAAGAAGTCTGTTGGTCTGGCCCTTATCGCTAAAGTTGCCGAAATGGAAAAAGTTGGGCAGGGAATTCAATAGCATGTCAGCTTCATCAACGATGATCACTGATCGTTCTGGATCGGTCATTTTCTGGCATGCCAAAAAGGCCCTATACCGAAAAAGGTTCTGGTCGATTCGTTCGGACTTTTCATCACTGAGGTTGGATATCTCATATGCCCGAAGCCCCAGGTTTTTCGCTAGCGATCTGCTGAAGGATGTTTTTCCTGCGCCTGGCTCGCCATATAAAAGGATGTTTACTCCCCGGCCGGGAGCTTTGTTCTGCCTGAGCATTACCACTGTTTCAATGTGCTTTTTTTCAATCGAATGCTCCTTGAGCCTCAAGACGTCACCGGTATATTCGGTAAAATAGCGGGAAGAAAGCGGCTTGGTTCCCGAGCCAGAAAGAAAATCGATTACCTCGGATGTTAGTTCACCATCGTTATCTAAAATGCCTGTCCGTAGCAGGGTAGATTTTTCCGAGACCGTTACATCCACATCGTGTTTTGACAGACCGGTCAGGATGGCAATCGGTTTTTTCGACTTGGCACTGCTGTAACCGGACATTTTCGAATCGGTTATTTCCACGGTTTCATTGTATAGCCTTTCGACTACGCCGTCGTTACTTGCCAGGAACAGTAGGAGGAGTACCTCTTGGTCCACTTCGTTCAGGTCAAAGATGGAGGAAATTTCGCGGAGCTTCTGCTCAAGTTGAACATCCCCTTTACGTTTCCTTCTTGAGACATGGTCTCGCAGATTGACAAGGGCATTCAGGATTTTTTCATAGATAGTGTTTTTCAATCGGTCGTTTCTATGAAAATGTTGTAAGGCTGAGTCAATGCTTTCGCCAGCGTTTTTCATTTCAAGGGCCATGCGTCGAATATCATAGCCCAATTTTTTACCTTTCTCGATAACCATATTAAGAATTTGGCGTTTCTCACGGCTGGTCAAATAACGCATCGATATCTCAAAAAGCCGCTCATCGTAAATCCTTCCGATGCGTTGAATTCCATTTATGAGGTATGTAAATTTTTTCAGTTCCGCCAAACCCGCCAGGCGCCGATAATTTGGGCGACAACGGACCGGTCGGATTGGGGTGTCTTTTTGTTTCCGGTTATCTATTGTTTTTTTCATAGTTACCTCCCTTTCCGGAGTCCTAAACCGACTTATAAAGGACGTTCAGGATCTCAACCATTGCCTGCGAGTCCAATGAGCAGTACCGAAGCATGTCCTTCATAGTTGCCTTCCATTCAACATCTGAAATTTGCCCATCGATGTACTTCTGAAACTTCAAGGAGGCAACGTCCCCCTGTGCAATGTTCAAGTCTCCATATGAAAGATTTGGTACTAGTATTGGCAATACTTTTTTTATTGACGCCGAACCGTGGCAACGGTAATCGGTGTAGGCGCCGCTCCGAAACGGAATCATCAGATCGACGAATCGGTCCTGAAGGGCCTTGATTCTTTCTGAATACTTCGGAAATCGTACAGACAGGGTGCTCAAGACTGATTTCTCATACGAGGCGTTCCATGCGATGATGGAGCCTGATGTCCCCAGAAAGTCAAGCAGGGCCTCGCATAATCGCGGCCTGGGATCATCGCGCGTTTCTGGAAGGAACTCGTAGTGCGTCAGCTCGCCGTTTTTTGTTTCCTGAACGTGCAGGCTGAACTGGAAAGGAATTCGCTCGTAGGGCGCACTGTTCTGGAAATTAGGGAGCGGATTATGGCTACCAAGTCCTTCGAAATCCAGCAGGCATAATCGTCGATATTTGAACTGTCCCAAGAACTCTTTTATTGCCCGCACATTGATCACAGCTTTCCCGGTCTTGGCGCTTTGCACCAACGCCCTCTGCCGTTCGGATAAGGGAGTGGTTGGTGGAATGTCAACCAGCTTGGTGATGCCTTTGGCCAGCAGTTCAGGTATCAGTTTGCCGCCGTACGGGAGCTCGTATACGGAACCTTCTGGAATTCCGCTGTGACAGTATTGATAAAAGCGGCACTTCCCGGGATCCTTGCAACGAGTCCCGAGATTCGCCCGCGGCTCTATTCCTTTATATAGGAGCCCTAACAGCTGGTTAACTCTGGCAGGAACGATTATGGCCTTTGCAGCGACTTTTTCGGTGAGTTCTACGGAAGTAAACATTTTAGCAGGTTCGATCTCACCATTTCTGACGTATTGGTTGTAAATGTGAACCAGATACGACTTATCCACGGCATACCCGGCTTCCCGCATGCAGGATATTTGGAAGGCGATGTCGTCCAGAAACTCGGGTTTTACCTGAGAGGACATCTTTACCTCGGCAAGAAGCCACCGGTTTCTGCAGGTCCGATTCAGGATATCGATCCGGCACCGCATGGTTTCTGAGGCAAAGGCAGCCTCGTAGAGGAATGGCCACTCGGATTTCATCGCCAGTTCGGTTTCTTCCAATGATTGGGCAAATGAGCCGGAATGCCCGTTGCCGATGAGTAGGCCGCCCGGGAAGACCTGCCTGGCATATTCCTCGACCCGGTGTCCCATCTCCAGAAGGTACTTGCTCTGTTCGTCCAATGGATCGGCCAGCTCCGGCCGGTTGATTTCCAGCCAGAGCAGCCGCGGGCATCGCAGGCCGTCCATGAATTGTGATTTAGATAGTGAATTTTTTTTCATATGTTTCTCCAGTTGTATGCTGTGGTGAGCTGCCTCATCATGCTTCTGTCCTGTCGGCGTTGAAACCGCCGGTGGGCTTTCTTGAGGCGACCCTGGATCAGCTTAGCGAACATCTCTCCGCAATTCCCGCAACTGCAACCGCTGCAGTTTCCGTTACAGTTCTCCCGGCCATTGATCAGATAGGTTTTTTGCATAAGACACCTCCGTTGGTTTGGGTTAAATTTCGGACATCACAGGTCATCTACGACGATTCTAACGATCAGATTCTCATAGATTCCTCCAATTGAATTGGGTGACAACCTGTTTCATCAGGCTCCGGTCCTTGCGGCGTTGAAACCGCCGATGGTCCCGTTTGTGCCGGCCGCCAATCAGCTTCGCAAACAACTCTCCCCCGCAGCTACCACAACCGCACGACCTGCAATCTCCGTCACATCCCTGCCCGTCCATCACATTTGTTTGTTTCATAAGGCACCTCCTGGTTGATGTTAAGAAATATTGACGTTCCCGTTTCTCATGTACTGCAATTATCAGTACATTAACATTATACAGATTTTGCCTGCACTTTTATCATCTTTTTTGTATATTTATGTTAAGGACAGAAGAACTGCTTGTGAATCAAGGAGTTATAAGGATAATAAAAATTGAGAATTATGAAAAACAGGGGTTCTGGCAAGACAAAAACAATCGACATGAGGATATCCAATGCTCTTAAAAAAGCATTGGAATCTTTTTGTAGAAAAAATCTTCAGACAAGCTCAGAAGCGGTTACGCACGCAATCAAGCAGTTTATCGGTTTCGGCCAAATTAATCCTCCCAAGCGAAAAGTTGCCAAGATTAATCTTGACAAGAAAAAAAACAAAAGACTTCAAATTCGTATTCATCCACGTTTAAAAAACCAATTTGCTAAATTCTGCAAAAGTAGCGGAATCGAAAACCATTCTGTTGCATTGACTGAAGCTATCAGGATATATGTTGGAACATAAAAAGTTATTTCCACTATTATTCTTTGTCCAGATTTTCTCAATTGGTATTTTACCCTGTATGTCGACCTGTTCCAATGCTCACAGCACGTTTCTTTGTTTTACATAAGCGCTTTTGTATATTTTTTACAAATGGGCCAGACTGTCATTGAAAACCCCGTAATTTGTTCTGCCTTCCGCGAGCCCACCCGGCATTTCAAATTCTCCGACGACGGCATCACCGATGAAACTGTTGACGATCGCAGGCCAAGCTCCTATTTCGTCCCGATTGCACGCCCGAAAAAGAAGAACCCCTTGCAGTTATCATTCGACACGGAATGGACAAAAGACCGCATCGAGGAGAACAAGCTGGTAAACCAGATAAGGTCCCGTATAAAACCGTGGCGACAGGGTGGGTATAGCGGGGTAACCCAAACAACGGCAAAACTGCTTGCATACTGGAATGATCCGCAGCGTGAAAAAAAACTTTTTTTCTGCCAGATAGAGGCCCTTGAAACGGCGATTTACATTACCGAGGTGGCTCGCAAATACGACGCATGGATTGAGAACACCATGCGGGAGGCAAATGACTCGTCGAACCCCGGCCTGCCACGTATGGCATTCAAGATGGCGACCGGCAGTGGAAAAACTGTCGTCATGGCAATGGCCATCACCTGGCATACTCTCAATAAGTTGGCAAATCCGCAGGATGCACGGTTCTCGGACACGTTCCTCATTATTACGCCCGGCATCACCATTCGTGACCGCCTGCGCGTTCTCCTCCCAAACGATCCGCAGAATTATTATCGTCAACGAGATATTATTTCGGCGCAATCGCTTGAGCAGCTCTGTCAGGCAAAAATAATCATTACAAATTTTCACGCGCTCCAATTACGGGAGAAGGTCGCCGCCGGAAAAATAACAAAACAGATCCTTGCCGAGGGCGGTCCTGCCGGCGCATTCACAGAAACCCCAGACCAGATGGTCCGGCGGGTTTGCCGCGAACTCGGCAACAAAAAGAATATCATAATTATCAACGACGAGGCGCATCACTGCTACCGTCGCAAACCGGACGTCCAAGACGAGGGGCTTTCCGGTGATGATCGCAAGGAAGCTCAAAAACGGGATGAAGAGGCACGTGTCTGGATAAACGGCATAGAGGCCGTTAAGGCCAAGATCGGAGTAAAAAACATTTACGATTTATCGGCAACACCGTTTTTCCTGCGTGGGTCCGGGTATCCGGAGGGCACATTGTTCCCGTGGGTTGTTTCCGATTTTTCGCTTATTGAAGCCATCGAATCCGGCATTGTCAAGGTCCCGAGGGTGCCTGTGAGCGATGATTCCATGACCGGCGACCAGCCGACATATCGTGATCTCTGGCTGCGGATTCGGGACGCCGGATTACCAAAGAAGGGGCGCAGAACAGATTCCATATCCGGTGAGCCCAAGCTGCCCAAAGAGCTTCAGGGCGCGCTGCACAGTCTTTATGGGAATTACGAGAAGTATTACTGGCTATGGGAGAAAAATGCCGAAGCACGCGCTAAAGGCATCACGCCGCCGGTTTTTATCGTCGTTTGCAACAATACCAACGTTTCAAAATTGGTTTACGATTACATAGCAGGATGGGAAAAACCCATTAAGCAGAAAGTGGTCGTTCAGGCAGGGCAGCTCTCTATTTTCCGCAACGACGATGGGAAGGGCGGTTGGCTCGAGCGGCCGAATACGATCCTGGTGGACAGTGAACAACTCGAATCAGGCGAGGCCATGAGCGATGATTTCAAGAAAATCGCCGTGCACGAAGTCGAAGAATTCAAGGCTGAATACCGAATACGATTCCCCGGCCGGGATGCAGAAAATCTCACGGACGAAGACCTGCTCCGTGAAGTCATGAACACGGTCGGCAAAGTGGGAAAACTCGGCGAGCATGTCAAATGCGTCGTCAGCGTCTCCATGCTTACCGAGGGCTGGGATGCAAACACGGTCACCCATATCCTGGGCGTACGAGCGTTTGGAACGCAGCTTCTCTGCGAGCAGGTTGTTGGCCGTGCGCTTCGTCGAATGAGTTATGCTGCTGATGAAAATGGTCTTTTCTCGCCCGAATATGCCGAAGTCTATGGTGTTCCATTCTCATTTATACCCTGCAGCGGTTCTACAAACGACCCGAAACCAGGCCCGCTTCCGACCCGCGTGAGGGCATTGGAAGACCGAAAGAGCGCGGAAATAACATTTCCTCGTCTTATCGGTTACCGGTATGACTTGTTGAGCGAACGCCTCTCGGCGACATTTACAAAAGAATCAAAACTTGTTCTTTCCACCGCTGACATCCCGACGAAAACCGAAAACGCGCCGATAGTGGGGGAAACAAGCATACATACGCTCGACGATCTCAAACGGCACCGCCCCAACGAGGTCGCATTTCTTCTCGCCAAGCTCACGCTTGAAAAGTATTTCAAGGATGACGACGGTGCCGACAAGCCTTGGCTGTTTCCACAGCTGCTGATTATCGCCAAGCACTGGCTCGACGAGTGCGTGACACTCAAAGACAATACATTCCCGCAACTTCTGCTGCTCATTGAATTCGCCCATGACGCCGCTGATCGCATCTACAAGGCTATCGTGCAGTCTGCCGGGGACACCCCAGCGTTAAAGCCGATCCTGCGTCCGTATGATACGCTCGGCTCCACCAAATATGTTGATTTCGATACTACACGCTCGGTCTACCGTACGCGGGAAGATAAGTGCCATGTCTCCCATGTTGTCGCAGACACCGGTTCCTGGGAGCAGAAACTGGCGCAGACGCTTGAAGATATGTCCGAAGTCATCCGATACGTCAAGAACAATAAAAGCCTTGGGTTCTATATTCCCTACACAATAAACGGAGAAGAAAAGAATTATGAGCCGGATTTTATTGCTTGTATCAACGATGGAAAAGGTGCCACCGACCTGCTGCAGCTCATAATTGAGGTGACCGGAGAACACCGGAAAGACAAGCTCGCCAAGATCTCCACAGCGGAAACGTTGTGGGTCCCGGCCGTAAATAACCATGGGGGTTTCGGTAGGTGGGATGTCGTTGAAATAATCGACCCTTGGGACGCGGCCAACTTGATAAGAAAACACCTGTCGCAAGAGCCGTAAAAGCGGTGAAGATGTAACAATGGAAACGACAGAACGCATTGTCGAGGCTTATGTCCGTTACATAAAAAAATGGGCCACCATTCCCAATATACGCTGCAAAGGACAGTTCGAAATAGATTTACTCGCCATTGATCCGATCACCAACAAACGCTACCATATTGAAAGCGGTGTTTCGGTATCGGGTGGCTATAGTAAACTGACGTCAAGACCATTCAGTCCCGAAGAATTGAAAAAACGCGTTAAGCAGGCGGAACAGCGTCGTACCCTGGGGTATTTTGCAAAGCGAAAATTCAGCAGTCCGGGTGTTGTTTCCGCTCTCAAGTCGTATGGATTCAAAAAAGGAAAGTATTCGAAAATCATTGTGAGCTGGGGATGGGATGCAGATGTTCCGGAAAAAGCAAAAAAACTCGGAATTAAGCTCTGGGACTTTCGTAAAATTCTGCATGAAATAGCCCACGAATTTGAAGATGAACGGACTTACTTTACCGACGATACATTACGCACATTGCATCTTTTCGCTGCTGCGGAAAAACATAAAGGCGAGGATTGTTGAATGGCCAAAAAAGCTAATCCCATCACAAAAAACGGCGGCGCAAAAACCGTGGAATCCATCCGGCACAAAGACACCCGGGTAAACATTCCCACCGAGGAACTCCGCGACTTCGTTGCCGAAGACGAGGCCAAGCCGCAGACCCTGCTTTACCCCCGTGATCCTTCGCTCGACCCGCAGCTCGTTTGGAAAGGCAAGGACGAACAGGACGCGGCCGACCTGGCTGTTCCCGTTGTCCCTATTTACATTCAAGAGAAAATCCATCCGCAGGCAATCATAGACTCCCTTCCGCGTATCAAAAAGCCGGCAGATAACCAGATAGACCTCTTCGGCGATTTTAACGGTCTTCCCGCCGACTTTGACCAACGCGTCGATTTTTACCAGCACGAAGGTCACTGGTCAAACCGGTTGATCCTGGGCGACTCGCTTCTTGTGATGACGAGCCTTGCGGAAAAGGAAGGTCTGAAGGGCTCGGTGCAAACAATCTACTTCGATCCACCTTATGGAATTGAATTCGGTTCAAACTGGCAGGTAAGCACCAGGAAACGGGACGTGAAAGACGGTAAGGCTGAAGCTGCAACGCGACAGCCGGAACAGGTTAGGGCGTACAGGGACACATGGAAGCTAGGGATACATTCCTATCTAGCGTATTTGCGGGACCGGTTGGTTGCAGCGAGGGAATTGCTGACTGAGACGGGCAGCGCGTTTGTACAGATCGGTGATGAAAATGTGCATTTGGTGAGAAGCGTGTTGGATGAAGTTTTTGGTTCAACTAACTTCTGTTCCCAAATAAATTATCGGAGTATGACTGCGCTTGGGCAAGATGGAATGGCAAATGTCTACGATTACATCCTGTGGTATTCAAAAGACGCAGAGAATAAGAAATTCCGACCCATTTTTGCAGATCGACCAATTGAGGAAGAAACCGAGTTTTGTTTTTTTGCTTCAGAGGGCGGCGATTACAATAAGTTGACTCATGAACAAGTAGCAGGCCTATCTCAAGAAGACCGCAAACGTGTTTTCAAACGCTCGGAATTGAGGTCGTCAGGGTTTACCCCATCATGTACTTATTCGTTCAAGTTATCAGGTAAAACCTACACTCCAAGCGCAGGCAAGAGTTGGCGCACACACGAATCTGGGATGAAAAAACTTATTGACGCACACCGTCTTGTTGTTTTGGGCGATAACCCATATTTTAGACAATACTATAATGATTTCCCGGTGATGCAAATAGAAAATAGCTGGCACGATACTGCGGCTGGATATAGTGATACCAAGATCTATGTTGTACAGACGGCAGATCGCATCATTCAACGTTGTCTTCTTATGACCACCGACCCCGGTGACCTCGTCTTTGACCCTACCTGCGGCTCCGGCACAACTGCCTACGTTGCCGAGCAATGGGGCCGTCGCTGGATCACCTGCGACACTAGCCGAGTCGCTCTGGCGCTGGCTCGTACAAGGCTCATGGCAGCGCGGTTTCCTTACTACTACCTTGCCGATTCTGTCGCAGGTATCAAAAAAGAATCCGAAATTACCGGAAAAATTCCTCCCGAATATAAAACTGAAAACGACATTCGCAAGGGGTTTGTTTACAAAAGAGTGCCGCACGTAACGCTTAAATCCATTGCCAACAACCCCGACATCAAAGAGGGAATGACCAGAAAGCAAATCGACGATGCTATTGCCCGGCAAGCTGACACGGAAATTCTTTTTGACCAGCCATATGAGGACAACAAGACCGTCCGTGTTTCCGGTCCGCTCACAGTGGAAAGTCTTTCGCCGCATCGTGTTCTTTCCACTGCCGATGAAAATATGGATGGTACGGTTACCGAGAAAGAAGCCCGGAAGCACCAAGATTTCACTTCTATGATTCTTGAAAACCTCCGGGTAGCGGGGGTGCAAAACACCAAGAAAAGCGAACGGTTAAAATTCGATGCTCTCAACCCATTTGCCGGCACTTGGATACAAGCCACCGGGGAATACACTGATGCCGGCGGAAAAACGCGCAAGGTGGCTATTTCCATTGGTCCGGAACAAGGCACAGTAGGCCCTATGCAGGTCAAAGAAGCTGCCAAGGAAGCGGTGCAGGGAGTTGGGTACGACCTTCTCCTTGTATGCGGCTTTGCCTTTGATCCGCATGTCTCCGAAGAGGCCAAGCGTTACGGGAAACTCACGGTCCTGGCTGCGCGCATGAATCCCGACCTGGCCATGGGCGACGAACTCCTTAAAAAGACCGGCGCGGGTAATCTATTTATGGTGTTCGGCGAGCCGGATGTTGAAATAAAAAAACAGAAAAACGGTCAGTATATTGCCACCATCAAAGGCGTGGATGTGTACGACCCGACGACCGGGGAAATCCGGTCGTCATCCACCGACGATATCGCCTGTTGGTTTATCGACACCGACTACAACGGCGAGAGCTTCTTTGTCCGGCATGCCTATTTTACCGGTGCCGAGGAACCTTATGATAAGCTCAAGCGTGCACTGCGGGCGGAGATTGACGAGGCTGCGTGGTCAAGCCTGTACAGCACCGAAAGCAGACCGTTTGAAAAGCCGGAGACAGGGAAAATTGCCGTGAAGGTGATTAACCATTATGGGGATGAGGTACTGAAGGTTTTTAAGGTTTGAGGTTATTCAAGAGTCATTAGGTATCTAAGACACGCCACGTCGTGGTCATGCAGCGAAAACGACAAGAATAAGGCTATCTTCTGTGGACATCGTCTCAAAAGAGAAGAGAAAACAGATGATGTCCGCGGTAAAAAGCAAGGACACCAAAGGCGAAGTAGAAATAAGAACAAGATTACATAGGATGGGTTTAAGGTATAGTCTGCACCAGCGACGGTTACCGGGTGTACCTGACATAGTATTTAACTCATATCGAGCCATAATTTTCGTCCACGGTTGCTTTTGGCATCAGCATTCGTGCGCACGGTCGAAGCTGCCCGAGACAAATCGTGGATGGTGGAGGTCAAAACTTTTTCGGAACAAAATTCGAGACAAGCAAATACTAAAGGATCTAAGAAGCCTTAATTGGAGGGTACTAGTCATTTGGGAATGTGCTTTCAGAGGCAACGGAAAAAGGATTTCAGCCAATTTCGATGAAATAGCTAGGCGGGCATATTGCTTTATTATTGGCAATAACCGTATAATGGAAATAGATTCGTTATCTACAAAATTGACAAAGCATTGAAGAGGCCAATAAATGACAAGAACAAAGAGAACGGATTCCTCAGAATTTGTAAACATTCCCTTCAAGATGCATCCGAGAGTTTTTGCAGCCTTAGGTGCTGACCTTGTAACCAATGATGTAGTAGCTTTGATAGAACTAGTTAAGAATGCATATGACGCATTTGCCACCAAAGTATTAATTAGGTTCGGCGAGCACGAAACCCGCGGACAGTACATTGAGGTGTTGGATAATGGCTCTGGCATGTCAAGAGATATCGTCGTGGACGTTTGGTGCACGGTTGCCACCCCTTATAGAACTATGAATACTACTGCGAAGAGTGGCAGCAAAGCAAGGAGAGTATCCGGTGAAAAGGGGCTTGGTCGGCTCTCGGTCGCGAGACTCGGTGAAGAGCTGTCCATGCTGACAAAAACAAAAGATGGCCCATGTTGGAACGTGCGAGTAAATTGGGAAAATATTTCGGGTAGCTCCGACATGGATCAATGCTATGCTCGGTTGCGTGAGTATACGGGCGAATCACCTTTCGAGCAGTCCGGGACTCGCTTACGCATTTATAAACTTAAAAGTATTTGGGACGATACCACCATACCTGATCTCCAAGACAATCTTGCCAGGCTTATTTCGCCATTTTCTGATGTTAGCGATTTTGAGATTAGTTTATCTTCTCCGGGAGAAACTGCGCTTGAGGCTATTAAGGTTGAGTCTCCAGCCTTTTTATCAAAGCCCAAATACATGATCTCGGGGAAGGTTGACAAAAAGGGCTGGATTACTTGTGCCTACAAATTTTCACCAATCAAGGAAGGTAATGACCGTTCTAAAGATTTGTCTCTTTCTTGGAGACAAGTCGTGGATTCAATTCAAGACAAACAACGTTATCGCCTTTCAGCAGATGCTTACCATGCTGGACCCTTTTCATTTGAAATTCGTGCTTGGGATATTGGCGCAGATGATACACAGGAAATATCCGATCGCTTTAACTTTCAAAAAAGTAAAATCCGTAAATCCATAGGTGCGCATAAAGGAATATCAGTATATCGCGATAATTTGCTAGTTCTTCCCAAATCTGATGATGCAAGAGATTGGCTCGGCCTTGATCTTCGACGCATAAGCAAAGTTGGAACAAGACTTAGCACGAGCCAGATTGTGGGGTATGTCTCAATCTCAGCTGAAGGAAATCCTGCCCTTGTAGATACAAGTAATAGGGAAGGACTTGCGTACAGTTTGGATGTTGCGGAATTTCAAGAAATGTTGAAGGCAATAATTTACATGATGGAGAATGAGCGAGATGTCGATCGATCCAAAGCTGAAAGATCAAAGCCTCTGGAAGACCTCTTTTCAGAATTAGATGCCTCAAAGTTGGTTGCTCAAACTACCGAAATGGCTAATGAAGGTGCGGATTCGGCTGATTTTCTACCAGTAATAAAAAGCTACTCTTCAAATTTTGAAGTAGCCAAAAGAACCATTCAGGAGAGATTTTCATACTATAGTCGTCTCGCAACCGTCGGAACAATCGCCCAAATGATTGTTCACGAAATAAGAAATCGAACAACATCATTCGGCGCATTCCTTGACCTAATGGTATCACGCTTTGGGCCATTCAAGGAGAAGGAGACCCTTGCGGCATACACGCGTGCACGTGATTCGATACAGTCTCTTGAAAGATTATCTGATACGTTTGCTCCTTTGGCAAGTCGCGGTTTCCGGAGACGGAAAAAAGAGTCAGTATTAGAGGAGCGTATAAAAGGTTGTCTAAGTCTGCAGCAAGGAGATATTGACAAAAACAACATAAAATGTCGTCTCCCAAGCACTACCACCTATGTTGCCATTGATCCCGGCGAATTAGATGCCATCATTCTCAACCTTACATCCAACGCTATTTATTGGCTTGGGCAAGTGGATCATGAACGTGTATTATCCTTTAGCACAAGACATATTGCGAACAATACCCGTGTCCAAGTCTCTGTTATTGATAATGGTCCCGGAATCGATGAAGACTTTATAGAGAAAATATTCTGGCCTGGAGTAACACGAAAACCCGGCGGGATCGGGATGGGTTTAACTGTTGCATCAGAAATTATTGCGGAATACGGTGGCAAGATAGCCGTTAAGCATCCGGATGCTGACGGTGGCGCCAAATTTTTCTTCGATATTCCCCTGAAACAATGATCTCCAGGAGATTCACTATGTTCAAGATTCTTTTTGTGGAAGATGATGCAACCGCTGTTGCAGACGCAAAGGAACTCTTGGAAAAGTCTGGGCACTTCTGCACCGTTTGCAGTTTTGGCGAGGCAGAGAACCATATTCAAAATTTCGGCCCTGATATTATCATACTGGACCTTTTGCAAGGACCTTCCTCCGCACCTGCACAAACAGGCCGAATTACACTTGATTTTATATGGAAAATTAGGTTTTGTCCAATAATAATTTATTCCGCGGCACCAGAATATCTAGATGATGATGATCGTGTTACAAAGCACCCTTTGATTCGAAGGGTGAAGAAAGGCAGCGGAAGTCATCTTCTCTTAAAACAGACGCTGGATCAATTTAATGGGCATATTGTTGCGATGCAGAATGCGGGGCATAATCTTAACCAAGCATTCTCTATGGCTATTCGAGACATTGCGGAGATTTCGTTTCCACTATACAATGACCCGAAAATCCGAGACGAAGTGTTAATCAGATGTGGGCGCAGGAGGGTTAGCGCTCTTATAGATAGTACACTTACCACAGAAAGAATTGTTAGCTGGGAACAATTTATTTTTCCGCCTATTAATAGCGATCTCATGTTGGGCGACATTATTCGCGAAACTTCTGATGAATCAAAACTACCGACTTCATTTCGAATTGTCTTAACCCCATCTTGTGATCTTGCGGTTAGAGGTAGTGGCAAGTCGCAGGTCGACAAGGCCTTAGTTGCACGATGTTTTCCAATATCCGAGCTAAAAACCCGTACAGCTCTTTGTAAGGTGTCGGAAGGGGATGATTTGAAAAAAGCCCTAATCTCAAACGTGCTTTCACAAGGGTTCTATCAGAAAATGTTAGTAATCCCAAATTTGCCAGAGGTGCTGCCCGACATGGTTGCTAACCTAAAAGAATTGGAATTCGTCCCTATTTCCGAGATATCAAATATTGGGGACAAAAAGTTTGTGAGGATAGCATCAGTCGACAGCCCATTCCGCGAATTGGTCTCTTGGGCATATTTGCAGATAGCATGTAGGCCGGGTTTACCCGATAGAGATTTTGATACTTGGGCTGAGAAAATTCTCCCCCAACTTGCAGTTAAAAAATGACCAAAATATACGCATTTGATTTTTTTTGCGGCGCCGGCGGGCTGACTCGCGGGTTACTTGACGCTGGCATCAAGGTAATCGCAGGTTTTGATATTGATTCAGGGTGCAAGGATACATATAACCATAATAATCCTCCATCAAAATTCGTTGAAGCAGACGTACGGTCAATTACCATAGCTGATCTATCGCGTCATGTTCGCGTTAAGTTTTCAGATATGCTTTTTGCCGGTTGTGCTCCATGTCAGCCTTTCTCGCAACAAAGAAAAGGTCCTCGCCCCGTCGAGCAGTCAACACTATTGTTATCTTTTGGAAGAATTATTGACCAAGCGAGGCCTGGTTTCATCCTCATTGAAAATGTGCCGGGTATAGCAAAAATAAAGGGCAATAGTTCTTTCGCACGGTTCTTGTCGATACTTGAAAATGTAGGCTATCACTATTCATTCAATCTAGTAAATGCAAAATCATTTGGAGTTCCCCAAAATCGTAGACGTCTTGTTCTTCTCGCTTCCCTCCACGGCCCGCTCTCAATGCCTTCTCCGGGATTTGGGAATACTCTCAAGCCCTACAGAACTGTCCGTGATGCAATCTCACATTTCCCGCCAATTTCTGCTGGCTCTAGTCATCCTTCAATAAAAAATCACGTTTCTGCATCTATTACCCCGATTAACATCACTCGATTAAAGCACACGCCAATTAATGGAGGTGACAGGCGGTCATGGCCTCGTAAATTGCGTTTAGATTGTCATACGAAGGATTACAAAGGCCATACTGATGTTTACGGCAGAATGTATTGGGACAGACCCGCCCCGGCCTTGACCGCTAGGTGTCACAGCATTTCAAACGGCAGGTATGGCCACCCGCTACAAGACAGGGCAATCAGTCTTCGTGAAGCCGCAGCACTCCAATCATTTCCCGACAATTACATTTTCTTTGGCTCAAACAAACATGTCGCTATGCAAATAGGAAATGCTGTGCCGGTCCTGCTTGCCGAGGCATTGGGCAGGCACATTATTGCTGCAAATCATGAAATTAGCTGTTAGTCGATTATGTGGTGCGATTTCCGGCTTTGTGGCTTTGAGGTCAAGCTATCACTGGGACTCTTCTACTTTACTTTCTACCTTCTTCTGAATTTCCAGTTCGGTCATCCCGGTAATTTCTGCTAGGTTTGAAACGACACTGTCACGAACCGCCTCGGCCATGATGTTTCCATTATCATTCCATACGCAGGTCAGGCTGTCGAATATGGTATCAACGGCGAGTTTCAATTTCTGGTCCATTTATTCTCCCTTATTAAATCAGGCAGCTACAGCATACCATTTTGCGGTGTACATCTGCCGGACCTGTTCGAGCTGTCCAGGTACGTTGTCTTTAATGTAATCGTACACAAATGCCCGGTCTTTATCATCGACGAATTGAATCTTCCCGTCCCTGCCGTAGGCCAGATACTGGCCCCCTCGACACAGGAATTGACCTGGAAAAGGAATATCGCTCCGCTTTGGAACTGTTTCAGTCAGCGGATTAATTGTCTTCGCGCTTGAACGGCCACCTCGAAGTGTCGATATGCTTCTCGATTTGTTGTAGAAGTTTTGTCGGATTTACTCTGTCCTGCCCTGGGAAACGACTCCGATTGATCATTTCAACCACGTCTTTTTTTAGCCGGTTCATCATTTGTTTTTTAAGTTCCTCCGGCGACGCGGGTTTCGAGGTGCCCCGATCCTCCATCATCGCATTATAAATCAGGCAAGTCGCGAAAATTGTCCGGAGCTCGTCGGCGATCGCCGATAATTGTGTGAAATTCTTTTTCATAATTACCCCCAATGAGTGGTGTGAAAAGCCAATGATGTTTTTTCATAAGTATTAAAAGATTTTTACGGAGGCGTAATAGTTCTTCTGTGAATTTATTCCCTTGTTTTTGGTCAAGAACCGTGGTAAGATAATATTCTAATCCAGCCCTGCAATCTTTGTTTTCTTCGCCATTTGTCCTGACAAAATAAACAGGACGGATTGAGAGTCGTGTCCTTTTATTATTGAAGGCATTCCTGAATGAAAAACTCTAGACGGTTTTTAATGGCGTTGCAGTTGATTATTGGCGCTTTCATGGTCTCCACAAGTGCGCAACACGGCAAAATGAATATCGCCGTTAACGACCTTGTGGGAAAAGGAATCGACGACGCAACAGCGAGTATAGTAAGTGATCGGCTTCGTGCAGAACTCATCAATACTGGCGTTTTCCGTGTGATGGAACGCTCAGAAATGGAAAGCATCCTTAAGGAACAGGGCTTTCATAAAAGCGGCGCATGTGATGAAGCGTCTTGTCTTGTAGAGGTGGGCCAGTTGCTAGGAGTGGATAGGATGCTGGCTGGATCGGTTGGGAATGTCGGCGGGTTCTGGACTATCTCTGTGCGTATGATAAATGTAGCCACTGCCGAAATCTTGTTTACGGCAAGTGAAGACTACGAGGGTGATGCTAAAGGCGTCATTTCACAGGCCACCGCCCGCCTTGCTATAAAAATTGCAACGGGCGCCGGTGGAGAATTAAGGAAGTCCATGATGGCCGGGAAAAAGGGGGATTTGTATATACAGACTTCTCAATCGGGCGCTTTGATTGAAATTGACGGAAAGGCGATTGATAGCCTTGCACCGCTCACACTCAAAGGATACGCGGCTGGCGAGCACCGCATAGTGGCACGCAAAGAGGGCTGGTACGGTTCACAGACGGTGACGCTTAACCCCGACGATCTTCTCAGGGTAACCATAGGCATGGAAAAAAGCAGGGGTTCGGTCAAAGTATTTAGTACGCCAGTAGGTGCTTTGATATATGTAGATGGAAAAGAATGTGGGGAAACTCCGATTAAGCTTGATGAACTTGTTGTTGGACAGCATGAGATACTTGTTACAAAAAATAATTACATTTCCCAGAAACAACTCGTGCGAATCACAATGGATGAAACACAAAATGTCAATTTCACGCTTTCCATCGCGGCCCTTCTGAAAATGTCTGTGGAGCCGACAGACGCTACTATCCTAATCAATGGTGAAGAGCAGCAGCCCAACCAATCAATCTATACTGTTCCTGCTGGTCAAGTGCTAGTTCAGGTTGAGGCGCCGAATTACGACACGTGTAGAAAGAATCTTACTCTTGCGGCTGGAGAACAAAAACAGTTAGATGTAAAGCTTGAATCCGTTTTCGGCTCATTAAGGGTGGAAACAAAACCAAACGGAGCAGCCGTTTTTCTTAACGAGCAGATTGCGGGGCACACGCCTTATGTGAACCAGAAAATTATGCCGGGCCTTTACCGGTTACGGATTGAAAAAGCGACCTACGAACCCGTCAAGACTGAGTTGACGATTATCAAAGGACGGGAGACCATAGAATCAGGGGCAGAGAATTTAATATTTAAAACCAATCCTGGAGAATTTGAGTTGAGGCACACGAAGGCATATTTCGACTCGGTATCCGCTGTCAAGAAATGTAAGCAATGGGTCCGGAGAATTATTTTTGGCACCATTGCTGCAGCATCAGGAGGAACTGGGTTGTATTTCAATTATGAAATGCAGCAAAGTGTGGATAGACAGAACCAGCAACAGGCTGAATACCGTGCTGCATCGACCAATTTTGATTCGTACCAGAAAGCATATCAGGCGGAAGCCAAGAAGATTTCTCAGTATGAACCATGCCGTGACGTTTTATATGGAGTCAGCATTATATTTTCTTGCGGATTCTTGATCTCGATACCATTCTGAATTGCCTTATAGAAGGCAATTCAGATTTGGAAGGGCTTATGAAAAGGAAGATGATGAACACGAGTTTCTCCTTGCAATGTGACGGTTACTGTCTACCCTTGTTGTCGCTTCTGGTGTTAATGCTATTTCAGTGTGCAAAAGAGCCTGGCGGATTTATTCAGGACAATCCTCTAGACCCGAATGGGACAAATTGGCATCCGCCAGTGGTGAAGGCGATGCAGGATACGAACGTTGCCATCATTGACAGCTTTTACATTCATGCCGTAGGTGTCGATACAAACGGTAATAAAATAGAAAGATTTTTTTGGGCATTGGACGGGGTAACTTACAAGGACAGCACGGATAGTGGAAAAATTAGGACAGTCTTCAAGACCGCGGGTAAAAAGACGGTGTGCGTTGAGGTGCGGGACAATTATGGGCGCTTGTCAATGCCAGATAGCGTGCAGGTGATAGTGCATCTTTATGCCCCCACGGTTGTGGTCATGAGCGACACCACAGTTGCAATAACTGACAGCTTCTTTATTCACGCCGTGGGTGGGGACACAAACGGAACCATAAAGAAATATGTTTGGGCCTTGGATGGAGTGAACTTCAAGGATAGCACA
>Ga0335081_10002797_pt1 | contig 27489 bp, 24 predicted proteins | sample Lox_Sample_35_FD_206713 | JGI IMG/M metagenome (GOLD analysis project Ga0335081, IMG submission 206713) | Soil microbial communities from Loxahatchee National Wildlife Refuge, Florida, United States - Lox_Sample_3.5 | ecosystem: Environmental > Terrestrial > Soil > Wetlands | place: USA...
GCGATGCCGGCTGCCATGTGCACGGGATCGAGCTCCGTCACGACGTGCAGCGCACCCTGCCTTTCGTCGAGAAGAGACGCGATCTCGGACCAATCGATGATGTCGGGGGAGAGCTCGATGAATTCCCGACAGGGCTCGGCGACGATGACCCAGCGCGCGCGCGTGCTGCGGATCAGCTCTATCAGGTGGTGGCCGAGGCCCAGCCCGAATACGACGAGAAAGGTCGACCTCTCGTTCGGCATGAGCTGTTCGCTGCCGCGCATCTCGCCCAAAAGGCGGGTGACCAGCTTCGCGCAGAGCGGTGTCAGCAGCCCGGCATCGTTGAAGCTCCCCATCACCAGGCGGAGCGGTTGCTCGAGAAACTCTTTCACCTGGCGCGTTGCGATCTCCCGCGCATCGCCGCTATAGAACGGCCTGCCGCCCAAGCTGATATCGACTGCCACGCCGTCGCGGCAAACGAGCGCAGACCGGACCTCTTCGCTGACCGCCGCCGTCGCGTAGGACGGCAAAAGAGCCGCGAATGCGTCGCGCGACGGCCCAGCCACAGCCTCGTCGCTCATGCGGAACGCTCCCGGAGATCCCGGCTTGCGGCCAGCTCGATCGCCTGGGCAATCTGCGAGGCCGATGTTTCCGCGGACGCAACGGCGGCCGTCACAACAGCGCCGACGCGCGACCGCGTCTCCGCGGAGTCGGCGAGCGATCTCGCCTTCGCCAGATAGTCTTCGCGCGAGGTTGCCACAAGATCTTTTCCCAGGCCCAGCGCATCGAGCAGGGCGGAATAGGTGCATCCCGGGCGATCACGCCGAAGCGCGAGCGTCGGGACGCCGAAGCACAACGCCTCGGCGACGACACGCGGCGAGGTCCCGCTTGTCGGGGCCAACGCGACATCGACATGTCTGTAGAATTCTCCCGGCGCCGCGGCGGTCACAGTATCGATGCGCCCGGCCAGGTTGCGGCCGAACCGCTCCACCAGCCGATCGACGTTCTCCGGCGCGGTCAAATCGTTCTGACGCAGCAGCAGGACCGACTGCGGCAGCACGCTCAGCACCGCCGACCACAGCTCGATCGTTTCGCGATTGAGCTGACGCAGACGGACATCCGCACCAAACCGCACATTCTGATCCGTGGTGCGCTCGATTTCCGTCCGCCAGTCCCGAGCCAGGGGATAGGCCCCCCACCCTACCGGCCAAGCGCGTAGCCCCGAAGGCCCATTCCTCTCATCATGGAGGATCACGGCGTCGTAGATCGCCGCGAGGCCCACAGGATCGTGCAACCATGCGACGCGGAGCACCCCTTTCGCCTGGGCCAGCGCCTGCACGGTCATCGGCGCTGCCAGACCGCCGACATCGATCACGACATCGACACCGTCGCTGGCGAGGGTTCGCGCGAAGGTCGCGGGGTCGACGCGCGAGATGTCGCGCCACTGCTCGAAGGCCGCGCCCAGAGTGACGTTCTCGTCCCACGCCTTTTCACCGACGCCATAGCCGACGACGCGCACTTTGCTTCGATCATGCGCGCGTGCGACGGCGGCGACCGCAGCGACATCGCTCCGGTCAAAGAACTCCGAAACGATGTAGGCGATGACGAGCTTTTCTTGCGGGGCGCGCTGCGGCGGCGGCTTGCCGGGCTTGGTGAACTGGGCAAGCCATTCCCCTGCGGCTGCCGTCGGGTCGCCCCCGAGCCAAATGGCATCCGCGAGCGGCGCTGCTGCGATGACGGCATCCCGCGGCGCGGCCGCACAGGCTTTATCATGCCAGCGCCGCGCTCCGTCGAAATCACCCACTTCCGTCAAGGCGCGCGCATAAAGACTGATGAGTGCCGGCGCGGCGCCGTCACGGCCGACCGCGGGCCGGAGCGCTGTCACGGCCCTCGCGGCCATGCCGAAACGCAACAGCATTTCAGCGTAGAACTCGCGCGCTTCAGCGTCGTCGGGCGCCACCTCGACATGTTGGCGAGCGCGATCGAGCGCCTGGGCGATGTCGCCGGTAGCCCGGCACAATTTCGCGTGGGCGAAGAGCGGCCGATCCTGGATGGAGAGGAACGCCTTATCGAACGGCGGAAACCCCGCCGGCATCAGCTCTTGCAGCAATGGGTCCGGCTTCAGCGCCGTTGCCAGCTTGCCGTGAAACAGGCTCTCGCGGAGGTCGCCGGCTTGCGCAAACAGCGAAGCCAGCACCTCTGCAATCGTGCCATTCATCGGCTGGCGTTCGAAGCAGGCGCGCGCGAGCTTCAGCGCTTCGGCGATGTCGCCCGCGTGCCACGCTATGAGCGCGGTGCTGAAATGCAAGGGCAGGTAATCAGGATCGAGGGAGGCAGCCTCCGTCAACGCCGTGAGCGCTGCCGGCATGTCTCCGGCGGCGACGTGACGCGACGCCTGCAGCACCAGCGCTGGAGCGGTAGGCCCTGCCTCCGGCGATATCGCAGGTGCCGCAATCATCTCTATTCGGGATCTAAGCGGATTCGCGCAGCGGGCCGGCCGGCGGCGTCGGGGCTTCCTGCTGCTTTGCCGATGCGCTCCGCGCGCCTTCCAGCAAGCCCTCGCCGATCTGCCGGTTGAGGTTCACCAGGCCCGCGACATGCGCCGGATCGGGATCGGCGAGCAGCTTCGCCGACTGGCGATCGACGACATCGGCAAGAGCGAGAAGATTGCGCCGTATCTCCGCCGGCACGGTGCATGCAGCATCGACGAGACTTGCCTGGAAGATCGTCCAGAGGCGCCAATTTCGCCTCACCGCGGCAAGCAGCTCGTCCGCGCCTTTGGTCTTTGCCTCCTCCATCAGCCTGGCCGACTCAAGCAGAGCCCACGCTTCCGTCTTCGCCGGATTACCCGGTGACGGCACTTTCGCGTATCCCCGTACCGGTGGCGCCATTCAAGATCTCCTGCTCCTTGGCGATGAGATGCTTTGCGGTCTTGAGCGCCTGGTAGAGCTGCCCTGCCGCAATCTCCTGCTCAATCTTCCGCAGGATCGGCAAAGTGCTCGGCGCCGCTGCGGCGAATTCTGCTAAAAAGCTATGAATGATGGGTAAATAGACTTCCCGTTTCGCGGGAAAGAGGTAGAGACATTGCGTAGTAAAGTAGATACGGCGCGCTGGTGTCGTCGCCGTCTCTTCGGCGATGATGTCTTTTTCGCGAAGCAACGCCGCTTCATTGTGCACGATCAACTTGGCCGCATGGTGCGCGTTCTGCAGCACGACCCCGTTAAGGATCAGCTTCTCGCCAGGTTTGAGGTTGATCGTGAGCGGCATTCTACTGCTCCTGGGAAGGATTCCAGTCGCTTCAGTATCGGCAGTGGCTGGTTAACAGGGGGATAACCGATCGGCTTCTAGGCCGCGCTTTGACGAAACTGCGTGGCGAAGTCGCCGGGGAAGGCGATCGGACCGACATGGGTAAGCTTGCTTTCGATGTCGATCCAGATCTCGCCGCCGAGCTCGGACCATCGCCGGCAGAAGGCATAGTCCTCCGACAGATAAACGCCGCTCGCGGGATCGATCATCGTGTCCCACAGCGCGAAGCGATTGGCGCTGTTGCCGAGCGGATCGGTCGTGGCGCTCGTGCGCCTGTACTGCAATTCAGGATGGGCCTGGCACAGCGCCGTCAGCGCCTGGCGACGCACCAAAAGAAAACCGGTGCCGGCGTAGCGCGCTTTGACGAAGCCGTTGCGGGCGACGACCCGCATGGGATCTTCGACCTCGAAGACATAGTCGAGCGCGGTCGATTGCGGCGCCGGCAAGCCCGCGGCAAGGACATCGCGAACCCGCTGCCAGTCGATGCGCTTGGCGGGATAGACGCCGGCGGTCACATCCGCATCAAAGGCAAGCAGTCGAAACACCTGCGCCGGCTCGAAGCCGATATCGGCGTCGATGAAGAGGAGATGCGTCGTATCCGGGCGATCGAGAAAATGCGCGACCAGATCGGCTCGGGCGCGGGTGATGAGGGCGTCGCCGCCCAGCATCAGCCACGCGAAATCGACCGACTGCGCCCGGCAGGCGCTCTGCAGCTTGAGCATCGAATTGGCATAGGCGGTCGTGACCTGGCCGCCGAAGCAGGGCGTCGCGACGAACAGGCTCGGACGAGCGGTCATCATTGCCGTCACGCGAAGGCGGGCATCGCGGCGCTCTCAACCCAGCGCCGGTAGCGGGTTTGCCGCAGCATCTGCCGAATCTCGTCGTAGTTGGCGATCCGTTGGGTCGCATTTGGTCCGCGCTCGAATTTGAGCTCTCCCGCCCCGGCTTTGCCCGCCGTTTGCGCAACCGCCCGCTCGATGCTCGCCTCGGGCAAGTGCATGAACTGAAGCAGGCGCCGCATCACCTCGACGCGACCGAGATCGCCATATTCGAGCGTGAAGACATGCTCGGGATCGGCGAGCATCAGCGCTTCCTCGATCATGATGTAATTGCGCTCGATGGTGTGGAAGTCGTCCATCAGCATGCTGGGGGGAACCGTCACTTGAGCTTCGTCGGGGACCCGTCCCCAGGTCACCTGCCCGAAATGGGCCGCCGCCAGCAGGAAGGACAAGTATTGCTCGAGCAGATTGTCGCGCCAGAGAAAGATCTTCCGCCAGCGCGGGCTGGCGCAGACATGCTGCAAGACCTTCGCGCCGTGCCGCGGGAAATGCTTGAAGCCGAACCAGCCGACCTCGCCGATGTCCTGCTCGAGCCGCTGCAGATAGGCCAGCGGGTCGCTGTCGCGCACGGCCAAGTCCATGAGGCCCGCATCGCTCGTCCGATGATTGCGCAGCATGATCTCGTTGGGATGAAAGACCTCCGAGAGGCAGCGGACGCCGTCGATCGCATCGAGATAGTCGACCAGATAGGTCGAGCCGGTTCTCGGGAGTGAGATAATGACGAAGGACTGATGCTGGGCCATGATTTGAACCTCCGGCGGGCGTCGCCACCGGCCTTCGATAGAAGCGGCGGCAAAGGGATCGCGGACCGCCGCTTTGTTTGTCTCCCATCAACCTTAACTTTCGCCTAATGGGGCCCGAGGCCTGCCGGAAACGGAATGGGCGGCCCGAAGGCCGCCCACCCGTCACTCCTGAGCTGAAGATACGACTTAGTGGAAGAGACGGAGGACCGCCTGTTCCGACTGGGTCGCGATCGACAGCGACTGAATCGAGAGCTGCTGCCTCGTCTGCAAGGTGACGAGGTTGGTGCTCTCCTTGTTGACGTCGGCGAGGGTCAGCTTGTCGGAGCCGCCCTGCAGCGTGGTCGCATACTGCGCCGTGAACGACAAACGGGTCTGCAGCAACGTGACGTTCGCACCGAGCGTCTGAGCGTCGCCCTGCACGGTTTGGATCGCGTTCTGCAGCACGTTGAAGACGCCGTTCAGCTGCGTGTTGGTCGCCTTCGAGAACGCGCTGTTGGCGCTGAGGCCGGTGCCGGCGCTGACGTTGGCGTTGGCGCCGCCAAAGCTGAACTTGATCGCGCTGTAACCCGCAGCTCCGGCAATCGAGCTGAAGTTCAGGTTCGAGCCGGTGACCTTCAGGGTCGAGGTCGCCGTCAAGCTGAACTGGACCGTCAGCGTCGAGGTGGCCGAGTTCACCAGGTTGAGGCCCTGGTAGGACGAATCGCCGACCAGGTTGTTCAGCTGCTTGACCAGGGTGGCGAACTGCGTGCCAGCCGAGGTGAGCTGCGCACCGGTCTCCGTCTTGGCCGAGTTAACGACACCTTGCAGCTGCTGCAGGATCGACACGACGCTCTGCGCCGCATTGGTCGCGGTCGTCAGAGAGGAGATCGCCTGGTCGATGTTGGCCTTGCGCTCCAGCAAGTCGCTGGCGCGGTTGTTGAGGGACTGGGCCTGGAAGAACGACACCGCGTTGTCGATGGCGCTCGCCACCTTGAGGCCGGTGGCCAGGTGGCCTTCCGAGGTGTTGATCTGAGAGTTGATGCCCTGGAGGGACAGCAGGTTCTGGCGAACCGCCGAACCGAGCACGATGCTACTGGACATGGGAAATCATCCTTTCTGGGTGAGGAAAGAGGGATCGCTTCGCGACCCGGCCGGTCACTCGCAATGCCCATGCCATGGCGCAGCGCGAAAGCGGCGTTCGCAAGCGGCGGAAATCCGCGGCTTTCGCGGTAAAACTGGATGATCGCAGAGGCTGGTCGGCAGATTTTGCCGGGTGATTACTGCCGGGTCGGCAGATTTTTCTCGGGCAAGCGGCAAGAATTGCCGGTCAGGCGGCGCCGTCGACCTGAGCGCCGCGCGCCGGCTCGATGGCGTTGAGGGTCGCGTTGAACTGCTTGATCACGTATTTCGGCGGCATCTGATAGATGATGAAGCCGGACACGGGCTCGCGCGCCTCGAGGAACATGCGCCCCGTGGTCGGATCGTAGCTGAGCGAGAAGCCGATCGCCGTGGTACTCGGCGCCGACGACACAGCCTCATCTTGCACCGGCGCCGGCGCGCGCGTCTCCTCCCCGGCCGGAGCACTGCCCGGCTTGGTTGCCGTCTCGGTCACCGGACGCCCGCTCTGGGCTGCCGGCGCCAGCGGCAAGGTCGAGGATGTTGACGTGACCGACACTCGTTTTCTCCAAGGCTTGCGAAGCGATGCTGCCGGGTTCGGAATCATGCCGAACGGGCTTTCCCGAATGCCGTGCAGCCAAGCGCTGCGCCGCCAATACTTAACTGGCAATCTCCATGCCAAAGTCCCGAAGTTGCCGGCAAAGATTGCCGGCATTTGCCCGGCATGCTTTGCCTCGACCGCCCGCTCCGGCCGATCGGCAAATTTGGCCGCCGCCAGATTGCATCGTTATTTCAGATCGTTATGAGGCCTTTTCGTTTGGCACGTGGCTTGCTGACCAGTCTTCCGACGAAAGGATCACGGATGACTGCGTTGCCTGCCATTGCTCTCCCTGTCGATCCGGCGCCGGCGCCCACGCCGCCGCCGCAAAGCACCGGCACGGGCGGAACTCAATTCTTCAGCCTCGTCCAGAATGGCCAGACTCCCTCTTCGACCTCCTCGACCGACGGCACGACAAACGCAGCGCCGAGCGATGTCACCGCGGCGCCGACCGTCCCTGGCAGCACCGGTACGGTGACCAAAAGCGCCAAGAGTGCTAGCAACGGCAGCAACGGCAATTCCGGCAACCAGCAAAAATCCACCAATAGCGGCAGCGGCACGGGTGGCACCGTCGTCATTCCGCTGCCCGTGCCGACCGTGTTGACGCAGCCGACGCCGGCGCCGTCGACCGGCGGGAGCAACGCCGCGGCGCAACAGCCGGCCACCGTCGCCGCAACACAAGCCACACAAGGCGGCAGTGCGCCGAGCGCCAATTCGTCGGCGCTGCTGACAGCGGCGAGCGCCCTCAATGCCGCCAGCGGCGGTACGCCGCCTTCCACTCCGTCGACGGCATCCGCCTCCAGCGCGGCCGCCGCGGCGCTGGCAGCGGCGGCGAACAATCTCGCGAGCCCGGTCACCCCAAACGCACAACCGAACAGCGGCGCCAGTGGCAATGGCGGCACAAGCGGCAACGGCGCCGCGCAAGCGGCGAGCGCTGCACCCAATACAGCCGCCGCCGCTGCGGCCGGCAGCGCCGCATCGTCTGCAGCCGCGCCGAAGCTACCGCCGATGGCCGCTACGCTCAGCATGCGGGTGGCGTCAAACGGCGTCGTGCTCGTCTCGCAGCCGCGCGCCACCATGGCGAGCTTCGCGCCTCAGACAGACGCCGCGCCAGGCAAAGCGGCCGCCGCTGCCTCGAGCAGCGCTAGCGCGACATTGGCAACGCAGGATGCCGTCGCTGGCACCGCGCCGGACACCACGGCGAAGACCGATGCCGCGAAAGATCAGGCAGTGGGCCAAGCCCTTCCCGGCGCCGGCAAAGACGCGAGCGACGCAGCTCTCCTGCCCGGCCATGCTGTCGGCAGCACGCCGGCAGGCGCCCTCGTTCAAGCTTCCGCGAGCACGGCATCGACCGCGAACGCGGCCGCGGTCCCCCAGCCGGTCGCACCAGCGCCCAATCCGCCCTCGCCCGCCCCAGCCACGAGCGCAAGCGCCGCGGCCAGCCTCGCCCTGCCGCCGCAGGCCGCCAGCGCCCAAGTCGCGACCTCGCTCGGTCAGGCAATCAAGGTCGGCAGCGATCACATCCAGCTGCAGCTTCAGCCCGCCGATCTCGGCGCCGTCGACGTCAAGCTCAACATCAATCACGACGGCCGCGTGACGATGGTCGTCTCCGCCGACCGGAGCGACACGCTCAACATGCTGAAGCAGGACTCCTCGAGCCTGACGCAGGCGCTGCGCGATGCCGGCCTGCAGGCGGACAACAGCAGCCTCAGCTTCAATTTGCGCGGCGGCTATCAGTTCAACCAACAACAGCAGCAACAGCAGCCGAGCTACGGCGCGGCGGCTTCGTCCAATCCTTACGCCTCCGGCACCGCCGACGACCTCGGGGCTGCCATTCCCGCAACCCTGACGTCGAGCAGCCACAGCGGCTCGCTCGATATCCACGTCTGAGGACAGGTCGCCATGACTTCACCCGTCTCCAGTCCCACGACCACGCCCACGACGTCGAACACCGGCTCCTCGGGAAGCGCCGGCACGAGCGCCAATGGCACGACCAACGGCATCCTCAACTTCACGCAGAACTTCAGCACCTTCCTGACGCTGCTGACGACGCAGCTCAAGAACCAGGATCCGCTCAACCCGATGGACACCGACACCTTCACGCAGCAGCTGGTGGAATTCAGCCAGGTCGAGCAGCAGATAAAGACGAACAGCCAGCTCTCGACGATGATCACCAACCAGACGGCCAGCGAGGCCATCTCGGCGCAGAGCATGGTGGGAGACACCATCCAGTACAACGGCAACCAGGCGGCGCTCGAAAACGGCGACGCCACCTTCTCCTACACGCTGCCGAGCACCGCCCAATCGACCACGCTCAATGTGCTCGATGCCAACGGCAATGTCGTCTACTCCACGACGGGCCAGACCGCCGCGGGTACCTACGCCTTCAACTGGAATGGTCAGAACAATGCCGGCCAGGCGCAGACGAATGGCGGCCTCTACACGCTCCAGGTCACGTCGACCGATAGCAACGGCAATCCGATCACCGCGACGACCACCGCGGTCGGAACTATCACCGGCGTCAACGTTCAGAACAACGTCGCCACCTTCAATGTATCGGGGGTGGAGGTGCCGATGAGCCAGCTCGTCAACATCGTCAGCCCGTCCTCCTCTTCTTCTTCCAGCTAAGGGGTCATCCATGAGCATTTTCGGCGCATTGCTTACCGGGGTCTCCGGCCTTTCTGCCGAGAGCCAGGCCCTGAGCCTCATCTCCGACAACATCGCCAATTCCAACACCACGGCCTACAAGGGGACGGACGCCAGCTTTTCGACGCTGGTGACGCAAAGCGCGCAGGCGGGCGTCGAGACCGCCGGCGGCGTCGTGGCCTATCCCTCGCCGACGGTGAACCAGCAGGGTCTGCTGCAGGCCGCTTCCTCCAACACCGACCTCGCCATCTCGGGCGGCGGCTTCTTCGTCGTCTCCAACAGCGCGACCGCCGGCAGCAGCAGCACCTTCTCGTTCACGCGTGACGGCTCGTTCTCCGTCGATGCCAACGGCAATCTGGTGAATGGCGACGGCTTCTTCCTCCAGGGACAGAAGCTCACCTCGGGTGAGGCGGCGCAGATCACCGCAGGCAACATGAACCAGCTCACGGCGACCTCGCTCAACTCGCTCTCGACCATCAACATCAATGGCCTCAGCGGATCGGCCGTGCCGACCACCAACGTCACCCTTGCCGCCGAGCTGCCCTCGACCGACACCGCGACCTCGACGCCACACACGATCACGGTGCCGGTTTTCGACAGCCAGGGCACCGAGCATGACATGACGCTGTCCTTCAGCGTCGCGCCCACCCAGAACTACACTCTGACAGGCGGCGCGCTCACCGCGGGCGACACCTTCACGCTGAACCTTAACGGCGAACCCGCCATCACCACCGCCGCTCTACCGGCGAACCCGACCACGACCAGCCTCGCGAGCGCCATCAACACGGCGCTGGCGGCGAATGGCATTACCACCGTTACCGCCAGTGCCACCAACGGCACGTCGATCCAGCTGCTCGACACCTCGAGCACGGGCAGCGAGCTCAACGCGGCCAACACCCTGACCCTGGCCGCCGGCGGCGGCGCGCCCGTGTTCGGGACCGGTGCGCCCGTCGCCACGCCGGCGAACACTTGGAACGTTTCGGCCACCATCGCGGGCGGCACCGTAGCGTTCACCGGCGCCAACACCGTCTCGTTCAACAGCAACGGCTCGTTCAACACCGGTTTCGGCCAGTTGACGGTGAACTGGTCGACCACCGGACCCGCCGTTCCGACGAGCCCGCAGGCGCTCGCCTTCAACCTCGGCACCACGGGTCAGATGAACGGCCTCACCCAGGTCGGCAACAGCTTCAGCGCCACCGAAGTCAACCAGAACGGTCTGCACTTCGGCACCTTCACCGGCATCACCATCGATCAGAACGGCGTCGTTACGGCCAATTTCGACAACGGCCTGAAGCAGCCGATCTATCTCATCCCGATCGCGACCTTCAACAACCCCAACGGGCTCGCAGCGCAGAGCGGCAACAGCTACCTCCAGACCAACCAATCCGGAAGCTTTCTGCTCGAGCAGGCGGGCACGGGCGCGGCAGGTCAGATCGCTCCGTCCGAGCTCGAGAGCTCGAACGTCGACATCGCCTCGCAGTTCAGCAACCTCATCATCACGCAACAGGCCTATGCCGCGAACTCCAAGGTGCTGTCGACCGCCGACCAGATGATCCAGACGCTGCTACAGGCGACGCAGGGCTGATGGACTGAGGTGAGCCGCCGGCGCGCCTGGCGCGCCGGCGGCGCACTTCGCAACACTCGGGAAAAGGCGGCAGCGCGCCTCAGGCGGCGGCCGCTTTCAGCCGCTCGAGACAATCCACGAGGCGCCGCTCGAGCAGCGGCCGCGCCCGCTCATGCTCGCGCGCGATCGCCGCGCCGGCGCCGTTCAGCACGGCGAGAGCCTCCTCGATGCGCGACGCGTAGGCCGCGTCCTGAAGTGGGCCGTGTTGCGGCAGGGCGCAATCCTCGAACGACAGATCGGGAAGTCCGGTAACCCGTCGCAAAGCCGTCGTCACCGCGTGGCGATGCTCGGAATCCCTGAGCGCGTCGAGATCGACCACGTGATCGGCGTGGTGGAGTGCGATCAACATGTCGAGCATGTAGACGCGCAGGAAGATCCTGAACAGCATCTCCAGGCTCGCCGCATCGAAATAGGCGAGCAGTGCGCTCAAATCGGCTGCCGCGATGCTTGCCGGCGCCGGCGGCAGGTCGAGCCCGTCGAAGAACGGCGCATAGCGCGGATGGCGCCGGCCGAAGCTCGCAAACAGCACGAAGCGGAAAAGGAAATACCAGTTCTGCTGCTTGACCGCCTGGTCGCGGCAGGACACCCATTGGTCCCAGGGATTGCGCCAGGTCGTGATGTTGACGCCCGCGCCAAGCGCGGCAAACCACGGCACGCGCCCGAGCGAACGGCAGAAGCCGAAGACCGGTACTTTGCCGGCCTCTCGCGCGTGCTCGGCGAGGCCGCAGACGTAGCGCGCCTGGGCTTCATCCGGCCCGCTGTCGTAATAGGCTGCGGCGGCAAAGCGCGTCTCATAGAGCCGGACGCCGCCTTCGGGTCGGAGCACGCCGCGATACTCGGCGAAATAGGGAGCCGCGAGATCGGGATGTCGCGACGACCAATGCTGCGGCCCGAACTCCGACAGGGCCGCGAGGCTCAACTGCGCCAGCTTCTCATGAAAGGGCTCGTAATAGGCCTGCGTGCCGCGCGTTTCGCGGAAGCGATGCCAGAACCAGGTGCTGCCGGAGCGGAAGCCGCTATGCAGAAAGATGCTCCCCGCCGGGCTTGGCCGTTGCGTCATTGCGCGCGCCTCAACGCCAAGCGAGCAGCGCGACTTTGGCGAGCCACGCCAAGGTGCGCCAGCCTGCCGGCTTGAGCTCGGCGGGGAGGAGGCCGATGAGGTCACCCGCCGCGACGCGACCGGTCAGCAGCTTTTCGACGAGGCGCTCGGTCTGGGCGGCATCCAGCAGCATCGCCGGCATCGGCGCCGCAGCGCCCAGAGCGCGCATCGCGCCGGCGAGCGACGCGTCGGCGCCGGCCGGCAATGTCAGGATCATCTCCGGGGCAAGCCGGTCCGTTGGCCAGTCGCGGAACAGATCGAAAGGGTCCATGCGCGGCGGGCTGGGAGGACGGCCGGCAAGCGGCGCAGCCGCTTCCGCCGCAGTCCGCCGACGCTCGCTCAGCTCCGCCCACAGCTCCTCATAGGCGGCGATGACCACGCGCCAATCGAAGGTCTCGCGCGCGCGCCGCTGGCCGGCCGCGCCCATGCGGCGGCGCAGCTCCGGATCGGCGATGAGCCGAAGCAGCCTGTCGGCGCAAGCGCCGACATCGACGGCGCTGCTCTGGCTCGCCGCGGCGGAGAACATCGCGTGATTGAAATTACCTGCCGCATATTCGACGGCGAGTGTGTCGCCGCTGCCCGCCGGCGGCATCAGCGTCGGCACGCGGAAGCCGTCGACGCCGTCGCGCACGGTGTCGCGGTAGCCGTCCCAATCGCTCACCACCAGCGGAAGCCCGGCGGCCATGGCCTCGATCGGCGTCAGGCCGAAAGTCTCCTGCACGCTGTCGGCGAGCGAGACGAAGATGTCCGCGGCAAACCAGGCGCGCCGATTGGCGTCCTGCCGGCTGTCCAGCACGGTCCGAGCGACGGACGGCGCGAGCACCGCCGCAGCCTGCGCGAAAGCCTCGGCGAAGAAATCGGAGCGGAACCAGCCGACTTCGACCAGGTGCACCGGCCTGCCGGCGCGTTCGGCCGCGTGCTGGGCCGCGATGTAGAGCGGCACCGGGTTGGCTTTTTCCGCATGGTCGAGCCGGCCAACGTAAAGCAACACCACCGCATCTTGCGGAATGTTGTGGCGCGCCCGAAACGCCGCCCGCTCGCCCTCGCGCGCGGCGAAAGCGCCGCTGTCGACCCCGAGCGGAATGATCGGCAGCGCGGCACGGCACCCGATCTTCGCCCCGGTCGCGTCGTGGAGATCGTCGCCATAGGCGTCGAGCGCCCGTTCGACCGCGCGCTTCGCCACCGTCGTCGTGCACACCAGCGCGTCCCATGACTGGACCGGCGCGGTGAGCAGGCGGCCGATCGCGTCCATGGCGTGCAGCTCGGAGAGCGTATGCGTCACCCCGACCACGGAAAACGCTCGCTGATCGCCGCCGCGGCGCAACGAAGCATAGATCCCGAGATCGGGGCCGGGCGTGTAGAGCGTGCCGATCTCGGCGAGCCTCGGCAGCTCGCGCAGCGCGATGGTCTCGACCGGCGCGCCGCTCCCGCCATGGCGCGCGACGAAATCGCGAAAGGCCGGCGCGTCCGGTGGCTCATGCGCCAAGCCGGTCAGGCCGCTTTGCGCTGCATGACGCACATAGGCGGCAAGGAAACCGGCGGAGGCCGACCGGCGTCCGGCGACCGCACCGGCAAGATCGTAGTCGGCGGCGGCGAAGGCGATGGCGGCTGCCGGCGCGCAGCGGCTGGCGGCGTCGGCGCCGCCGCTGCGTTCCCCCTGCGGCAACGCCGCGGATCGGGGCAGGAAAGCCATCGCTGCTCAACTCCACTCGTCGCGATGCCGCGCCGTCGCATCGCGCAGTCGGCAAAACCTCTACGCGGGTCGTGGTTAAAGACGGGTAAAGCCGGCCTATTGGCGCCCCTCGCGGGCCACGTTTCGCCCCGCCAGCCTCAGCACCCTCCGCGGCCGCAGAATTCCCGGCTTTTGAGCAAACCGGCCAGCGCGTTAACCATCGCTTTTAGGGCTTTGTTAAGTCGCCCCCCCTAAATTTGCGGTTACACGAAGCGGACGTTGCGACAACCGTGAAGACAGACGCACATTCCTCGCTCGGCTCCTCGTCGATGGACTGGCTCGACGCCGTCGGCCCCATCGCGTCGCTGGACAGCCTGCCGCCGCCCGACACCAAGCGCTGGGTGATCCGGCGCAAGGCGGAAGTGGTCGCGGCCGTGCGCGCCGGCATCCTCACGCTCGAGGAAGCGTGCCGCCGCTACACCCTCTCCATCGAAGAATTCCTGTCCTGGCAGCGCCTCGTCGACAGCCACGGCCTGCCCGGCCTGCGCGTAACGCGCCTCCAAGACTACCGAGAGATCGAAAAGGAGCGCTAGGCGAAGGCGCAACGCGCCTTCGTCCGCGGCGGCAGCAGCGCGGCGCGAACGCGCAGCGTTCGTCGCCGGCGGCGACAGCGGTTGCGCAGCAACCGCGAGAGCCGCACCGTGCGGGATAGCCGCGATCCCGACCTTCAGTAAAAATTCGCTAGTCCGCTCTGTGCGGCTCTCGGAGTTGCTGCGCAACTTCTGACGCCGCCGCCGACGAGCGCCTGCGGCGCTCGCAGCGGGGCAATTCCTGCCTCCCTCCTAGGTAAATTCTGCCGGCTATTTACGGGTTATTCACTGAAGCGCCGTTAAGGTCTGCGCCGGGACAAAAAGCCCGGTGATGGGAACCGCGAGGGACGAGCGACAGTGAACGGCCTCCTTCAGACTCTGCGTGGTCTCGGTACGCTGCGTCTCGCCATGATCGGCGGCGTGGCGCTGGCGATGATCGCGTTCTTCGCCTTCCTCACCACCCGCATCTCGCAGCCCGGCATGACGCTGCTCTACGGTGACCTCGATCTCAAAGACAGCGGCGCCATGGCGCAGAAGCTCGATGCGATGGGCATCCAGTACCAGATCAAAGGCGACGGCGCCGAGATCCTGGTTCCCGGCGATCAGGTCGCAAAGCTGCGCATGACCATGGCCGAGGCCGGCCTCCCCCATGGCGGCACCGTCGGCTACGAGATCTTCGACAAGACCGAAGCGCTCGGCACGTCGAGCCTCGTCGAGAACATCAACCGCCTGCGCGCGCTCGAAGGCGAGCTGTCGCGCAGCATTGCCTCGATCAACTCGGTGCAATCGGCGCGCGTGCATCTGGTGCTGCCGCAGCGCCAGCTGTTCTCGCGCGACCGCCAGGTTCCCACCGCCTCGATCATCATCAAGATGCGGGGTCCGCAGCGGCTCGACAAGCAGCAGGTCGCGGCGATCCAGTATCTGGTCGCATCGGCCGTGCCAGGCCTCTCGCCGACGCGGGTCTCGATCGTCGATAGCGAAGGCAATTTGCTCGCCCGCGGCGACGGCGACAGCAGCAGCGCCGCCATCGCCAACACCGCCGAAGAGCAGCGCATCAATTACGAGAACCGGATGGCGCGCAACGTCGAGGAGCTGATCGAGCGCACCGTCGGCCCCGGCAAGGCTCGGGTCGACGTCCATGCCGATATGGATTTCGACCGCATCACCACCAATTCCAAGAGCTTCAATCCGGACCAGCAAGTCGCGCGCTCGACCCAGACGACGACCGAGAACAGCTCCAGCAGCGACAGCGGCGACCAGCCGGTGACGGTGCAGACCAACCTGCCGAACCAGCAGACCGCAACCGCGACGGGCGGCGGCCAGAGCCGATCCTCGCGCAACGAAGAGACGACCAATTACGAGATCGGCGAGACGGACCAGAGCCAGGTGCGCGATACCGGCGTCGTGAAGCGCCTTTCGGTCGCCGTCCTGGTCGACGGCACCTATACCATCGCCGCCAACGGCACGCGCACTTATGCGCCGCGCTCGCCCGAGGAACTGAAGCAGCTCACCGACCTGGTGCGCACCGCGGTCGGCTATGACGTCAAGCGCGGCGACACCGTGGATGTCGTCAACATGCGCTTTACCGGCGCCGACGACACCATGCCGGCCACGCCCACCACCGTCTTCGGCTTCGAGCGCGGCGACATCGTCAAGATGGGCGAGATGCTCGTCATCGCCGTGGTCGCCGTGCTCTTCATCCTGCTCGTGATCCGGCCGCTGCTGATGCGGGTGCTCGAGAACAGCGCCGCCGCGGCGGAGGGTAACAACCTGCTGCCGGGTCAGGTCGCGGGCCACGGCGCGCCGGCGCTGCCGCCGCCCGCGGGCCTCACGCCGGCGCTCGCCGCCGCTGCGGGCGGCGCGGTGGTGCCCGCCGGCGGCGATGGCGAAGGAGCGCCGGAGAAAATGATCGACATCGGTCAGGTCGAAGGCCGCGTCGCCGCCTCCAGCATCCGCAAGATCGGCGAGATCGTCGAGAAGCATCCGGAAGAGGCGGTCGCCATCGTGCGCGCCTGGATGTACCAGGGAGCCTGACGAGCCATGGCCGGCATGAACATGCGCGTGCGCGAAGACTTCCGCACCCTGACCGGGCCGGAAAAGGCGGCGATCCTCATGCTCGCGCTCGGCGAAGAGCATACGGCGCGGCTCTTCGCTCTGATGGACGATGAAGAGATCAAGGAAATCTCCCAGACCATGGCCAATCTCGGCACGGTCAGCTCCAACATCGTCGAGCGTCTCTTCGTCGACTTCGCCGAACAGATCTCTGCCACCGGCTCTCTGGTCGGCACCTATGAGAGCACGGAACGGCTGCTCGCCAAGGTGCTGGGCCAGGACCGCGTCAACACGATCATGGAAGAGATCCGCGGCCCCGCCGGCCGCACCATGTGGGACAAGCTCGGCAACGTCAACGAGACCGTGCTCGCCAACTATCTCAAGAACGAGTATCCGCAGACCGTCGCCGTCGTGCTCTCCAAGATCAAGCCCGAGCACGCCGGGCGCGTGCTGACGCAGCTGCCGGAAAGCTTCGCCATGGAAGTGATCATGCGCATGCTGCGCATGGAGGCGGTGCAAAAGGAAGTGCTCGACGACGTCGAGCGCACGCTGCGCAATGAGTTCTTCTCGAGCCTCGCGCGCACCAACCGGCGCGACTCGCACGAGCTCATCGCCGAGATCTTCAACAGCCTCGACCGCAACACCGAGACACGCTTCCTCACCGCCCTCGAAGAGCGCAACCGCGACAGCGCCGAGCGCATCAAGGCGCTCATGTTCACCTTCGAGGATCTCGCCAAGCTCGACGCCATGGCCATCCAAGGCATCCTGCGCAACGCCGACAAGACGAAGATTCCGCTGGCGCTCAAAGGCGCGTCCGAGGCGCTGCGCGACCTCTTCTTCGCCAACATGTCCGAGCGCGCCGGCAAGCTGCTGCGCGAAGAGATCGCCAGCATGGGGCCGGTGCGGCTCAAGGACGTCGAGGAATCACAGGCCTATCTCGTCGCCCTCGCCAAGGATCTCGCCGCCCGCGGCGAGATCGTCATCGCCGAAGGCGGCGAAGACGAGCTTGTCTATTGAGGCATCGGATGGGCGCGCCGCACAAATTCCTCTTCGACGAGTCCTTCGACCAGCCGGACGCGCCGGCCGTGGCGGCGGCGCGCCGACCGCCGCCGCCACCGCCGGAACCGACCTTCTCCAAGGCGGAGCTTGGGGCGGCGGAGCAAGCCGGCATGGAGGCCGGCCGTGCCACAGCGCTCGCCGAGGCCGCGCAGTCGACCGAGGCGCGCACGGCGGACGCCGTCACCCGCCTCGCTTCGGGCATCGCCGAGCTGCTGGCGGCGCGCCAGAGCGATGCCGACGCGGCGCAGCGTCAGGCCTGCGCCGCCATGAGCGTGCTGTTGCACAAAGCGGTGCCGGCCTTGGGCCGCAAGGCGCCGCTGCTCGAGATCGAAGCGCTGCTGAGCGATTGCCTGCGCGAGGCCTTCGACGAGCCGCGGCTCGTCCTCCGCGTCGCCGACAGCCTGTTCGAACCGCTGCAGCAGCGCCTCGCGGCGATCACCGGCGCCGCCGGCTTTGCCGGCAAGGTGGTGCTGTTGGCGGACGAGGCGCTGGGTCCGGGCGATGCCCGGGTCGAATGGGCCGAAGGCGGCGCCGAGCGCGACCAACGACGGTTGATGCACGATATCGACGGGGCGCTGGCTCGCGCTCTCGACTCCATCCCTGTTCCGGGCACGAGCCCTCCCGAGGAGAATGGTCATGAGTGATCCGCAGAACCTGCAGCTCGACGAGCTCGATGGCGAGCAGATGAACAATGGCGAGGCCCGGCCGCAAAACGCCAAGGACCTCGAAGCGGTCTACGACATTCCCGTGCAAATCTCGGCCGTGCTCGGCCGCGCCACCATGCAGGTGAGCCAGCTCCTGAAGCTCGGCCGCGGCGCCGTGGTCGAGCTCGACCGCAAGGTCGGCGAGGCCATCGACATCTATGTCAACAACCGCCTCGTGGCGCGCGGCGAAGTCGTCGTCGTCGACGAGCGGCTCGGTGTCACCATGACGGAAATTGTCAAGGCCGATCGCGCCTAGAGAAAGGTCAACGACGATGCGTCTTCTCATTCTCGGCCCGCTCGAGGGCTATATCAGCGCCGCCGGCAAGATTGCGATGGCGCGCGGCGCCACGGTCGCGCATGCCGACGACATCGAGCGCGGCCTCGCCGCGCTGCGTTCGGGCCAGGGCGCCGATCTCCTGATGATGGATGTCAAGCTCGACATCGCGCGGATGATCGAGAGCCTGAAGCAGGAGCGCATCAACGTCCCCGTCGTCGCCTGCGGCATCGGCGCGGATGCCGACGCCGCGGTGCGCGCCATCCGCGCCGGGGCCAAGGAATATATTCCGCTGCCGCCCGACGCCGAGCTCATCGCCGCGGTGCTGGAAGCCGTGGCGCAGGAGAGTCATGCCTTCCTCTTCCGCGACCCGGCCATGGCCGAGGTGGTGCGGCTCGCGGATCAGGTGGCGCCGTCGGAGGCCAGCGTGCTGATCACCGGCGAGAGCGGCACCGGCAAGGAGGTGATGGCGCGCTACATCCATCGCCGCAGCCGCCGCGCCAAGCACAATTTCATCTCGGTCAACTGCGCCGCCATTCCCGAGAACCTGCTCGAATCCGAACTCTTCGGCCACGAGAAGGGCGCCTTCACCGGCGCCGTGGCGCGGCGCGTCGGCAAGTTCGAGGAAGCGAACGGCGGCACGCTGCTGCTCGACGAGATCAGCGAGATGCACCCGCGCCTGCAGGCAAAGCTGCTGCGCGCCATCCAGGAGCGCGAGATCGACCGCGTCGGCGGCCACCAGCCGATCAAGGTCGATATCCGCCTCATCGCCACGTCGAACCGCGACCTCGAGGACGAGGTGCGCAAGGGCGCTTTCCGTGAGGATCTGTTCTTCCGCCTCAACGTCGTCAATCTGCGCATCCTGCCGCTGCGCGAGCGGCCGCTGGACATCGAGCTGCTGGCCGATCATTTCGCCAAGAAATATGCCGAGACCAACGCCGTCCCGACGCGGCCGCTGGCCGCCGGCGTGCGCGACATGCTGCAGCGCCACTCCTGGCGCGGCAATGTGCGCGAGCTCGAGAACACCATCCATCGCGCCGTGCTGCTGGCGCGCGGCGATGAGCTCGGGCCCGAGGCGATCCTGCTCAGCGCGCCCAAGCCCGGCGCCGAGGCAAGCGCGCCGGCGCCGGTGAGCGTCGGCGGCAAGCTCGGCCTCGTCGGCCGCACCGTCGCCGATGTCGAGCGCGACCTCATCCTCGAGACGTTGCAGCATTGCCTCGGCAACCGCACCCACGCCGCCAACATCCTCGGCATCTCGATCCGCACGCTGCGCAACAAGCTTCAGCAATACCGCCAGGAGGGCGTGAGCGTGCCGCCCTCCGGAGAGCCCGAACGGGCGATGGCGTAGCAAAGCTCGGCACGAATGGCGGAAGCCACCACCATAGCCGCGGCGGCGGCGCGGGCGCCGAGCCCGGCGGCGCTGCTCGCCAGGCTCGGCGCGGTGCTGCGGCGCGGCGAGATCGCGCTGGCGCTGGGCGTCGTCGCCATCCTGGTCGTGCTCATCCTGCCGATGCCGCCCTGGCTGCTCGACATCAGCCTCGCGCTGTCGATCACTTTTTCGGTCGTCATCCTGATGGTAGCGCTGTTCATCCAGCGCCCGCTCGAATTCTCCTCGTTCCCGACCGTGCTGCTCATCGCGACGATGCTGCGGCTCGCCCTCAATCTCGCCACGACGCGGCTCATCCTGAGCCATGGGCATGAAGGCACGGCCGCCGCCGGCCATGTCATCCAGGCCTTCGGCAACTTCGTCATGGGCGGCAACTTCGTCATCGGGGTGATCGTCTTCATCATCCTGGTGGTGGTGAATTTCGTCGTCATCACCAAGGGCTCGGGGCGCATCGCCGAGGTGGCGGCGCGCTTCAGCTTGGACAGCATGCCCGGCAAGCAGATGGCGATCGACGCCGATCTCTCCGCCGGGCTCATCAACGAAGAAACCGCCCGCAAGCGCCGCAGCGAGCTCGAAGACGAGAGCAATTTCTACGGCGCCATGGACGGCGCCTCGAAATTCGTCCGCGGCGACGCCGTCGCGGGGCTCATCATCACCGCCATCAATATCGGCGCCGGCATCGTCATCGGCGTCGTGCAGCAGGGCATCTCGTTCAGCGAAGCGACGCAGAGCTATACGCTGCTCACCGTCGGCGATGGCCTCGTCTCGCAGATCCCGGCGCTGGTCGTCTCGACCGCCGCCGGCATGCTCGTCTCCAAGGCAGGCGTCAGCGGCTCGACCGACAAGGCGCTGTTCGGCCAGCTCTCCGCCTACCCCGCCGCGCTCGGCGTTGCCTCTTTCCTCATGCTCGCCCTGGCGCTGATGCCCGGAATTCCTGCGCTGCCTTTCCTGATGCTGTCGGCGCTGGCCGGCGGCGGCGCGTGGAAAGCGACCGAGCGACAGGAAAAGGCGGCGGCGGCCGAAGCGGCGGCGCAGCAGGCCAAGGCGGCGGCACCGGTGAAAGAGGAGCCGATCCAGACGGCGCTGCAGATCGATCAGCTGCGCCTGGAGCTGGGCTACGGTCTCTTGAGTCTCATCAACAGCGAGCACGGCACCCGCCTCACCGATCAGGTGCGCGCGCTGCGCCGCCAGCTCGCCGCCGAGATCGGCTTCATCATGCCTTCGGTGCGCATCCAGGACAATCTGCAGCTCCCCGCCAACACCTATGTCATCCGCGTCAAGGAGATCGAGGCCGGGCGCGGCGATCTCCGCCCCAACATGCTGCTGGTGATGGACCCGCGCGGCGGACAGATCTCGATCCCCGGCGAGCCGACGGTCGAGCCGACCTTCGGGCTGCCGGCGCAATGGGTCGCCGAGGCGCATCGCGAGGAGGCGACCTTCCGCGGCTACACCGCGGTCGAGCCGCAAACCGTGATCACCACGCATCTCACCGAGGTGATCAAGGACAATATGGCCGAGCTCTTGTCCTACGCCGAGACGCAGAAGCTGATCGACGAGCTCGACAAGAGCCATCAGAAGCTGATCGCCGACATGGTGCCGAGCCAGATCTCGGTCGGCGGCATCCAGCGCGTGCTGCAGAATCTGCTTGCCGAGCGCGTCTCGATCCGCGACCTGCCGACCATTCTCGAGGGCATCTCCGAGGCCTGCGGCTACAGCCGCAATGTCAGCATCATCACCGAGCATGTGCGGGCGCGCCTGGCCCGCCAGATCAGCGAGCAGAACACCGCCGAGACCGGCTTCATTCCGCTGATCAGCCTGTCGCCTGCCTGGGAGCAGGCCTTCGCCGAAGCACTGACCGGACAGGGCGAAGAGCGGCATCTCAGCATGCCGCCGAGCCGGCTGCAGGAATTCATCGCCGCCGTGCGCAGCACCTTCGAGCGCCACGCCATGCAGGGTGAGACGCCGGTGCTGCTGACCAGCGCCGGCATCCGCCCCTATGTGCGCTCGATCATCGAGCGCTTCCGGCCGATCACCGTGGTGATGTCGCAGAACGAAGTGCATCCCAAGGCGAAGATCAAGACGGTGGGAACGATCTAAACGATGCGGCTCAGAACCTTCACGGCACCGACGATGAGCGAGGCGATGGCGCTGGTGCGCGCGCGGCTCGGGTCGGACGCCGTCATCGTCTCGACCGAGGAAGGCGAGGACGGCGCAACGCGGCTCACCGCCGCGGTGGAGCAGCCCGAGCGTCTCGCGCCGGGGGTCGAGCCCGACGTCATCGACGTGCTCAACGAAGCCCTCTCCGGCCACGGGCTCGCACCGCTCGTCGTCGAGAAGATCCTCTGCGCCGCCCTCCCCTTCGAGACCGATGAGCCGCTGCTGGCGCTGGCGAGCGCCTTTGCCACCTTCTTCAGCTTCAAGCCGCTCGACGGCGAGGCGCGCCGGCCGCTGCTGCTGGCGGGACCGCCGGGCGCCGGCAAGACCGTGTCGATCGCCAAGCTTGCGACGCGCGCGGTGATGGCCGGAACGCCGGTGCGCATCGTCACCGCCGACACCGTGCGCGCGGGCGGCATCGAGCAGCTCGAGGCCTTCGCCCGCGTGCTGCAGCTGCCGCTCTACCGCGCGGAAAGCGCGCAGCGCCTCGGCGCGCTCAGCGCGGTGGAGAAGCCCGGAGAGCTGCTGCTCGTCGATTCTCCCGGCATCAATCCCTATAGCGCCGGCGACCGGCGCGAGCTGTCGCAGCTCATCGCCGCCAGCCGCGCCGAGCCCGTGCTGGTGCTGCCGGCCGGCGGCGATGCCGTCGATACCGTCGAGATGGCACGGATCTTTCGCGATCTCGGCGCCAGCCGCATGATCGTCACGCGGCTCGACATGGTGCAGCGCCTGGGCAGCGTCATCGGCTGCGCCGAGACGCTGCGCCTCGGCTTCGCCGAGGCCGGCACCTCGCCCGACATCGCCAAAGGGCTGACCGCCTTCAATCCCGTCGTTCTCGCACGCCTCATCCTGCCGAAGGCACAACAGCAGCCGCGGCAGGCCAATGCCATGAGAGGATCACTATGAAGCCAGCTTCTTCCGTCGTGCAGGCGTTTCCGACGCCTGGCCAGGCCGCGCTGCCGCGCAAGCGCAACATCATCGCCATCGCCTCCGGCAAGGGCGGTGTCGGCAAGACCTGGTTCTCGATCACCCTCGCCCATGCCATGGCCAAGGCGGGCAAGAGGGCGCTGCTCTTCGACGGCGATCTCGGCCTCGCCAATGTCGACGTTCAGCTCGGCATCACGCCCGAGCGCGACCTCGCCAGCGTCATCGCGGGCGAGGCGACCCTGACGCAGGCGGCGACGCGCTTTGACGGCGGCTTCGACATCATCGCCGGACGCTCCGGCTCCGGCAGCCTCGCCACCCTGTCGCCGAACCGACTGCTGGCGCTGCGCAGCGAGCTGCATCTGCTGGCCGAGAACTACGATTGGGTGGTGCTCGATCTCGGCGCCGGCATCGAGCGCACCGTGCGCCTCCTCACCGCGCATTGTCGCGCCTGCCTCGTCATCACGACCGACGAGCCGACCTCGATCACCGACGCCTATGCCTACATCAAGGTGACGGCGATGGAGCAGCTCGCCGGCGGTATCCAGATCGTCGTCAACATGGTGTCGAACCAGCGCGAGGGCGAGCGGGTCTACGGCACCTTGCTGCGCGCCTGCCGCGAATTCCTCAAATTCGAGCCGCCGCTCGCCGGCATCATCCGCCGCGACGACCACGTCAAGGACAGCATCCGCCGCCAGGTATCGCTGCTGACCCGCCATCCCGGCAGCGAAGCGGCCAGCGATGTCGAGGCGATCTTCCAGCGCCTCGACCACGCCCTCTGAGCCGGACGGAAGGGGGTGGCCATGGCAGATAGCTTCGGCAACGTCTCCCTTCCCGGCGCACCACTCCTTCCCGGCATCACGGTGACGGCGTCGCTGCCGGTCATCGAGCTGGCGCAACAGCCGCCGGCGGCGCTGCTCTTGGCGGCGACGCTCGCCGCAATCGTCGTCGGCCGCGGCGGCAACGGGGCGCTGCTGCTGCGCACCGACTACGGCACGCTGGCGCTGAAGACGCCGCTCGCCCTGCCCGCCGGCAGCCGAGTCGATCTGAAGCTGCTGCCGGGACCGCCGCCTTCGGTCGTCCTGCTCCATGTCGAATCCTCGAGCACATCGGGCGAGACGCCGGCGCTGCCGCAGGCGGCGACGGCGGGCCTCGCGGGCACCGGCAAAGCGCCGACCGCCGCGGCGAGCGGCGCCGCCGCGGATCCCACGGAGACGGAACCCGCGCATCTCGCGCTCGGCAACGCGGTCGAGGCGACGGTCACGGCGCCGGCCGCGAATGCCGGCGCAGCGCTGGCCGCCGGAACGCGGTTGATGCTGCGCGTCACCGTTGCCGACGTGCCGACGGCGCCGCCGGCCGGCCCCGACGAAGCGGCGGCGCCCGCGAAGCTCGGCAGCGCAGCACCGACAGCCGATCCGGAGGCGCCATCGCCGAGCTTCAGCGGCACGGTGCTGGCCGGCTCGCCCGACGCCGCCGGAAACACGCTCCTCGACACGCCGCTGGGCACGCTCGCGCTCGACCGCCGCCTGGCGCTGCCGCCCGGCGCGTCCGTCGAGCTGAGCGATGTCACGACCCTGCCGCGCGCTCCCGTCGAGGCGCTGGGGGCCGCGACCGTGGTGCCCGCGCGCCTCGTCGCGCTCCCGCCGGGCGCTGCGACGCCGGCGCTTCCTCTCGGCAGCCGGCTCGAACTCCGCGTCCAGGCGCTGGCCGGGGCGGCGCCCGACGATGCCGATCTCGCCGGTACGGTCCTGGCATCGACCGCGGGCGAAACCATGGTCGAGACGCCGATCGGTACGCTGGCCCTGGAGCGGCGGCTGGCGCTGCCGCCGGGAAGCTTCGTCATTTTCCAGCAGCTTGCCGCAACACCGCCCGACGAGCCTTCCGATCTGCCGCTCGCCCAACGCCCGACCTGGCCCGCGCTCGAGGAGACGCTCGCGACCCTCGAGCGCGCTCTCCCCGACCTCGCCACGCAGCTGCGCAGCACCCTCGCGCCGGCTTCCGGCCAGGAGCTGGCGGGCACCCTGCTCTTCCTGATGACCGCGCTCAACGCCGGGACTTGGCCCGGCCCCCGGATCCTCGAGGCGCTCGACGCGTTCGGCCGCCGCGATCTTCGTCTCAAGCTCGAGGGCGACGTCGCCGAGCTGCGCCAGCTCGACTCATCGCAATCGGGCGATTGGCGGGTTTATGCGCTGCCGCTCCTCGAGGGTGCGGCGGTGCGGCCGGTGCGGCTCTATTTCCGCCGTCGCGCGGCGGGCTCTCCTTCCGGCGATCAAGGCACCCGCTTCGTGCTCGAAGTCGACATGAGCCGCATGGGCGCACTGCAGCTCGACGGGCTGGTGCGCCCGCAGCGCTTCGATCTCGTGCTGCGCAGCCATCGTCCCATCACCGCCGAGATGCGTCAGGAAATCACCGAAATCTTCCACGGTGCGGTAGCGGCCTCCGGGCTTGGCGGCGATATCACCTTCACCACCGCCTCGCGCTTCGCTGTAGCGCCGCTCGAAGCGCTTGCCGCCCATATCGGCGTCAACGCTTAGCGCCATCGCGGGTCGCTTGCCGCGGCGCGAGCCGCTGCGTGGTTATCCGCTAATCTTTCGGCTTCAGATCCCCGCAATCGGCACCAAGCCACTTGCCCTGCGTGACGCTCTTCATCTGCATGGCCTTGTCGCCATTGCTCATGGTCATGTCCCAATGGGCGACCATCGCTTCGGGGCTGGGCGCCTCGAAGCGGTAGGTGCCGGACATGGTCTCGGCGCCGGTGCAGCTGAAGGTGCCCGCGCGCAGCGTCGAGGTGCTCGACGCCACCTTCTGCGTACATTTCCCGTGGCCCATACGCTCGATCTCGCCGAAGCCCTTGTCGATATCGGCCTGGGTCACGCAATGCTTCATGACGCGATGCTGCGGGCCCATCGACTGCTGCATCGCCGCTTCGAGCTTGGCGCGCTGCTCCGGTGTCAACGTGGCGAGTGCCTCGGGCGGGATCGGCGGCGTCCCGCTGTGCTCGCTGTCCGAGGTCATCTCCCACAAGCCGGGCTTTACATTGAGCGGCGTGTTGTCGGCCGCGAGCGCCGGAAGCGCGGCGCCGAGGCAATAGGTGAGCAAAACCAGCCGTTTGCTAAGCATGGAACCCCCTCCCCTGGTCGGATGAAAGCGGCGCCGGAACCGACCCCGCGGCCCGATCGCCCGGAGGAGACGCTACCACCTCATTGTGGAGGGAGCCAGAACACAGCGCCCGGCCCAAGTGTGTCCGGCCTACCGGGCAGCGGTGGGCGCGGCGGCCTGGCTTGGCGGCGGCTCGGCGAACCCGGTCGCCAATTGTCCGGCGAGGATCACCGCCTGAGTGCGGTTGTCGACGCCGAGCTTGTGCAGGATCGCCGAGACATGGGCCTTGATCGTCGCCTCGGTCACCTCCATGGCATGGGCGATCTGCTTGTTGGCGAGGCCGTCGCTGAGCAGCATCAACACGCGGCTCTGTTGCGGCGTCAACGTGTTGAGCAGCGCGGCCAGAGCGGCATCGCTGTCGCTGCCCGCCGGCCTGCCGTCGAAGGCGGGGGGCAGCCAGGTGCCGCCGGCGAGCAGCGCGCCGAGGGCTTCGTGAATTTCGCTCGCTGCCGCTGATTTCGGAATATAGCCGGCGGCGCCGAGGCCAAGCGCGCGCCGCGCGACCCGCGGATCTTCATTGGCCGAGACCACGACGATCGGCACCGCGGCAAATTCGGCGCGCAGATAGAGCAGCCCGGAGAGGCCGTTCATGCCCGGCATGTTGAGGTCGAGCAGCAACAGATCGGTGTCCGGCGCTTTGCGCAGCCGCGCGCACAGGCTGTCGAAGGTATCCGCCTCGGCGATGTCGGCATCGATCACCGTCTGCGACACGGCAAGGCGCAAGGCATCGCGAAACAGCGGATGGTCGTCGGCTATGACAATGTGAAACGCCGCCATCGGCCTCCTCTCGCCGCAACGCGGCAATAGCAATAATAGGCTCGCCCAGGCGTTGCGCAACTGAAGCCCAATTAGACGAAAGTCTAATGGCTGGGCCGGAGCGCGGTCAGTAGCATGACCCCAAGGATTTTCGCGGTGCTTTGCTTGCCGCGGGAGCCACGCAACACGCAACAGGGACCAGCCGGAACCCACGGCGCGCCGCGGGTTGTCGCTGTGCAACAGGGAGGAAGACAGCATGAAGTCGTTTGACAGGATCAGTCCGTCGCGCCGAAGAGTGCTCACCGCTGCGGGCGCTCTGGTTGCATCGGCATCGCTGCCGCGCTTCTCGATCGCCGCCGAAGACCGGCCCCCGATCGGCACTTGGCCGGCCGGCTCCGAAGGCTCGTCGGTGTTCATCGGCATCTCCGTGCCGCGCACCGGGACCTATGCCGCGCAAGGCGAAGACGAGCTCAAGGGGTATCAGCTCGCGGTCGAGCACATCAACAGCGGCGACCCGCTGATCAAGGCGATTTCGCCGAAGACGAAGACGGGCGTGCTCGGCAAGAAGGTCGAGGTCGGCGTCGCCGACTCGCAGGCGAATCCGAACACCGCCGTCCAGGAGCAGTCGCGCTTCATCACCGAGAACAAGGCGGTGCTGATCACCGGCTCGACCTCGAGCGCGGTGGCCGTGGCGCTGAACAAGCTGGCCCAGCGCGAGAAGGTGCTTTACGTGACCGGCATCACCGGCTCGAACGACACCACCGGCAAGGACTGCGTCCGCTACAGCTTCCGCCAGGACTTCTATGGCCAGACCGCCGCCGCCGCGATC
>Ga0335081_10002799_pt1 | contig 27483 bp, 20 predicted proteins | sample Lox_Sample_35_FD_206713 | JGI IMG/M metagenome (GOLD analysis project Ga0335081, IMG submission 206713) | Soil microbial communities from Loxahatchee National Wildlife Refuge, Florida, United States - Lox_Sample_3.5 | ecosystem: Environmental > Terrestrial > Soil > Wetlands | place: USA...
GAGATAATCGCCTTTAAGGCGTAAGGTCGGCGCGCCGAACAGCACGCCGAAGAAGGCCGCAACCAACGCCGAGATCGGCAGCATCAGCCAGAAGGATACGGCGAAGTGCACGTGGTCGACGCCGCTCGATGAATGAAGCTGCTGCACCAGGCCGAGCCACCGGAACGGCTCCCAGAAGCTGCTCCATTCCGGCTGCACTTGGTAGGACGAGAAGATGCCGTAAGTGTAGGCGCCGATCGCGAAGAACGCCGCATAACCCAAGTCGAGCAGCCCCGCGAAGCCCACGACGATGTTGAGCCCGAGTGCCAGGATAGCAAAGGCGGTTGCGTTGGCGGCCGCGTCGATGTCGCCCTCGTTGCCGTCGATCAAGGGAAAGGCGAGCGCGAGAATAAACAGCACGAGGCCGACCTTGAGCTGCCATTCTTCACTCAGCATCCGGTCCCAGATGCCGGTGATGCCGTTGCGGCGCGTCTCAGCAGGTGCGCTCATGCGAATCCAATCACGACTTGGAGGGAGCGGTGCGGCCCATGAGGCCGCTCGGCCGGAACACCAGCACGAGCACGAGGATCGAGAAAATGATCACGTCGGTCCAACGCACTTCCAGATACTGGCCGCCCAGCGATTCGATAAGGCCGATCAGTATGCCGCCGAGCATGGCGCCGGGAATGTTGCCGATGCCGCCGAGCACCGCTGCGGTGAAGGCGCGCAGGCCCGCGGTGTAGCCAATCACGAAGCTGGTGTAGTTGTAGTAGAGGCCGAAGATGAGGCCGGCCGCGCCCGCAAGCGCCGAGCCCAGGAAGAATGTGATGACGACGACGTTATCGACGTCCACCCCCATCATGCGCGCGGCTTCTTGATCCTGCGCGGTCGCCTGCATCGCCTTGCCCATCTTGGTTCGGCGCACGAAGTAGTGCAGGCCCATCATGAGGACCAATGACACGCCCCACAGCAGCACCTCGCGCAACCGCAGCGTGGCGCCGCCGATTGCCCAGGGAATGTTCGGCAGCGGGTTGGAAAAATTCTTGGTGTCCGCCCCCACGTTGAGCAGCACCAGGTTATAGATGATGTAGGAGAGACCGATGGTGGTGATCATCGGCGCCGTGCCCGAAACGCCGCGCAGGGGGCGGAGCGCCACCCGCTCGATCGCGACGCCAAGAACCCCGGCGCCGAGCATGGTGACCACCAGCACCAGCACCAGCACGCCGATGAGCGGCAAGCCATAGAGGATCGTGGACTGGCCCACGATCCCCATGGCCTGCATCAGCCACAACGCGATGAACGAGCCCACCATGAACACGTTGAAGTGGGCGAAGTTGATCAGCTCGATGATGCCGTAGACCATCGTGAACCCGAGCGCGAGTAGTGAATACATCGCGCCCAGGCTCACGCCGTTGATGATCTGCTGCAGCAGGATGTCCCAAGAATTCATGATCTCAGGACTCCCGGCTGTCCGTTGTCACCACCGCCTATCCGTTTAGGATTGCGGTGCCACGCCCAGGTACTTCTGCTGATGGATGATGTCGTCATCCTTGAACTTGGGGTCATGCACGTACTGGAACACGCTGACGGTGCGATCCTTGATGTCGCCGTTATCGTCGAACGACACCTGGCCCTGCAGGGTCTTCACGTTGGAAGTCTGCATGGCATCGCGCACGTTGGAGCGGTTGATCGGCTTGCCGCTCTTGGCAACGCGGTCGATCGCGTCGAGCACGACCAGCGTACCGTCATAGGCGGTGATGGAATAGTCATCCGGCACCTGGTTGTACTTGGCCTGGAACCGCTTGACCCAATCCTGCACGCCCGGATCCTCGACCACGTGCGGCGAGGCATTGGTGGAATACCAGCCCTCGACCGCCGGGAATCCGGCGCCGGTCAGGAAGCTGCCGCCCTGGACGCCATCGCCGCCGGCTTTGATCATCTTGGGAATGACGTCGTAGGCCTGCTTCGCCAGCTTGACGCCAGCCTGTGCGACGCCGCCGTAGTAGAGGGCGTCGGGATTAAGCCCCTTGATCTTGGTCAGGATGGTCGTGTAGTCGGCTTCCTTGGGGTTGAGCTGGTCGCGGCCCAACACCTTGATGCCGTTCTTTGCCGCCTGCTTCTGGAAGCTGTCGGCGATGCCGACGCCATAAGCGCCGGAATCATCGAGTATATAGACCGACTTGATTTTCAGGTTTTGGGCCATGTAGTTGGCCATGTTCGGACCCTGGAAGGCGTCCGTGGTGACGGTGCGGAAATAGATCGCCCGTCCCTTCGGCTTGAATTGCGCCGCCATGTCCGGATTGGTGATGTCGGGATTGGTCGAGCTTGGCGTAATCGTCGCCAAGTCCGCTTCGGAAAGGATCGGCGTCATCGCCTTGCCTTCACCGCTCATCATCGGGCCGACATTGGCGACCACTCCCGGATCCGACACCAGTTTCTTGGTGTTGGTGGCGGCCTGTGCCGGGTCATACTGGCCCGCCGTGGCGGTGCCGCTGTCGTAGACGACCACTTCGATCTTGTGGCCGTCGACGCCGCCCTTCGCATTGGCGTCGTCGATCGCCAGCATCGCGCCGTGCTCGATGAGGAGCGCATCTTCGGCATCGGCCCCGGTGAGCGGCAGTGTAATGCCGATCTTGACGGGCGCCTTTTGCGCCTGGGCGGGCGTCACGCCGAAGCCCAGCAGCGTAGCAAGTGCAACAGCGGCTACGCTTGTTAGCGCGCCGCGGACGTAGTTCCCTCTCTTCATGATGTCTTTACCTCCCACCGTATGGTGCTACCTCACGGTCCACGGAACGCGGCCGCGATCTCTCATTGCAAAAACTCTACCATTGCCGCCCACCCCCTGGGAAGGTGGGAAGATTCCCCAAAGGCCCCATTAAGACGCCGTAAGACGCCTCCTGCGTTTACAGATTCCCGGTTGGTTCCGCGTTTGACCGCGGCGCGCTGAGGACACTCATGCGTGCTCTCGCCGAGATTCCAAAGCGCGACCGCGGAGGCCATCTCCACTGTTACGATTGTGGCGCGACTCCGATGTACTTGTACTGATGGATGAGGTCGTCGTCCGGGTACTTTTGGTCGCGCGTCACCTGGAAGACGCTGACGGTGCGGTCCTTAATGTCGCCGTTATCGTCGAACGCCACCTGGCCCTGCAGGGTCTTCACGTTGGAAGTCTGCATGGCATCGCGCACGCTGGAGCGCGTGACCGGCTTGCCGCTTTTGATGACGCGCTCGATCGCATCCAGCACTACGAGCGCCGCATCATAGGCGGTGATCGAGTAGTCGTCCGGCACCGCGTTGTACTTGGCTTGGAAGCGTTTCACCCAGTCCGCCGCCACGGGTTCCTGGGTCGTGTGCGGTGAAGCATTGGTGGCATACCAACCTTCGGCGGCCGGGAAACCTACGCCCTTCAGGAACGTACCGCCATAGACGCCATCGCCGCCGGCTTTGATGATCTTCGGAATGACATCGTAAGCTTGCTTTGCCAGCTTGACGCCGGCTTGGCCGACGCCGCCGTAGTAGATGGCATCGGGATTGAGGCCTTTGATCTTGGTCAGGATGGTCGTGTAGTCGGCTTCTTTGGGGTTGAGCTGGTCGCGTCCCAACACCTTGATGCCGTTCTTTGCCGCTTGCTTCTGGAAGCTATCGGCGATACCGACGCCGTAGGCACCGGAATCATCCAGCACATAGACCGACTTGATCTTCAGCACTTGGGCCATGTAATTGGCCATGTTCGGTCCCTGGTATGCGTCCGTGGTGACGGTGCGGAAATAGACGGCCCTGCCTTTGGGCCGGAACTGCCCGGCCATATCGGGGTTCGTGATATCGGGATTGGTCGAAGAGGGCGTGATGGTCGCGAGATCCGCCTCCGAGAGGATCGGCGACATCGCCTTGCCTTCGCCGCTCATGGCGGGACCGAGATTGGCGACGACGCCCGGGTCAGCCGCCAGTTTCTTGGTATTGGTGGCAGCCTGAGCCGGATCGTACTGGCCCGCGGTGGCCGTACCGCTATCGTAGACGATCACCTCGATCTTGTGCCCATCGAGGCCGCCCTTGGCGTTGGCATCGTCGATTGCCATCATCATTCCATCCTTCATCAGGATCGAATCTTCGGCGTCGGCTCCCGTGAGAGGGAGCGTAATCCCGACCTTGATGGTCGCCTTTTGCGCGTGAGCGGCCGGTGTGCCGCCAAATGTCGCCAGACTCGCAAGCGCGATCGCGGCCACGCCCGTAAGCGCACCGCGTACCCAATTCGCAGTCCTCATGTCTTGCCTCCCGCTCTTGGCTTCCCGCGGTCCACGGGACGCGGCCGCAGTTTTTGCTTTGCAAAAACTCTACCAGCGACCGGTGCGCCTGCAAAGGAGGCGCAAGAAATTTCGAAAGAGGCACCGGAACACGATTCTATGGAATTTGCTTCACATAAGGGTTTACCAAACCAGAATGTGGAAACGATGAAATAACGCGCATGTTGCCGGGAGAATCGCCAGCGATGCACCTCACACCTTGAAACTCGATACGATTTCCAATGGGAAAAGCTCCTCGGGCGCAAGCAAGCGGTGACAGACGCCCTGTTCGTGGGCATAGCGCAGGAAAGCTTCCAAGGTGATCCGGTTCGCGGCAACTCCGTACGGCCAATAATCCGCGTCGCCGAAGAGGGCTCGCGCGCGGCGCGCATGCTCGAATGTCCAGGGAATGGGAAAGCGGGATGCGGTCGCCTCGAAGGCGCGCGCGACGCTCCGCTGTTTTGCCTGCTCGAAGGCGGCAAGCAGGTTCATGGCGACCCAAGGATGCGCCTCGAGCACGCTGCTCTTGACGGCGATGCAATGCATGATCGGAAAGATGCCGGTTTGACGACCATACGCCTCTTCGAGGGGCAGAAAATCCTCGACCAGGCGCCGCACGCGCGGATCGCCCTCCCCGAAGGCCTGCGGCGGATGCGCGCTCATTGCCGCGTCGATTTCTCCCGCAAGCAGCATTTCGTCGAGCGACTTGTCCTCGGGACGCTCGATCTCGACGCCCGGCGGCAATTTGAGCGCGACCTTCTCGCCGCGGCCCGCCTCGTTGACGCCGGCCTGGACCCAGCGGATTTCCGAGAGCGGAATTCCGAGCTGATGCTGCAGAAAGCCGCGGGTGTAGATGGCCGCGGTCTGCGCCCATTCGGGAACGCCGACCCGCTTCCCGCGGAGATCTTCAAGACGCCGGAGCGGGCTGTCGGTTCTGACGAAGACCGACGACTGCCGGAAGACGCGCGAGGGAAACACCGGCAGCGCGCATATCGAATTATCGCCCTGCGAGCGCATGGCCACATATTTTCCCATCGCCATCTCGGAGACGTCCCACTCGCGGTACCGCACGAAGCGGAAGAAGATCTCCTCGATCGAAAGGACCAGCGAGGTGAGCGCGATGCCTTCGGGCTTGACGCGGCCTGAAACCAGGTCGCGCACGTGGTCATACTCACTGATGGCGAGGGTGAGCGGCAGCGGCGTCATGCGAGCATTCCCCTGAACGAGGCCATCTGCTGATTAGATGCGAGGCGGGAGCGAAGGCCAACCGTTTTTCGCGGACGGCAGATGCTATGATCGCCTGGCTTTGCTCAGCGAGGGCTTGATGGCGCTCGTCCTGCAGGAAACTCTGCGTGGCCTGTTTTATGCGCCCTTCTATGCCGCCATGACGCTCGGCGCTTATGAGGCCGAGGGCGTGGAGCTCCGCTTTACCAGCGCCCCCAAGCCCGCGGATTCCGCCCGGCGACTCTTTTCCGGCGAGGTCGACGTGAGCTGGGGCGGTCCGATGCGGGTGATGCTGACTTATGAGGAGCGCGCCGATTGCGATCTCGTCTGCTTCTGCGAGGTCGTGACCCGCGACCCGTTTCTCCTGATTGGCCGCACACCCAAGCCTGATTTTGCCTTTGCCGATCTGATCGGGGTGCGCTTCGCATCGGTGAGCGAGGTGCCGACGCCCTGGATGTGCCTGCAGGAGGATTTGCGCCGCGCCGGCATCGATCCCGCGCGCCTCGATCGCGTCGCCGATCGCGGCATGGCCGAGAACGCGGCGGCACTCCGCTGCGGCGAGGCGGACGTCGTGCAGCTCTTCCAGCCCTTCGCCGAAGAGATGATCGAGAGCGGTGCGGGCTACCTCTGGTATGCGGCGGCCTCGCGGGGTCCCACTTCCTACACCTGCTTCTACGCGCGCCGGGCCACGATCGAGCGCAAGCGCGACGAGCTGCTGCGCATGACGCGCGCGATCTATCGCACGCAGAAGTGGATCGCGGCGGCGAGCGGTGGCGCCATTGCGGCGGCCGTCGAGCGCTATTTTCCGGACGTGCCCAAGACGCGGCTTGCGGCCGCTCTCGCGCGCTATCAGCCGCTCCAGATCTGGGGCCGTGACCCCAGACTGCCGCGTCGCGGTTATGAGCGGCTCGCCGAGAGCCTGATCTCGGGCGGCCTGATCCGCGCAGCACCCGCATACGAAAAAGTGGTCGACAACAGCTTCGCGATCGAGGCGATGAGGTCGCAAGCGTAGGGCGGGTAAGCGGAGCGTAACCCGCCGTGGGGATTACGGGCGAACGGCGTAGGGCGGGTAAGCGGAGCGTAACCCGCCGACGGTACCGATGCCGCGGTGGCGGGTTTCACCCGCCCTACGGCGTCATTTCCTCTCGCCGAACGCGGCGGCGGTATCGCCATTTTTGGCGAGCCACTCGCGGGGATAAAGTCCTCGCTCGGCCGCCGCCGCCAATCCCCCCTGATCCATTCCCCACCCTCAGATAGCGATGATAGCGACGAGACCCTAGCGCTCGCCACATGAGGGCGCAACAGAAACGGGTAACGTATGCATCGTGATGGCGGGTTTCACCCGACCTACGGGCGACGGCGAACGGCGGGGCACGATGGCGGGTTACACCCGCCCTACGGATTGCGAACGGCGTAGGGCGGGTCAGCGGAGCGCAACCCGCCGTTGGTCGGCGATGGGAGAAAAGCGTAGGGCGGGTCAGCGGAGCGCAACCCGCCGTTGGTCGGCGATGGGCGAACGGCGTAGGGCGGGTAAGCGCAGCGCAACCCGCCGTAAGAGGGCGATGGGCGAACGGCCATCATTGCGCGGCGGCGGCGCGGTCCTCGGCCATGAGCGCGCGCAGATCGTCCTCGACGAGCGTCTCTTTCTCCAAGAGCAGCTTCGCGCCGTGTTCGAGAATCGCGCGCTTTGCCTTGAGGATGCCGAGGGTGCGCTGGAAGGCCGAATCGACGATCGACTTCACGACCTCGTCGATCTCGCGCGCCGTCGTTTCGCTGTAGGTGCGCTCGTGCCAGCCCTGGGGAATGGCTTCGAGGAAGCGCTGGCCGCTTTCTTCATAGACGATGTTGCCGAGACGCTCGGTCATGCCGTAGCGCGTCACCATGCTGCGCGCGATGTTGGTGACCTTCTGCAGGTCGTCGGCGGCACCCGTCGAGATCTCGCCGAAGATGATCTGCTCCGCCGCGCGGCCGCCCAGCAGCACCGCCATCTTGTTCTCGAGCTCGGCCTTGGTCATGAGGTAGCGGTCCTCGGTCGGCCGCTGGATCGTGTAGCCGAGCGAGCCGATGCCGCGCGGAATGATCGAGACCTTGTGTACGGCGTCGGTTCCCGGCAGCGAGAGCGCCACCAGCGTATGCCCCATCTCGTGATGCGCCACCACCTCGCGCTCGTGCGGAACAAGCAGGCGGTTCTTCTTTTCAAGGCCGGCGACGATGCGCTCAACCCCCGCCGTGAAGTCGTCGAGCGTCACTTGCTCGGCGCCGCGCCGCGTCGCGATCAGCGCCGCCTCGTTGACGAGGTTGGCGAGATCGGCGCCGGTGAAGCCCGGCGTCAACGCGGCGATCTTCTCGGCATCCACGTCGGGCGCCAGATGCGCCTTCTTCATGTGCACCATCAGGATCTGAATGCGGCCCGTCTTGTCGGGGCGGTCGACCAGAATCTGACGGTCGAAGCGGCCGGCGCGCAGCAACGCGGGATCGAGGATTTCCGGCCGGTTGGTGGCCGCAAGCAGCACCAGCCCCGCCTTGGCGTCGAAGCCGTCGAGCTCCACCAAGAGCTGGTTTAGCGTCTGCTCCTTCTCGTCGTTTCCGCCGCCCATGGGGTAGGCGCCGCGCGCACGACCCAAGGCGTCAAGCTCGTCGATGAAGATGATCGCCGGCGCCTTCTGCCGCGCCTGCTCGAAGAGATCGCGCACGCGCGCGGCACCGACGCCCACGAACATCTCCACGAACTCGGAGCCGCTGATCGAGAAGAACGGCACTCCCGCCTCGCCCGCGACCGCGCGCGCGAGCAGGGTCTTGCCGGTTCCGGGTGGCCCCACCAGCAAAATCCCCCTGGGTAGACGTCCGCCCAGACGACCGAAGCGGCCGGGGTCCTTGAGGAAGCCGATGACTTCCTTCAGCTCCTCCTTGGCCTCGTCGACGCCGGCAACGTCATCGAAGGTCACCTTGGTGTCGGTCTCGACGTAGATCTTCGCCTTGCTGCGTCCGATCGACATGAGCCCGCCGCCGAAGCCCTGCCGCTGCGCGAAGCCGCGGAACATGAAGTACCAAAACCCGAAGAACAGGGCGATCGGCAGAACCCAGGCGAGAATGTCGCTGACCAGCGTGCTCTGCACATCGCCCGCGAAGGTGACGTTGTACTTTTGCAGGTCGGCGGCGAGGTCCGCGGGCACGCGCGTCGTGACGAAGATGGTCTTGCCGCTGGCGTCGGGCGCCTTGAGCGTGCCTTGGATATATTTGTCGCTGACCCGCACCTCGGCGATCTTGCCGTCCTTGAGGTCTTGCTGGAACTCGCTGTAGGGAATGGTCTCGACAGTATTGTAGTAGCCCCAGATCGCCTGGATGATCAGCACGCCGAGCATGGCGGCGATCAGATATCCCAGGTGAAACTGGGTCTGCTTGTTCACGGGCATGGCGGCGCCTCCAACAGCCGGTACCGCAATGAGATGGGCATCACCAGGCGAGAGCGCAATCGGGCGGCGCTTACCGCGACGAAAACACGCCGTGTGAAATTCGCCGATGTGTGGCGCGATAAAAACGCCTCATGCGGCGTTGGCAACCGCTGCGGCGACGTGCCCGATCCAGACCGCGGCGAGGCATAGCACCATGGAAAAGACGATGTTGCCGCCGGCGCGCAGCCACTCGCCGTCCTGCGCCAATGTGAGCGTTTGCAGGCTGAAGGACGAGAAGGTGGTATAGCCGCCGCAGATACCGATCATCACGAATTGCCGGGCGGTGCTGCCGACCAGGGGGCGGCCATCCGGGCCGGTCAGTGTCCCAAAAAACCCGATCACGAACGAGCCGCTGATATTGACGATGAGCGTGCCCCACGGAAAGGTCTCGCCGATGCGTTCGGCGATGAAGCCCGAAAGCCAGTACCGCGAGACGCCGCCGAGCGCGCTGCCGACCGCGATCCAAACATAATTCAACATCGAATCCCCGCCCCCCCGGCACGAAGCCGTGCATATCAGGGTAAAGGCGCAGGCGCGTCAATCGAGGCTGTAGGGCGGGTGAGCCGAAGGCGTAACCCGCCATTCGCGGACCGACATTAATGGCGGGTTGCGCTGCGCTTACCCGCCCTACGCTTTGACCCTCGGCGATGAATGGCGGGTTGCGCTGCGCTTACCCGCCCTACGCTTTTCACGCTTGGCGTCACAGACGCACCCGGCCCCCTCGCTATTGTGCGGCTTAATCAAAACAATCTATCATCAGTACCCTATCCGGCTACGGCTGCAACCGATGGGGGTGTGAATGGCGCGGTGCGGGGAAAAGCTGACGACGTACCGGGCAGCCCTCGTCCGAGGCACGGCGCTCACCAGCGCGCTTCTGGCGATGCCGGCTCTGGTGGGCAGCGGGAGCGGACCCGCCTGGGCGTTGGTGCACACCGGCACCATCGACGTCTCGGGTGCCGACGGCGGCGGCACGATCGTGCTCAATACCGGCGACGTGCTCCAAGGCGGCATCTTGCGCGCCGACGGCGGCAGCGGCGCGGGCGGCGCCATCGCGGTCAATTTCACCGGGAACTATTTCGGAACTGAATCAGCGGTGCTGTCGGCGCAAGGCGGCACTCAGGGCGGCTCTATCGCCATCGTCGGCGGCAGCGGCAGTAATACGCCCTTCATCCTGACCGCTCGTGCGCTTTCGGCCGACGTCGCCTTCACGCAAGCAAACACGACGCTGGACGGTGTCCCCTTCCAGGGCCCGTTGATCGCGCAGATGCGGACCATAGTGGACGGCGTCACCGCGCCCAGCACGCAGCCCGCGCCGTCCCCCTATGGCGTGGTCATGGGACAGTATTGCCCCGTGGTGCGGCCGGACGGTTCCTGCGAAAGGGAAGAGGCGACGACGCCGAACGAAGCGATCGCCGCTCGCGGCAACGCCTATCTCGGCGATCTGCTCTATCGCCGGTAGCGCCTCCCGCGACCTCTTCTGGCGGCACGGCACGAAGACCGTGCCATCTTCTGGTATCATGACGCGTTCACCGCTGGGAGCGACGCCATGACGCTCGACCTCAAGAAGCGCTTTCCCTATCGTCCGCTCGCTTTCTTTCCTTCGCCGCTGCACAAGCTGGAGCGGCTCTCGCGCGAGCTTGGGGTCGAGGTTTGGGCCAAGCGCGACGATGTGTCCTCGGGGCTCGCCTTTGGCGGCAACAAAATCCGCAAGCTCGAGTTCCTGGCCGCCGATGCGCTCGCGCAGGGCTGCGACACGCTGGTATCGATCGGCAACATTCAATCGAACCACACGCGCCAAGTGGCGGCCGTCGCCGCGGTCCTCGGGCTTCAGTGCCGCCTGGTGCAGGAAACTTGGACCCGATGGGACGACCCCGTCTATGACAAGGTCGGGAATATTCTGCTGTCGCGCCTGATGGGTGCCACCGCCGTGCTCGAAGGCGAAGGCTATTCCACCGCGACCAAGGAAACCTGGGAGCACGCACTGGCGGAGGTGCGGCGCGCCGGCGGAAAGCCCTACCCGATTCCTGCCGGCGCCTCGGATCATCCCTTGGGCGGCCTCGGCTACGCGCATTTCGCGGATGAGCTCGCGTTGCAGGAGGAAGAGCGCGGCGTCTTTTTCGATACCGTCGTGACCGCGACTTGCACCGGCTCGACGCAGGCGGGGATGATCGTCGGCTTCCTGGCGCAACCGCGCGAACGGCGCCTGATCGGCATCGACACCGCGGGCGACGCCGCCATGACGCGGCGCGCCGTCACCAAGATCGCACGCGCGACCGCCGAACTCGTGGGACTGAGACGCGAAATCCGCGACGCGCATGTGGTGATCGACCCGCGTTTCTCGGGGCCCGACTACGGATTGCCCGACGCGGAAACCATTGCCGCCATCCGTCTCGCCGCGCGTCTTGAAGGGATGCTGACCGATCCGGTCTATGAAGGAAAATCCATGGCCGGGCTCATTGCCATGGCGCGCTCCGGCGAAATCGCGCGCGGAAGCAAGGTCCTTTACGTGCACCTGGGCGGCGCCCCGGTCTTGAGCGCCTACCACAAGGCCTTCGACTAGCAGCGATGGCGGGTTTCACCCGCCCTACCGCAACGGAACGATTAAAGGGGTCTCGTAGGGCGGGTAAGCGCAGCGCAACCCGCCTTGCCGGTGCGCCGCGATGGCGGGTTTCACCCGCCCTACCGCAACGGAACGATTAAAGGGTCTCGTAGGGCGGGTAAGCGCAGCGCAACCCGCCTTGCCGGTGCGCCGCGATGGCGGGTTTCACCCGCCCCACCTCAACGGAACGATTAAAGGGGTCTCGTGGGGCGGGTAAGCGCAGCGCAACCCGCCTTGCCGGAGCGCCGCGATGGCGGGTTTCACCCGCCCTACCGCAACGGAACGATTAAAGGGGTCTCGTCGGGCGGGTAAGCGCAGCGCAACCCGCCTTGCCGGTGCGCCGCGATGGCGGGTTTCACCCGCCCTACCTACGGGGACGATCCCGATCGAAGCGTCGGTCTTGCAGGGCCGTATGGGTCAGTCCGATACTGAAACTTGGGATATGAAGAGGTGGACGATGCGTGGTCATCATGACATGGGCGGTCTCCCCGCAGGCGCGGTTCAGCCCACGGAGCACGACTATGCGCATTGGGAAAAGCGTGTCGATGCGTTGACGAGCTTGCTCCGGCGGCGGAACCTGCTGCGGGTTGACGAATTGCGCCGCCACATCGAGAGCCTCGGTCCCGAGGCCTACGACAAGATGAGCTATTACGAGCGCTGGATCGCGGCCATCACCGCAACCCTGCTGGAGCGCGGCGCGATCACCGCGGACGAGCTCGGCCGCAAGATGGAAGCGGTGAAGCACCGGGGAGGTGCTGGGTGAGCGAACCCGACGCAATCGAGCCGCGCTTTCACCCCGGCGATTCCGTGAGCGTGCGGTTCGCCGATCCGCCCGGACACATCCGCACCCCCTGGTACGTTCGCGGCCAATGCGGCGTGATCGAGCGGCTCTGCGGGCGCTATGGCAATCCCGAGGAACTCGCTTTCAATCGTACGGGCCTGCCGCGCCAGCCGCTCTATCGCGTGCGCTTTTTTCAGCGCGAACTCTGGCCCGACTATCGCGGCGGCGCGCAGGACACGGTCGAAGTCGAGATCTATCAACATTGGCTCGAGCCGGGAGGCCCGTCATGAGCAAGCACGAGCATCATCATGAGCACGAACATCCACACCGCCATCCGCCGCGCCCGGACAGCGATGACACGCTTGGCTATTACCAGGTGATGGAAATCGCGGTGCGCGAGCTGCTGATCGAGAAGGGTATCTTTACCGCCGATGACGTTCGGCGCGCGATCGAGGCGACGGACGCGAACACCCCGGCGCAGGGCGCGCGCATCGTCGCGCACGCCTGGGGCGATCCCGCCTATAAGGCGCGTCTTCTCGCCGATCCCGACACCGCCATCGAGGAGGTCGGCGTCAAGCGCGGTGCCTACAAGCTGATCGTGGTCGAGAACACGCCGAAGCTGCACAACCTCGTGGTCTGCACGCTCTGCTCCTGTTATCCGCGCTTCGTCCTGGGGCTGCCGCCCGATTGGTACAAGAGCCGCGCCTATCGAAGCCGGGCGGTACGCGAGCCGCGCGCGGTGCTGCGTGAATTCGGCACCGAGATTCCGGACCACGTCGAGGTGCGCGTGCATGATTCGACCGCCGACATGCGCTATTTGGTGCTGCCGGAGCGGCCGCCCGGCAGCGAAGACATGAGCGAGGCGGCGCTCGCGGAACTGGTGACGCGCGACAGCATGATCGGCGTCGCGCGCGCCCGCATACCGAATGCGCGAAAGTCGCCATGACCGCCGCCGTGAAACCCGACGCCATCGCTGGGCATGCGATCCCGCCCGATCTGCTGCAGCACATAAAGGACGCGAGCAGCAAAACCGGCGTCGATTTCTCGTTCCTGGTGGCGCAGGCTGCACTGGAAAGCGGCTTCGAGAGCGGGGCCGCATCGCATCGTTCGACCGCGCAGGGGCTGTTTCAGTTCACCAGCCAAACTTGGCTCGAGATGATGCGCGACCATGGCGCGAGCTATGGCCATGGCGATCTCGCGCGGCAGATCGTGCCGCAGGCGAATGGCCGCCTCGGCGTCGCCGACAAGGCGGCCGAGAAGCGAATCCTCGATTTGCGCGGGGATCCCGCGCTTGCCTCCTATCTGGCGGCGGAACTTGCCAAGGGCAACAGCCGGCAGATCGAGCACGCGCTCGGACGCAAGGCAAGCGCCGCCGATATCCGGCTCTCGCTGCTGCTGGGTCCGACCGGCGCGATCCGCTTCCTGCGCGCGCACCAGAGCGGCGGCACGGCCGTGGCGGCGGAATTGGCGCCGCAAGCGGCGAAGCAAAACCCGACGATCTTCTATGGCGAAGGCCACACACCGAAGTCGGTTGCCGCGGTTTATCGGCGGATCGAGGAGCAGATCGCGGGCCCGATCCGGCAAGCGTCGGCGATCGCGCGAAGCGGCGAACATCGGACGCAGGTGGCGTCGCTCGACGTGCCGCTCCGCCCCGGCAGCGGTCTTGAAACGCGGCTGCAGCGAAGGAAGGGGTGATCACGCCACCTGGGGCAGCTCGTGGCGGTGGCGCGGACGTTCGTAGCGCCAGACCGAGGCCGGCGGCAGATTGGCCCAGATACGCGCGGTAATCCGGCCTTTGAGGCCGAGCCGCTCGCGCGCGAGCGGCGATGTCAGGCCGTAAGTGAACTGCACGAGGGGCCGCCCTTCGCCCAGCAACGCAAAGCTCTCGGCGACGATACGCAGGCAGGTCCGCCGCGGCATGGAGATCAGCGGCAGGCACGAGACGATCGCGGCCGCCTTGCGGACGCCGAGCGGCGCCAGCAGCCGGCGCAGTGTACGCGCGTCGCCCCTCACCACGCGGACCGACGGGAAACGCTGCTGGAGGATGCGAAACAGGCGCTCGTCGCGCTCCACCACCACCAGCCGCTCGGGCGCGATGCCCGCTTCCAGCAGAGCGCGGGTGACGCTGCCGGTACCGCCACCCAGCTCGATTACCGGATCGGTGCCGAGGGCCGTCACCTGGCGCGCCATCGCACGGCCGAGCTGGCGGCTTGAGGGCGCGATGGCGCCGATCCGCGTGGGCTCTCTGAGCCAGCGCAGGAAGAACAGTGCGGTTTCCCTGTCGTCTTCATCGAGCAGAACCAGCCGCCTTCGGTGGCCGGCGTCGCGCTCGGGCGCCGCGGTGTCTCGCCGCACGCGCACCCCTTCAACAGACTTCATCTGAACATTTCCCCAGCTTCCGCAATCCGTCCGAAAATGGTGCTGCTTGAACGGCTCAGCAACGGGCTGACACGAAAGGTCGCGGCGAGGGTAATGGAAAACGCTCGCTTTTTCCAATCTTGGCCCGGGTAGCACCGAAAAATTCCTGTGGGCTCAGCGGATTACCCCTTGGCGCCGCACCCCGACGCGCCCCATTTATTCTTAACCTGGCCCTACGTGAGTTTTGTGCGGCATTTGGATTTGAAGTTCCTCTCCGAACGTGCGATCGGGATTGGAGGAACCGCAAATCCGCCACTCTAGAAGGCCGGACCGTTTTTGGGAGGGACGCCATGCCGCTTCGCGCCGAAGAGCAAAAGCGGGAGCGCATCGACGGCGTGCTCGGCCGCGCAGGCCAGCGTTTCGCGGCCGAGCGGGCGGAGCCGATCCGGCGCTTCATCCGGCAATTCTATGACCACGTGCCGCCGGAGGACGTGCTGCAGCGCGGAACCGACGATCTCTACGGCGCTGCGCTCTCGCTCTGGCACTTTGCGCAAGAGCGCAAGCCTGGAACACCGAAGCTGCGCGCCTTCAACCCGCGTGCCGAGGAGGAGGGTTGGCGTGTCGGCCGGACGGTGGTCGAGATCGTCAATGACGACATGCCCTTCCTGGTGGATTCGGTAACGGCTGCGCTCAACGGTCTCGACCTCACCGTGCATTTGGTCATCCACCCGATCATCTGCGTGCGGCGTGATGCCAAGGGCAAGCTGATCGAGCTACTGCCGGTCGAGGGCGGCAATGGCGCGCCCAGCGAATCGGTGATGCATGTGGAGGTGAGCGAGCAGAGCGATCCGAAACGCCTCGCCGAGATCGTACGCACGGTCGAGCACGTGTTGGGCGACGTGCGCGCGGCGGTTGAGGGCTGGCAGCCCATGCTGGAGGCGCTGCAACGAGCGGCCGCGGCGCTCACTCCCGAGGCCAAGCTGCCGCTTCCGACGGACGACGTGCGCGAGGCGGCGGAGTTCCTGGCTTGGCTCGCCGACGACCATTTCACCTTCCTGGGATATCGAGAATACCGCTTCGACGTTGCGGACGGCGCGATCGGCATCGTGCCCGGAAGCGGCCTCGGGATTCTTGCCCAAGAGACCTATCTGGTGTTCGATGGTCTGCGCAACTTCAAGGCGCTGCCGGCGGAAGTGCAGGCCTATTTGCGGCAGCCGCGCGCGCTGCTGATCGCCAAGACCAATCAGCGCGCGACCGTTCACCGCTCGGCGCACATGGATGCAATTGGCGTGCGGATCTTCGATGCCGCGGGGCACGTGATCGGCGAACGGATTTTCGTCGGACTCTTTACCTCGCTTGCCTACGGTCGGAGCTCGCGCAGCATTCCGCTGCTTCGCCGGAAGGTGGCGCGCGTGCTGGAGCGCGCCGGCTTCCCGCCGCAGAGCCACGACGCCAAGGCGCTGCAACACATCCTCGACACGTTTCCGCGCGACGAGCTGTTCCAGATCTCCGAAGACGAGCTCTTCGACATGGCGCTCGGCATTCTCAATCTGCAGGAGCGTCAGCGCATCGCGCTGTTCGTGCGCCGCGATTCCTTCGGCCGTTTCGTCTCCTGCCTCGTTTACGTGCCGCGCGACCGCTACAACACCGAGCTGCGCCGACGATTCGCCGCGATTCTCGAAGCGGCATTTCATGGCACGGTGGACAATTTCTTCACCCAAGTGGACGAATCGGTGCTGGCGCGGGTGCACTATGTGATCAGCACGACGCGGGGTGCCAAGGCCGATGTCGACGTAGCCGCCGTCGAGCGGCGCCTCGCCGAAGCCGGGCGGAGCTGGGAGGACCGGCTCTCCGCGGCGCTGGTGGAAGCGAAGGGCGAGGCCCATGGCCTGACGCTGATGAACCGCTACGGGGCGGCGTTTCCGACGGCTTATCGCGAGCGCTTCTCGGCCGCGGCGGCGTGCGCCGACATCGCGCAGATCGAGGCGGTTCGCGGCGGGACGACAGCGCTCGCGCTCAATCTCTATAAGCCGCTCGAAGCGGAGCCCAACGAGCTTGGCTGCAAGGTCTATCGCGCTCGCAAACCGATACCGCTCTCCGACGTGCTGCCGATGCTGGAAAATCTGGGCCTCAAAGTGCTGAGCGAAGAGCCGTACCGGATCGGACCCGCGGGCGATCCCCACCCCGTCTACATGCAGGATTTCGCGCTGATCGCGCGCCAGGGCGGCATCGACGTCTCTGCGGTCCGTCCGCGCTTCGAGGAAGCGTTCGCGCGGCTCTGGGCCGGCGAGATGGAGAATGACGGCTTCAATCGGCTCATTCTCGGGGCCGGGCTCGATTGGCGCCAGGTGACGGTGCTGCGTCTTTACACCAAGGTCCTGCGCCAGGCCGGAAGCACCTTTAGCCAAGCCTATATGGAAGACACGCTCGCGGCGCATCCGGAGATCGCGGCCAAGCTCGCTCGAATGTTCGAACGGCGCTTCGACCCCGCCAATGCCGGAGGAGCAGCCGGCGCCAGCGACGCGATCGCCGGCGAGATCGAGAGCGACCTCGACGCGGTGGTCAATCTCGATGAAGACCGCATCCTCAGGAGCTACTTGACCCTGGTGCGCAAGAGCCTGCGCACCAACTATTTCCAACGCGGCGCTAGCGGCGCCGCCAAGCCCTATCTTGCGGTCAAGCTCGCTTCTCACGATATCGATATGCTGCCGCTGCCGCGGCCGCTCTATGAAATCTACGTCTATGCGCCGCGCATGGAGGGCCTGCACATGCGCGGCGGCAAGATCGCGCGCGGCGGCATCCGCTGGTCCGATCGGCGTGAGGATTTCCGCACGGAAATCCTGGGCCTCATGAAGGCGCAGATGGTGAAAAACGCCGTCATCGTACCGGTGGGCTCCAAGGGCGGCTTCGTGGTGAAACGCCCGCCGCCGGCCTCGGCCGGACGCGACGCGCTCATGACCGAGGTCGTCGAATGCTATAAGACGCTCATGCGCGGCCTGCTCGATCTCACCGACAATATTGTCAGCGACAAGATCGTGCCGCCCGCCGATGTGGTCCGTCACGACGACGACGACCCCTATCTCGTGGTCGCCGCCGACAAGGGCACCGCGACCTTCTCCGACATCGCCAACGGCGTTGCCGAGGAGTACGGCTTCTGGCTCGGCGACGCCTTTGCGTCCGGCGGCTCCCAGGGCTACGACCACAAGACGCTGGGCATCACCGCGCGCGGCGCTTGGGAAACCGTGAAGCGCCATTTCCGCGAACTGGGCACCGACATTCAATCGACCGATTTCACGGTGGTGGGAGTCGGCGACATGTCCGGCGACGTGTTCGGCAACGGGATGCTCCGTTCAGAGCACATCAAGCTGATCGGCGCCTTCGACCACCGCCACCTCTTCCTCGACCCCGATCCCGACCCCGAGGCGAGCTTCCGCGAGCGCAAGCGCCTGTTCGATCTCCCGCGCTCGAGCTGGGCCGACTACGACAAGAAGCTGATCTCTCGGGGCGGCGGTGTTTTCGAGCGGAACCGAAAATCGATTCCGCTATCGCCCGAGCTCCGCCGCCGCCTCGGGCTCGCCGCCGACGCCGCCTCGCCCGCCGAAGTGATCCAGGCGCTGCTCCGCGCCGAGATCGACCTCCTGTGGTTCGGCGGCATCGGCACTTACGTGAAAGCGAGCGAGGAGAGCCACGCGGACGTCGGCGACCGCGCCAACGACCCGCTGCGCGTCGACGCCACGGAAATCCGCGCGCGCGTCGTCGGCGAGGGCGCCAATCTGGGCGTCACTCAGCTCGGCCGCGTCGAGTACGCACTGATGGGCGGGCACGTCAACACCGACGCGATCGACAATTCGGCGGGGGTCGACACCTCCGATCACGAGGTGAACCTCAAGATCCTGCTGAACGCCGCGGTCACGTCGGGCGATCTCACCATGAAGCAGCGCAACAAGGCGCTGAGCGACGTGGCCGACGACGTGGCGGCGCTCGTGCTCGCCGACAACTACTTGCAGGGCCTGGCGCTCACCCTCGCGCAATTGCAGGCGGCCGAGCGGCTCGATGCCGAGGCGCGGCTGATGCGCGGCCTGGAGAAGGCCGGGAAGCTCAACCGCGAGGTCGAGTTCCTGCCCGACGACGAGGAGCTGGCGCAGCGCGCGGTGCGGCAGCTGGGCTTGGTCCGGCCCGAGCATGCCGTGCTCATGGCCTACGTCAAAAATACGCTGGCGCATGAATTGGCGGCCAGCGACTTCGCCGACGACCCGCAGCTCGAGGACGACTTGCTCGCCTATTTCCCGAAGGCACTGGTCGAACGCTTCGCACCGCAGATCGAGGCGCATCGGCTGCGCCGCGAGATCATCGCGACGTCGGCCGCAAACGAAGTGGTGAACCGCTGCGGCATTTCCTTCGTTGCGGAAATCGCCGAACGAACCGGGCGCAACCACGGCGACGTGGCGCGCGCCTATTCGATCGTGCGCGGGGTCTTCGACCTCGACGCGATCTGGCGCGAAGTGAACGCCCTCGACAATATCGCTCCGGCGGCGATCCAGGCCGAGATGCTGTTGGGCTCGAACCGCCTGGTCGAGCGCGCCACGTGCTGGTTCCTGCGTGGCGCCGGCACGCTCGACATCGCCGAGCGAACCAAGGCGTTTCGGCCGGGCGTGCAGGCCTTGAGCGAGCATCTGAGCGAGGTGCTGCCTGAATCGCAACGCACGGAGCTCGCGCGCCGCACCGGGCGCTGGAGCGACGAGCGCGTGCCGGAACCCCTGGCCGAGCGAGTCGCCAAGCTCGACTTCCTCGCCTCGGCGCCCGATATCGTCAAGCTCGCCCTCGACTCAAAGCGCGACGTGCTGGAGATCGCGCGCGGCTTTTATGGGCTGGGAGCGCACTTCCGCCTCGATCTGCTGCGCCTTGCCGCGCGGAAGGTGAGCGCCGCCACGCAATGGCAGAAGCTCGCGATCGGAGCCATCGTCGAGGATTTCTATGGCCACCAGGCCGAGCTGACCGCGCGTTCGGTCAAAGGCAGTGCCGCCGAGTTTGAAGCCTGGCTTGCGGCGCGCAGCGGCGAGCTCGCTCACCTCGACGCACTCGTCGCCGAGCTGGTGAAGTCGCCGAGCCCGGACCTAGCCATGCTGACGGTCGCGAACCGGCAGTTCCGAGCGCTTGTCGCGGGGTAGGAGCTAGCCCTTACCCCCGCAGCGCAATGCCTCGGGGAAGCCGCGAGGCGGCCTCAGCGGGGTTCGCTCGAGTTGAAAGCTGGAGCGACGCTGGTCTCGATACCACCTAATTGCAATTGAGCCCGACACTTCGAGCGGGCAGCCTGTGCCGTCAGGAGGGCGCAGGGCGTCTAGGTGGCGAGGTCTGATGCGGCGTTTCCAGGATCGGGATTTCGCGACGCTGAACTTTCAAAAGAAACTCGGCCGCCCTCCCAATTTGGATAACGAGAAGGCCGCCCACCAGATTTCGCGCGACCGCCCGCCGATCCTGATGCGGCGTTTCCAGGAACGCGAACTCCTGGTGCGGAAGTTCACAAGGAAATTCGGCCGCCCGCCCAATTTGAATAACCCGACTACATTCAACGAGAAGGTCGCTTATAAGATTTTGCACGACCGCCGGCCGATCCTGACGCGCCTCCAGGACAAGCTGCAAGCGCGCGACTACGTCGCGCAGCAGATCGGCGCGGAATATCTGAGCGAGGTTTACCAAGTCCACCAGTCGCCCCACGAGATCGATTGGGGGAAGCTGCCGCGGCGCTTCGTGATCAAAATGAACCACGGATGTGGGATGAACATTTTCGTCACGGACTTCGTCGCGGACATTTCCAGATCCTGGGTGAGCCGGATCGAGTCCATCCTGAACCGCTGGCGCGCCATGAATTGGTACGAATCCGACCTTGAATGGGCCTACCTCGACATACGACCCGCGATCTTCGTGGAGGAAATGCTGAGGGAGCCCGACGATACCATCGCGCTCGACTGGAAATTCTGGGTCTTCGACGGTCGCGTTGAGTACGTGTCGGTCAGCACCGACCAGCTCACCCTGCGAAAAGTCAACTATTATGACCGAAACCTCACGCGGCAGACGCTCAACCGCCACCGTCCGAACATTCCGATCGAACCGAGGTTTCCGGACAACATCGACCTTATGTTCTCGCTGGCGGAGCGGCTCGGCCGCGATTTGGACTTTGTTCGGGTCGACATGTACAACGTCGGCGGTCGGATCGTGTTTGGCGAGTTCTGCCACTATCCCGATGCCGGCTTAGTCCCGTTCGACCCGCCGGAATACGATCAGGTTTTCGGCAGCAAATGGCATTGGCCGCCCGATTATGGTCAGGCGAGCCGGCGATAACGATTAAGAGTGAGCGACCGTCCGCCCGGATTTGCCACCCTGCGAGGGCGGGCCTATATCTTGGCCGACCCATGAGCGCCGCCGACACCATCGCCGCCCGCAGGAACCTGGTGGGCCTCGACCGCGCCGAGCTTGCCGCCGAGATGGCGGCGTTCGGCGCCGAGCCCTTCCGCGCGCGTCAGCTCTGGCATTGGATCTACCACCGCGGCGCCACCTCTTTCGACCAGATGACCTCGCTCTCGAAGGCCTTCCGCGCGTCGCTTGCGGAGCGTTACGAGATCGCGCGTCCGGCGGTCTCGCGTGCGTTGCAATCGAGCGACGGGACGCGCAAGTGGCTGTTGCGCTTCGGCGACGGCCAGGAAGTCGAGTGCGTGCACATCCCGGAATCGGACCGCGGCGCGCTCTGCGTCTCCTCGCAAGTGGGATGCACTCTCACCTGCAAATTCTGCCACACCGGGACGCAGCGGCTGGTCCGCAACTTGGAAGCGGCGGAGATCGTGGGCCAGGTGATGATCGCGCGCGACGCGCTCGGCGAGTGGCCCTCGCCCGCGGAGGACCGCCAGCTCACCAACATCGTGATGATGGGAATGGGCGAGCCGCTCTACAATTTCGATAACGTCGCCAAGGCGCTCAAGATCGTGATGGACCACGAGGGTCTCTCCATCTCGCGGCGCAAGATCACTCTCTCGACCGCGGGTGTCGTGCCGATGATCCGTCGCTGCGGCGCCGAGTTGGGCGTCAATCTCGCGATCTCGCTGCACGCGGTGCGCGACGAGCTGCGCGACCACCTGGTCCCGCTCAACAGGAAATATCCGATCGCGGAGCTATTGGAGGCCTGCCGCTCCTATCCCGGCTCCAGCAACGCGCGGCGCATTACCTTCGAATACGTGATGCTCAAGGGCGTGAACGACACGCCGGCGGATGCGCGCGAGCTGGTGCGACTTCTCGCGGGGATTCCCGCCAAGGTCAATCTGATCCCGTTCAACCCCTGGCCCGGTGCACCCTTCGAGCGTTCGAGCGAGGCCTCGATCCAGGCCTTCGCCGAGATCGTCAACACCGCCGGATATTCCTCCCCCGTGCGAACGCCGCGCGGCGAGGACATCATGGCGGCCTGCGGTCAGCTCAAGTCGGCAAGCGTGAAGCTGCGCCGGAGCGGCGTGCCGAAGGCGGCCCAAGCGGGCGTGGCGTAGCCTCTGCGCAAAATCGTCGTTGAGGGGTGGCAAGGCAATCCGGCTTGGTAGTGAAATATTCGAGTGCAGGATCGCATGTCCTCGCGAAAATTTCACCGCATGCGGTCCTGCGAGGCATCCTATCTTGAGGGGGATGGGCAGAACGAGGAGCCGAGCCATGATTGAGCCGCACCGACCGCACCTCCGCCTTCCGCTCCTCTTGTGCTTGCTTTTGTTTGCCTCGTTCCCGACACGCGCCGATGAGGCCGTGGTCGTGGGTTATCACAACACGCCCGACCGCAGCGGCCGCTATGTGATGCCGGGACTCACCGCCGAGCGCGCCCGCGGCATTCACCTCGACGCCGGCTTCAACGGCGACATTGCGGGTCACGTTTACGCTCAGCCGATCTATTGGCGCCCGGCCGGCGCCACCAAAGGCGTTCTGATCGTCGCGACCGAAGACGATACCGTCTATGCGCTCGACGCCGACAGCGGCGCCACGCTTTGGCGCACGGAACTGGGCAAACCCGTGCCGCGCTCGTCGCTGCGGTGCGGCAACATCAATCCGCTGGGGATCACCGGCACCCCCGCGATCGACGCGCGGCGCGAAACCGCCTACTTCGATGCCATGGTCGCGGTGCAGGACCGGCCACAGCACTTGATCTTTGCGCTCGCCCTGCGCGACGGGTCGATTCGCCAGGGCTGGCCCCTCAACGTCACCGACGCGCTGGCGCGCCAGGGCCTTCGCTTCAATGCGCGCGACCAGAACGAACGCGGCGCGGTCACGATCGCGGGCGATCGCCTCTTTGTTCCCTTTGGCGGACACTGGGGCGATTGTGGCGACTATCACGGCTGGGTCGTGGGCGTGGCGCTCGATCATCCCGAGGACATAATCGCCTGGACGACCCGGGCCCAGGGCGGCGGTATCTGGGCGCCCGGCGGTATCGTGACCGACGGACGTTCGCTCTTCATCGCCACGGGCAACACCATGAGCGCCAAGGTTTGGTCGGATGGCGAGGCGGCATTCCGCCTGGGCCTCGACCTCAAGCGTTTCGAGCGGCCGAGCGATTATTTCGCGCCCAGCGATTGGCAGGCGCTCGACGACGCCGATCTCGACCTCGGCGGCAGCAATCCGATGCTGCTGGACGTGCCGAGCGGCGGCGAGACGAGGCCGCTGTTGCTGGCGCTCGGCAAGGATGGCAAGGCCTATCTGCTCGACCGCAACAATCTCGGCGGCATCGGTGGCGCACTCGCGGTCGAGACCGTGTCGACGGAATCGATCCGCACGGCGCCGGCGGCGTTTCGATCGGGCAACGCCGTCATGGTGGCCTTTCAAGGGCGCGGGGCGGCCTGCCCGTCCGCGGCGAGAGGCCCCGGTCTCACCGTGCTCAAGATCGTCGCCGAACCCAAGCCCGAGATCACGACACTTTGGTGCGGTTCGCTTCGCGGCGCGGGCTCGGCGATCGCGACGGTGTCAGATGCGAATGGCGCCGATCCCATCGTGTGGATCACCGGCGCCGAGGGCGACAACCGCCTGCACGGCTTCAAGGGCGAGACCGGCGAGGAATTGAGCGCAAGCGGCGCGGCTGGGATGGCGGGGCTGCGCCATTTCGGCACCATTCTCGCCGTCAACAATCGCCTCTATGTTGCCGCCGACGGTCGCGTTTACGCCTTCGCGTTCTGAGGCGCGCTCCTGGTTCGCGTCTCACCTGCCGGCGACACTTGCCCGAGGTAGGAAGCGCACTCGGAAATACTCGTGGATTCGTGCTCATGACTGTCCGCACGAACCATGCTAGCGTACCCACGACGAGCGCGGTCGGGCACTCGGCAAGACCCTTCATATGCCGCGACAATTTTCGATGGCTGGTCATGCTGCCTGAGATCAAGCGCGTCGAGCGACCTTTGTCGGATCGTGATACCGCCGCCGCACCCGCTCGCGATGCCGAGCGACGGCAGCTCACACTGATGTTTTGTGATCTGGTGAATTCGGTGTCGCTGTCGACCCGGCTTGACCCCGAAGACCTCAGCGATGTCATCGGCGGCTACCAGCGGGCCTGCATGGAGCCAATAAGCCGATACGGCGGCCATGTGGCCAGATTCGTCGGCGACGGAATTCTCGTTTTTTTCGGGTATCCCGTGGCGCATGAAGATGATCCTGAAAGGGCAATTCATGCGGGACTCGAAATTATCGAGGCTGTCGGCAGGCTGAACCAAAGCCTCAAGCAACTCGGAGACTTCGTACTGCGGGTACGGATAGGCATCGCAACGGGCCTGGTGGTCGTTGGCGATATCACTTCGCCCAACATGGAGGAGAAGGATGCCGTCGTCGGTCAGGCATCCAATCTCGCCGCTCGACTGCAGGAACTTGCATCGCCGAATACAGTCGTGGTTTCGCCTGTTACACGGGAACTCGCGGCGGAACGATTTGAGTATCGCGACTTGGGCTCCAAGGCGCTCAAGGGCTTTGACAAGCCAATTTCCGTATACGAGGTGACCGCAGAGAGAAGGGTCAGTCGCTTCGAGGCCCGGAGCGCGACGCTAACTCCCTTCGTGGGTCGCGATAAAGAGGTTGCGGGCTTGCTCCAATCCTGGACGCGCGCCGCTTCGGGCAATGGTCAAGTCGTGTTCCTTTCGGGCGAGGCCGGCATTGGGAAGTCGCGGATATTGGCCGAAGCGCGCGCACGAATCGCAGCGACGGGCCATGCTCGCGGAGTTGGACCTGCAGTTACGTTTCAGTGCTCGCCGCATCACGAGAATGCACCATTCTATCCGATCATCCGCGGGCTGGAGCTGTTGGCGAACTTCCTTCCTGCGGATACGAGCTCGGAAAAAATAAACAAGCTGCGCGGCTTTCTCGAAGGAGCGGATCCAACCGCTCTGGCGCTTCTGGCGGACCTTCTGGGCATTTCGCCGGAAGCGGAATCGCCAATTCTCGCGATCAGTCCCACGGAAAGGCGGCATCTGACGATCAGGGCGCTGAAGGAATGGTGCGCGTCCCGCGCGGCTCGCGACACTCTGCTGCTTTATTTTGAAGACGTTCAGTGGATTGACCCGACATCCAAGCTTCTTCTCAAGCAGCTCATCGATTGGGCGCAAACAGCCGGTGTTCTGATGGTGATAACCCTTCGCACCAGCGCGGAGCACACGAGCGAAAATACTCGGAGAGACTTTGGTCTCTTGGATAACGGCACGGACGCCAAGTCGCATATTAAGTTTCTCCACATCGAAGAACTCACGGATGAGGAAACGCATCGCCTTATGATTACCGTGGCGCAGGGCAATGCGATCTCGCCGACCGAACGCGACATCCTGGCGAAGCGAACAGAGGGCGTTCCTTTGTTCATCGAGGAACTAACGAGAGCGTTCCTCAAGGTTCGGGAAGTTCGGGAGGACAAGCAGCGAGCGGCCTTGTTTGTTCCCGAGACCATCAGCGACGCGCTCATGGCGCAACTGGATCACCTGGGGCGAGCGAAGGAGATCGCCCAGTACGCATCGGTGATAGGGCACGAATTTTCGCTGGATTTGCTGGCTCGCATTGTTCTGAGGTCTACGGATGATTTGCTGCCCGATCTGAACCTACTTCTGGACTCGAACCACGTCATCGCAAAATCATCGGATATGTACGTCTTCAAGCACGCTTTGGTGCGGGATAGCGCCTACGAGTCCTTGCTGAAGAAGAGGCGCAAGGAGATCCATCTCAGGATCGCGAAGGAGCTGACGCAGCGGGCTTCGGACGTCACGGACGATCTGATTGCGCAGCACTACGCACAGGGCGAGGCCCATAGCGAAGCGATCGTGTTTTGGCAAAGGGGCGCCAGGAGCGCCATCGCAAGATCGGCGCACGAAGAAGCCATGGCGATGCTCGAGGCCGCCATGGAGCATCTCCCGTACCTCCGTGGTTCAGCATCGCTTGCCCTGGAATTGGACGTGGTCTTATCCCAGGCGATGGCGCTGCGTTCGAAGCGCGGCTATTCGGCGCCAGAGGTCGAGGCTCGATTGATCCGAGCAAGGGAACTTTGCCGGCAATGCGCCGACAGCAGCAACAGGTTCAACGTTGAGTGGGGACTATTTCAGTGCAACATCGTCAAGGGCCGTATTCGGGCCGCCGACGAGATCGCCGATAATCTTCTTGAGCACGCCGCAAGCCATCCCGACCGACCGTTTGCCGACGGGCATCTCGCGCTTGGAATGGCGGCATTTCATTTGGGTCATTTTCAAAGCGCGATGAAACATTTCGAGCAAGGCGTGAATTTGAGCCGGCCTGACGTGGACAAACCGCATTTCTTCACGCACGGTCAGAATCCCGGCATTTTCTGTCTTTCATATCTGGCGAGAACGGAAGGTTTTCTCGGTTTTCCGGACCGCGCAAGGAAGACAATTCAGCGTGGTCTGACAATCGCGAGAGCTCGCTCAGTGGATCCAGGTCATGTCTACACTTACGTAAACGCGCTCACTTTTGCGGTGCGGACCTACCAACTCTTTGGCGATCCTGCCTTGGAAAAGCAACTTGCGGATGAGATTGTCGGTATCTCGAAGCGCAATCACTACGCCTACTACGAGGCCTTGGGCATCTGTCATCTTGGTTGGGCGATGGGTGCTGAAGGATATCTTTCTGAGGGCATAGACAAAATGCACGCCGGAATTGCGGCCCTGGAAAGAACGGACGTAGCGCTGGCGCTGCCCGCTTTTTACACCTATCTCTCTCAGTTGTATTTGCGCGCGGACCGGCTAGACAAGGCGAGCCAAGCTCTCGAAAATGCGGTTGCTCGGCGCCACGCCGAAATCCGCGCCTGGGATGCCGAAATTCATCGGGTACGCGGCGAAGTTCTGGCATCGCGTGCGCCTGCGGACCTTGAAGGGGCGGAGTCCGCATACCGTTCCAGTTTAAGCATCGCCCAACAACAGAGCGCACGCTGGTTGGGTCTCAAGGCATCGCTAAGCCTCTCGCGCCTGTTGCAGCGCACGAACCGTCAAAGAGAGGCGTCCGAGGTGCTGGAGGGATGTTTAGGCTCGATATCCGAGGGCTTCGACACCCCTGAGATGCGCGCGGCTCATTCGGCGATGAGGGAGTTGTCGGACTAGCCCTCGTGCTCGACCAGCACAACAGTCGACTAATGTTCGAGTACCAGAACGCATAACAAGGGAGATTGCCATGGGGTCGGATGTCGTTCAGGGCGTGCCTGTTCTGAAGGGACCGGTTCCACATTGCTTGGAACGGGTTTCGAAGGGAAAGGGAGCGCGCGCTCGTCTACAGCAATTGGCCGCCGCGGTTCAAGCAATTGCGCCGCAGTATCGCGGCCTG
>Ga0335081_10002800_pt1 | contig 27482 bp, 23 predicted proteins | sample Lox_Sample_35_FD_206713 | JGI IMG/M metagenome (GOLD analysis project Ga0335081, IMG submission 206713) | Soil microbial communities from Loxahatchee National Wildlife Refuge, Florida, United States - Lox_Sample_3.5 | ecosystem: Environmental > Terrestrial > Soil > Wetlands | place: USA...
AGGTTCAAGTGAAACATGAAGAAATCTCCGCTACCGGCACTGGCAGCGCTGGAAGCAGCCAAGGCTGAGTACAGCCCGGGCAGCGCGCTGCGAGTCGAAAAGCTGCTGGCTTCACTGCGCCGCATGACCTTCCGGGACGCCGAATCCCTCGTACATTTCCACGATGCGCTGCTGTTTCTGCGCGCGTTTCCGCAAAGCCACAAGATCGTTGCTCTGACCGAGGAGCTGCTGGGCAACGTCGGCCAACAGGTAAACCGCTTGCGGAACGACGGCGCAGATCTGGATCTCTTCGATTCGGAAGAATTCTCCGGCATCGCCGGCACCGAGTTGCGCGACACCTACACATACGAGGTCGCGCGTTGGCTGGCGCAGCGATTTCCCGGCCAGCTTCGGGTCGAGTGGGACATCGATGAGCAGGGCCGGCAGATGTCCAGCAGCCTGCCACAAATACTTCCGCTGCTCGCCGACGATTCGCTGGTGGAAGCCGACACGCCGTATCTGGAGTGGCTGAGCAGTGCCGCCGGAGGTGAGCAGCGGGTTCTCCTGTGGCTGATGCAGCGGCTGGAAGGCGCGCCGCTTACGATGCTGGAGAAGACGGCCTGGTATGACGCGCTGAAGATCAACATCGCATGGGAGCTGGGCGAGTCGGCTGCCAGCCGTACTCAAGCGCGGCGAAATCCGCCGGCATTCTACTTCCACAAGGCGCCGCTGATTCAGCGCAAGCAGGTCTCGCTGGCGGAGGAGCTGGCATCGCCGCTATTGCCCACCCGGAAACTTTCGCGCCGCGAAGGCGAGGAGCTTATGACTTTCGCACGAGCGGCGCTGACCGTTCGTTATCGCGAACTGTGGGGCACCACGCGCGGCGATCCGGCGCAGGTGATCGAAGCTGACGTGGGTCGAGGCGCGAGAATTTTCCTGTGGGGATTGCCGCCTGCCCGCCGCCTGCCGCTGCGCGCCTACCTTGCCGGCATCACCGTGAAGAATGGCGTGCCCATCAACTACATCGAGGCGATCGGCCTGGCCGAGTGGATGGAGGTCGGCTTCAACACCTTTTACGCCTTCCGCGACGGCGAGACGGCGTGGATTTATGCGAAGGTTTTGCACCTGCTGCATCAGCACGTCGGAGTGACGTGCTTCTCGGTTTATCCCTATCAGCTTGGGCAGGACAACGAAGAAGCCATCAAGTCAGGCGCGTTCTGGTTCTATCGCAAGCTGGGATTCCGGCCGGGCAAGCCGGAGCTGCTGGCGATAACCGAAAAGGAGGAAGCCAAAATTGCGCGCACCCCCGGCTATCGCACCTCGGCGCGCACGCTGCGCAAGCTGGCCGCTGAGCATGTGTTCTACGAATTCGGCGATGGTCCGCGAGGGCTGTGGGACAGCTTCTCGATTCGCAACATCGGATTCGCTGTCGAGCGGCGGATGGCAAGAAAATTCGGCGGAGATCCCGTGGCAATGCGGAAAGCCGATGTGGCAGCGTTGGCGAAGAAGCCGAGTCTCGATGTGGAGAAATTGTCGCCGCTGGAGCATTCGGCGTTGGCCGATTTTGCGATCCTATTGGCACTAGCCCCCGAGGTTGCGCGCTGGACTGGTAGCGAATTACGCGGGCTTGCGCGGATTATTCGCGCTAAGGCCGGCGCCAGCGAAACCGAGTACATGCGGCTGCTGCGGGCTCACGCGACGTTGAAAGAAGTTTTGCTGCGCCTGGGCTCCCAACCTTTGCCATGGTGAGTGCGGTGCTCGGGTAGAGCCGGCCTTTAGGGCGGCGTCCAGGCGCAGGCTCCTATCCCTGGGGAGCCGGCTTTTAGCCGGCGACAGTGCTTCGAAAAGCGAACTCCTCAGCAGCTGAAGCCGCCGCCCGGGAAGAAATAAGGACGGCATGAACGCGGACCGGAAGGCCCGCTCTACCTAATCGTCTGCTCACCCCAAATCGCTGGTCATAATGAACAATGGCTTCATCTCGAAGCTTTTATAGCGCGGACGCAGGCGTTCGGTGTTGTACTGGTCCTTCACGTTGACCACCTTCTTCGTCGACACAATCACCTCGATCGGCATGTTGTCGTAACGGCCGTTGCGGAGCACCACCAGCCGTCCGTGCACATTTGTCAGGATCAGATCCAGCGCCAGGTTTCCGTATGCCATCGGCACAATCGAATCGATGGCGTCGGGATCGCCGCAACGCACCAGATAGCCCAGGCTCTGGGTCATCACGTCCAGCGGCTTACCGGAGTTGTAGCGCGCCGACAGCTCCTTGATGCGCTCGGAGACCAGGTTGCCGATGCCGCCCAGCTTCTTATGGCCGAAGGCATCCTTTACGTCGCGCTCAAAGATCATGTCGCCGCCTTCGAACATCGCGCCTTCCGAGACCAGCGCGACCGAATACTTGCTGGGATTTTTGTTGCGATCGTAGATCAGTAGCTCGGTGAGGCGGTCGATGCTGAATTTGAACTCGGGAATCACGCAGCGGTTGGCCGCGCCCGCCATGGTGGGCAGCATGGCGGTGAATCCCGCATAGCGTCCGAAGACCTCCAGCACCAGCAGGCGTTCGTGCGATCCGGCCGAGGTGCGCAGCCGGTTCGCCATCTCGATGATACGGGTCACGCAGGTGCTGAAACCAATGCAGTAGTCGGTGCCCGGTACGTCGTTGTCCATCGTTTTGGGGATGGCGACCACCTTGACGCCCTCCTGATAGAGGCGCACGGCGTAGCTCAGGGTGTCGTCGCCGCCGATGGGGATGAGGTAGTCAATGCCGAGCCAGGCGAGGTTTTTCAGTACCTCGGAGGTCAGATCGTTGCGCTCGTCCTGAAAACGGTCGCGCAGGTGCTCCGGGACCTCCGACTTGCGAACGCGGCTGGGATTGGTGCGCGAGGTATGCAGAAAAGTGCCACCGGTGCGGCCGGCGCGGTTGACCAGCTCCTCGGTCAGGTACTGATAATTGTCGCTGTTGTCGCAGTCCTTCTCGCGCACCATGTCGATCAGGCTCGCCCAGCCGCGCCGCAGGCCGATGACCTCGTAGCTTTCGCGCAGCGCGCGAATGGTCACCGCGCGGATGGCGGGATTCAGCCCGGGCACGTCGCCGCCGCCGGTCAAAATCCCGATGACTCCTCGCTTACCGCTCCCAGTTGCCATGATGAAGACCTCTTGCGTATGAATAAGCCGAAAACACTAGTGTAGCGAATGACGGATCGTCCGTATTGTCGGTTGCAGCAGCCAGCGATCAGAATGCGTGTCTTTCCCGAAAGAAACTCGCTCGAGATGACAACTGGGAGGGGGGAGTAGCGCGAGAGCTGCGCCTTCGGTTACAACTGAGGGTGCATTTCGAAGGCAGGAGAATGGGATGATTGGGACTCGCCACAGAGCGGGCTGGTCGCTGGCCCTTTGCGTGGCCCTGGTGCTGGCCACGGTGCAGCTCGAGTCGGGCGCAACGACGTTGTTACAGCTGGTTCCGGGATCAGCAGACTATACCGGGCAAGGTACCCCGCTCACCGATGAGCAGATGCAGGCGCTGGTCGCGCCCATCGCTCTCTATCCAGATGCGTTGGTCGCACAGATCCTGGTCGCCTCCACCTTCCCCGACCAACTGGCCGCGGCTTATGGGTGGCTGCAGCAGAACAAGAACCTGACGAGCACAGCGCTGATGCAGGCGATCAACAATCAGCCCTGGGACCCCAGCGTGAAGGCGATCACGGAGTTTCCCGCGGTGCTGGCCAATATGCTGCAGAACCTGGCCTGGACCTCGCAGCTCGGAGACTCTTTCCACAACCAGCAGCCGGAGGTGATGAACGCCATCCAGACACTGCGCGCCAAGGCCAAAGCCGCCGGCAACCTGAAGTCGACGCCGCAGATGACGGTGATTCAGCAAAGCCCGGATGTCATCGTGATCCGGTCCAACAACCCGGGCGTTATTTACGTGCCGCAATACAATCCGGCGCTGGTGTACGGCGCGCCGCTGCAAACGCCCAGCTACAGTGCTTCGGAAGTGGGGACCACCGGCGCGATTTCGTTTGGAGTGGGGGTCGCGGTGGGCGCCCTGTCCAGCGGCGGCTGTTGCGATTGGACCTTCAGCAACTGGAGCGTTGACTGGTTTCACGGCGGCGCCATCTATCGCAACTATCCCTATTACGGAAATGGCGCGTGGCATGGCGGCCATTATGGCGGCTACTACTATTACGGCAATCACACCTACTACAACGGCTACGACTACAACCACCCCTACGACGCCTATCAGAGCGTATCCATCCGTCCCAGCGACACGCCCACCACGCACACCGCCGGCGCCAATCCCGCGCACATCATCCATGACGTTGCCTGGAACAAGGCCAGCGGAGGATGGGCGGAGGCCGACGACATCCGCGGCTGGGGGCCGAGCGACACGCGCAGCGATTCCGCGACGGCCTTCAGCAGCTGGGGCCAGCGCTCCGCCTCGTCCAACTTCGGCGGCGGAGGTTGGGGCGACCGCTCCGCCAGCTATCGCGGCTGGACCAGTCACGGTCCCGGTGGCGGCTGGGGGAACGCGCCGTTCACCGGATATCGCCGCTAGGTCCATTCAGCAAGCATGGCAGCGCGCAGCACAAGGAGAGATGCATGGTGAGAATGTCGCGGGTGGAAGGGAAGAGCCGTTGCTGGATGGCGCTGCTGATCGCTGCGCTGCTGCTCTCCCTCCCTGCATGCCACAAGAAAACGTCGGCGGGAAAGGCCGCTCCGGGACAATCGACCTTCGCTTCGCCGGACGATGCCGCGAAGGCGCTGGCCGACGCCGCGAAAAATGATAACGAGCAGGAACTGCTCGCCATCTTCGGCCCCAATGCCAGAGACCTGATCAACTCGGGCGATGCCGCCGAGGACAAATCTTCCTTGGCAGGATTCGCCGCCGCCTACGACCAAATGCATCGCCTTCGCAAGCTGGACAATGGCAATCGGCTGCTGCTGGTCGGCAGCTCCAACCTTGCCTTTCCGGTGCCGCTGCGGCAGGACCGCTCCGGCCAGTGGTATTTCGATAGTCCCGCCGGCCGCGACGAACTCCTGGCGCGGCGCATCGGCCGCAACGAACTGGCCGCCATCGACATCATGGCCGTACTGGTCGATGCCCAGAACGAATACTGGGCGCAGAAGCACGATGGCATTGAACAATTCGCGCGTAAGATGATCAGCGATCCCGACAAGCAAAACGGTTTGTACTGGCCGGAGGCGCCGGGCAAGCCGAAAAGTCCCATTGGCCCGCTGCTGGCTTATGCCAGCGAACAGGGCGCGCAGGTAAACTCCAGCTTGCACAAGCCCTTTCACGGATACTACTTCGGCATCCTGGATACGCAGAGCTTGTATGCGCAGGGCGGTCTGAGAGATTACGTGCGCGCGGGCATCATGAATCGCGGCTTTGGTTTCATCGCCTGGCCCGCCGAGTATGGCAAGTCGGGCGTGATCACCTTTATCGTCGATCGCGACCGCGTTATCTTCCAGAAGGACCTGGGCGCCGATACCAAGAATGTCGCACCTTTCACCACGCAGTTCAGCCCCGACGCGGGGTGGCTGGAGGTGAAGTAACAAGCTGGCGCGGCGGAAGGGAGATCCGAGCCGACGCCGGAAGTTCCTTTGGGCTGCCCGCGTTGCGATTGTCTCAGGCTCGTGGCGAGAGGGCGGCGGGGCGTGCTGTTCCAGTCTCGCGCAGCGAGACGCAAGAGCTTAGCCCAGCTTTCCAAGGCTGGGTGAGCGTCGATCAAGATGTCCGAATCCCGCAGGGACGGCAGGCATTACTCCTCCACCGGCGAGTCCCGGTGGACCACCTTGACGTTGTAGCCCGCCTTCACCAGCCGCTTCTGCACATCTTCGGCGATCATTACCGAGCGATGCTTGCCGCCGGTGCAGCCAAAGGCGATGGTCAGATAGCTCTTGCCTTCGCTGATGTAATGCGGGATGAGGTAGATCAGCAGCTCGGAGATGCGGCGAATGAACTCCTTCGTCTGCGGAAACGAGCGGATATATTTCGCCACTGCCGGATGCCGCCCGGTGAATGGGCGGAACTTGGGGACGAAGTGTGGATTCGGCAGGAAGCGTACGTCGAAAACCAGGTCGGCGTCTTCCGGCACGCCCTCGCGATAGCCGAAGCTCACGCAGGAGATGAGAATGTTCTCGCTCTTGCCCGCTTGGAAGCGCTCGGTCAGCAGCGCGCGCAGCTCGTGCACGTTGAACTTCGTGGTATCGACAACGAGATCAGCCAGCGCCCGCACCGGCTTCAACCTGCGACGCTCGGCCGCCAGCGACGCCCTGACCGACACATCGCGCCCCAGCGGATGCGGCCGCCGCGTCTCGCTGTAGCGGCGCAGCAGGGCCTCCTCGTCGGCTTCCATGAAGAGCACCGTGGTTTTCACCACCCGGCGCAGCGAGCCTAGAATTTGCGGCAGCTTGTCGAGCCGCGCGCCCTCGCGAATGTCGACCACCAGCGCCGCACGCTGAATCTCCTGCGTGTCGAGCACGAGCTCGGCGAAGTTCGCCATCAGCCCGACGGGCAGATTGTCGACGCAGTAGTAGCCGAGGTCTTCGAAGGTCTTCAGCGCGGAGGCCTTGCCTGCGCCGCTCATGCCGGAGATGATTACCAGCTCATGCGGGTCACGGCGCGTGGCCAGGGCCTTGCGCGCGCGGCCGGTCTTACGCCCGAGGAGTGGTCCGCTGATGGGTTTCGCGGGGGACATGGCGCTGTATTCCTGTGCGGCGAGAGTACCAGAGATAGGCGTTCGGCGCTATCGGCGGCTTACCACACACTGCACATCGGTGTGTGTGAAATCGTCGCCTTTGAAAAGAAGCGGCTCGCCGGTCTCCTTCGCCAGCGCGTAGGCGAAACAGTCGCCGAAATTGAGTCGCGCGGGATGTCCGCTGCCTTTGCCAAAATCGCGGTAAGCCTCTCGAGCAAGGCGAGCCTGTTCTCGGGTAACCGGCTCGATCAGGATCTGCGCTTCGCGTAGCAGATCGTCAAACCGCCGACTTGCTGCAGGGTCGCGGCTGCAGTCGATCACCACCGCGGCTTCCACGTAATTGACTCCAGAAATGCGTCGCTGAGTTGCGCCTTCGATCGCCGCGGCGAAAGCGGCGGCGTCAGGCTCTCCTCGTAAGATCGCGACCAGTGCTGAGCTGTCGAGTATCATTTCGGCAACCCATTCTCGTCATACAGCAATTTGTCCGGGTCCATCGATTTATAAGGTTCCTTCAGGCGAGATGCACAGTCGCGTCCGATCGCCAGCAGTCGTTCGGCCAGTCCGGGTCGTTGCGAGCTTTGAACTCGCTCCAACCGCTCTCGCAATGCTTGAGTGACCGCTTCCGTCATACTCTCCCCGGTGCGGCGTGCCAACTCTTCCGCGAGCTTGTGAGTTTCAGGGTTCTTGATGTTCAAAGCCATTGCATCCACCCTTCTACCATCATTATATACCTTTCTACCAAGGCCAAGCCTGATCCGTATCTGGACATCCTGCCCGCCTGTGGCGTACAAGCGAAACATGGGAAGTCTGCAGCGCATCGTCGCTATCTGTCTGACGCTCCTCGCAGCCTGCGCCTTCGCCGTCGCCGCCGATTTCGAGTGGAACTTCCGCAACCAGCAGGTCATCGGCCGCACTGATTCCAGCCTGGGCAACACCTCGCGGCTGAGCGAGGGCCAGCGTAACGAGCTGATCGATGCCATCGTGCTGCGGTTGCAGAAGCCGATGGCCGAGCACGGCTACGACGACGACCGCATCCGCGAGATAGCCTCCACCACCCGCCTGCGTTTTGTCGACCTCGGTGACGGCAAGCCGGTCGTCTTCGCCACCTCGCTGGGGATTGAGGGCGGATGCGATTCGCTCAACAACTGCCCGCTGTGGATCTTCCGCCAGGATGGCGACGGCTATGTGTCGATGCTCGACACCTTCGGCGCCACCTACACGATGCAGCCCGACACGGACGGCGGCTTCGCCGATCTGGTGATCGCGCGCCACACTTCCGCTACCGAAACCACGCTCACACTCTATCGCTACAGCGACGGCAAGTATCAGGACGCCGGCTGCTATAAGGCGGTCTTTCCCCCTCCCAAGGACGACGAGATTCAGGATCCGGAGATTACGCCCTGCAAGCCGGAGGAATCGGCGAAATAGGCTCGGCTCACCGGCCAGCGGTTGAGGATTGCACCGTCTTAGGTGCAAAGTCTCGATTTGGGAATCGCTTGTCAAGCCCCACAAACGTGTCAAAATCTCTGTAATCATATGATTATAAGTACGATATAAAGTTGTAAAAAAGCGACCAAAATGCCCCTTAATGTGCTATAATGTACTTAGAGAGTTGGGAAAGGGAAACACCCTGATCCCCGCTCTCTTTGGCTTTTGTGCTTCCTTCTACCGGGCGGCCGCGAAAGAAAGCACGCCCTCATGCTGTTTCCGCGGCGCGGCCATTCCACGTCGAACTCCGTCCTTGGCCGCTCCCGCAAAGTTGTACCCGCTCGTCTCACAATTAGCCGTTCGCGCTTGCCGTTGCGAGTAAAATTGCAGCATCGGATGGCGCCGTCTTCGGGGAACACTTACAGGTACTAACCTACATGCCTTTAATCGGAAGTTTTGCGCTGCTGCTGGCCTTGGCGCTGGCAGCCTACTCGTTCATTGCGGGGGCGCTGGGTCTGGCCCGCAAGGACGACCGCTTGGGCGAGACCGCACGCCGCGCCGGCATCGCTTCCTGGGCCGCGGTCACCATTGCCGGTCTGGCGCTGGTGATGGCCGCGCTCGGTAACGACTTTTCCGTCGCCTACATCCTGCACCACAGCAACCGCGATCTGCCCATTGCCTACAAGTTTGCCGCGCTGTGGTCCGGCCAGGAAGGCTCGCTGCTCTTCTGGGCGTGGCTGCTGTCGACCTACGCGCTGGTCCTGCGGATGCGCTACAAAGTCGATCCGCAACTGTTCGCCTACGCCTCGGCCATCATCGCCGCGGTGCAGGTGTTCTTCCTGGCGCTGATCAACTTCGCCGCCAACCCGTTCGGCCTTGTCAGCGGAACCATCCCCGCCGACGGCAACGGCCTCAATCCCCTGTTGCAATATCCCGAGATGGTCATCCATCCGCCGATGCTGTATCTGGGCTACGTCGGCGTGACCGTGCCGTTCGCCTTCGCGCTCGGTGCGCTGATCATGAAGTATCCCGGCGAGAAATGGATCCACATCACCCGCCGCTGGACCATGGTGGCGTGGCTGTTCCTCACGTGCGGCATCTTCCTCGGCGCGCACTGGGCGTACGAAGTGCTGGGCTGGGGCGGCTACTGGGGCTGGGACCCGGTGGAGAACGCCTCGCTGCTGCCGTGGCTCACCATGACTGCCTTCCTGCATTCGGTGATGATGCAGGAGAAGCGCGGCATGATGAAGATGTGGAACATGTGGCTGATCTTCACCACGTTCCTGCTGGCGATCTTCGGGACGTTCCTCACGCGCAGCGGCGTGGTTAGCTCGGTACACGCGTTTGCGCAGTCCAGCATCGGGACATGGTTCGTGTGGTTCCTGGCGATCAGCTTTGCGACGTGCGTGTTCTTCTTCGTGCGCAACCGCGAGGCGTTGAAGAGCGAGCACCGGCTGGAGTCGCTGGTCTCGCGCGAGTCGAGCTTCCTGTTCAACAATCTGGTGCTGCTGGTCTCGTGTTTCGCAGTGCTGTGGGGCACGCTGTTTCCCGTGCTGTCGGAGTGGGTGACGGGATCGAAGGTCACCGTCGGCCCGCCGTTCTTCAACCGCGTGAACGTGCCGATCGGAATCTTCCTGGTGCTGCTGACCGGCGTTGGCCCGCTGCTCGCCTGGCGCAAGACCTCGCTCGACAGCCTGAAGCGCAACTTCCTCTGGCCGACGATTCTGATGGTGCTGACCGCGGTCGTGCTGCTAATCGGCGGCATGCGGCCGTGGCAGGATTCAGCGTATTTCTACTCGCTGATGGCCATCTCGCTGTCGATGTTTGTCGTCGCCACGGTTACGGGTGAGTTCTGGCGCGGCGGCCGCGTCATCGCGCGCCAGACCGGCGTCAGCATCCCGAAGGGAATGGTCGTCATCACCCGCCGCAACACCCGCCGCTACGGCGGATACCTGATCCATCTCGGCGTGGTGCTTATCATCATCGGCTTCGCCGGCCTCCCGTTCAATCAGGACAAAGAGCAGGAGATGGGCTTTGGCGACAAGATGCAGATTGCCGGCTACACGCTGGTCTGCCAGTCGTACACCCAGGACGACAAGCCGAACTACTCGAGCGAGTGGGCAGTGATCGATGTCTACCGCAATGGCCGGCACATCGACACCATGTTTCCCGAGCGCCGCTTCTACAAGGCCAGCGAGCAGACGGCGACCATGGTCGCCAACCGCTCGCGTCTGGGCAAGGACCTGTACCTGGTCTACACCGGACGCAATCAGGACACCGGCAAGCCGATCATCAAGGCGCACGTGAATCCGCTGGTGATGTGGATCTGGATTGGCGTGCATATCGTACTGATCGGGACCATCATTGCGCTGTTCCCCAACATGAAACCGCAGAAGATCGGGGTGAAGGAGAAGGATCGCGAGGCGGCCGATGCGGTGCGACGAGGGGCGGTGGGGGTGGGAGGAGACTAGGAGGGCGGGACTTCGCTCGGCGCAAGACACCGTAACGGTAGAGCGGGCCTTCAGGCCCGCGTCGGCGCGCGCTCTTACTTTGTCATCCCGAGCGAGGACTTTTGTCCGAGTCGAGGGACCTGTTGTTCTCTGCGAGGAAGGAAATGAGAATCACACGCGGTCCGAGTCGTGAGAGCGGCTGGCCTAACGAGAGGGCGACAACCGACTCGAAAGAGCCAAGCCGGTACATTCAGGATTGGAAATATCGGTGGGAGGGTGCCCACGGGAACTTTGAAGGAGGTAGTGTCGTCCTTAACGGAACGAAAAAGCGTGATGCGCGGAGAAACGCGGAGTTGGATGTCTGGATTGACGACGACGACGTGTGCGCATTATTCAACGCACTGCTAGAGCGTAAAGCCGAGGAGGAGCGGAGGCTACGGGGTGCTATGTGGAGGATTAGTGAGCTCATCGGAGCCTTCGAACGCACCGGGACCACGGGCTTGGATGCAGATTCGGTTTTGCAGATAAAGGATCTGGTTCGGCAAGGGTTGTACAGGGTTGACCCCCTCTCGCTTTTTCCGGACAACGTCCCGACCAGGCAGTCGGAAGCGCCAGGCTGGAATCCCTTTAGAGATGCGGAAGTCCTTGTTCGCAGACGTCGCCAGTCCCGCGCAGCGGGACGGCATAACTTAGCCCAGCACGGAGCGAAGCGGAGTGCTGGGTATCGTGGCAATTGGGAACCGAGTCCCTTTAGGGACGGCACAACAGCAGGTCCCTCGAATGCGCCCCGCCTGTTCTACGAACAGGCGGACGCTCCGCTCGGGATGACAAATTTAAATTAAGTTTACGGCGCGGCTGAAGCCGCGCCCTTCCAAGAATCGGCAAATGAGAGTGGCGCTCACAATCTTGAAACTTGAAACCCGAAACTCGAAACTCCGCATCGCCCAACTCGCGCTCGTCGCGCTGTTGGCTATGCTGTTCCTAGGCGCCGACACCGACGCCCGCTTCAACAAGCTTGGCCATCAGCTGATGTGCATGTGCGGCTGCAACCAGATTCTGCTGGAGTGCAATCACGTCGGGTGCACCCTGTCCAGCCGCATGCGCGACGAATTGGCTGCCGGCCTTGATCGCGGCGACAACGACTCGCTCGTCCTTCAAAGCTTCGTGCAGAAGTACGGCAACGTCGTACTGGCTGCGCCGACGACTTCGGGCTTTAATCGCATCGCCTGGATCATGCCCTTCGCGGTTTTCATTGCCGCTGTTGTGCTGACGATCTGGCTGGTGCGGTTGTGGAAGTCGCGGGCGGTCGCGCAACCGGTGCCTACACCTCAAATCGACGGGCAGGAACTCGACGAGCTTCGCAAGAAGGCCCGCCAGGAAACGGAATTCTGACGTTATTGGTGACCGCTATCATGGGACAGGAAATGGTATTCGCTCTCTTCGGCTGCGCGCTGTTTGCCGCCTCGCTGTTCGTGTACGTTTTCTATCGACCCGATGAGATGGAGGTCGGCGAGGAGAAGACCCGGCAGGTGTATCTGCTGGAGCGCAAGGAAGCCACCTACGAAAATCTGCGCGACCTGAACTTCGAGTACAAGGCCGGCAAGCTCAGCGAGCGGGACTACGCCATCCAGCGCGCCGCGCTCGAGGACGAGGCCGCCGCGATTTTGGCTGAGCTGGAATCGATCGAGAGGGCGCGCTCGGTTATCCGCCACGGCACCCGCCGCGCCGGCGTCCGTCCCAATGGAGGCCGCGCGTGAACCGCTTTGTAGAGCGTGGCTTTCGGATCGCATTCGGCGCCAAGACGGTAGAGCGGGCCTTCAGGCCCGCGTTCCGCGATTCCCAAACAAATTGTCATCCCGAGCGAGCGGACTTTAGTCCGCGAGTCGAGGGATCCGCTGTTCACGCCTGGGGTAAGAGTGTGTCGCCGGCTGAAGCCGGCTCGATATCGTGTGGGATTACGGCTGACGCGGGCCTGAAGGCCCGCTCTACCAGCAGGTCCTTCGACTGCTCGCCCGCCGCCCGACCCGCAAGACGCGCGGGTCGGAAAATCACGGCGGGCGCACCGCTCAGGATGACAATCCTGTTGATTGCCTGGATTGTTGCTGTCGGAAGTGTCGTCGCCGTCGCCCAGAACATCACCGGCACGGTGACCAATGCCACCACCGGCAAGCCTTCCGTCGGCGACGAGGTCAGTCTGCTCTCGCTTTCCCAGGGCATGCAGGAGATCGGCAGTACCAAGACGGACGCGCAGGGACGCTTCTCCTTTCCTGCGCCGAAAGATAGCGAGGCGCCGCACATGGTGCGCGTCACGCATCAGGGCGTAAGCTACTTTCCGCAGAGCGGCCCGCTGATGCCCGGCGCGACCACCGCCGATCTCACCGTCTACGACTCCGCGAAGAAGATTGACGGCCTCAGCCAGACCGTCGAGGTTGACCGCCTGCAGGGCGATGGCAAGCAGCTTCAGGGAGTCACGCTCTACGCCGTAACCAACAAGTCGCAGCCGCCGCGCACCCTCGCCAATGACAAGGGCACATTCGAAATCGTGCTCCCCGATGGCGCGGAATTGGAGTCCGCCGAGGCGAAAGGTCCCGGCGGTCAGCCCATCGCAACCGACGCCACGCCGGGCGCACAGAAAAATCATTACCTGCTCAGCTATCCGCTGCGTCCCGGCGAGACCCAGTTCCAGGTCGCGTATCACATGCCCTACAGCGGCCAGGCCAGCTTTTCACCCAAGCCGCTCCAGGACATCCAGCACTTTGTCGTGATGACGCCCAAGAGCATGACCTTCGCGGCGAAAGACACGCAGCAGTTCCAGCAGATGTCAGATCCGCAGACGACCATCATGGTCGCTACCAACGTCAAGCCCGGGCAGGACCTCAGCTTCAAGATCGCGGGCAGCGGGATCTTCCAGGCTGACAATCAACAAAGCGGCCAGGGTAGTGCCGACTCCGGTGGAGGAGCCATGGGAGGAGGCGGGCAGAGCGCGGCCAACGACAACCGTCCCGGCGGAGGCTTGGGTGCTCCCATCGATGCCCCCGATCCGCTGCACGCATATCGCCCCTACATTCTGGGCGCGTTCGCGCTGGTGCTGGTGATGGGCGGAGCTTATATCGTGTCACGATCCAATCGGCCGCATCCCGCGGCGGTGGCTGGCGGAGCGGCGGCTCAGGTGGGGTCTGATTCTCCGGAAGCCGTAGCTGCCTTCGCCGACTTCGTCGAGCCGTCGGCGCCGGCCCGCGACCGCAATGCGCTGCTGCTGGAAGCCATGAAGGAAGAGCTTTTCCAGTTGGAGCTCGATCGCCAGCAGGGTAAGGTCTCGCCCGAGGAGTACGGCAAGACGAAAGCGGCGCTGGACGAGACGCTCAAACGCGTGCTGGCCAGAGGCAAGAGCAGCTAGCAGGTCGTGCTGCCTTACAACAGCGGGAGCCTTGGCTACACCACGCCCTTGGCGTTCATGAAATCGCCGTACTGCTTGTCGACGCCGACGATGTGCTGGGTCAGCCACTTGGACAGAAAGTCCAGCACCTCTACCGACAGGCCGATCGCCCCGGCCTGGTACTGCTCGGCAGTCTCCTTGATCTTGGTGGTGAATCGGCGGTGCTGCTCGATTTGCGCCGCCAGCTGCGGGTAGCCGAGTTCTTGCATCACCGCCTCCTCCGCCGTGAAATGCCGCTCGGTATAGCGCAGCAGTTTGGTCAGCACGTCATGCAGGACTTCCGTGCCTTTGCCGGCCTTCATGCCCTCATGCAGTTCGTTGATGATGCTGAACAGCTGCTGGTGATCGTCGTCAAAGCGCTTCACTTTCACGCTGTAGGTTGGGTTCCAGGTATAGAGTGGCATGCGGTTTTCTCCCTTGATCCACATCGGCGTCGTTGGGGAATGCTTTAGCGAGAGGATGGTCGCCGTTGATGGCCCTCGTAATTCGCCAACGGAGATCACAGAGCGCACGGAGGAGGCTGAAGACGGCATTCCCGAGGCTGTCGGCTTGTGGAATCGATTTTCGGCGGTCCGGTGTCGCTGGGCTTCTGTGGTGATGGTGCGAGGAGGGTTGCCAACTTCGGCGAACGCTGCAGCATCTGCTAAGCCAGCGGCGTACAATCGACTGCGCCGTTGGCAGGTGATCTTCAAACCAGCGAGGTCCGCATGGTCTTATGGCAGCAGGGGGTACGCTTCGCTGCGCGCAGAATGCCGGCGCGCATTGGGCCGGTCACGCACGCCGCGCTCGACTACGCCATCGCCGGATCGCTTTTCCTGACGGCGGCGCGCCTGTGGAAACGCAATCGCCGCGCGGCGGTCGGATCGATGATTTGCGGCGGAGCCGCCGCAGCCAACGCCTTGCTCACCGGCTATCCCGGCGGAGCGGTTGACCTGATCAGCTATAAGACCCACGCGCGCTTTGAGGTTGCGCTGGCCGGCCTCACCGCTGCCACGCCGCGGCTGCTGGGCTTTGCCGACGAAGAAGAAGCGCGCCTGTTCAGCCTGCACGCTCTGGCCGAAACCGTCGTCACCAGCCTTACGCACTTCGGGCAGCAAGAAGAGTTGGGGAAGCTCTGACTAGGTGCTGCTTTGAAAGGGACCGCCTTCAGGTGGTCCGATAAGTGGCGCAAACACGGACGGTCTGAAGACCGTCCTTTTCAAAACGAGGCTTAATCGGAGTTTCCTTAGCATTTAGCAGTTAGCCGAAGCCCAAGCCGAAAGCCAAGAGCTAAGAGCCAAAAGCTCACGCGGCGAAGGCCTTCGCCAGGAATCGCGAGATGTGCCAGGCGTCCATGTACTTGTAGGGCGTCTCGCCCAGCGAATAATGTCCGCAGGGCAGCGCTTTGATGGTCGTGTCCAGTCCGCGCCGCAGAAACTCGCTGGCCGCCTGCATCGAGAACTCCGGCAGAAACGTCAGGTCGTACCGCCCATAGATCATCAGCGACTTCTTCGGCCAGCGCTTGAACTTGTCGAAATACACGATGGGACTGATCGACAGCCACACCCGCCGCAGCTCCTCCTGCGTCAGCACCGCCTCCACGCCTTTGCGGATGTGCTGCGTCGACTGGCCGGTCCACACCACATCGCCAAACGCGGTTGACGCGTGATTGAAGACATTCACCCGAATGCGCGGATCGTGCGCGCTGGCCAGAAACGCGTAGCACGATCCCAGGCTGGTGCCCACGATGCCCAGCCGCGAGTAGCCGCGCTGCTCCAGCCAGTCCATGCAGGAGCGGATGTCGGCAATACCCTGGCGCGTGGCGTCGATCGTGCGTCCCACATTGGCGGAGACGGCATAGTCGGCGCGCGTGAGCCCTGCCGGGCGGCGAATGTCGTGATACGGCATGCTCAGCCGCAGCGCCGCTATCCCCAGCATGTTGAAGAGGCGGCACAGCGCGTTCTGGCTGACCCCGTCGGCGTTCCACTGCGGCAGCAGCACGACGGCACGGTGTCCGCGCGCCGGAAACCAGCGCGCGTTGGCGTAGTTATTCTCTGGATAGGGCGAGGGCACGGCTGAGGTGAAGCGCAGAAAATGTCCCCACTCGTCCTTGGGCTGCTTCTTGGGAGGCTCGCTGCCCGTGTGGAAGAGCTCGACCTTGCGATGCTCGATGCGGAAATCCGTGGGCGTGGTGTAGCGGTAGAACTCGTCGCTATTGTCGACCAGGTGATCGCCGACTGCCCCCATGTATTCAACCATGGCCTGACGATCGCCGAGGTCGGCGGGCACAGGGAAGCGTTCGATGCCCGGCCACTGCGCGGTCCAGTCCAGGCCCCAGGCGAACGGGCGAACCACGCGGTTATTGTCGCGCGAGGTCATGCGCGACTCCCACTCATGAATCCAGCGGCGGTAATGTTCCTGCATCTGTATCGATCGTAGCGCAGCCAGCCCTGTTACCTCGACAACATGTCAATGAGCGTGAGACTTCCTGCGTCCGATGGCCGTCATTTTCAATTGAACGGTGACGAGTCTGCCGCAGCTCCGCGCCCTTTTCGGCGCAATTGCTCTCGGAGGCGTTAGTGCACTACAATGTAGTGCATGGCGAAAACAGAAGTCTACAGCTGGCGACTCGACCCCGATGTCAAGATGGGTCTGGAAGAGGAAGCTCGCCTGCAAGGTATGACGCTGGCGGAGTTTCTCGATCGTAGCGCACACAACCTGATTCGAGAAGGACGACGCAAGCGTCAGAGCGGGCAGGCTGAGCAAGCCCGCCTACACGCCGCAGCCGAGAAATATCGTGGTGTATTTTCTGGCGGCGATCCTCTTGCTTCGCAGAAGATCAGAGAGGTTGTCCGCAAGCGCCTTAGAGAGAGAAATGCGCACTAGCGCGCTCGCTGATAGTGGCGCGATCCTGGCGTTCCTGGACAAGGACGATCGTTGGCACACCTCCTGTGCCGATGTTTTCGCAAACATAAACTTACCCCTCCTGACCTCCGAGGCGGTGCTGACGGAACTCTTCCATTTCATTGCCGCGCGACCCTATCAGCTGGAAAGGGCATGGAACTTCGTCTGCTCGGGCGTTTTCACGTTGGGCACAATCTCGGATGCTGATGTTCCTGAGCTGGCCCGATTGATGCATCAATATCGCGATCGACCAATGGACTTTGCCGACGCGACACTCGTCCATCTGGCACAACGCGAGTCCCTGACCACGATCTTCACGGTGGATGTCGCAGATTTCCAGACCTATCGCATCGGCGGCCGAAAACGCTTCCGCATCCTGCCCGGCGCGTTGCGTTAGGGCTGCTGATAATCCCCCTCCGCCAGATTCTCAAACCGCGTATACCGCTTGATGAAGGCCATCTTGATGGTGTCGGTGGGGCCATTGCGCTGCTTGGCGACGATGAGCTCGGCTGTGCCTTCGAGATCAGGATCGTCTTTCTTGTAGACCTCTTCGCGGAAGATGAACGCCACCACGTCGGCGTCCTGCTCGATCGAGCCCGACTCCCGCAGGTCCGACAATTGCGGGCGATGGTCGCCGCCGCGGCTCTCGGGCGCGCGGCTGAGCTGCGAGAGCGCTACCACCGGCACCTTCAGCTCCTTCGCCAGCGCCTTTAATCCGCGCGAAATCGCCGACACTTCCTGCGTGCGATTCTCGAAGCGCTTGCCGCCGATCGGCACCGCCGACATCAACTGCAGGTAGTCGACGATGATCAGGTCGAGTCCTTCCCGCCGAAGCAGTTGGCGCGCTTTGGCCCGCATCTCGCTGACCGAGATGCCCGGTGTGTCGTCAATGTACAGCTTCGAACGCGACAGTTGATCCACAGCACGGGTCAACTTGCCGTATTCCTCTTTGGACCGGAAGCCCTGGCGCAAAGCTTTCGAGTCCACCTGGGCATGGGAAGAAATCATGCGCATCAGCAGCGCCTCGCGCGACATCTCCAGCGAGAAGACACCGACAACTTTGCCATCGATCACCGCGGCATTCTCCGCGATATTCATAGCGAAGGCGGTCTTACCCATCGAGGGCCGGGCAGCAATAATAATCAGATCCGACGCTTGCAGCCCGGCGGTCAGTTTGTCGAGTAACGTATAGTGGGTCGCCAGCCCGGTGATCTCCTGGCCGCGCTCCAGCAACTCTTCCAGCGAGCCGAAGGAGTTCTTGATGATCGACGGGATGCTCAGGAATCCCTGCTCCATGCGGTTTTCCGAGAGCTGGAAGATGGCCTGCTCGGCGCGGCCCAGCACCTCTTCGGCTTCGTCGGAGTGCTCGATGGCCTCGGCGATGGCCTGCTGGGCGACGTTGATCAGCCCCCGCAGCAGCGCCTTGTTCTTGACGATGCGGACGTAGTGCTCGATCGAGGGCCGCTCGGGCACGCCGTCGATCAGAGACGAGAGATAGGCCACGCCGCCGATGGCCTCCACTTCCTTGCGGCGATCGAGCTCCTCGACCAGCGTGATCATGTCGACCGGTCGGCCCGTCTCCTGCAGATCGCGCATGCGCGAGTAAATGCGGCGGTGCGCGTCGAGCGAGAAGTGGTCAGCATCGAGGTGCTCGGCCGCCTGATCGTAGAGCGAGTTGTCGAGCAGGATCGCGCCCAGGATCGAGCGCTCGGCTTCCATGCTGACCGGAAGCCCGCGTTCCAGACTGTAATCGGTGGTGGCCATTCGCGTGACATCAATTTAGACATCGGCAGGGAAGCGCGGTCAATGTCGAACCAGGTTCGGCAACGAAGTTTGCGGTGGATTTCACGTCAAAGCTGTGAGCGGCTGTGCAAGACAGGACGTGAGAGTCATCTGGAGTTGACCTTGCGAGATGGGTGAACGAACCAGGTCGAAGAAACAGATCCCTCCACGCGGGCTGAAGCCCTTGGTCGGGATGACACTTCATGTGGGTGCTTCCGGCGAAAAGCAAACAGCAAATGACGAACAGCGGGTCGACCCGGCTTGAAGTCCTTGGCCGGAATGACACTCTAGTTTGTTCTGTTTTTTCTGTCCGGCGAAGAGCGAAAGGCGAACAGCGATTCTAGCTGATGGCTGACAGCTGCTTCCAAAAACGAGCGGCCCGAGGCCAGCCACCTCGGGCCGCGCTTGAGGACACCCGCCAAAACGTCCCTATGACGTACGCGCTGCTCCCTCGCTCAGCCCAGAGCAATGGCATTGGATGCCCGCGTGTTGCGCAGTCGCGCGCTTTCGGAGGTACGGACTCGGAGGAACGCGCTCGGACTCTCGCGGTCCGAGTGTAGCCCGTACAAAGCCACGCAGGCCTCAAATAGCCTCAACGATTGCGACGCCCAAGCATGCGGCAAATATCCAAGCGCAACGAATGTGGCACTCGGAACCAGACCCGGACCGTGTCGCCACGCCCCGGATCGCCTCTCATCGCCGGATGGTCGTCTTCAACCGGGAAGCGATACGCATTTAGCCTGTGCCTCGATTGCGTGACAGGATGCCTGAAAGTTGAGCAACTCTCAAGCACAAAAATCATCTTCTTGTGTATTTCATGTGGTTCTTGCACATTTCTTGTGCAAATCGTGTCTGAAACTACCCGCCAAAGCGGTAATTTGCGCGCTTTTCCTCACAACAGTTAACGAGTTTGTTACTACCGCCGCCTGCCGCTTGCATTTATGCTCGCCAGTATGGCGGTGTCGGTAACGGTGCTGGCGAGCGGGAGCAAAGGAAACTGCACCCTCGTCTCCAGCTCGGGTACGCGTTTGCTGATTGATGCCGGCCTCTCCTGCCGCGAGTTGCTGCGCCGTCTCCTGCTCGGCGGCCAGGATCCGCGTTCCATCGACGCGGTCCTCATCACCCACGAGCATGCTGACCACGTTGCCGGACTGCGCGTGCTGGCTCGGCGGCTCAAGATTCCCGTCTACATGTCGGCTCCGACTTATCAGGAATATCAGCGATTCGTGCGCGACGCGGCGGGCCGGCGGGTCAACATCGAACGCCGTGAGGTATTCAGCGCAGGCAGGATGTTCCGGATCGGCGACATCGAGGTCACGCCGTTTACCATCCCACATGACGCTGTCGACCCGGTGGGCTTCACCTTGCAGAGCGATGGCGTCAAGATCGGTATCTGCACCGACCTCGGCTACATGCCGGCCAGCGTGCGTAATCATCTGCGCGGCTGCCAGGTGCTGATGATCGAGTCCAACCATGACCTGGAGCTGCTGCGGGGAGGGCCATATCCCTGGAGCGTCAAGCAGCGGGTGATGAGCCGGGTTGGCCATTTGTCCAACGATGCTCTCGCGGATTTCCTCACGAGCGACTATGATGGAGGTGCTGAGTTCCTCATCCTGGCGCATCTTTCGGAGCAGAACAACCATCCGGAGATTGCGCGCATGTCGGCGGAACGGGCTTTGGGCGGGCAGCGCGATCTGTTGCGCAATCGCCTGATGCTGGCGCCCCAGCACGAACCGCTGGCGGCGATTCGACTGTAAGGGCGTCGCTGGAGCGCACCTCCCGGGGCGGCCGCGGCGTTCGGCTTCCATCGATGGCAAAATGCACTGACCCTGTCGTCGGCAAGATCCTGGCCGGATGGCGCTACGACATTTCCGGTATCGCCCCCGAAATGCGCGGCGATTACGAGGCGCACCTGGCTGAGTGCGCTTTCTGCCGCTCGCGCCAGCGTCTGCATCGCGGCATCGATATCGGCTTGATGGTCCTGGCCTCGGGCTCCATGATCGTCTTTCTTCTCGCCTATGGTGTCATTCGCCACTTCCGCCCCAGCCACGCCTTCTGGCTGGAGATCGGAGCTCTCAGCGGCTTTCTGCTCTCCATGCTGCTGTGGCTGCTGGTGGCCGTTGCCACCCCGGCGCCGTTGGTGGTGAAGGATGCCGCACTCACCGGCGCGCGTATCGGTCTGGAGAAGCTGCCGGAAGAAATCCGCGACCGTATTCCGGAAGACTTGCGCTTGAAGATCTCGGGGCAAAGCTAGCGTACGGAATCCGCAACCACATCGCATGTCACCTGACGAGCGGTGACGCACTTGTGGTCGTAGCGCTCTGAGGCCAGCTCGTCCCCCAAGGCCGCAAAAAAACTGCCGTCAGCCGATTCCCGAGCATCTGAACTATTACTTTCGATCTGCGTCTGGATGCGACGTTGGATCAGCGCTCTGCGATAGGATCCCTATAGATTACCCGGGCCGCCCAGGCATCTTTGCCGGAGTTAGGATTTCCCGATGAGAAAGACCGTCTTCACTTCCATGCTCGCTGGTTTACTGCTCAGCTTCCCGGTGCTTATGACCGAGCTCGCGGCTGCGGCCAACATTACCATCTATCCTGCGCCCGAGGGCGCGGAGCTGACGAATGCTTACAAGATCACAGTCGGCGGCCACGAGGTTCCCGTGTATCTGCTGCGGGTTGCGGTCCAGGACAAGGACCTGCGCATCGCCGCTGTCGAGGACAAGTCGCAGTACGGCATCAATTTTGAGAAAGCGGCATTTGCGTATTTCGACGCCGATGGCCAAGTCGAGGTCAGCGTGACCTACAACGGTCAGGTCGATGCGGCTCGCGTGCTGCCCGCCGCGGCGGCCAGCCAGGTCAAAATTGAGGGAAGCACCATCCGCTTTTCTGCCAACTCTCCGCAGAACATTACTTTGGAAGTGAATCACCAGCTGGTTCGCGTCCTCCATCTTTTCATCAACCCACTGGAGACCAACGCGCCTGATCCGCACGCTGCGAATGTCAATTACCTGGCACCCGGCGATCACAAGATGGTAGGGGTGAAGATGCCCGCGGGTAAGACGGTTTGGTATTTCGCTCCCGGCATGCACACCATCGACAACCTGGTCGTGCAGGATGGTCAGACGGTCTACATCGCCGGCGGGGCCGTGATCAAGAGTGAGGTTGCGGAAGGAGCCGATTACATCCCTTCGACCTATCGGGGGCAGACTTCGAAGTTGTACACCCAGCCGGCAATCAAGATTGCCGGATCGCATGTCAAATTCGAGGGACCGGGCATTCTCGATGGAACCGACGTCCGCGGCAAGCGTCTGCTCTCCATCCGCGGGCAGGACATCACCCTCCAGGATGTCATCCTCCAGAATTCCGGCGACTGGTTCATGCCGATCATGTATTCCGACCACGTGACGGTCACCAACCTGAAGATCCTTGGCTATCGCGGCAACTCCGATGGCATCGATGTCTATAGCAGCCGCGATGTCACCATTCAAGGCTGCTTTATCCGCACTGTCGATGATGTGGTCGTAATAAAGTCAAAGCCGCAGAAAAATGACTCCCTCACGGAAGGCGACGAGGTGCGCAACGTTCTGGTCGAGGGCAATCGCTTCTGGAATGAGACCGGGTCAGACATGAAGATCGGCACCGAAGTCGGCGCCGACATCAGCGACGTCACCTTCCGCGACAATGACGTCATTCGCGACATCGCGCGCGGCGCTCCCATAGGGATCCAGCTCGCCGGCATCGGTAATATCACCAACATCCGCTTCGAGAACAACCGCGTTGATCGCACGGGGAACCCCTTCGATCGCGACGGCTGGACCCGCTTTGTCTACATGTATGTCAAAGCGTCACAGTGGATGAACGCTGCCGACCGCGACCGCGCCCTGGGCAAGATTCGCGGGGTTACGATCTCCGACACGCAGATCACCACCTCCCGGCAGAGCCCGCGCATCCGCATCGAGTTGCAGGGTGCCGACGACAACAGTGACATCGAAGATGTCACCTTCCAGAACATCACCGTCAACGGCAGACCGCTCAGTAAGGCCAACACGGTGGTGGAGCAAAAGTACGCCAACCACATCCGCGGTCTGCCGTAGGCCGGCTGATTTGCGCTTACGGCGTGTACACCCAGTTCAATACGTCCTGAATCGAGGTGCCGCCTCCCGTGGCGCCGGTAAATCCAACGTACGCGGTATGACTCCCGATGGTCGTTGGAATATCGATCGTCCAGGAAGTCTGGAAGGTGTTCTTCGTTAGCGTATCCGTGAGCGTCATCCGCAAGTTGGTGCCGTCGTAGCTCAACTGGACGAACATGGGATGTCCGCTGTGCAGGTCGATCCCGCTGCTGGTCAGATCGATGGCGGGAACCGTGGGCGAAGCTCCGTTGCTATACAAGCCTGTAGAGTTCCGTCCTTCGCCGTCGTTGTTGTAGAGGTCGAATTTGACCGCAATGCTGTTGGGGATGCCGCCCGATCCGCCGGGTTGCTGGGCCCCATAAGCCAGGCCTGCTCCCACCGGACCAATCGCGGTTGTGCCCGCATTCTGAATGACGAACGCCATGCCGTCGGCATCCGCGTCCGACTGCTGAAAGTCGAAGCGGGTCGTGAAGGTGGCAACACTGATCGGCGTGCTGTACCACATGCTGCCGCCTTCACCGCGTCCGCCGTCCGTCAGCCGCAGACGCGTGCCGTGGAACTGCGCGTTCCGGTTCAGGCTCAACCCGAGGGAATAGAAGCCACTGCTGTAACTGATCGCGTACGGAGCAGCGTAGGTCCAGTTCAGGATGTCCTGGGTTGCGGTAGCCGTGCCGCAGGCGGCCGTAAAGCCCACATACGCATAGTTGGAGCCGATGATCACCGGGATATTCAGCATCCACGACCGGCTGTAGCTGGCGTTGGTGATGCTGTCGGTAATCGTCATCTGCAGAATGTTGCCGTCGTAGGTCATGTGGACGTTAAACACATCGCCGCTGTGCAGGTTGATGCCGCTGCCGCTCATGTCGAACGCCGGTATGGTGGGCGATGCGCCATTGATGTACAGGCCGGTCGAATCGGTTCCCTCGCCGAGGTTGTTGTAGATATCAAACTTGACGGCGACGCTGTTGGGTATACCTCCACTGCCGCCAGGAGTCTTCGCCCCATATCCGATTCCAGCGGCGTTGGGTCCGATCGCCCGCGTCCCCACGTTCTGGATCACGAAGGTGATGCCCTCGCCGTCGGGATTGGTGATCTGGAAGCTGAAGTCCTGGGTAAACGCCTGCACGTTGACCTGCGTGGCGTACCAGGCGCTGGCTTTCTCGCCCGTGCCTCCGTCGGTCAGGCGCAGCAGGGAACCGTTCACCGCCGCGCTTCCATTCAGCGCGAGTCCCTCGGAGGTGAAGCCGCTGCCGTAGTTCAGCGATCCCCCGCCGCCCCGGCTGATCGTGTACAGCCCGGTGGTGATGTTGCTGTTCATGTATCCCGGCAGGGCTGCCATCGCCTTCAGCGTGGTGGTCTGGCTGATGGTAATGGGCGAGCTGTACACCGGCGATTGCGGATTGGGATTCGAGCCGTCCGTCGTGTAAAAGATGGTGGCGCCCGGCGTCGCATCGGAAATGGTCACCTGCTGCGCCGAGGTGTATGTGCCGCCGGCGGGAGAGAAGACCGGCATGGCGACTTGGGCCTCGCCCAATCCGTAGACGTCGACTTGGCCCTGCGCACCGACGTAGACCTTTCCATTCGCGATGGTGGGAACGGCGAATCGCACTGCTCCACCGGGATCGTCGCGCTGCAGGTTGGCCAGGCTGTCATACAGTTCATTCTGCAGGTTGGTCGCATCGTAAGCGCGCAATACCGCGTTGCCGTTGTTCACGTGACTATCGGTCTGTAGCGCCCAGATGATGGCGTTGGACGTTCCATTCGCCGAGATGCTTGGCGTCGGACCGGGATAGCCGAAGGTGGTTGGTGTCTCAGAAGTCGGCGTCGACGAAAGCAGGCCGTTGGTAACGCTGAACGCTTTCAGGTGATCTCGTGAGCCGCCAAAGTAGACGGTATTGTTCCAGTAAGCGGGACCGGCAAAGAGCTGTCCTATTTCGCCGGTTATGTTCTGGACAATCTGCGAGTTGTTGTTGGGATTGAAGTGGCCCATGTTGTCGCGGTCGACGACATAGATCGACCCTTCTTTCCCCGACTGCACCAGTTCATGCGGATGCGACCCGGGCTGATCGGGAAGCAGCACCAGTCCACCCGAACCTACGTCATGATCTTCGTGGTACAGGTCTAACTCGTTATAAGGCGTGAAGTAATCGGCCACGGTCAGGCCCGACTGCCCCAGGGTCATGCGCAGAATGCTGTCGCCAACGTCCGTAGGATTCCCGTTCGTGTCAAAGGTGCCGTTTCCCGAAGGAACGAAAATATTTCCGGAAGCATCCGCAGCAATGCCGGAACCGGCCATCCAGAATCCGCCCGCATTTCCGTTCGGGGTCGAAGCCCAGATCGCTTGCTGTTGCAGCGTCGACTTGCCGTAGGCCATCAGCCAGCCGTGGAACGGGCTGTTGTCGCAGTTCGACGCCCAGCCAATCACCACGGAGTTGCCGAGCAGCAGCAGTCCCGGACGGTTCGTCTCCATCAGCGGATCGAAGCTCAGGATTCCTCCGGAGCTGCCTTCGCCGTGGCCCGGCACGGAGCCGGAAATCGTTGTCGGTCCACCGAACTTCTCCTGTCCGGTTCGGATATCCAACGCGTGCAAGCGATGAAAGAAGTTGCCATTTTCTTTCGTCTGCGCCAGGACGTAAATGGTATGGCTCGCAGTATCGATGACCGGTGTGCTGGTGATGCCGATTTCCGGCGCGACGCCCGTGTAGCAGTTCACATCTTGGTCGGAGACGGTGGTAATTCCATGCGCTGGATTGATAAAGCTGACATGCCACAGCGGCGCCGAGTTGCCCGGATTGGTGTCGGCGTCGAACGCGTAAACGCTGTCGTGCTCCGTTGCAACGTACAGCACGTTGTGGACGCCATTGTTCGGGATGGAGACGTTCGGCACGTAGAGCGGCTGGGCGTAAACATATCCGTCAACTGGCAGCGTAAACAGCTTGCCAAACTGGCCGGAGGTGATGTTCGCCGGCGTCAGGACGGTCTCGTTGACGTTCTGTCCCGACCTCGAGTTGTCGTTGTGCTGCGTGGTGACTTGCACTTGGCCGAAAGCCGCGACCGGTAGCAACAGCAGAAAACTAATCAGGGTCTGGACACACGCCAACTTACAGCAGTCCAAAGTAGGCCGATACGCTTTGTTCGTCACAACCAGAGGCTCCTTATCCGATGAGGCTGAGAGACAAATGCCCGGGTGGGCGGTAGATTAGTGAACCAGAAATTGCGGCGAATTGTATCGGCTGCCATCTGCGCATACAATGGCACTAAAGTGGAGAGTTCGTAGGGCAACGGTTCTGCGATCTTCTCGCCTTCGCCAACCGCTTCCGGCAAGATTTTGTAGCGTTTTCTTGCGGTTGCAAAGGCAATATTTTTCCGCTCCCGCTTTTTCTCTTGACCTCGCGGGAATGCGTCCATATGCTGTTTTGCAACTATTGATTCCCTAAGAACAGCAGCGTCGGATACCAACATTGAGGCTTGGCTCGTATCAAGGCGACCAGCGAATGCAGCTGTCAACCGGCATGAGGTTCGGTGCCATCTCTGTCATTTTGGCATTACGATAACTTTAGGTCAGTCGCCAAACGGTATGGACTCAGCTAACTGAGGAGGGCGGAGCTTTGTGTCTTTCAGGAGGCCCGCCGGGTAATCGATCGCTGGCAGCCTGCTTTAATTGCCCTGAAATGGTTACGGTATGACGATCAAGGATGAAGACACCGCAGTCCGAGAGCCGTTCAGCTTCGGCCTGAGCCGGCAAATCTCCGTCGATGCCCCTGCCCCTGCGACGTCACCGGAGAGGAGTTCAGCTGGCCATCTCCTGCTCTTGATGGACGTGTCCCGGGAGCTGCGTAGGCCGCTGCTGATGTTGCTGGCGTGCGGCTTGGTGATTTCGATCGCCGTCGCCTTCCTGATTCCCAAGCGCTACGAAGCTGTAACTCGACTGATGCCCCCGGATCAGTCGACTGGCATGACCGCCCGAATGTTGGGGGCGCTGACCGCGCGTGCCGGTGACACCGTGGGTGGACTGGCCAGTGATCTGCTGGGCACGCAGACCCAGAGCGCGACGCTGGTCGGGATTCTCGGAAGCAGGACGGTGCAGGATGCCCTGATCAACCGCTTTGATTTGCGGGCCGCGTATTCCAAGAAAAAATACGACGCCGCGCGCAAGGTCCTCACCCATCGCACGGACATTCTGGAGGATCGTAAAAGCGGCATCATCACCATTCGCGTAGAGGATTCAAGTCCGGTTCGAGCCGCCGCCATCGCCCGCGGCTATGTCGACGAGCTCAATAGCCGCGTGTCTCAGTTGACCACCTCCGGGGCGCATCGCGAGCGCGTCTTTCTGGAAGGGCGGTTGCAGGCTATAAAACGACAACTCGATGATGCGACGCTGCAGCTCAGCCGCTTCTCTAGCAAGAGCCGGACCTTCGATCCCCAGGTGGAAGGCAAGGCCATGATCGAGGCGGCTTCCACTTTGCAGGGGCAGACAATTGCTGCTGAATCGGAATTGCGCGGTCTGGAACAGATTTATGGACCGGAAAACTCCAAGGTGCGCGCGGCATCCGCGAAGGTAGCGGAACTGCGCAGCAAATTGCGTCAATTAAGCGGAAATAACGCGATCAGCGATGCCGAGCCTCTAACCAACGACGAGCTGTATCCCTCGATCGAACAGCTTCCGCTCCTCGGGAACACCTATT
>Ga0335081_10002801_pt1 | contig 27477 bp, 16 predicted proteins | sample Lox_Sample_35_FD_206713 | JGI IMG/M metagenome (GOLD analysis project Ga0335081, IMG submission 206713) | Soil microbial communities from Loxahatchee National Wildlife Refuge, Florida, United States - Lox_Sample_3.5 | ecosystem: Environmental > Terrestrial > Soil > Wetlands | place: USA...
CGTACTGTTCTGGCACCGTGCATACCCGGATGGGAATGCCATCGACGTTCTCTTCTCTGCAAGAAAAATCGCCGACGATCATGGCAACAAGGTACGTGGAAATCCTCGGCGTCGGTGCAAACTCGATTGTGTGCTTGTTCTTTTCGGGACCGGGCGTGTCGGAAACTATTCTTCCGTTGGAGATGGCCGCATCCCCGTCTCCAATCACCAGCCGAATCCGGAAAACCGCTTTGTAGGATGGCTCGTCGAACGAGGGGAACGCCCGGCGCGCGTCGGTCGGCTCGAATTGCGTAACGGCGTATTTTCTCCGTGGCGTTTTGCTCAGATAAAACCCGTTCAGGTTGTTGCTGAGGACACCGGTGAAGCGAATGTGAATCTCGGCGGGCCCATCGGGCACTGGCTTCGCAAGCGTCAGGGTTGCTGTTTCGTTCCTCTCGCTCGTCGCAATCTCCGCTCTCTGCGCTAGATCTCCCGAAGTAACGGTCGCTTCCTGAAATTCGATCTGCGCGGAATTGAGGGTTATCGTGTTGCTCGGGACGCGTTGCACCACATGGATCACCTCGTTCCCTGTGAACGTCGCTTTCTCCAGATCTGGTTCGAAAGAAAGATCGTAGCTTTCGGGCACGGTTGTTCGGGGCAGGCGTTGCGCTGAAGCGCCCGGCTCCATGGATAGACCTAGAATGGTAAGCAGAATTACCAGTTTCATCGGAGTCCCGTTAGTTTGAGGGATTTTCAGTTCACTCCAGGGTTCGATTCGCAGGCCTTCCCTTATGGGGCTCCATTAGACGTTTGTGCGCCAACCCAGTCAATGGGTTTCTGGCGGGATGCTCTGCACGTAAGATCTGCCCAACAAAATGGTCAGTGAATTCGCCCGACGGACGGGAGAGAGGTTGGAGCCATTCCGCCGTTACTTACTTCCTGGGGTAGTTTCGGGACGAGGCTCGCTCGAAACTCCCGTTCTCATTTCCCGCACTGAGCGCGCACCGCCGTGCTCACGTCCGCGTCGAACTGCGCCGTCCGCCATCCTCGTGTAACGCACACTTGTTCTGCCGTCAACCCCAGCGTTCCCCGCAGATCCGCGCCTTCGATGTTTGCTCCGTCCAATACCGCGTCGCGCAAGACAGCCGCTCCAAAATACGCTCCCCGAAGATCGGCGTCGTGTAGATTCGCTCCCAGGAAGATTGTTCCTTTCATTTGCGCCCCGCCAAACTGCGCATCCTGCAGTTTTGCGCCGGAGAAATCCGCAAGGGCCAGAATCGCGAACGACAAATTCGCCTGCTGCATTTGCGTATCCCGCACATCCGCGCGTGTCAAATCGGCGCGCAGCCACCTGGTCCGGCGCAAATTCGCGCCGTATAACGAGGCTCCCGAAAGCTTGGCGCCCGCGAATAGTGCATCCTCAAAGACGCTGTAAGTCAGGTCCGCTTCGCTCAAATCCGCTCCGGTCAGGTTCGCGCCCGTGCCGTTCGCGGAAATTAGAATGCTTTTTTGCGCCCGCGCATGATCGAGCACCGCGTCTTGCAGCTTCGCTTCGCGGAGATTTGCCCCTCGAAGATCGGCTTCGGTCAAATATGCGCCTTCCAGATCGGCCCGCCACATTCTCGCCGCCGGCAGCGACGCGCGGTAGGCCCGCGCGAACCTCAAATCCATTTGGTTCAGCCCCGGCCCTACTCCGTCGCCGGTCGTGTCTTCCGTTGCGGCGCGCCGCGTTCCGGCAGTAATGAGAGTCGCTTCCGTCAAATCCGCATAAGGCCGAAGCCCTGTCACCCGAATCGCGTCCGCTGCCCACCGCAATGGGCTTGTCACTGGAACTTCTGGCGCGGAACTCGGATCCGCCGGAAGACCGTGAATCACTCCGAATGACAACAGCAGAAGCACCGCGGCGCTGGCCAGCGCGGCGCGCAACGACCACAAGGTCAACCGGAAAATTCCCTTTTTGCTCGGTTTGCGCAGTTCGCCTGGCCGCAGAATTCGCGAAACCAGAGTCGGCAGTGAGGTCGCCGCGGCTACCGCCGCCGAAAACACCAGAATGTGAAGCAGCGTTCCCCGCATGTCTTGCCGAACAAGATACCGAAGCCAGATGAACAGCAGCGCCGCCGGCACGCTCCAGTACGCCAGCAGATTCGCTACAATTCCTTCCAGCTTCTGCAGCGGTGACCGGCTGTCGCTCAGCCACCTGAAGTGCCGCCGCACCAGGCCCATCAGATACCACGGACCTTCATTCTCAAGCGTCTGTCCGTCGCGAAAAACGGCCGGCAGCGCGGCCATGTTCCCCCAGAGCCTCAGCAACAGAAAATGAAAACGCGCATAGAGAACCAGCAATAGAATCGGCGCTCCCAGATAAACTTCATTGATCGGCAGCACACGTCCGTACCGCGGAATCGGAAGAGCCGGCCCGTCCAATATGAGCCGCACATCCGTCGTCAACGCCACGATCAGCACGCACGCGAAGCTCACTCCCAGCATCAGATAATAGAACCATCGCGCGCTCTTTGTGGCTTCCGCGACCGCGCTCGCGCCGTCAAAGGATAAAATCGTCTCCGGCAACATGGCGTCAAAGAGATTCGTCCCGCCCAGACGACCGACCCACAGACCTTCGGCTCCGTACAGTGTCGCCCCCATCAAGTTCGCGCCGCGAAGCTCCGTCCCCAGCAGATTCGCATCCCGCAAATCCGCTTGCACCAGCGAAGCTCCGCGCAGATTCGCCATGGAAAGATCCGCGCCGCGCAGTTTCACCTTGTTGAGCAGCGCTCCTTGCAAATTTGCTCCCGTCAGCTCCGCACGCGACAAATCCGCTCCGCAGAGGTCCGCTTTGGCTCCTCCTTCTCCCCCGGACTCCGCCCACAGTTTGTGCTGGTCCAGGATCGCCGCGAGTTCCAGTAAATCAACCCCCTGCGCTTCGCTCTCTTGAAATTCAATTTGAGGTTTCGGTATTTCGGCTGCCAATTTTGTCTCTTTCACTTCGTTTTTTGGTACCAGTCGCGCATCCTTTTCCGGCAAGGGCGGCTTCTCGATGGCAATCGGAAGATTCACTTCCTTTGGGTGCAGCACTTCCGCGATCGCTGCCTCGATCGCCGGTTCCGGGGTGATGCTCTTGGCTCTCAGCGCACGCACTTCCTCTGGTGTCGCAATCCTCTCCGGTGGTGCGCCCATCCTTTTAGGGGCAACTTTGTCGGAAACCGGGATTCCCGGCATGGTTTCTTTCCTCAACACGTAGTCCTGCACGGTTTTGTGATTTCTGGGCGGAAACTATCTTCCCTCACGGCGAGCCAAAAATCGCCTGCCCTCAAGGACAGGCGGCGCATCGGTAACGCGGGCTTCGCCGTCAGGTGCCCTACGATTCGCTCTCCCCCGAGTCAATCCGCCCATCCGCAATTGCCAATCTGCTATCTCTCAGAATTATAAGCTTCGGTTACTCAAAAGCGGCTAGATGACAAAGCGGGCAAATCCTCTTCACCCATCAGTCCTTGCGCACCTTTTCTCAAACTGCCTTTTGCTGATTCACTGGACGTTTATGGTCACGAAAATTTGGTGTGAATCGATGCCAGTTGTCGCTGAAATTGCCACGGTCGTGCTCCCCGTAATGACCTGAATCAGATTTTGCGAAGTAGAGGCTTGGTAATGAGAGTCGCCGTTATACGATGCGAAGAACGTGTGTGCTCCAACACTGAGGGCGACAATCTGCAGTTGCGCCTGTCCATTGGTGAGCATCAAGGTCTGACTGCTCTGCGAACTGCCCTCCACTTCAACGAGACTTATGGTACCCGTCGGGACAATTGCTCCGCTTGCCGGGGTGACTGTGATAGTGAATTGAACTGGGCTGGGAAATGCCACCTTCGAACCGTTGGTAGTGATTGTCGTAGATGTTCCAAGCAACTGCGCTCCGCCACCTCCGCCGCCATTTCCTCCTCCACCACCTGCTACTGCTCCGGAACTCCCCCCTCCGCAGCCCACAGCCAGGCTCACCGCGCACACAACAGCCAACCCGCACGCAACTGGAATACAGCGTCTACCCCGCCCGAATAAAGCAATCATCATTCCTAGCCCTGCCGCAAAACCCAGTGCCAGCCAGCCGCCACGAAAAACCGGGAAAGTGCCAGCCCACCTTCTGGGCAGCACCATTCCCGACGAACTTGGGCTAGGTGCCGGAACGTTGACCGAAAAATTCACGACGGATGGGGTCGCGTTGCTTAACGTAGCTGGATTCGGTGTAAAGCTGTAGGTTGAGCCCGAGGGCATGCCTGTGCTGAAGATTGCCAGTTGTACAGAACTTGTCAGGTTTGTGACTGGCGTTAATGTGAGAGGGAGTGTTCCGCTTTGCCCCGCGACCACGTTTAGCGTCCCGGAACTTGGCCCAAAGCTAAAATCTGGCGTAACTACGGTGATGTCCAACGTGGCGGAATCCGAAGTTGCATAGTTAGAATCCCCCCCAAAGTACGCGTACAACTCTTCGGTCTGAAATGGCGTAACACTTAGCGTAGCCTGCAACTCGGCATTACCCTGAGCGTCGGTCACAACAGAATAATTGACCGTTCCGGGAAAATAGCCGTCCCGGCTCCCATAAAAACTCACATTCCGCGAGGGTGCAGGACTCTTAACAGTCGTATCGACAAGAGCTGTCAGCGTGATGGGATTCCCGGCGATGATGTTGAGCGAGCTGGCAGTCAGGGATGTCGTCGTCGGTTCATTGACATTAATACTGTAAGAGTTGGTTGACGTCGAGCCCGCGTAGTTCGCGTCCCCGCTGTACTTGACGGTTAAAATGTGCGATCCCGGGGCTGCGAACGTGACCGTGGCGGTCGCTTGCGCGAAGGCATGACCCGGATCGAATGTACCGGTCTGCCCATTCCAGATCTGGCTTGTCGTAGGAAGTGCCACACCACCATCGTAGACCGTGTAAGTTCCGCTCGGGATGGCGCCAAAGCTATTGGTTTGGGTCGTGATATTCAGCGAGAACGCCACCCCCACCGTCCCGGTGACGGCATTGTCATTGTCGGGAATCGTGGTCGTGGTAGGCGCCTGCGTCACCGTCAACGCATACGTGCTCGAACTCGCATTAAAACTGCTGTCCCCGCTGTAATTCGCGACAATCGTGTGTTGCCCTCCCTCGAATTGCACCGGCTGATCCTCGGTATAGCCCCAGCTGTTCAGTCCGAACGCCCCTCCGTTCGGCGCTGCGCTGCTCCCGTTGTCCGTGATCGTCACCGTTCCGGTGGGACATGCTGGCGGCTGGCACACCGGCTGCGGCGGAAACGTTCGCTGCGCACTCGCCTTTCCCACATCCACCCTCATGATATAGGGCGAGCCATAAACCAGCGTTGCGGGTGTATTTGCTGTCTCAACTCCCGTTCCCGCATTGAACGTCGGCAAAGTGATCAGCGTCGCGCTCGCTTCCGGGTTCACGCTGACGCTCACCGGGCTCGAATCGCTCGGTGCATTCGTTCCGTCTCCCGCATAATGCGCATAGACACTGTAGTTCGTCCCGCCGGGCAGCGCCGAAGTCGTTCCGCTCACCGTCCCATTCGTACCCAGCGTGAAATCGCCCAGTCCGACCGTACTTCCGTTCGCAAGCTGCGCTACAAGCGACACGTCCCCTTTCGCCGTCGTCGGCATTACGCCCACCTGCACCGGCACAGACGTTCCGTGGCTCACATTGACCGCGCTGTTGTTATTCAGCGTCAGCGTCGTGGTCGTCGCCGTCAGATTGACGGTGTTCCAGTTATTCACCAGATTCTGCGCATTGACGGAACCCAGTCCTGTCGCCAGGTCATATCCCGTTCCCGATGTATAGGCTGGAGCCTGGGTCGTTCCGCTCGTGGTGAAAAGCACTCCATTCGTGATCGCGAAGCTGCTGCTGCAATTCGGCGAACCGCCCGTGCAAGGCACGCTGTTGTTGCCTTTGGTTACATCGTAAAACGTGCAGCTCGCCCCCGGCAGCGTGGTTCCGTTTGAATTGCAAGAAGCTCCGGTCTTTTTCACCAGCGAGTAGAGAACATAATTCGCATTCCCTTGCCTCTGCCCCGTTTTTTGATTCACCAACGCCATGATTCCCGCGAACGCAGGCGCCGATGCCGACGTTCCGCCCACACCTTCGAACGTGAATCCAAGGTTGGTGAGGCTGCAATTCTGGCCCGGAAGAGTCAGCGCGTCAGATTGGCACACGATGTAGAAGCTGTCATTGAATCCGTTGCTCGCAAAAAGCGAAATATCTGGCAAATCTCTGCGGCTGTCGTTCGGTACTCCCGCCACGCCCATTTGCCAGGCAGGTTTTGAATAAATCGTGCTCGCTCCGCCGCTTCCCGCCACAATGTCCAGCAAATTCCCCGAATTGCATCCCGTCAACCCGTTTTGTGCGCACGAATCGTTCCACGGTACCTCGGGAATGTAGGACAGCGCGGACGACGGTACCGGCGGAGTTGTACTGGTCGGCGTGGTATTCCAAAATGTGGCCTCGCGACCTACTTGATCGAAGTCCGTTCCGCCCACTGCCACGTCGTACGGCGTCGAAGCATAGCCGCTCACTGCAAGGCCCCGAGTTGCCATCTGCTCGGTATGAAAGTCGTCGCAGCCTGCCGACCCCCCGTCTCCCGCGGAAAGCATCACGGTGATCCCTTGCGCTGCCGCCTGCTCCCAGAGTTGGTTATAGAACGCGTTTCCCGTCGTTCCCAGCCCCTGTTCGCACTCGCCGAAGCTCTCGCTCATTACCGCTGCCAGATTGTTCGCAACGATATAAATTGCGGAAAGGTCGATCCCTGCAGTCGTCTCCGTTGGCTCCGACACGACAAAATCAATCGTCGCCCCTGGTGCCACCGCGCCAGACCATTCGACGTCCAGGTCTGCTTCCCCCTCATCCGACCAGATTCCCGGATCCGGTCCATTCACAATCACGTTTTGGCTCGTAAAATTCAGCGGCAATCCAAACATCGTCCGAAAGTCCGTCACGTCCTGAACATTGATGTTCGAATCCCCCACGATGGCGATCGTCACTCCCGTGCCGTCCACGGGTGGGTTCGCCGCCAGCATCGGCGCAGTGTTGTAGATCGTCGCAAAATCCGCCGGCCCCAACGCAAAGCAATGTCCCGTCTGGCAACCGTTGAACGTAAACAGCGGTGTCACTTCTCCCGTCGCCCGCGACTTTTGAAACGTCCCAAGTTCTCGCAGGTACGACTTCCTGGGAAAATTGTTCAGCGAAACCACACCCGCAACCACCGGCGCCAGCGCCTCCGGAATCTGCGGATCAGTCGCGTTCGCCGAGTACATTTTTTGATTCACCAGGTAATGGTGCATCCGCGTCTGGAACGCGCTCTGCACTTCTCCCGCGTTCCCGCTGAATTCGATCGCCACCCGCCCCGGTGCGACCTTAATTCCCGTGAATCCCTGCGAGGTGAGCCAATCGGTCACTGCTTGCACATCCGCATCGGACGGCCCAAAACGTTGTCCGAAATCTTCCGGCGTCAGCCATTTGTGGTAGTTCGCTGAAGACTTGTCTTGCTGCTGATCCAGCAATTGCCGCAATGACGCTTCCTGATTCGCACTTCGTTGCAGGAGCAGCAGCATGCGGTTCATCGGCTCCGATTCCACCACTGCGCCTTGATCGTACGCTGCACGTGCCAGCGGATTCACGTTCCCCCGCAACGTCACCATCTGATTCATGTTCACGGCTTGCGTCACACGATTTTGTGGAGCGGGAGTTTGGCCGTTAGCCGCGAATGCTCCGAAACTGCACACCACGACCAAAAGACAAACGATCGGGACGACCGTTCTCGGAAAGGGGTTCATACTCTGCGCCCGGAACCTGAGTTTGACCGCCTTCGTGTCGCCCGGAAGCATGGCGCGTCTCTCGCCACGCCGGGGAAGCTGCGGCTTCTCTCCAGGCACGGTCTCACGAAAGCGGGGATGTTCGTTTCGCTGCGGAGCCTATCATACTTTTAAATCTTCAGCGCAAATTATTACCGAAGGAGTTCAGTACCCAATTTCTCTTTTAGCCTCACCCTGGTTGCCCAGCACCTTTCAACTCGTTGCCAATCGCTCCAACTCGCGCTACTCTCCCCTCCATTCCAGGCATCTTCCGATCCATCTTGATGGAGGCCTTCCCAGGAGTTCGCATGCGTTCATCACTTGTTCTTCTTCTTGCTTTCGGAATTCCCTTCCCCACGGCGACGCCATCCGCATCAGCCCGCAAACTTGGTCCCTCCCCTGCTTCCGCGCCCACACAATCAAAGGCCATCCCTTCGGCGATGAATGCCATGCAACCGGCCGCCGAACTTCAATCTCTTTCCATCGCTCTCGCCGGAGATTGGTCTACGCAGGAAACCTACGAGCCCGGCGAGCTCACTCCCAACGGCGGTCAAGGAAGCGGCCACACGAGTTTCCGTCGCGGCCCCGGAGGCTTCACATTGGAAGAGGAATATCATTCGCAAACTCCCGCCGGCGAGCTCTTTGGTTTTGGCGTGATCTGGTGGGACGCAACGAAAGGTCTTCAGCATCTCTGGTGCATCAACGTCTACCCTGCCGGCTGCGAAATGTTCCCCGGGCCACCGCAGCCAGGACCGCGTTGGGATGGAAAGTCGCTCGTTCTCCACGTCGAATCCGATCAGCAGGGCAAGCGCATGGTGTTTCACGAGGTCATTTCGGACATTACGCCTTCTTCCTTCACCCAGACCGCCGACATAGGCGAAGCCGGATCTCCACTCAAGCGCTGGTTCACCATCCACGCAACCCGCCTGTCCCAATCCCGCCATTCCCCACCCCCCTCCAAACAGGTACCCCAGCCTTAGCTTGCGACTTGTTTGCCCTTAGTCTTTTCCACGGCTTTCTTGCTTTTCATTTTAGAGCCGCGGGTCTACCGGCTCGCTCTCCAGTGCCAATACGCCAAAGACGCATTCATGCACCCGTCGGAGCGGCTCCCCCTGAACGAATCGCTCCAGTGCCTCCAGCCCGAGTGCGAATTCACGCATCGCCAGAGATCTCTTCCCCGCAACACCTCTTCCGCGAAGCCGCCCCAGGTTTTCTGGCGCGAGATATTCAGGTCCGTAAATAATCCTCAAGTATTCCGGGCCCCGGCATTTGATGGCAGGTTGCACCAGGCCGCGTCCCCCGCGCACAACAAAATCCAAGGGTTTGACAACCATCCCTTCTCCCCCCCTGTTCGTAAGCTCTTCCCACCAACGCGTGGCTTTATCAATTTCACCGCTTTCCGTCACGTCAACCTGCCTGTACGGCGTTGCCATGAGCAATCCATCGCTCGCGCTGCACACCTTTGCCAGCGTCTCCATGTGCCAGACGTGATCCTGGTTCACGTGCACTTTGCCTTCCGTGGCCAAAAGGTGAAAAGGCGCCAGCTTCAGATCGCTTACCGAATTGACCTGCCAGCAGTACCTCCGATAAGCCTCTACGTAAAGTTGGGTAGCGTCGAGCCGCTTCTCGTATCGTTCCACAAGCAACCCTGCGTCCTTGTTCTGCTCCGGAACTCGCTTTAGACTCTCGACGGCTTCGGACAAGGCAGCCCCCGCCGCCGAGCCGACTGCGGCATACTGCTTCCGCAACAGCTCCCGCGCTTTCGCCGACCAAGGCATCAACTCTGCATCGAAACAAATCCAATCAGTCCGGAATTCTTCCCAGAGTCCCGCTTTTTCGACAGCGCATCGCACCTGATCGAGAAAAGCTTTTTCCAACACTGCATCGTCAAAAAATCTTCTCCCGGTGCGCGTGTAGCAAATTCCGATCCCTTCTCCCACCACTCCAAATCGTCGCTGCGCTGCCGCTTCGCCCCGGCAAACGATGACGACCGCGCGCGAACCCATATGTTTCTCTTCGCAAACGACTTTCGGCACACCCTCACGCAAGTAGAAGGCGAACGCCTCACCGGGATGTTCGAGAAGTCCAGGCCGCTCCGTGGTTTCCGCAGGAGACATCGTTGGTGGCAGGTAGATCAGCCATTTCGGATTGGCCGCAAATCGGCTCATCACTTCCAGAGCCGCCAGCGCATTTTCTTCGCGAATCGTGATGTTGTGGTGCAGCCGAGTGCTTACGATCCGCTTTCCAATGACATCATCGAGATCCAGCAAATCATCCTGCGCCTGTTGCGGAGTCAGCACGGCAGCTGCTCCAATAGCGGAAGGGAGCGGCTTGACAGGCTGCGCGTAGGTCGCGCGCGCCGTAACCGAGATCAGTTCTTTTTCCGGATACCGCAGCGCAGTCAAGCTCCCGCCGAATACGCAGCCGGTATCAATATTGATCGTCCGGTTCAGCCAATCTGCCTGTGGCACCGGTGTGTGGCCATAAACAACCATTGCACGTCCTCGGTATTCGGCCGCCCAGTTGTAGCGAACTGGCAATCCGAACTCATCCGTCTCTCCCGTCGTCTCGCCATACAGCGCAAAATCACGGACCTTTCCAGAGCCCCGGCCCTGCATTTCTTCTCTCATTCCCGCGTGCGCAACAACCAGCCTTCCTTCATCCAGAACATAATGGCTGATCAGTTCGTCCAGGAATCCCGCAACTTGTTGACGAAATTCCGCCGATTCCTTTTCCAGCAGCTCCACGGAGTTCGCAAGCCCATGTGTGATTTGCACGTTCTTGCCCCTCAGCTTCTTCAGAAGTTTGATGTCGTGGTTTCCCGGAACGCATAGTGCCGTACCCGCCTCAACCATGCTCATCGCAAGGCGCAACACTTCGGGAATCTTCGGCCCGCGATCTACAAGGTCTCCCAGGAAAATTGCTTTCCGTCCTTCGGGCGGTTTCACCACGTAGCCTGCTTGCGCTTCCCCGTTGGATGGCTGATTGACCGTGTACCCTAGCTTCCCCAGCAGCTCGACCAGCTCGTCAAAGCATCCGTGCAGGTCACCGATGATGTCGAACGGGCCATGCTCGTGTTTCAAGTTATTCCAAAGCGGCTCGCGCACGATTTCCGCCGTGTCAACCTCTTCAACGGAACGCAACAAGTGGACTTTCCGAAATCCTTCTCGCTCCAAGCCACGCAGTGATCGGCGAAGCTGCTGCGTTTGATTGCGCACCACGTGTGGCCCGAAGTCGCGGTCGGGGCGGTTGCGGTTCCGTTCGTGGCAAAGCTTTTCCGGAAGGTCGAACACGATTGCCACGGGGAGGCAATGATACTCTCGCGCCAAAGCGATAATCGGCTTCCGGGCTTCCGGCTGCACATTGGTCGCATCCACAACTACGAGCTTTCCGGCCATCAGCCGTTTGGCGGCGATGAAGTGAAGCACTTCGAACGCCTCTCTTGTGGCTGCCTGATTGTTTTCATCATCCGACACAAGGCCGCGGCAGAAGTCTGAAGATAGGATTTCAGTCCCGCGAAAATGCTTCCGGGCAAAGCTCGATTTTCCTGAACCCGATGGGCCCACAAGCGCGACGACCGCAAGCTCTGGAATCGCCAGTTTCATTTACGTTCAAAAATTCCCATTTGAGTAGGGCTTCCCAATGAGCTGTCCTCCGGCCCGATTCCCAGGAATCTGACAGAATACTCGAATTTCTCTGACAATCTGTCCGCCCACGATCGAAATTCGCGTCGAGTCCATTCGAAACGATGGTCCTTGTGTCTCAGCTTCCCGGCAGGCAGAGTCTCAAACTTGACGTTGTATTCGACGTTCGGCGTGGTCACTACGACCGTTTTAGGGCGCGCAAATTCGAAGAGTACCCGCTCGAAGGCCGCCAGCCGCGGCGGATCCTGATGCTCGATTACCTCCACGACCGTCGCTGCGTCGTAACCCGCCAGGCGATTGTCGCGATACGTCAGCGACCCGTGGATCGGCCGGATCCGCTCCCTCTGCATGCGCGGCATCTCTTCGAGACGCAGTTTCTGCGATGCGACTTCGAGCGCCCGGTGGGACACATCCATTCCAACGATTCCCGCAAAAGCCTTGTCCTTTAGAAGCGCCCTCAAAAGCCGCCCTTCGCCGCAGCCTAGATCAAGTACTCGCTTCGCCCCGCTTGCTCGGAGTGCAGCCAGGACCGCTCCGACTCGTTGCTCGGCGAGGCTGATGGGCCGTTCGACTTCCTCTTCTTCTTGCGTGTGGGCCTCCGCCGCTTCATCCGCATCCGGCTGTTCTTCGCCGATCAAACGCTCCAGAACTTCGCGTGCCAGATGCTTTTGATGTTTAAGATACCTGTTTGTGATAAGTTCGCGTTCGGGATGCTTTCGAAGCCATCCTTCTCCTCGCCTCAGCAGCTCTTCGACTTCCGCTTCGCCAACCCAGTAATGCTTGTCGTCGTCCAGGACGGGGATCAATACGTAGAGGTGCGACAGCAGGTCACGAAGCCTTGTGCGACCCTTGAGTGTCACGCTGAAATACGGGCTGTCTCCCCAATCGGGGAACTTCGCATCCAGTGTTAGTCGGCTCTCTTCCAGCTCGTAGCCTAAAGGCTCAAATAATTTCCGGAGCAGGTTCGCCCCTCCGCGGCAAGGCAACACGGGAATCTGCGCAATCAGGGGAAGGGGCTCTTTCGCGAGATCTTGCCGTTCCTTGCTCCTTCCTGCCATCGCCGTTCCAAACATCCGAGCAATCGCAACGCTTAGGAAGGATGTCGCGGCATACGGACGGTCGTTTACGTAATCATCTAGCGCTCGAGCATTTCCTCTCGGCCCTCTGCGATTTCGAACGAGACCGACAGGATCAATCTCGAGTAGTAAAGCGGCCGTGCAGCGCTCAGCTGTCGCCTCGGGGTAAAACACGTGGGCATTTCCAAATGCCTGCTCGAGCGTGTGCACACGGGTGGGATTCTTGTGCAGCAAATACCCCAAGTCCGTTGCGGGCATTCCGGTATATGTGATCTTCAACAGCATCTGATTTCGCTTCGAGACCTGTAGTTTCCGAACTCAGTCGCCTGATACTTGATTTGCGCCCCGTCGTGTGCCGAGAGACTCGGCCAGTTACTTTCTTCGAAGGACGAATTTTATTGTACCGCGTCATGCAAGTGCGACCGGATTTCTCAACCCCACAAGCAAACCTTGCTGGCGTCACTCCACTCCCTGTTGTACTCTCCCAATTCCTTTGTAGGAGGAAATCTCATGCGGCGCGCCACCATTGTTCTTTTTGCGGTTCTTTTCGTTTGTCTTCTGGCTTCCGCGCAGAGCCCGCAGCCCGCCTATCGCAATCCCAGTCTTCCCATCCAGGAGCGCGTCGCCGATCTCCTCAAGCGCATGACTCTCGAGCAAAAGGTCGAGCAGATCACCGGTGGCAATCCCCAAAATATTCTGGACTCCACCGGAACCTTCTCCCCGGATCGCGCTCATGAACTCTTCCACGATCTGTATGAAGTGGACTCTCGAATTTCTCCGCGCGATGCCGCCATCCTGAGAAACGCCGCACAGCGCTACCGCCTGGAAAAAACTCCTCTCGGCATTCCCGATCTCTTCATGGGCGAAGCTCTTCACGGCTATATGGCCTACGGCAGCACCAGCTTCCCGATTCCACTTGCTCTCGCAAGTACCTGGGATCCCGCTCTCGTCAAACAGGTCTTCACCGCCGCCTCCGACGAAATGTCTGCCGCCGGAACCCGCGATGCTTTCACTCCTGTTCTCGGTCTTGCGCGCGATCCGCGCTGGGGCCGCACGGAAGAAACTTACGGCGAAGATCCTTATCTCGTTTCGCGGATGGCCGTCGCCGCTGTCGAAGGCCTTCAAGGAGCTTCCGAAATGATCGGACCTCACCACGTTCTCGCCACCATGAAGCATTTTGCCGCGCATAGTCAGCCGCAAGGTGGCGTAAACACCGCTCCGGGAAATTTTTCCGAGCGCACTCTGCGCGAAAACTTTTTTGTTCCGTTCCAGGCTGCCGTCGAAGAAGCGCACGTCGGCAGCGTCATGGCCTCTTACAACGAAATCAACGGCGTTCCTTCCCACATCAATCAGTGGCTGCTCGATACGGTCCTCAGAAAAGAGTGGGGATTCAACGGCTTTGTCACCTCCGATGGAGGCGGGCTGCAAATGCTCTACGAGGTGCACCATGTTGCAGCAGGCCGCGAAGACGCGGCGCGAGAAGCGCTCGCCGCCGGAGTGGACTACGATCTTTCGGACGGCTCCGTCTATCGCACTCTGATCCAGCAAGTGAAAGACGGAAAAGTTTCCGAGAGCGAAGTGGATCGGGCCGCGGGCCGCATTCTCGCCGCGAAATTCCGCCTCGGTCTCTTCGAGCATCCCTACGTGGATCCCGATTACGCGGCGCAAACGATCAATAGTCTCGAGCATCGCAAGCTCGCCCTTCGCGCCGCCGAAGAAGCCATCATTCTGCTGAAGAATGAAAACCATTTGCTTCCGCTCGACGCAAAAAAATTGAAAACCGTCGCGGTGATCGGACCCGATGCCGCGGACTTGCATCTTGGCGGCTACGCGCGCGATCCCGGTCCCGGCGTGGGTGTCACCATTCTCGACGGCATTCGCAAGCGCCTCGAACCTTCCGTCAAAGTCGTTTACGCCGAGGGCTGCAAAATCACGCAGGGCAAGCAGGGCGTGGATGGCTGGTACGAAAACAACACGCTGCCTGCGGAGCGGACCGAACCCGCAATCGAACGTGCCGCGGCCGTCGCCAAATCCGCCGACGTTGCGATTCTCGTCGTTGGCGAAACCGAAGCCACCAACCGCGAAGCCTGGTCCGACGAGCATCGCGGCGACCGCGACTCTCTCGATCTTCTCGGCGCGCAAAAAGATTTGATTCGCGCAGTGCTGAAAACCGGAACGCCCACCGTCGTTTTTCTAATTAATGGACGGCCGCTTTCGATCCGCATGGTCAAAGAGCAGGTTCCTGCGATTCTGGAAGGCTGGTCTCTCGGCGAAGAAGGAGGAACTGCCGCTGCGGAGGTTTTGTTCGGCGACGTGAATCCGAGCGGGAAACTTCCCCTCACCGTTCCGAAATCGGTGGGGCAGCTTCCCATCTACTACAATCACAAACCGTCGTCGCTGCGAAATTATATTTTTTCCGACCGCGAGCCGCTTTTCCCGTTCGGCTATGGTTTGAGTTACACCACCTTTCGTTACGACAATCTCCGCGTCGAACCGGAAACGATCAAACCCGATGGACGCGCGACCGTCCGCGTGGATATTACGAACACGGGAGATCGCGAGGGCGACGAAATCGCGCAGATGTATGTGCACCAGCGCGTGAGCGACGTGACGCGGGCGGTCCTCGAGCTGAAAGGATTCCGGCGCGTGCATCTGAAACCGGGAGAAAAGACCACGGTGGAATTCGAAGTGACGCCGAAGGCTCTTTCCCTGTGGAACCTGGAGATGAAATTTGTTGTGGAACCGGGGATGTTCGATCTTAGAGTGGGGCCGAACTCGGAGGATTTACAGAGTGTTCCGCTCAAAGTCAGCGAGCCCTGAGAATTTAAACAAATCGGAATTTTATTCAGGGACAAAACTGCCGGGGCGCTCCGCTGAGGGGCCGAGGCACCCCGGCTTATCCTGCCCGCCTCCGCAGTGAGCGAGCAAGAAGCTGGTGGCCGCCGGAAGGGGTCCGGCGAAAGGTCTGCTATTTCTCGTCTTCGCCGCGGAGAAACTCGTAACGTTCGATCGCAGCGACCACACCCAGGGAGCCTTCGTCGCGGGCTTCGGTGCGCTGTACGCGCCCGAGGCAGCGAACGCGGACGGGGCCAGCCAGGGTGATCTCGTTGGGAAGGGTCAGAAGAATCTCGACGGGAGAACCTTCTTTCACGTCCTTGGACAGGAAGAAATAGACTCCTCGCGAGCTGACATCGCGGGACTCGGTGCTGGTTTCGCCCACTGCGGAGCCCGTTGTCCAACGGACAGTCAGCGGGAGGCGCATCTGGAATCGCTGGGTCGTACGGCGTTCTGAGCCGGACAAGGTGCAACCTCCTCGATTGAAGGAGTGAGTGTAGCCGGGAAGGGTCCAGGGAACAATAGGACTGCGGGTTCAAAATGCGGCGGCTCGGAAAAAGTACGAAGGTACTAGCCGGACACGAGGAAACGGTACGGATTGGGGGTTGAGCGGAGGGTGAAGAACTGTGTGGACAATTCGGCGTAGGTGATCGGTGAGCTGGAGAGAGAGAGGCGGGCGTTCCCGATTCGGGAATGGAAGCCCCACCCCCGGTGTTTTTGTGCAAGAGTGCGCAAGGGGTTGAAAGGAAAGCGGTTGGATAAAATTTTCGATTTGCAAGAGCGAGCAAAGAGTTCGGAAATAGTTGCAAGGAAAGGGGTTGCGGTCTCGGATCGGTGAGAAGCAGGGAGAAAGAGGAGTTGGGCAGTCGAGGGTGGATGAAGGCAGAAGAGTTGGCATGACCCGTTGTTTTGGCAAGTGTGCGCAAATGGTTGAAGCGAAAGGGGATGGAGAGTTTTCTTGGGTTTCGCTTTGTGCGCAGTGTTCCCAGGTGGCTGAATCGAAAGGGATTGACCGTGGTGGAAGGTGACAGGTTGCGGCGCGCGGCGGGTGGTCGTACGCAAGCGCTCTGATAATTGAGCCGAAACAACATACACTATTATAACATGGATGTCAATAGAGATTGTGCATAACATAATGGCAGGAAAATGAAGGGGTTGCAGATGGAGAACGCGGATTGATCGCTATCGATTCACTGGGGGAATAAGGAACTCAGGAGAATATCCACAACCTCAATAAACCAAGGGGAAGCGGCGCCCCGTCAACATTCTATGCTCCTCCCACCCTACGGGTAATCAAATTAACGGGAACTTCCCTACCGGGTTTTGCCTGTGAAAAGATTTCGTTCTCAAAAAGCGCCGGAGGAAGGATTCAGAGCTGGGACCTTGCTCGGGATTGGGGAGGAATGAGGAAGTAGGCGGTGAGGAAAAGGATGCCGAGGAGCAAGTCGGTTCCGGCAAAGACCATATCGGAGGGATGCATGCGGTGCTGGAGGACGAGGGCGAAGACGGCGCAGCTGTAGGAGAATTTTTCGACGATGGAAGGGATGATCAGGGGCCGGAAACGGACGGGATTGGTGGCGATGATCAGGAAAGCGATCTGCCAGGCGAAGGCGGCGCCGACGAAGCCATAGAAGAAGCCGGGATGGGTGACGGGAGGGGGATCCTGGCGGCCAATGAGATCGAACATGAAATAAAGGGGAGTGATGACCAGCAAGCCCCAGATGGCGGCGATCCAGAAAACGATTTTGGCGAATTTCATGGGAGCCTCCATAGCAGGCTGAGATTCAGCGACACTGACAAGAATAAAGAGCAAGATCATAGCGCAGGGAAAGGGGCGCGGAGTTTACGGAGGCGTCGAGAGGGAACCGGGATTTGCGGACGGCTGGGAGCTGAGATGAAGGTCAGGAGGCGAAGGACCAGCCGAGCATGGTTACGGTGAGGAGAACGACCAGGGCGCTTAGGCTGAGGGCGCTTAGTACGCGACCCTTGCCGAGGAGGGCGAGACGCGATTCAGCGTTGACGCACAAAAGAATGACGACGAAGAGGACGGCGCACCAGGCCAAGCCGATGGGCAGGCCGGGATAGCGGGAGATGAGGCTCATGAAGTTCTGCGGCGGCTGGCCGGCGGGAACCCACCAGGGGATGAACGGAGTGATTCCAGCGACGAGGACGAAGGTGAGCAGTTTGCGGGTGAGCCAGCCCTTGATTTTGGGGCGCGATTTGCGCCAGACGAAATAATCCCATAAAAGCAGGCCGATGGCGGCGGGAGCCCAGCCGTACATGGCGGCCTTTTCCGAGAGCCAAAGCCAAGTGTGGAAGTAAAAGGCGTGGCGGCCGTTTTCGAAATGCGGCAGGAGGAACCAGGCGACGAGAGTGTTGCCGAGCACGGCGACGAAAAGCGTGAGCAGGCTGGTCAGCTGGAGAAGCTGCAGCGTGGGCGCATGTCCGCAGCGCGTGCAGACCGGATGCTTCGGGAAGATTTGAAGGCCGCAGGATTCACAGTACATGACACGTCTCCCCTGGGTCGGGAGTACCGACTGGAGAGACAAGGGTAGCCGTGAGGGACACTGAAAAACTACTGGCCGAAAGGACGGATTTGGGGAACTGGCCGGAAGGGGGAGCAGAGCAAGCGGAGGCCAGTAGGGAAGTCCGATGCGTCCCAGAGTTAGAATTGAAAGCCAGAATGTGGGGTGGTCGCTATGCGGAAGATGAGATTTGGTTTGTTGGCGGTGATCCCGGCGCTTATCTTCGTCCTCCTTTCCAAATGCGATCAGGTTAGGGCGCAAAACACACCGCAAGCGGCGGGCGCGGAGGAAGTAACGTTTCCAAGCGGCGGGCTGACGTTACATGGGTTTATTTACCGGCCTGCAGGCGACGGGCGCTTTCCGATCGTGGTGTGGAATCACGGGAGCGAGCGCCTGCCGGGATGGCTGCCGGAACTTGGCCAATTTTTCGTGAGGAGAGGGTACGTTTTTTTTGTGCCGCATCGCCGTGGGCAAGGACGTTCGGCGAGTGCTGGACCTTACATCATGGATGCGCTTAGGCAAGAAGGGAGCGAACGAGGAGCACAAGCTAGAAGCGCCAAGCTGGTCGAGATGATGGAGGTGCATCTTCAAGATCAACTCGCGGCGCTGGAGTTCGCCCGAACGCTGCCGTATGTGGACGCGGATCGAATCGCGGTGATGGGATGTTCGTTCGGGGGGATTCAGACGCTGCTGGCGGCAGAGAGTGCACCAGGCATTCGCGTGGCGGTGGATTTTGCGGGAGGAGCTGAGAGTTGGGAAAGCTCGCCTGATTTGAGAAACCGGATGCTCGTTGCGGCACGGAGAGCAAAGGTACCGGTGCTTTTCGTGCAGGCACAAGGGGATTACGACTTATCGCCGAGCAAGGAACTGGCGAAGGAGATGGATCGCGAGGGAAAGCAGCACGAAATGCGAATCTATCCTGCGGTTGGGAAAACGCATCAGGAGAATCACGAATTTTGCATTCACGGTTCGGCGATATGGGGTTCTGATGTTATGGAGTTTGTCGAGAAAGAGTTCAAGACGGCAGAGACAGTGCAGTAATCAAATGTGGACGAACGGTTGCGAAGCAACTGCCGAACAGAGGATGTACCTGGCGCCTCGAGAATCCGCCCATGTGGGACTACTCCTTGAAGAAGAGCTGATGATTCGCACTGAAAAGGTCAGCGACGCGTTGAAATATAAAAAACACCTGCGGGCGCGGACTTGTGTGGGTTAGTCGGGGGCCAGTAGAATGAGCGGTCCTGAGGTGGGGTAAGTCTTCTGAATTCAAGCGGGGTTTTGAGGGATGGGGCAGATGTACGACGCAATTGTGATTGGAGGCGGGCACAACGGCCTGACAAACGCCGCGTATCTGGCGAAGGCGGGGAAGAAAGTGCTGGTGGTGGAGCGGCGGCACGTGCTGGGCGGAGCGGCGGTGACGGAAGAGATCGTGCCGGGATTTTTGTTTTCGGAATGCTCGTACGTGGTGTCGCTGCTGCGGCCGGAGATCATCCGCGAGCTGGATTTGCCGAGGCACGGGCTGGAAATTTTGCCGCTGGACGGAACGTTCACGCCGATGCCGAACGGAAATTATTTGTGGCGGATGAACGACCATGCCAAGGCGCTGCGGGAGATTCGACGGCATTCGCGGGTGGATGCGGAGGCGTACGAAGAATTTTCGAAGATGATGACGCCGATGTGCCGGTTCGTGAAACCGATTTTGAGCATGGTGCCGCCGGACCCGACGACTCTGCGGCCGAAGGATTTGAAGCAACTCCATTTTCTGGTGCAGCGGTTTCGCGAGCTTTCGAGCGACGAGCGGTACACGCTGGTGCAGTTGATGACCATGAGCGCGGCGGATTTTCTCGACCAGTGGTTCGAGACGGACGTGCTGAAGGCGACGATGTCGGCTTCCGGGATTATCGGGACTTTCTTGGGGATTCGATCGCCGGGAACGGCGTACGTGTTGCTGCACCACTACATGGGAGAGATTGACGGAGCGTTCCGTTCGTGGGGATTCAGCCGGGGCGGAACGGGAGCGATTTCCAACGCGATTGCGGCGGCGGCGCGGGAAGCGGGAGCGGAAATCCGCACGAAGGCGGGCGTGGCGAAAATTCTGGTGAAGAACGGACGCGCGCGAGGAGTGGTATTGGAGAGTGGGGAAGAAATTGCGGCGAAAGTGGTGTCGTCGAGCGTGGACCCGCATTTGACGTTCGAGCGATTTCTGGAGCCGAGGGAACTGCCGGAAGACTTTCTTGAGGAAGTGAAGCGGTACAAATTCAGAGGGTCGTCAGGAAAAGTGAACATGGCGCTGGATGCGCTGCCGGAGTTCAAATGCATGCCCGGAGATGGAGCGCATATGCGGGGAGCGCTTTCGATTTCGCCGAGCGTGGAGTACATGGAGCGGGCGTACGATGATGCGAAATATGGGAGATTTTCGCGGCGGCCGTACGTGGACATGGTGATACCGAGCTTGACCGATCCTTCGGTGGCGCCGCCGGGCAAGCATGTGCTTTCGTGCTTCGTGCAATACGCGCCGTACAAACTGGCGCAGGGAACGTGGGACGATCAGCGCGAGGCGTTCGGCGACAACGTGATCGAAACGCTGAGCGAGTACATTCCGAACTTGAAGAAAATCATTATTCAGCGGCAAGTACTGACGCCACTCGACCTGGAACGCGAATTCGGGCTGACGCAGGGAAACATTTTTCAGGGCGAACTTTCGCTGGAACAACTTTTCTTTTTGCGGCCGGTGCCGGGATGGGCGTATTACCGGACGCCGGTGGACAATTTATATATGTGCGGGTCGGCGACGCATCCGGGCGGAGGAATCATGGCGGCACCGGGAAGAATTGCTAGCCAAGTCATCCTGAAAGAATGGAAGAGAGCGAGCTGATGCCGCTGGGACAAAAAGTGGCGGTGATCGGCGGCGGGCACAACGCGTTGGTGTGCGCGTTTTATCTGGCGAAGGGCGGATTCAAACCGGTGGTGCTGGAAGCGAGAGAAACAGTGGGCGGAGGAGCGACGACGGAGGAGTTTCATCCGGGATTTTTTGCTTCAACGCTGGCGCACACGATGGGGCCACTGCGGGAAGACGTGGCGGAGGAAATGGGGGCGGAGAAATTCGACTGCAAGATTTTTCATCCCGATCCGCGAATGTTCGCGCCGGCGCCGGATGGGCGCGCGATTTTGTTTTATGAGGATGCGGCGAAGACGGCGGGAGGCATTGCACGGCTTTCGGCGAAAGACGCAGAGCAGTATCCGAAGTTTGCGGCGGCACTCGAGGAAGTGGCTGAAGTTGTGAAGCAGCTTGCGGCGATGACGCCGCCGGCGATTGACAAGCCGACAGCAGAGGATTTGTGGAATTTGTTGAAGGCAGGGCGAGGCGTGCGGGCGCTCGGAAAAAAACGGATGTTCGACCTGATTCGCTGGGGCCCGATGGCGGTGGCGGATTTTGTGGCGGAATTTTTCGAAACGGAGCTGCTGCGCGCGGCGATTGCGGCGCGAGGGATTTTTGGGACGGCAATGGGGCCGTGGTCGGCGGGATCCACGGCCGTGCTGCTGATGCGGTCGGCGGCGGATGCGCATCCGGTGGGATCGGCGGCATTTTCGCGAGGAGGATTGGGCACGTTTGGGCGTGCCTTGGGCGAAGCGGCGAGACAAGCGGGCGTGGAAATTCGCACGAATGCTCGAGTCGAGCACATTCGTGTGAAAGATGGAACGGTGGCGGGAGTCGTGCTTGCCGACGGCGAAGAGATCGCGGCGGAAGCGGTGGTTTCCGGAGTGGATCCGAAAAGGACGTTTTTCAAGCTGCTGGATCCAGCGCAACTCGATCCAACGTTTGCGACGAGGATGAAGAATTTCCGGATGAAAGGGACGGTCGCGAAAGTGCAGCTGGCCCTGGGAGAGTTGCCATCGTTTACCGCACTGGCGGAGACAGTTGCGCCCGACGGATTTCTGCAGGCGCTTTCGGGAAGAATTCACATCGGGCCGGAGATTGATTATCTGGAAAAAGCGTTCGACGCTTCGAAATATGGGGAATTTTCCGAGACGCCTTATTTGGACGTGACGATACCGACGATTCTGGATGAAACGATGGCGCCGGGAGGGAAGCACGTGCTTTCGGCGTGCGTGCAATATGCGCCGTATACATTGAAGGAAGGAAGCTGGAACGCGCGCCGGCGGGAGCTAGGCGACACCGTAGTAAAAACGCTTGCGGAATACGCGCCAAACTTGCCGAATGCGATTGAGGGGATGCAAGTAATCACGCCGCGAGATTTGGAAAGCGAGTACGGCTACACGGGCGGACAGATTTTTCACGGGGAACTGGCGCTGGATCAATTGTTCACGATGAGGCCGGTGCTGGACTGGGCGAGATACAAAACACCGGTGCGCGGGTTGTTTTTGTGCGGATGCGGAACGCATCCGGGGAACGGTTTGACGGGAGCGAGCGGGGCGAACGCGGCCAGAGAAATCATCCACGAACTGCGGTAAGCGTAATCGAGCCGGGCGGGATCAGGCTTTGAAGAGCATGGCTGAAGCGCGCGCGAAGAGTCGGCGAGCTTCACGGATGCCAAAGACGAAAGCAAGGCCAAAGTAGATCGCGCCGTAAGGCAGGAGAACGACGATAGCGAGCAGGATGTGCCCGCGGATGCTGACGTAGTGGTGAATGGTCCAGCCCGCGAATGATGCCATCATAGCGGCGGCCCAGAGCTTTAGAAGAAAGCCCGCCGGGGCGCCGGATGGACCGATGCGGCGATTGAGCGTGCGGCGGAGCAGCAGGAATTCCACCCATGAGGCGACTCCAGCAGAAATGGTGAGGCCCGCAACGCCCCAGCGCTGCGCAATGCCGAGCGCGGGCGGGAGCGGAACGGCAGCAAGATAGCCGAGGATGGTGGTCAGGGTGACTCTGACGATGGCATAGCGCAAGGGCGTGCGCGTGTCGCGGAGGGCGTAATAGGTCGAGGAGTACAGGCGGCCAAAGGTGGAGGCGAGAAGACCGAACGTCGCGCCCGCAAGAATTCCCCACACATAAATCACATCGCCGTGCACGAATTTGCCGGACTGGTAGATGGCAGAGACGATGACATCGCCGAGGATCAAAAACGCGGTGATGGAAGGCACGACAAAAAAGGAGATTTGGCGGAGGCCGGAATTCAGGCGGCCGCGGAGAATTTCTGCTACTTCTCTTTCTTCTCCGATGGTACCGGACATGACTGGCAATTCCGCGGCGGAAACGGACATGCCGAATAGGCTCACGGGAAGGGTGTAAAGGGTCTGCGCGTAAGAAAGAGCGGCGACGGCGCCGGTCGGGAGCAAGCTGGCAAGCAAGGCGTCAATGTATGCGCTGATTTGCAAAACGCCGCGGCCAACAAACACAGGAATGAAATTGCTAACGACGGTCTTGACGTTGCCGAAAGGGTCGCGGAGCGTCAGTCGCAGGCCGTTCAAGAGGCGAAGGACCGAGGGCAACTGGACTGCCACCTGGAGGGCGCTGCCGACGACGGAACCCCATGCCAGGATAGACGCCAGGGGATATTGTGCACGGCCGGGACCGAATCCCAGGAGGGTCGCGATCATGGCCACGTTCCAGATGACCGGCGCTACGTACGGCAGGAAAAAGCGGCGGTGGCTGTTGAGAATGCCCAGACACCATGCGGAAAAAACGAGCAAGCCGGCGCCGGGGAACAGAATGCGCACCAATTGGATGGTCAACTGGCGCTTTTCGCCGGAAAAACCTGGCGCGATGGCGTCAATGAGATATGGCGTGGCCAGAACGCCGATAAGGACAAGGAGCGAAGTGGTGAGGGCGAGAAGAGCGGCGACGGCGCCCGCGGTGCGGCGGGCTTCCTCATCGTCCTTTTCCGCGAGCAACTTGGCGTAAACGGGAATGAAAGAAGCGGAAAGGACGCCCTCGCCGAAAAGATTTTGCAGGAAGTTGGGGATGCGAAAAGCGGCCTTGAAGGCGTCGGCGGCGTCGGAGTTGCCGAAGAAATGGGCAAAGACGCGGTCGCGAACGAGGCCGAAGATCCTGCTGAGAAAAATTCCCGCAGCGACCAGGAAGGCGAAGCGTTTGGGTACGGCGTGCTTGACGCCGTTCTTTTCAGAGGTTGTCACGAGCAGCGCGAATCATGCATGAAATAGATTCGGAAGATTCGATTAAATGTGCTGCCCAAAGAAATGTCAATTTGGATTGCGGGGGGTGTTGCCAAGGCCAGTGCCGGAGGATTTGATCTGATGATCGTCTGATTCCCGGAGAGTCTCGCTCTGAACCGACCCCGGATCGTTCAGGAAACTCGCGACGATGGGCCCCACAGAGATACATGAAAGACTTAGGTGCCCACAGGGCGAATCAAGAGTGACGACAGGGGCTTGAATCGAGGCAGCGAAGATTTCCGCGGGAACTGGATTCACCATGTGATCCTGGCTCGCGACAATAGCCAAGAGCTTGGCGCGTACGCTCTTCGCCGCCTGGTTCAAGGAAATGTGAAATTCGTCCGGAGTGCTGAAGCCGATGATGGCCTGTCTCTGGCGAATCTGATCCCAAGCGGTGCCAGCGTTGCCCTGGGCATTTTCGCGGACAATTTTGAAAAACAAATCAAATTGATCGGGCGCGGTATGGCTAACGCGATACTCCGGACTCGTCTCATTCATCTCATGAATTTCCCGCGAGAGCGCCAAGCCAGGGCCGAAAGTTTTTGAAGGATTTTCATGATTCCACGCCGGATCGAGTTCGATAGCGTCAATTTCCGAGGTCCAAAGAAGCTTATCATAGGACGTGGACATCGGCGATCCAAGCATGGGGATGACTTCATCCATGAAATCGGGATAGGCCACCGCCCAATCGAAGGTTTGCATGCCGCCCATGGAAATACCCATGACGGCATGAAGATGAGTGATATGGAGCACATCAACCAACAGCCGGCGTTGGGACTCAATCATGTCGCGAATCGTGAATTCCGGAAAATTCATCAGGTGCTGCCGCCTGCTGTTGGAAGGAGAGGTGGAAACACCATTTCCGATCGCATCCACTAGAATGACGAAATACTTTGTGTCGTCCACAACCTTCCCCGGGCCAACAAACTCCAACAAATCCTTCGATTGTCCACCCAGCCAGGTCGGCCAGAGCACCGCGTTTGATTTGTCGCCCTTCAGCTTGCCGAGTGTCCGATAGCCCAGCCGAAAATCACGGATTTCTCCGCCATTCTGAAGCTTGAGTGTGCCAAGCTCCGCAAACTGCTGTTTACCTCCACGCGTGACGGACTGTCCAAAACATGTCAGGTTTATCAACAGAGGCAGGGAGAGAAGCGGCAGCCTTGCGCATAGGATCTTCAATTTCATGGAACAAAGTCTACCCCGCGCGAGGGTCGGCGCGCCAACTGCAAGGCGGCTTCCGCATTGCTCTGGCGAGGGAGTGAGCCTCGAATGCGGAAGCCGCCGTCAGGCGCCAATGGGAAGGACGGCGCCGGCTGGAAATGAGTTAAAGCGAGTTCAGGAACGCAAGAAGCCGAGCGCGATCCTGGCTCGTGAGACTGTGAAAGTTGCGCACCGCCCCCGAGGCTTCGCCGGCGTGGCGGTTGATGGCGTCCGTGAAGGTCATGGACAATCCATCGTGCATGAAGCGGCCATGGAGCCGAACGCCCCAAAGCGGCGGCGTCCTCAGCTTCATTGCCGTTTGGGGTCCGCCATTCTGCACGATCCCATCACCCGTTCCGACGTTGTGGAGCAGAAAGTCACTATACGGGTGTATGGTTTTATTGCCGAGCGCGTCCGGGACCGCGAAAGCCCCGCCGTTGATCACCGAGCCTGCCGGCGCAGTGGTGATGGAAGAAACGTGGCAAGTGTCGCAGCCGATACGGGAGAAGACCTCCGCACCCAGCTGCGCATCTACGGTGGTGGCGAGAGTTTCATCGCGCGCCGGCGCTTTGGAGGCGCGAATGAACCGGGCAAAGTGGTCAATGTCCGCGAGGCCGTCGGAGTCTACCTGATCTTCCGGATCCGTCGTCGTCTTGCAGACCGATGTAATATCCTGCGTGAGCAGAGGGTTGGTAACTCCCATTTCGTTCAAATAGGCGTCGGCCGCGAAAGAGAGCAGGCTGGCGTGCTGATTTTTCCAGCCAAAGCGCGCTACGCGCGTTTGGCCAGGCGCCTCGAGAACCGGGACCGAAATCACTTGACCGCAGATCTGTCCGCCGGAAGTTTTGCACTGGTTTGCGGCGATGTTGGCAATGGTGGCGTCCGCGATCGCCTCAACAAAACCATCACCCAAGAGATTTAGCGAAGCGCGCAATGCGCGGACGTTGGTATTGTCCGGTACGTGCTCCTGGACCTGGGTCGCGGGAAATGCTCCACTTGGGCAAATGGCCCGGTCGTTGATCAGCGAGCGCGCCTGGATGACGGCAGTGCCGTCAGCGATCGTTACATTGGGATTGATGAATTGGCCTGAAGAATTAAGCGTGCCCGCGCGAACCTCGTTAATTTGGCTGGTCGCGCCATCCACCGGGCTTTGGTGGCACGCATTGCAGGATTCCGCGTTATACACAGGTCCTAGGCCTTTCGAGGGGTCTTCAACCTCATCGAAGACCATCTGATCCGATTGATGCGTCAGGCCATCCACAAGATTGTTGGTTGCGCCATCGAAACCGGTCGGGGCTTCCTCGGGAGACGAGTTGGTCGAAGCGATTTGATCCGAGTTTTTGAAGGGAGTGGGACTGGGAGTGGGAGGACGGCGCACAAAATGGTTGTTCTGACCGGGATGGTCCGATGCCATGGCCAAGGTCAGGCTTGCGGAAAGAAAAACAAAACACAGGAACGTCACCGCGCCGGAAGAAATTCCGGAACGATTACTTCGAGAGAAAAATGATGGATATTTCATGAGACACGCTTGCCGCGTTACCGCGGCACCCTCCGTGGTTTCGGGCGACGACTAATCAAGCATCGCTAAGAGCGAATCCGGCTGGCAGAACTGCTTTCGCGTGAGCGAAACGCCGTGGGCTGGATAACCCGTAGCGCGGACAGTACGCGTATGAAATGTGGCGCGCAACGTCCCAACGGCCAGAAATCAAATGCCCGAATGGTCAGGACAGAATGTGCTCAACGACTTGTACTTCAAGCGCCAAAGTTCGCCTGATTTTTGCCCGGCATCTTTCGCGCCTTGAGGGCGGTTTGTGAGAAGCAGTAGAATATGCTGTTCACGCGCGCAGGAGGAGACACGCCATGGCTACGGCTGAAACGAAACTCCGGGTGCCGGAGTTCACGAACGAACCGTTTATTGATTTCTCCAGGCCGGAAAACCGCAAGGAGATGGAAGAAGCGCTGAAAAAAGTCGCTTCTGAATTTGGGCATGAATATCCCATGTGGCTCGCTGGGAAAAAAGTCACCACGGCAGAGAAACGCAGTTCGACGAATCCTTCGCATCCTTCGCAGGTGATCGGCGTGTTCCAGAGCGCAACGGCGGAACTGGCAAACCAGGCGGTGGAGGCGGCGCACAAATATTTCGATACCTGGAAGCGTGTGCCCGCGGAGGCGCGCGCGCAATGCATTCTCCGGGCGGCCAAGATCGTGCGCGAGCGGAAGTTCGAGCTTGCGGCGCTGGTCTGCTATGAAGTGGGCAAAGCCTGG